>Ga0193709_1000248_pt1 | contig 21163 bp, 16 predicted proteins | sample H3c2metaG_FD_160571 | JGI IMG/M metagenome (GOLD analysis project Ga0193709, IMG submission 160571) | Soil microbial communities from a riparian zone of the East river system, Colorado, United States - H3c2 | ecosystem: Environmental > Terrestrial > Soil > Riparian zone | place: USA: East River... | reverse complement strand
GATCTTAAATCAACGTTGCCGCCAGAGAGGATAATCCCGATTCGCAGCCGCCGTGCGCGCGGTGCATCCCTTGAAATCGAGTCGATGACCTCGCGCTTGAGCAGCGGCGCCAGGGCGATCGCCGACGACGGTTCCGTAATCACTTTCAGCCGCTCCCAGATCAGCGCCATGGCACTAATGATTTCTTCTTCGCTCACCAGAAAAATCCCCGACAGGTGTTTTTGCAAAATCGCAAACGTCCTCGCCGCCAGCGAAGCTCGCAGCCCATCCGCGATGGTGTCGCTCGATTCCATGGAATGCAGCGTTCCCGTTTGCAAAGACTGGTAAGCATCGTCGGCTCTAGCCGGTTCGCAGCCATAGACTCGTATCTCAGGCCGGATATGCTTGGCGCTCAGCGCTGATCCGCTCAGCAATCCGCCGCCGCTTACCGGCGTCAGCAGCGCATCCAGCGCTGCGATTTCTTCCAGGAACTCCTTCGCCGCGGTCGCCTGGCCCGCAATAATCCGGTCGTCGTCATATGGGTGAATCAACATTGCTCCGGTTTCGGCTTGAATGCGCGCCGCGGCTTCGTTGCGCGCAGAAATCCGCGGCTCGCAGAACGTAATTTTGCCGCCATACGCTTCCACCGCTCGGCATTTCACTGCTGGCGCGTTTTTGGGCATCACGATCCAAGCCGGAATCCCGCGCCACCCGGCCGCGCATGCCACCGCCGCTCCGTGGTTGCCACTCGACGGCGTCACGATTCCACGCGCCGCTTCCGAATTCGCCAACGAAAATATTGCGTTCGTGGCGCCGCGAATCTTAAACGATCCCGTCTTCTGTAGATTTTCACACTTGAAGAATAATTCCGCCCCGCACATCGCATCCAGCGTGGCGGAACGCAGCACCGGCGTCCGGTGAATCCGTGGCGCAATTCGCGTATGCGCCGCCGCAATGCTTTCCCAGGTGGATTGTTCAACTACTGCGTTCGGGTTAGTCGACATTTTATCGCCGCCGCTCTCCTGGCAGGCTTGTGTCGCATCTGCCCGCCTCGATTCGCACGCGCTGGCCCTCGGTCGCGCTGCAACTTCACTAGGGCGAACAAGGAGCGAACTAACACCTCGTCCGATTGTTTCCAAGCATTTTGCCGTATTTCAACTTGACCATGGCAGCCTGTCTGCTAACCTTCCCATTACCCTTCCGCAAACAAAAGTGAGCCGCAGCCTCCGTTTCCCTGCGAGAAGGAGTCTTGGTATGGACCTTTCTGAACGTCGCCGATTAACCCGCTATTCCTTGCGTACTCCTATTCGCTTTAAAGCCATGGGGCTGGCCGCCGATAAGAGCGAACATTTCACGGAAGCGCTGAACGTTTCTCAAGGCGGATTTTACTTCGCCACCTCTGCGCCGCTGCAGATCGGCATGCCCATCGAAGCCAGTTTGCGCATGCCCGCCGAAATCACCGGCGATAAACCCAAGGAAACTCAATGCCACGCGCGCGTGGTGCACGTTCGCAATGAACCTTACGGCGACGGCCGTATCGGCTTCGGCGCCGAAATCGAAACCTTCGTTTCGATGCCACGCACCGATCGCTGGAGTGGTTAATCCCCGTAATTACGGCTTGTTGTTGACTACGGCTTTTCCGCTGCCCACATTCTCGAACCGGTCGTAAACGCGCACCGCAACCACATGCTCGCCGGCTTTTAGTCCGCTTACTGCCAACTCGTAAGACTCTTGTTTCCCGTCACTGATGCCCGCTTTTGGCGCGAGCAGTAGCCACTCTCCACCGTCCACGCTATATTGCGCGCGCTCGATATTTGATTCCGCGTCCGTCGCTTCAAAGTTTAAGGTCGCTTTGCCGCCAGCCAACGATGATTCAATCTTTCCGATCACCGGCGGCGTGTTGTCCACTTCGAACCGCTCGCTCTCACGTTCCGTCTTCAAAGCCTTCTCTGGCGGATTCGAAGCCGCATCGCTCGCTGCAATTTTCAAGTAGTAAGCCCCATCCGGCAGCGTGGTGGTGTCGAACGAATAAAATTTCTGCTCCAGATTATCCTTCAGCAGCTTCCACTCTTTCTCGCCTTCGCCGCGGAAAGACACCGCGTACTTCAGTTCATCTTCGTTGTCGTCGTGCACCGTCCACACCACCGTCTGGTAGCCCTTCTGTACAGTGGCTTGCGGCGGCGCTTCGAATTTTGTAGTCACGTTGGTCTGCGGTTGGTTCAATATCACGTTTCCGGCGGTTGTCGGTGCCGGCGGATATTTCAATGCCACGGTCGAGGCGGCTCCCATAGCCAAACTTTGTTGTGCCTGTGCGCGCACTCCGGGATCCTGTAACGCGATTCCATCAATTACTGGCGCCACATTCTTTGGTTCGTACGCCAGGCTCACCCACTCAATCCCATCTCCCGGACGGCCATCGTGAATCACCGCTTTCCATTGTGCAAATCGCGCCGTCGGAGCTTCCGTTTGCGATCCGCTCGTCGTGTAAGGTCCGAACCACTTTGACCATTCCTTGCCCGGATCTTCCGTATTCCCGCTGCGCACGTAGAATTCCAGGCGCGGCCCTTGAGGTTTCGAAGCGCTCTTCGCATCCGGGCCCGCGGGACTCCACCATTCCAATCGGCCCCAGTGCGAAAATAATTGCGTGTCAAACGACCGCGACTCATACGTGCCCTCTGGCTCGTACTCCGGTCCCAGCGCAATCAGCTTTCCCGGATTCGCCGTGCACAAAAATATTTTCCCGGAGCTGCTGCGCGCGATTCCGGTAATCTGCGCCGAGCCCGCCTTCGCCAATTGCGCGAACACTCCCTTGCCGTCAATAGCCAGCAGCGCTCCACTATTTCCAAGTCCCGCCAGCAATCGTCCATCGCCGCCAATTCCCAGCGAGTACACCACATCATCGCGCGACGTCCACAACTCTTCCGGCGCGCCGTCTGCAGCAATCTTGTAGATCCCACTGGAAATCTGTGGAGGAAACGCAATAAACGGGGTCTGCGGTTGTCCAGTATTTTGCGGCGGACTCACCACCGTCACATTTCCAGTTGCCGTCAGTATCGTTGTTGTTGTTCCGCTTGTCAGTCCCGGGTTCACGGCCGCATTGTGCTGCCGCTCTCCAATGGCGGCCGCAAATATCGAGCCGTCCTGTCCAACCGCCAGCGCCGTAACCTCTCGCTTCGGAGTTTCGTACAGAACGAAACCTTCCGCGGTTCCGCCGCTTTTTGTTTTCGTTAGGCGCAGCACGCGACCGCTTGGCTCCGTGCCAATAATCACGCTTCCTTTTCCATCGAACGCGATCACCCGGATATGCGCTTCGTCGCTCGCATAGAAGAGTTCGTTCTTGCCATCCGGCGCCACCGCATAAATCTGTCCTTTGTCTCCGGTCGCTACGTACAAAGTCCCGTCTGGACCAAATGCGATGTCCCAAATGTATTTCGTCTTGGGATCAAAAAACACGCTCTTCTCGCCGGAAGTCGAAACCTTATACACCTTTCCATCCGGCGAAGTCCCCACATACAGCCCTCCTTTGCCATCGAACGCAATTGCTTGCGCCGAAAGTTCGCTCGATTCGAACACCGTCGCCGCTTTACCATTCACACCCAGCTTAAAAACTTTTGCCGGCGATCCGCCCGTCGCGTACGGCGTACCCTGCGCATCTAGTTTCACTGCCCACAAATACGACGCATCCGCATCCGCAAGCTGCGTAAACTTCGGCGCTAGCTCCAGCCTTCCGTCGCTGCGCACCGCAATTCCGTGCGTAGTGCCCCTCAAGAAATCTTCATAGGTAGATTGCCGCCACCGCCGGGTATGCTCCGCCGTCGCCATCCCTGCAAACACAGCGAATAGTATCGCCGCATCCAGCGTCAGCATTGCCAATTTTCCGATTCTTCCACTCACTCGCATCCCTCGCTCATTACAATCTCTATCGGTTTTTGCTGGTCGATCATCTCTGGTCGCTGCTACTTACCGCACCGGCAGATTCAACGAAATAATCCCCGTCACCGGCCCCGACATCGCGACATTTGCTTCGCTCGCCAGTGACTCCCGCAAAATCTGCACCGTTCCCGGCGCTGGCCGCCCATCAATCGCATTGAGCTGCGATAGCGGCACGTTGGGTAATTCCTTGTCTTCCCACAACATCGTCGGCGACGGCACAAACAGCCCCACATATACCCGGTCATTTTTTCGTTCGCGATTGATCAGCGCAATCAACGGATCAAGCCCTGCCGGACTTCCTGGTCCCAGCCCGCCCGCAAATCCGCGTGACGCTCGGTTCATCCAGTCCGCATCGCTTACCATCACCCGCAAAGTTGTGCCGCGCATCACCTGGTCGGGCACTTTGATCGTCGTCTCTTCAATCCTTGCCGCGCCCCGGTAAGGCCGCACCAACACTCGCAACCGCAAAGTTTCTCCCGGTGCCGCTTCACCCTTTTCCAGCCACGCGCTCTCGATCGAATACGATTGCCGCCCCGGCACGCTTTCCACGTGCACTGCGATGTTTTCGATATTTACCGCTTCGAACTGGTTCGTAAACAGCCGCATCACCACGCTCATCAAGCTTAGCGCCACCGGCATTCCATCCGGGTTCAGCGTGTCGCCGGGAGCGAACGTGTTTTCGATTTCCACCGGAGAATGGCCCTTCATCCGGATCTCCGCATGCAGTTTCAGCGTTGTGCCTTCGCCATACACCACGTTCTGCGTAAGTCCGTTAAAGGCCGTAAGCGCCACCAGCAACGGCGTTAATTTCGGATGATCCACAATTTGCACGCGAATTAGTTTTTCCCCCAGCGCCGATTTCGTCGTCAGCTCCAGCGGAATCATCGCCGGCGATGCGCCCAGTTTTCCGGTAACCGCCGTCAAGTGATCGCCGGTGATCGTGCCAATCGGCCCGCCCACATTCACGATTTTTGTCGAGGCCAGATCCGACGAAAGCGTTGTCAGCACCCGGCTGCGCGCCATCGGCAATTGCACATCGCCAAGATTCAAAAACGGGTGCCCGCACAAAAATACCCGGTCGCCGCGAATCGCCGTCACCGTGCACGCCGAGTTGATAGACACGTCGCCCTGCACCAGCACCATTCCCGCCATGTCGCCGGGAGCCAGCTTGGCATCGTCCGGCCGCGCCGGCGTTGTTCCTCCTTGCGCGGCCACAAATCCCATTCCGTCCAATTGGCTGGAGAATTTCTGAATTGCCGACGTCTGAAATCCGGAAAAAACCAGTGGCGTTTCAATCGAATGCAATTCAGCGCCGCCCTGCAGCCCAGCACGCTGCGAAAATTCACTCGCCAGTCCGTTCGAAACCGGTCGTTGCGGCGAATTACCAGAAATCGGGCCGGTGATTCCTCCACCCGCCAAAACGTCCGCAATCGGAGTAACTCCGGCAATCGGCTCCTTGGTAAAAATCCCCAGCTTCAGCGAAAGTGCGCCGGCCAGTTTTCCATCGATATAAACCGGGCTGCCGCTCATGCCGGCCACCACGCCGGTGTGCTCCACCTTTGGCCCTTTGAGTTGCACCAAAATAATCGATTGCTTGGGCCCCAGAAAATTTGGCATCACGCCAATCACTTCCAAGTCGAATTTCTCTACCTGGTCGCCGGCAAAAATCGTATAGGCGTAGCCTTGCATTCCCGGCTGCACCTGATCGACCGGGATCGTCTGGTTCGAAGTAGCAGGAACCTGCGCGAACACGCAGTTGCCACGGAACAGCAGACTTGCGAAAGCCAAGATTAAGGCGTGCAGCGGGATTTGGTTGATTCGAGCGGAAGAACGGAGCGAACGATTGGCCGGAAGCATGAATTTCGATGATACGCGTCACAGTACCGCCGCGCAATCCAACCCAAGCGCACCAAAACCCTAGCCCGTTTGCTCTAGTGGTCCTGGAACTTGAACGGGCGCGACGGGGCTTATCTGATCTTGGTTACTTGTCCATAGATGCCTTGCACTGACCACGCTCTTCACTACAATGATGGCTATTTTCAGGAGGCAGGCCCCAATGAAAAACACCGCGATCCTGCTCGTGCAGTGTCCTGACCGCAAGGGACTGGACGCCACCATTGCCGAATTCATCTATCGCTACGACGGCAACATTCTCCACTTCGAGCAGCACCAGGCCGGCCAAGATCGCTTTTACTTGGCGCGTGTCGAATGGGACCTCGACGGCTTCCGCTTGGACCTGCATGATTTCGATGGAGCGTTTGGCCCGGTCGCGCACAAGTTCGGCATGAACTGGGTGCTCGCGCTGAGTGACCGCCGGCCACGCGTGGCCATCTTCGTTTCCAAGTACGATCACTGCCTGGTCGATTTGCTCCATCGCCAGCGCAATGGGGAACTCGCCTGCGATTTTCCCTTGATGATCAGCAACCATCTCGACGCCAAGCGCCATGCCAATTTCTTTGGCGTACCCTTCCATCACATTCCGCTGTCGAAGGAAAACAAACCCCAAGCCGAAGCGCAGCAAATCGAGCTTCTATACGCCCACCGCATCGACCTGGTTGTCCTGGCCCGCTACATGCAAGTGCTTTCGACGGATTTCATCGTGCAATATCCGCAGCCCATCATCAATATTCATCACTCGTTCTTGCCGGCGTTTATCGGCGCCAAGCCCCATCACCAGGCCTACGAACGTGGAGTGAAATTAATTGGCGCAACAGCCCATTACGTCACCGAAGTGCTCGACGATGGACCGATCATCGAGCAAGGCACATCCCGCATTTCCCATCGCGATTCGCTAGACGATTTGGTGGAAAAAGGACGCGACCTGGAAAAAGTGGTTTTATCACGCGCCGTGCGCTGGCACATCGAAAACCGCATCTTTGTTCACGGCAACAAAACCGTCATCTTCGCCTAGGTGGAGGTTGTTGTGATTAAAGCGGTTACATTACCGCCCAAAGAACCACACCACGTCTGCGGCTAGCCTGGTTTGCCGGTTAGGCCAGCTTGCCGACAGCACAGCTGTCTCCGTTGACTTGTTCCTCGCTCGCAACCTAAGATGAGCGCCAACTAGTTTTGAGAATGTTTTGGGGTTCACCATCCATGGCGACTTCGCCGTCTCTCATCGGTCAGACCATATCCCACTACCGGATCACGGAAAAGTTGGGCGGTGGCGGAATGGGCGTGGTCTATAAAGCAGAAGACATTCGGCTTCACCGCTTTGTCGCCCTAAAATTCCTCCCGGAAGACGTCGCGAAAGACCCGCAAACTCTCGCGCGTTTCCAGCGTGAAGCGCAAGCCGCTTCTGCCCTGAACCATCCCAACATTTGCACCATCCACGATATTGGCGAACAGGACGCCAAAGCCTTCATCGCCATGGAATTTCTCGATGGCCAGACGCTCAAACACCTGATCAGCGGGCAAAGCATGGAACTCGATCGCCTGCTCGATTTCTCCATCGATGTCGCCGACGCGCTCGACGCAGCTCACGCCGAAGGCATCGTGCACCGCGACATCAAGCCTGCAAACATCTTCATCACCAAGCGTGGCCACGGCAAAGTTCTCGATTTCGGTCTCGCAAAAGTCGCAGCTTCTAAGGTCACGGCGGGAGCCGATACCGCGCAGGCCACCATCGGTGCCGACTCCGAACAGTTAACCAGCCCGGGCAGCGCTCTCGGCACCGTTTCTTACATGTCTCCCGAACAAGTCCTCGGCAAGCAACTCGATGCGCGCACCGACCTGTTTTCCTTCGGCGTCGTACTCTACGAGATGTCCACCGGATTCCTTCCGTTCAAAGGCGAGAGCTCCGGCGCGATCTTCAACGAAATCCTTCACAAAGATCCGCCTGCAGCAGTCCGTTTGAATCCCGCCATTCCCGCGGAGCTCGAGCAAGTCATCAAGAAAGCCATGGAAAAGGACCGCGACCTGCGCTATCAGAGCGCGGCAGAGATGCGCGCTGACCTGAAGCGTCTGAAACGCGACACCAGCTCCGGCAGACACCGCACCTCCGACTCCGACCGCTCCTCCGATCGAGAGATCCCGGCCGCACCCGGAAGCAGCACATTGCCAAGTGGCGCATCGCCAATCGTTACAGCAAGCGGCGCATCTCCGAGCGCTCCGCTTGTCGCGCAACATTCTTCGGGAAGCTCCGCCATCGCCACAGTTGCCAAAGAACACAAGTGGGGCACGGCTGTAATTGCTTTGATCGTCTTGGCGTTAATCGGTGGAACAGCTTATGGCCTGCGGGGCATGTTTGTGCGCACGCTGCCGCGTCCCTTCGCGCAATATTCCATTAATCAGGCTACGAATTCCGGCACCGCCAGCCTCACCGCTATTTCTCCCGACGGCAAATATTTGCTTTTCACCAAACGCGAAAACGGCACCGAGAGTCTTTGGCTTCGCAACGTGCCGACATCCAGCGATACCCAAGTCGTCGCTCCCTCCCCGAACGCTTTTGCATCCGTGTCTTTTTCACCTGACGGCAACTATCTCTATTTCCGCCAGGCGGGAGACAAGACCGGTCTGTACGATCTCTTATTTCGAGCTCCGGTCCTGGGTGGCACTCCCAAACTGTTGGTTCGAGACATCGATGCTCATCCAGTCTTCTCTCCGGACAGCCAGCGCATGATCTTCATTCGTTGTAACAATCCGGAAGCCAACAAGTGCCGCTGGCTCTCAGCCAATCCTGACGGCAGCAACGAACAGATGCTCTCCGTCCGAAGTGGAGCCATGCCGCAGCAGCTGACCTGGTCTCCCGATGGAAAGCGCGTTTCCTTTACGCTGGCCTTCGGCACCGTTCAGGATGGCCAGACCCTCTCCACGTTTGATGTCGCAAAAAACCAGGAAGCCCCGCTATTTTCTTTTACGGATAAACGCCTCACCGATGTGAGATGGATGCCGGACGGGCGCGGCATGATAGTTCTTTACGTCGACAAAAGCACAAACTTCTCACGCGGACAGGTCGGCTATGTTTCCTACCCTGAAGGCAAATTCGAGCCCGTCACCAACGACACCAATAATTACAATACCTTGAGCCTTTCCGGTGACGGACGCACGCTGACTACGATTCAGTCGCAACAGGTTGGCGAGTTGGATATGCTCGCAGCGACCGGTGGTGCAGCTGGGCAGCCGATTCCCGGGCTCGCCAAGCAACTCCAGTAAACCCGTAACGTGGCATGGCTCAGCGACTCGGAATTCTTGCTCATGCAACCGGACAAAATCTTGCGAGTGAGTTCCGACGGCGCCAAACAGACGGAGCTTTTCAGCGATAGCGCTGTCAGTCTCGGCGGCGTTGCGGTTTGCCAAACTGGCCATACCCTGGTCATTCGAATGCGCGGCCGCGAAGGAAATGACACTGGACAAATCTGGCGCATGGACGCCGACGGCTCAAACCTTAAGCGTCTGACTAACGGAAAAGACGACTTCCGGCCCCTGTGCTCTCCGCAAGGCAAGTGGGTCTACTACTACGAAGGTAAGAGCAACGGATGGATGCGCATTCCGCTGGAAGGTGGGACTGCGGAGCTACTGCCGGCCACTGGAGTACCGGGCTCGCCCACTTTTCCATCCAGCAGTATCTCGCGCGACGGCCGGATGATGGCAGAGTACGGAACCGTGGTGGATAAAGCGACCAACACCTACAAGAGCGCTATCGCGATCATTAACACCGATTCCTTCACCGCGCCGCCGCTGGTTGTTCCCGCCGATCCGCGTATCACTGTAGCCAATGGTGGAGCGCAATTTACTCCCGACAGCCAGGCGATTGTGTACTCCATACGCGGGGAAAACAATGTGGACAATCTTTGGTTGCAACCGCTCAACGGCAAACCCGGCCGCCAGATCACCCAGTTTCAATCCGATCAAATTCCCGGTTTTGGCTGGTCTCCGGACGGCAAAAAACTTCTGATAGGGCGCGGCCACACCGAATCCGACGTAGTCCTTCTCCGCGACACCGCAAAATAAATCCTCCGCTACGCAGCTGGATGTGTTTCTCCAGTGTAGCCGCGGGTTTATCCCCGTGGTTCCTCGTCGCTCGTGCAAGTTGCCAGACGCGCGTCGCAACATCCATCGTCAATCGTGCTGGTGCATGGCGAAAATCTTGTCCAGCGAATCTTGGTAGGGATACACATGCACCATCCAGCCGAAAATGGACGGATGGAATTTGCCGCCCGCGTCGTCGCAGGCTTTTTGCGTGGTAATTAATCCTTTCAATCCAAACTTGGTCCAGTCCGCGGTCTTCAGCCCGCCCCTCGGCGGCATGCACAAATTGCTGTGCAAGTGCCACATCGCGACGCTCAACGGAACTCGCTCATTGAGTTGTTCTTCCGTGGCGCTTTTCGGCATGGTGTACATCGCGCCCACCAATTCGTATCCATCGGCAGTCTTGCGATACAAAAGGGAAGTCGGCTGTGACGGATCGAATCGAAACGCCTCCATGAATCCATTGCCATATTTCGTGAAGTGATACTCAGGCTGGGGCAGATTCAGCAAGAAAATCTTGTAACCTTCGTTCAGAGCGACGTGATAATCCCGGTATTTTTCAATTCCGGCGCGCAGTTGCGTCACGATGTGATCGGCGCGATCGACGTCCGCCGGCGTTTGCCGCCGCATTTCGGTCATGCGCACGTGGGCACTACTGCCTTGCATCTCGCTCATGTCACTGACGGCCGCTGTCTCATTGGCCCTTGCGTCGCTCGCATTCGTTCTGATCGAGCCGCGAGGCATGTTGGCCACTGGCTGTGAAGCAGCACTTTGCTCCTGGGACAGACTGACGGTTTCAATTGCGGGGGTCTTGTGGCCGGGCATGGCGGCCAGCAAAATCGAAACGGCTAAAATCGCTCCTACCAGCATTCCGGCGTGGACAAACAGACTAACCGCAGAACTACGGACAGACATTAACGTTCTCCTCCAGCTTTTATTGAACGCGCCGTTGCTGCTCTTCCGCAACTTTGATGCGACGCATCAATTCATGTTCTCCTTCTATGATACGTAGCAGCGGGCCCCTTGATTTCACTGCGTGGGACAGGACGTACATTTTTCTAAACTGTCCCGGTGGACAGTTGCGGCAAGGAAACGCCAGCCCCTGCGTGCTAAAATTCCCAGGTAAGTAAACTTCCAGAGCGTGATTCCGAGCGAGCGGCATTGAGCAAAAAAACAATTCATCCGGCGAAAGTAGTTGCGGGCGGCGTGGTTCCTCCCGGTGACAAATCAATTTCCCATCGTTACGCGATGCTGGCGGGGATCGCCGAGGGCACCAGCGAACTTAGCAACTTTGCGCTGGCCGCCGATTGCCACAGCACGCTGGCCTGTATGAAAGGGCTGGGCGCCGAAGTTAAAGTCGACAAGATTTTGGTGCGCGTCACTGGTCACGGGTTGCATGGCCTAAAAAGCAGCAAGCGTGCACTGGACGCAGGTAACTCCGGCACCACCATCCGCCTGCTTTCCGGAATTCTTGCCGGGCAGAATTTCACCAGCAAAATTGCTGGCGATGATTCGCTGAACAAGCGCCCGATGAAGCGCATCCTGACGCCGTTACGCGAAATGGGCGCACAAATTTTCGCGCACAACGAAAATTTCGCGCCGCTGGAAATTCACGGCGGAAAATTGCGCGGTATCCATTACCAAATGCCTATGGCCAGCGCGCAAGTAAAATCCGCGGTGCTGCTGGCGGGACTATTCGCCGAAGGCGATACCAGCGTCACCGAACCTGCTCGCACCCGCGACCACACCGAACTTGCTCTCGAAGAATTTGGCGTTGTCATCGAGCGCCATGGCCTCACTACCCGCATTCCAGCCAACCATGCAATCAAGTTGACTGGCAGAAAAATCGAAGTGCCTGGCGATTTGTCTTCCGCGGTTTTTTTTATTGCGGCGGCATCGCTCTTTCCCGAATCCAGTCTGCATATTCAAGCCGTGGGACTGAATCCCACGCGTACTGCGATTCTGGATGTATTTGCGCGAATGGGAGCGTCAATTCAGATGCTTTCGTTGCGCAGCGCGCAAGGCGAAATCATCGGAGACATCGCTGTGAAGGGCGCGGAGCTGAAAGGCGGCGTCATCAGGGGAGCGGAAATTCCACTGGTCATCGATGAGTTACCGATGCTGGCGGCGCTCGGTCCGTTCACCGAAGAGGGAATCGAGATTCGCGACGCGGCTGAGCTTCGCGTGAAAGAAAGCGACCGTATCGCGGCGCTCGCGGAAAATTTGCGCCGTATGGGCGCGCAAGTCGAAGAATTTCCTGATGGTTTGAAAGTGTCGGGCCGCAGCGCCGGAAAATTGCGCGGCGCGGTGATTGAGCCGCATGGCGATCACCGCATCGCGATGGCCTTTGCTGTTGCCGCGCTAGGCGCAGACGGACTAACCACGATTCGCGACGCCGAATGTGCTGGCGTCTCTTATCCGACATTTTACGAGGACTTAGCTCGCGTCACCGAAGCGTGACACGGCGTTTCCCTTGTGACGCTACTGGCTGCCGGTACGTTCGCCTAAGTACCGGTAGTGACCGATGATTTTCCAGTCGAACAGTACATCCTCCATCTGAGGTCCGCGGCCGATGTTGTGCACGACGAGGTAACGTCCTGACCGCGGCGATTTCTGATCCACCACCATTCCGATGTGCGTAATTCCTCCAGGCAAATTCCAAGTGACAATATCGCCCGGATGATAATCGCTGGCGTCTGCGGACAGCGGCAAGGCGTCTCCGTGACGGCGGAAAAAAACCATGAGGTTTGCAACGCGACGATGATCAATATTCGTATCGGTGGACGCCGGGCCTGAGGCATGCGAGGTGCTGGGCCATCTTCGCGGATAAGCGGAAAGATCATTCAACATATCGATATGGACTTCTTTTTGCAGATCGATGCCCACGGCTCGATACGCACGGATCACCTCATCGGTGCACACTCCGGTGGATGCCGGAACGTCGCCGCCCGGGTAGGGAATTCGAACGTACGAGCCATCGTAGCGAACGATGTGATGAGTTCGCTCTACGGCAGCGGCCACCAAGCGTTCTAGGACTGGTCGCGCGGGAGGGACCAGTCCTCCTTGGGACGGCAGTACCCGCAACGAATGCCCGAAAACAGACACCGGCAGAAGCAAAGCGAGAGCGAACACGCGACGAAGTCGGAGGGGCGGGCTAGAGTAGTCGAGAGCGCAGCATGGCATGGGCGTATTCCTCGGGTAGTCATTGGACGCCCGAATGGTCCGGTTTGTGCCCATTAAGGTGAGTCGAGCTCGCTGGGCCTATCCGTCCGAAGTGACGATGGCGAAGGCAAAACCATCGTAACCTTTGACTCCCACGGTCTGAATCGCGGTGCAACTGAGCCGCGGCTCGTTTGCTAGCAGTTCGAAGAGCTGTCGCGCACCTTGCACGTCTTTATCCACGCTGGTGGCATCAATGACCGCGCCATCGCGCACCACATTATCAATAACGATGAGAGTTCCTGGACGCGAAAGCTTGATCGCCCAGCGCACATATGCGGAATTATTAGGTTTGTCCGCGTCGATAAAAATCAGATCGAACGGTTCACTGCTTTCATTCTGGAGCTTGGGAAGGGCGTCGAGAGCGGCTCCGACACGAATTTCGACTGTTTGCGTTAGGCCGGCGCACTCGATATTGGCGCGCGCGATTTCAGCGTGCTTCGGATTGAATTCGAGAGTGATCAGGCGGCCGTCGGTGGGCAGGGCTCGCGCGAGCCAAATGGTGCTGTAGCCGCCAAGCGTACCGATTTCAAGAATTCTCCGCGCGCCGGCCAGCTGCGCCAATAATTGCAAAAGCTTGCCCTGATTTCGAGCCACATCGATGGCCGGCAGCTCAGCGGCCTGGTTGGCCGCTATCGCCGCATCGAGAATCGGGTCGGAGAGGCAAAGTTGCTCTGAGAAATATCGGTCGACGGCCGCCCATTGATCTAGCGATCGTTGATCTGGTGTGAATTTGTCCTGGGTCATGCGCACTCATCTCCCGAAATGCAATATGCCATTGTTTCATGAATTTGCTGTACAGCGCTCCGGTTGCAATTCGCCAATCCTCGCGAACGCTGAACCTGAACACGGTTGGCAGTTGCCATGAATGGAACAACGCAGACGCCTGGTTCATTGCTCGACTGCTGAATTTCTATCGGACTTCGTCGGTGAAGGCGCGAACCTGCTCATGGCCGCGCATCTTGAAATTATGCTTGCTGTCCAGTTGGCCGGGCGAGACTGGCATGACTTGAATTGCCATCGCCACTCCACCCTCGCTCAAGACGTTGAACCGATGAGCCACCAGCGCGCCGCCAAAATCTTCGAATTGAGTCCGTTGCGTCTCGAAGCCCTTAAAGTAGGTTTTTAGCAACCTTCCGGAGTCATCAAACCAATAGCCGCGAGCTTGTTCGGGGTCCAACCGACCCTCGGGGCTTTCGTATCCGGCAAGCACCCGGACAGTCTTCGTGCCCTTGAAGTCTTCGCGCTTCATACGCCAATCGGATTCGACAAAGGTGTCGAGCGCTGGAATCGGCTCCAAAGCCCGCAGCACGAAGCGGAGAATGAAAACGTCAGGGCCTTCCGCCAATTCATAGCGCTTATTGCCGTGTTGAGAGCGGACGTAATGGCTCTTGCCGATGGTCGCTTCTCTGCGCCACTCATCCGGGCGCTGGAAAGTGTCGCTATATTGTCCTTCTTCATCTGCGCCACCGGTCAGTTTCGCGCGGAACGTCGCTTGCAACATGTATGGCTGGCGCGCCACCGCCGCCGGAAAACCCGCCTCGCGGCCACGTTCAAAATAAGTTCGCGCGCTCGCAAAATTATCGACTCCGTCGGGTCGAACCGTCTTGAAGGGCATGGTGATACGCGATACGACTTGTACCGCTTGGCCGTCTTGCAGGTACGGTTTGAATTGCATTGCCCAGATGGACTTGGAAGCAAATTCACTTAGCCCAGGATTGTCGGAAAGTACGGAGCTCACGTCGCGAACTTTTCCGGCCCGATCGAGAACGATCTCGGTTGTGATGGCGCCTTCGAGCGGGCCATCTTTCACAGCCGGCCACGCTAACGTCGCCGTTGCCTCAAGATTCTTGCGCAGAGTTAACTCGTCGACGACCACAGTATGCAGAGGATCAACATCGCCGCCATGGCCTGAGACCTCAAAAAAAGCGGGCGCAACGTCTTTCAGATCTTCCAGAATGGTTACCGTGGCGGTTATTTCCGGAAAGCCGGCCGTGAGGATTCTGGCTACCGAACGGCCATGAAAGTCTTTGTACTCTTTGAAGAGCGCGCCCCAACCGAGGCAACCGCCATAAAATGGCAGGCCGGTCTTGTCGTTCAGTGCAACCGTGCACCCGATCGATTTGCGGATATTTCCATCGGTGCTAAAGCTCATCCAGCTGGCGTAAGTATTTCCGGCCAGACTGCGTACTTCGCCGGTCTTCATCTGCTCGCGCACCTGGTCGAGCTGCGGGATTGGTTCGGTCAAGGCGACGGCGGTTTCTCGCAACCATTCAGGAAAGTAGTCGCCTTTATTTTTTTGCCACTCGCGGCCGGCGTTCGTAATCACGATCTGGTGGAACTCTGGTGAACGGACTTCGCGCTTAAATTCCGTGGGCGACCTCCACCAAATTTCGACTTCGCCCGTTCGCTTGCACGCCGTGTCGCTGGTTGGAACGATTGTGGCCTTCAGGTGAAAAGGTTTGGTGCCCGGTTGATTCAATGTGCTTTGTTTCACCGCCTTCCTCACCGCTCCGTCAATGTCGTTGCCTGGTGCGGACGAGGAAAGGCCGTGGACCGCCAATATCGCTAGGAGTATTTTCCGGGTGGGCATGCGCGGAAGTGTATACGCGAGTGTGCGTGCCAATCAACAGCACCGATTCGTTTTTTGCGCTTGCGTCAATCGCCAGCAGGTGCGATGGGAACTGCCGCGGCGTGTTTCCGCCAGGTGGCGAAGCCTTCGCGCGCCAGGCCGAAAATGGTGCGGCGATTCTGGTAAATCAATTTGAGCCACGCCGACGGGCCCATCTGTGGGAAATAAATTCCGCGGAAACAAATGCGCGCAATGAAGATGTTAATGCGATAGCCCAGTGGCTTGTCCTTCAGTGAATGCACCGCATGCGATAAGGCTTCGGCGCTGTAGGAGAGCGCCCAGCCGCGTTTTACTTCGGCGTGCGCTTCTGCGATCGACATTTTCAGCGGAGTGTGGGCCATCTCAAACGGAATGAATTTTTGCCAGTGCTTCGGTCGAGTCAATCGTCCGGCGGTTTCCAGGCGCTTGTAGAGCGGAGTTGCGGGCAGCGGAGTGAGCAAACCGAAAATGGGAAGTCCCGGCGGCCAGGTGCGAATCTGCGCCAGAGTGCGATCGGCAACGCCGGTGGTGTCGTTGTCCATGCCAAAAATGAAAGAGGTAATGGCGTAAACATTGCGGTTCGCCAAACGTTGCAGAACGGCGGCGTATTCGCCGGGCTTGTTGAAGCCTTTGTTGACGTCAGCGAGGTTCGCAGGATCGATGGACTCCATGCCGATGAACACCCATTTGCCGCCGGAAGCGGCGATCAGGTCCACCAGTTCTTCATCACGCAAAAGGTTGGCACTGATTTGGGCCACCCAATGGACCTGCGCTTTTGCGGCGATGATGTCGCGCAGCAATGATTTAGTGCGCTTGATGTTGATGGCAAAATTGTCATCGATGAAAAAGACAGCAATCTGGCCGCCTTCGCTTTTCGCGCGGGCTTTCAGCAAGAGCATTTCGCTCACAACACTTTCGTTGGTGCGGAAGCGGATGGAATCGCCAAAAAATCCCGTAACCGTACAGAATTCACAGCCGTATGGGCAACCGCGGCCGGATTCCATGGGAATAATGCGAAAAGTGCCCCAGCCGTCGCCGATCCGCTGCAGCGTGCGCATGGCCATCTTGGGAATCAGGTTAAATTGCTTCAGATTGATCTTGTCCCAGGGAATGGCCGGATATTCTTTGAGCGAAGGCTTGCGTTCCTGACCGAAGTCGTCGACAGGCGCGTAGACTTCTTTTAGCGAGCCACGCGCGGCGTCGTCCACAATCTTCGGCCATGTTTCATCGGCTTCCCCGAGAGCGACGGCGTCCGCGTGGCGTTCACCGCCGTTGCGCCCGAGCGCCTCGTCAAATTCTTCGGTGACGTGCGGGCCGCCCATCACCACTGGAACGCCGACCGCGCGAATGGCGTCGGCCATGCGATAGGCCTTGGCGATCATTCGTGTCATGGCGCCGATTCCAACCAAGTCAATATTTTGCTCGCGCACGTAGCGCGCGATACCGTCTTCGTCCATCGGCTGGGCGTTGCCGTCGATCAGCAGTACTTCATGTCCTGAAGGAGTCAGTGCCTGCAAAAGAAACATCCATAAGTGCGGCATAAAATTGCGCGTAACCCCGTTATCGGGGTTGTATAGCAGAATCCGCATCGTTTCGCTCCAGTTCCCATTCGCTGCAATGTCGCAAGCGAGGCGAGAGAATAATTGCAAGGTGCGAAGCCAGAAAATGGCCAGGGAGAATCACCTAGGGATGCCGACAATATCATTTTGTACGCTATCGTACAAAGACGAAAAGCAATCTAATTGAGGAGTAGTGAAACACCGATGGGTAGCTAGTCCGTCAAAGGCTGCAGACGGATTTGCCGGTCTCGGCAAACACAGCACAAATTATGCATACCGCCCATCTCAGCAGAGCTAGCTCAGAACCACAACTGGAACTGATCGCCAGCCCGTGGCACACGTTGATGGTGCTGGTGATTGCTGCGTTGAACGCCTTCCGCGCAGCCATTTACGCGAATCACGCGCGAGCGGGACTGGGGACGAGCCGCAGCCACTTGTATCTGCGCACAATTGCATTCGAGTGCGCCTTCCTGGCGCTGGTGACGCTGGGCGTTTGGTTACGCGGCAGCTCGCTGCAAACCATTTTTGGACAGCGATGGCGGAGCGTTGGACAAGTATTTCGGGACTTGGGGAGCGGACTGGCTTTGTGGTTTGTGGCCATGGTTGCGGTGTCGATTTTGGGTGGACACAACGGGCCGCCAGACGCCGCAATTGCGTTTCTCCTTCCGCAGACGCAAATTGAGATGACGCTGTGGATGGTAGTTTCGACTCTCGCCGGTATCAGTGAAGAGGCAATCTATCGCGGATATCTGCAGAAACAGTTCGCTGCGTTAACCGGCAGCCTGCCCGCCGGAATATTGATTTCGGCAGCCGCATTTGGCGCGGTGCATGGGTATCAAGGATGGTCGCGAGCCGCGGTGATCGCAATTTCCGCGATTCTTTTTGGCGTGGTGGCGCACTGGCGCCGGACGGTACGGCCGGGAATGTTTGCACACGGCTTGCAGGATGCGATCGCACCGCTGCTGCTGAAATTGCTGCGGCATTAAGCACCGGGCAGTTGAGCGAAAGCCCGTAGACAACAATCAGGAATGACCGCGGGCTCAGGTCGTTTTGCGAATTTGGATGGAATCGTAGCTGGACTTGAGAATAATTTTTGGTCCGCGCGCCGAACCGTATTTGCCTTCCAGGTGCGAGTCGCCCTTGTCCGTGCGCGTTGCTTTCAGGCCACTTCCCGTAAATTCAGAATCGATATCGCAGGAACGGCAATCGGCCTGGATATCGAAGCTCGATGAAGAGGGGATGCTCAAGGCGATCGAAGCGCGTTCGTTGTTGATACTGATGTCTTCCTTCGGCGCATTGGAAAACTGCAATTCAACCGAACCATTGGTGTTGTCGAGAACGATTCTTCCGGTGACGTTTTCCAGCGACACCGACGTGTTTTTTGTTCGCGAGGTCAGATTGCCGGGAGCATCGGCGATTTCGAGATTACCGCTGGTTTTTTCGAAATGGCCGCCCAGCTGAGTAAGAGTGAGATCGGAGCGTTGCGAAATAAAGCGCACGCCTTTGGCGATTTTATCGGCACGCACGGAGCTGTAGAATTCGCCATCCACGGTAAGACTGCCGGAAGCGTCCACCACTTCGACCGAGCCGCCGTGTCCTGAGACTTTCACGTCGCCTTTGGTATCGGTAATTTTCACGTCGCCCTTTTGCAGTGTGACGTCCACGTTGCCCGTGCTGTCGTTGATTTCGATGTCGCCCTGCTGGGTGGAAACCGTCACGTCGTTCGCCATGTCTGAAATATTGACGCCGCCGCGTTCGTTATGAACGATCACCGTGGATTTTTTCGGAACCACCACGTCCATATCCACGGAAATCCGGGAATCGCTGAGGTCGAATCCGGCAGGATGGATCTCGTAACCGTCGCCCACCTTGATCGCTTGAATTTCAATGGGAGCGGAGCGCTTCTGCGCATCGGCTTCACTGAAGGTGCGAATTGCTTTCTGACCCGTGATGCGGAGAGTGGGCTCGTCCGAAGAGCGGACGGTGATGGTGCCGCGGCCGCCGCGAATCAGAATGCGGGCGTTGGGCGCGATGGGGTGGGGATCAATATCAATCGGGAACGAGTAAGGCTCGCCGCCGAAATTGAGATCCATGCCCTCAAACAGGTGCGGAGCTTCCTCAACCGCAATTACCCCTAAAACTACGATCATCAGGCCGATGACCAGAAAAACTTCTCCAGGAGTGATCCATCCCGCGCTGCGGCCCTGCCGTTGCGCGAGCGTACGCTCGTAAAGTTTGGTTGCTCCCCAGAAGATGAAGATCAGCGGCCACCAATGTTTAAAAATTCCACCGAGCTGCAGATGACCGTAGTTGTGCAGCAAAATCAAGAAACCAAAAACGATCAGCAGCAGGCCGCTGAAAACACCAGTGGTGCGTGGGCGGGTTGGGGAGGAGCCATTCGGCATAAATATTTATTGTCCCTGCCCGGAGAATGGCGGCGGGTTATAGGTCGAAGAAGGCGGAGGAGTACCGCTTGGTGGCGCAGGAGGCACAAACGGAGGAACCGGCGTGACCGCAGTGCCGATGTGGCCGTCCATCGGGGCAACGGCGGAAGCAAGATTAATTGCGCCAATCACAATCAGAATAATTGGAAAAGTGTGGCGAAATGAAAGCATGCCATCCTGCAACTCACTCAGCAGAAAAAGAATCCCAAGCGTAGTGATGACTGCGGGGCCCATGAGTCCGCGAATGGTGCATCGACTGCAGGTACAGCGGGGCTGAGCACTCATGCTGGAAAACTCCTGACCCTTTTCAAGACCGCACGCCCAGTTTGTTTCGGAACATGTATAGCCCGGCGGCAATTAAGATCAGCGGCCACAGGCGTCCAATCCGGATAAAGTCAAAAATGTGAAAATTGTCGAGCAGGAACAAAACACCCAAACCGATCAGGATAATGGCGCCAATCGGACGGTCCTTGCTCCAGGACTCCAGCGGGTCGGGAGGTATCTCTCCGCGATTTTTGGCCTGCGCCGTTTGCATGGCTTCGAAGGCGGTATAGAAAATGAAACCCGCGAGAAGAATGCCAAGCATGGCCTTGAAACCGCCATCGAGGTCGCTAGATAGGCCGAGTATGATGGATGCGAAAATTGCGATGTGAATAAGGCCCTTGTTGTACTGGCGATTGTAAATGGCGCCGAGTCCCGGAAAAATGAAAGCCAGGATGAACGCGGCTATAGGACTGGACCCGCCTACGACCGAAGGCTGAACGCCCGGCTGCGGCGCGTAGCCGTAGGGAGAAGCCGGGGATGCGGCAACGGGCGGCGCAGCATACGCAGAAACGGGCGGAGGAGCACTACTAGCCTGGCCGGTGATCGATGCCAGGCAGTCCTCGCAGTACAGCAAACCCCGCACTGACCGCGTGCACGCCGGGCACATCGGCTTGCCGCAGTTACGACAGTAACCGCTTGCGTCCACATCGGGATGGACAGCACACTTCATCGATATCTCCCTTCAAGCAATCCTCCGCTGATGAGCTTTCCGCTGAAGGCCAAACAAAATCTTCCACTAAGGATGGGGAGCTCCTCTGCGAGTACTTGCAGGTGCGTGTTGATATCGTTAGCGCGATTCTGCTGGCGAGGAGTCGCGGGATTGGTGCCGTCGGTACGGCCGGGATCTTTTTGCTGGTTGGAATCGGGCGCGGCGCCTTCGTTGTTTGCCGGCAATCCGTTGTCCTGGCGCAGTTTGGATTGAATCTCATAAACCACGCGCAGATCGCTGACGTATTTGGTGCTGCGCGCATAAGCAAGATGCGCCTGGCGATTGGTACCGCGATAGATGTTGACCGGCGAAAGATCGGCGATCCTGGGCTTTTTCCAGTTGAAGCCGGAAAGGGTGACCAGCATCAGGAAAGTGGCTGCCAGGGAAAGCGCGCCGTAGGCAAAGCGCGGCGAAG
>Ga0193709_1000247_pt1 | contig 21213 bp, 20 predicted proteins | sample H3c2metaG_FD_160571 | JGI IMG/M metagenome (GOLD analysis project Ga0193709, IMG submission 160571) | Soil microbial communities from a riparian zone of the East river system, Colorado, United States - H3c2 | ecosystem: Environmental > Terrestrial > Soil > Riparian zone | place: USA: East River... | reverse complement strand
GTCGGACATCCGGTCCGGGAGTGCCCCGGCCGGTTTGAGGGGAAGCTGCGCGATCTTCGCGCCGGTTCGCAGGTCGCACGCCCAGTACCGGTAGATGGCCTCGAAGCGCGGCGGCTGCTGGGTCACGGCGCTTCGTTGGCGGGACGGTACCGCAGCAGGATGCCGAGGGTGTCGCCCTGCGCCGGGACGGGTCCGGCCGGGCCGAGCCGGACTCCTGCCTCGGTGACGGCTGCGAACGAGCCGGTGTTGCCGACGATGACGGCGCTGCGGGTGAGGAAGTCGCCGGTCGACGCGTCGTTGAAGATGGTCTGGCCGACGGATGCGATCGAGTAGTCGGCGTGCGCGACGACCGGCAGACCCCAGGCCCAAATGCCTATGCCGACAACGAACGACGTCCCGTACGTGTACTTCCAGTAGGCGTCGACCATGCCGCCGGACATCCGGTAGGCGCCGACCTCGACACCGTTGCCGCGCTGCGGGTTCTGTGACGCGCCGGTCCAGATCGGCACCCAGCTCGACCACACCGAGGACATGATGTTGCGCCAGGCCCCGGCATGGAACACCTCAAGGACGCCGGTGGCGCGGTTGTAGATGACCGTCCCGGCGCGTGGGCTGGCCGGGCGGTTGGCGATGTCGAGGATGCCGCCGGCCGCTGCGTAGCCGACGAGGTTCGGGTTGGCGGTCCAGACTGGGCTGCCGCCACTCGCTGCAGGGACGGCGAAGGTGCCGAGCCGGACACCGTTGCCGGTGAACGACGGGGCGACGCCGCTGCCGGGTGTGCCAGCGGTGATGACGGTGTCGGCGCCGCGCAACCCGGACGAGTCGGCTTCGGTGTCGAACACCTTCACGTCGAGCGCGTCGACCCGGGCCAAGGTGGCGTGGGCGGCGGGGATCGTCTTCAGTAGCTCGCCCGCGCCAGATGGAAAGGCTGCGCGGTAGACGCCGGTCGCGGCGGTCGGCTGGACGACGACGGTGAACGGCGCGATGGTGACTGCGGAGCCGACGTTGGTGACTGCGCCGCCGCGGACCCCGGCCATTGCGAGGTCGCCGGTGTCGCGGAGGAACAGCGACGTGTCGGTCTGCCGCCACTCAGACGCGGCCATCTCGCCTTGGTTGGTTCCGGCGTCGTAGATGCCGATCAGGTCACGCATCAGCTGATGTCTCCTCTACTGGTACGTGTCGTCGAATTCGATCAGCGCGGTGCCGGTGCCTGCTGCGGCGCGGAAGCTGAGGGCGTTCGGGCCTGGCTTGATCCCGAAGACGCCGCCTCCGCCGGTCGACACCTTCCCGGTGCGCAGCGCCGTGCCCTGGAGCAGTACGACGAGCGGGAACCGCAGGTACAGGACGACAAAGTCATCCTGGGTCGCGAGGACGTCGTTGTACTGCACACACTGCCCGGTGAGCAGGTTCGTCAGCTTCGGTGTCGTCAGCGGCCCGGTGAACGTCACGACGAGCGGCGCGGACTCGTTGCCCTCGTTGGTGACGGTGTCATCGCCCGAGATGGACGACCCGGTGAAGCGGATCGGGAACCGGATCGGGAACCGCAGCCCGCCGGTCACGGATGGCAGGTTCATCGTGACCTGCTTCGACGCGCCGTACCTGCGCGGGTCCGGGCAGGTCAGCTCGGCCATCCAGTTGCAGGCGGTGTCGGTGTCGTCGTCGACGTCGACCTTCCCCGACCGTTGCGCCTGCGTGTGCAGTTCGATGCTGTCGACAACGGTCAAGTCGAACAGTTGCAGACCGAGCGCTGCCTCCAACCGATGCTCGGCCTGCTGCCGCAGGAGCCGGGTGGGTGCGTCGATCCGGCCCTGCAGGTTCAGCACCCGCGCGTCAAGCTTCGGGTTCGGCGCTGGTGAGTTCCCGTGCTCACCCTCCCGGGGCGTGCCCTGGCTCTTGGAACCGGGCGAACCCCAGCCGGACACCGAGGCGCAGGTGATGAGTACACCGTCGGCGTCGCGGTCGGAGTTGAGGGTGAGCCCGTTCGGCAGGACGAACTCGGTCTCTTCGGGGAACGGCATCAGTAGCTCCTCGAACGGAACTCGGCGATGTCTTGAGCCTTCTCGGCGATCAACCCTGCCGCGTTCATGTCGATCCCGTTGAAGGTGTTGTGGTGATGGTGGTGGACCTCGCTCCTGGCCGGGCCACTCCCCCAGTTGCCGCCGCCGCCCATGCTGCGGATGTACCGCTTCGGGTCGACACCGGCCGGGCTGATGTGGCCGTCGACAGGGGCGGTGAAGTACTCCTTGCCGAGCTCGTTGACCCGGTACGTCTTGCCCGCGGTCACATCGCCGCCGCCCGCTCGTGCACCGGCGACGTTGTACTTCTGGTTCGCGACCCCGGCGCCGATCTGGTTCGCCTGGTTCTCCAGGTTGGTCTGCGCCTTGTTCAGCGAGTTGATCAGGCCAGCACCTCCGGCCAGGATCGCCGTGGCCAGGTCGGTGCCTTGGCCGGCGCCCTTGCCGATGATCTGTGAGATCAGGTCCTGGTCGAGCTTCTTCGCGCGCAGTGCGGCGATGAGCTTCCCGAACTCCTTCAGGTCGGCGCCCTGGCTTTGCAGGTCGGCGAGCAGGCCGGAGCCGGTCAGCGACTGCTGGAACAGGTCGCCGATGTTCGCGGAGCCGGTGAGGCTGTCGGAGACCTGCTTGGCGAGGTCGACGGCGGCCTGCTGCTGCTCGACGAGCTTCGCGAGTGCGTCCCGGTTGGCCTGTGCTGCTTTCGCTGCGGCCTCGGCACGGATCTTGTAGACCGCGTCGGCGGCGTTGCTTGCCTTGGTCGCCTTGGTGACCTTGGTTTTCGCGACGTACAGCTGGTCCTGGAGTCGGATGAGCTTCTTCTGCTCCTCCGCGACCTTCCGGTCCTCGGCGGCCTGGCCTGCCTTGGTGGTCTGCTTCGGGGCACGGGCGGCCGTGACGGCACGCTGCTGCAACTGGATGGCCCGCTGGATCGAGGTGACCTGACCCTTCGCTGCCTGCTCTGACCGGCCCGCGGCGAGCGCGTTCGCCCGGGCCGGTGCGACGGCGCGGGCTGTACGGTTCGCGGTTGTGAGCGTCGACTTGTAGTTGACGCCTGCGGTCGGGTTGAACGGGATACCGAGCTGCTGGAGCAGGTAGGCGATGTCGACGAGTTGCCCGTTGGCGAGGTTGATGCCGCCGTTGGCGAACGACTTGACGAGGCCCATGCCGAACTTGTCTGCGACGGTGCCGAGGATCTTCTCCGACCGGTCCCGCTTCGACGGTGCGAGCGGGATGAACGCTTCCCCGCCGGTTTCCTGCTCGGCCCACTGGACCATGCCGCCGCCCTTGCCGGGCGCGATCATCGCCTGGCTGGGGAGCTTCCCGTCCGCGTACGAGGGGACACCGTTCGGGTAGTAGCCGCCGTCGGCCTGGCCCTTGCCGACGACTGAATGGCCGCCGCCCACACCTGAACCGCTGGTGACGCTGCTCTTGACGGTCACGAGCTTGGTGGTGATGGTGATCGTCTTGCTCGGGGGCAGGTTGCCGAGCATCCCGTTGATCGTGGAGATCCCGGCCCGCGCGTTGGCGATGTCAGCGGTGAGCCTGGCCCTCTTGGTGGCCGACAGCTTCGGGTTCGCCAGTAGCGCCGTGGCAGCCTTGATCTTCGCTTCGAGATCGGCCTTGTCCGCCTGCAGTTTCGCGGTCCTGGTCTGCGGCAGGGTCGCGAGCAGTGCCTTCGATGTGGCGATCCCGGATTTCAGGCCCGAGATCTCCGCCTCGAGCTTGGCCTTCTTCGTCGCCGTCAGGTGCGGACTCTTCAGTGCCGTCTGGGCCGTGGCGAGCTTGGTCTGCAGGTCCTTGATATCCGCTGTCACGGCCACGCGGGTGACGGGCGGGATCTTGATGAGCTCGGCCGCCATCGCCTTCGCTACCGGGATGGTGTAGCCCATCTGGTGAGCGAGCTTGGCATAGGTGGCGCGACCAGCTTCGGCAGCTTTGGCCGAGGAGAGGAATCCGTCGTTGGCCTTCAGCATGCCATCGCGGACGCTGATCGCCGACTGAGCTACCTGGAGAAGCGCGCGCGCGTTGTCGCGGCCCTTCTGGGTCGCCAAGTCGTGCGTGTGACCGTTGTCCTTGATCGCCTGGGTCGCGTCCGCAACAGCCTGCGCGTAGTCGATCTGTGAACCCGACAGGGACAGCAGCAGCGACGACATCCGGTTCAGCGTGTCGATCGACTTCTGTGTCGCTGCGGTCTGGCGGTCGAATGCCCCGGCGAGCAGACGCGCCGCAGCGTTCGCCTCATGGGTCGCGTGAGCATTGTGCAGGCCCGCGTTCGCCGATGCCGTGAGCCCGGCAGCAGCCTTGAACAGCGACGAGGAGAACGTCGTTGTGGATGCGCCCGCCTGGTCCATGGCCTGCGAGCCCGTACCGAGCTTCCCGGCCATCCAGTTCATGCCGTCACCGACAGCGCTGAGACCCCTCGCCATCAGGTCGATCGGGCCGGTCACGATCGCGACCGCGCCACGCAAGGTCCACATCAGCGCAGTCACGGCCGACGTGCCGCCGGTGAACCGCTTGAACGCGGCGTCGGCGTCATTCAGGCGGCCAACGAAGCCGAGCAGATCGCCGGTCAGACCCCCGATGCCGCGCACGAAGTCAGCGAGCGCTGTCGGGTTCTTCGAGATCGACGCACTGAGCTTCGTCAGGCTCGTCGACAGTTGCGAGAACAGGTCATTCATCGCCGGACCCAGCGAACCCAGAACCTTGCCGAAGGCACCGGCCAGCGGCTGCAGAGCGGGTCCGAGCTTCTCGAGCGCCCGACCAAGCGAGTCCCCGAAAGCGGTCATTTCAGGGGCCAGCGACTTGAAGGCTGCCGCGAGTTGCGGCTTCAGACCGGCGAAGGTGCGCCGCGCCACGACACTCAGCGCCGCGAACGTCGCCTCGAACGGCTTCGAGATGGTGCGCATCTGAGCGCCCAGATCGGACCCTGTCTTGGCCCAGATCGACTTGACGACCCTGGACTCGGCCGCGAACTTCAACCCGATCGCGGACAGTCCGGCACCTGCACCGGCGACGAGGGCGCCGGCGATGACAGCACCCGCTGGGGTTGCCGCGGCCGTGATGGCGGCGATCAGACCGACCAGAACCGCGGGGCCGATCACCGGGGTCTTCAGTACGCCGATGAGAGAGGCGAAGAAGCCGTTGCCCACGTTCTGGCCCAGCTGCTTGAAGACGCTGGTGCCGTCGCTGGTGAGCCACTTCTTGATGCCCGCGCCGAAGCGACGACCGAAGCCCTTACCGGAGTCGTCGCCCGCCTTCTCGAACTTCTTCACCGCCCGCTCGGCAGACGCGACCGACTCCTCGGCGCCGGCCGTCGAGGCCGCTGACGGGTTCGGCTTGCTCTGGATCTCGGCCAGCCGCAACTGGGCGACCCGGAGCCGGCCGACCGCGTTCGCGTGGGCGTCGACGTCCTTAGCGGCGATCCGGGCAGTCTTCGAGCTGTCCGCTGTTGCCTTGTCTGCCTTCTCGACGGACTTGGTGAGCCCGTCGATGTTCTTGCCTGCGGAGCTGGCGGAGTCGCCCATCATGCGTCCGGCGGCGGTGGCCCGCACCCCGGCCTTCTCGAGCTTCGACCCGGCGACGTCAGCCTTCTTGCCGAGCTCATCGAGCTTGTTGCCGTTCCCGATGTGGCCGATCGACTTGTTCGCCCGCAGAGCGGCGGCCTCGAGCTTGTCTACGGCGGCGACAGCCTTGACGCCGATGTCGGTGACGAAGTCGGAGATGTCGGCTTCGAGCCGGACCTTGACGGTGCGATCAGCCATGGGTCACACCGCCTCTCGGGCTCAGGGGTTGCGGACTGCGGATGCGCGGTACAGCCGGCCGACAGGGGCAGCCTCTTTGCGGGCGTCCTTGTCGTTGGCGCCGTTGTCCTTCGCCTGCTTGTAGGCGACGGTTTCGCAGCGGTTGCATTCGTCGTAGGTGACGTGCCACGACACGTGCTCGGTGTCGGTCGTCTGGTCGAGCGGGCCGCCGCACTTCGGGCACTCGTTGGCCTTCACTTGTTGCAGGGCGGTGATGTGTTCGCGGTCCCGGTCGGTCCACTCCGGTTCGCGGGTGACGATCGTGTACCCGGTGAGAGCGCCGTCCGCGTCGTAGTGCTCGTGTCGTTCGGCCGGTTCGCGACCGAGGTACTTGCTGAGGGAGACGCCGTGCGCTATCGCCGTTTCGAGCTGCTGCCGCTTCGCTGGCGACTCTGCGATTTGGCGTCGGAGAAAGATGATTGCTGCAGGTTGATGTCGTTCGAGACCTGGCAGGCGAGGGTGCGTTCGCCGTTCGACATCGTCGCGATCAGATCAGCGACGTCCATGTCGATGAGGTTGCCGTCGGCATCCTCGACCCGCTTCAAGGCGGACGCCTCCATGAGCGCGTCCGGGAACGTGTCCCGGTTGTAGTCGACGAGGGCGTCGAGTTCGTTGTCTTCGCGCGGCGGGTGGTCCTTGAGCAGGACGTCGTAGTCGGCGGCCTTCAGCGCGGTGAGCGTGATGATCACCGATGCGGCATCGGCCTTAACCTCGGCGGCGGCGACGGACTTCTCGGCGGCCGTGACCTGCTTGGTGAGCTCGGGGTCGATTGCGAGCTTCCCGCCGGCGCGACGGTCGGCGGTCGACTCGGCGTCGGTGACGGCCTGCTTCGCCTTGGCCAGTTCCCGCTCTGCGTCAGCGAGGTCCATCGACAGTTCGGTCGATAGGCAGAGTGCCATCTGGCGTGACGCGCGGCCTTTCGTGGACGTCTTGCGGTCCTGCAGCAGCGCTTGCAGCGCGGTGTGCTTCGGGTCTTCGGGCATGGCTGTACTCCTGGGCTCGGTAGTGCGGGGCTCGGTTAGAACTGGGTTGCGTCTCCGCCACCGGCGTACGGGCGGGCCTGCATGCCCATCGGGATCCGTGCCGTCCGGGTGCTTCTCGTTGGCCTCGGTCATCCGCTGGATCTGGAAGTCGATCGGCAACCCGGTCAGGGCTGTGACGTGCTGGCCGACCGTGAGGCAGACGAGGGACCAGAGCATGACCCGGCCGTCGAACCAGTGGTCGAAGTCCTCGTCAGGCAGGATCAGCCGCAGGTCGACGTCGCGGAAGCCTGCATGCTCAGTGACGGAGCCGACGAGATGCAGCCACGGACCGAACGCCTCCCGGATCGGGATGCAGGCCTGATTCAGGATGGCGAATTGGGCGGTCGTGAGGAACGACTTCCGGGCGGACTCGCTCATCGGCGATCCTTCGGGCTCGGCGGACTCGGAGCTGAGGAAGAGGGCGGCCGGCCCGAGCCCGGTACCAGCCGCCCTCGCATGTGGGGCGGATCAGGTCAGCGCGATCTGCTTCTTCACGATGCCGATGACCGCGACGGGCTGCGTGATGGTGATCTTCGCGAACTCGTCGTTCTCCGCGAGCTGGGTCTTGTTCTGGACGCCGAAGATGATCGGCCAGATGTCGACCTTCTGCGCCGCGACGAAGTCGACGGTCTCCGCGTCCAGGCCGTACCGGACCACGAAGTAGCCGGAGACGCCGGGCTGGAACAGTTCCATGGCCTTGTTGCCCACGGCAGCGGCTGCGGCCTGCGGGTCGGCGATGTAGACCAGGTCGTCGATCGTGCTCTTCTCGCGACCGAGGGACTCGAAGGTCTGCTTCGAACCAACGCGACGGTCGTCGCCGCGGGCCTGGTCGCCGCTGGGCTTGAAGTTGCCGCCCGTGACGAAGAAGCTGATGTCGAGCGCGCCGGCGGCGGTGACCTCGACGATGGTCGGTGTCGCGACTGCGGCGATCGTCGGAACGAAGGCCACCTTCAGGTTGCCCTCGGCCTTCACGCCGGCGGGGATGGTCACAACCATGATCAGTGCTCCTTCGGGGTGGCCTTGGGGCCGGTGGTGGTGGGTGCGGCGGACGGGGCGGTCGGGTACTTCGCCGGCAGTAGCTCGCCGCGCACGTCGACCGCGGGCTCGTCGAGCTTCGTCAGGCCCTCTTCGGCCGTGCCGTAGGTGGAGTACTCGTGCTTCGTGACGTCGTCGCGCACACGGATCGGTTCGGGCATGGTGAAGCTCCTCAGATGTGGAGGCGGTAGATGATCAGCCCGGAGGCCCGGGAGGGAACGACGTTGTTTTCGATGCGGATGGTGACGTCGTCGAGAACTTCTGTCAGGTGGCCGTCGCCGGTTGGCCGCTTGCCGGTGAGCGCCTTGCGGATGTGGTCGACCGCCCACCGTGCGCGTGTGGTGTCTCCGCCGGCGAACAAGATCCGGCAGGTCCACGACACGTCGGTCGGGGTGCTCCGGTTGAGCCGGTCACCGAACGCGTGCCCGCCGCCGCCGAAGAAGACGGCGTAGGGGTGGACCCGGCCGTCAGAGTCCTTCGGCGGATCGCTCGGCAGTTCGCCGTCGTACAGCCCCAGGTCCGCGATGCCCTGCAGTAGCGCGTATGTGGCGTCGGAGACCGGGGTGATCGCGGGCAGGACGGTCACAGGATCTTCTCCCCGACCTTGCCGAGCGCCGTACCGAACGACGGTTCGTGCGTGTCGACCGCTGGCCCCATGTACGGCTGGGCGGCCATCCGGGTAGACCCGTCTTTGTTGTGGGTGCCGTCCTCGACGTATCCGCCGTACTCAGCCGTCGGACCGATCTCCGCTGTGAGTCCAGCAACGTCAGGGTCTGCGATCGAGTTCATGAGGTTGCCCGTGTCGACCGGGGCGAAGATCATCGCTGTCGCCGCGATGTCGTGGGCGGTCTTCTTGACCACGATCGGCGCTGTCGCTTCGACCTTCGCGGCGCCCTTCCGCAGGTCACCCGACAGGTCCCGGAGCTCGGACACGTCGAAGTGCATCAGGCCTCCAGGTTGTCGACGCAGATGACGGTGCGCCCGAACAGCAGCGACCCGCGCTGGATGTCGCGGACCCGGATCTCACGGCCGACGAGCGTCGGGTCGTTGGCCGTGTCTACGGTTCCGACGTCGTCCCTCATCAGGTCCATCTCGACGGGGCCTGACACCTGGTACCGGTGGGTCGTGATCAGCTCGCCTGCGGCGACCGTGGCGTTGGCCGTGCCGATCTCGTGGTGCTGGATCCGGACGAGCCCGGAGTACACGACCTTCGTCGGCTGGCTGGTGGAGCCGGTCGCCGCGTCGTGGACCTTCGCGCCGTCAGCCCGCCGGAACGTGATCGTCGCGGTCCGCGTCGTGTCCAGCACCGGACGGTGGTGCGCTTCCCAGCCGGCCGGGATGACGCGGGACTTGGGCAGCGGCATCAGTACCGCCAGCCGGGGTGATGCGGGTACGGGTTGTACTCGGCGATCTCGAACCCGGTCGATGCCGCGTCGCCTTCGCCGTCGTCGGCTTGGCGGCGCAGTTCGGTGGCCTGCTTGCGCAGCGCCTCTGCGACCTTCGCGCCGTCCGTGGACAGGTCTTGGGTCTTGATGACCTTGCTGACCATGGCCTCGTTGGAGGCGATGACGTCGAGGGCCTGAGCTGCGGCACGGCGCACGTCGCCGTCGTTCAACCTGAGGAACTGGGCGATCTGCTTTGTCGAGAAGATCCGGTTCGCCGGGTCGTTGTCGGCCATGAGGAGCCGCACGTCGTCCTGTGCCACTTCGGCCGGCGGGGGCGGGTCGGCGTCTGCCGAGTCCCACTGGGTGCCGGAGCCGGTGCCGGTGACGGTCCACCCGATGTACCAGGTGCCTGCCTGGCTGAGCGGCACCAGTACGGTCCAGGTCGCTCCCCCACCGGACGGGGTCGGGGTGCCTGGTGTCTCGGTGCCGTCTGGTGCCTTGATCGTGACGGCTGCGACGGTGGTGCCGTCGAAGTTCTGGATGTCGAGCCGGAACAAGGCGGTGTCGCCGACGTCATATGCCATGCGACCGGTGTCGCCGACGTCATATGCCATGCGACACCTCCAGGTTGCCCGACAGCGAATGGGAGACAGAGAACTTGGGCCACCGGGGGCCGGAGCCCTGCACGATGAGCGCGAACGCCCGGTCGATCTCGTGCGCGGTGGCGAGGGTGATGGTCTTGGTCGCGGTGACCGGGTACGCCGTATCGGTTTCGTGGGCGGCGTCGAGGACCCTCGCGACGCCCTCGTTGGTGACGGTGACCTGGTACGCCGTGTCGGTCTCGTGGGCCGTGGCGAGAGTGACGGTCTTCGACGAGTCCAGCGGGTAGGCGGTGTCGGCCTCGTGCGTTGTCGCCAGGTCGACGGCCTTCGCCGGAGCCAGCGGGTATGCAGTGTCCGTCTCGGAGGCGGTGGCGAGGTCGACGGTCTTCGCGACCGCGACCGGGTACGCCGTGTCCGTCTCGGAGGCAGTCGAGAGCGTCGCGGCCTTCGTTGCCGTCAGCCCGTAGGCGGTGTCCGTCTCCGACGCGGTCCCGAGGGTCGACGTCTTCGTCACGGCCAGCGGATACGCCGTGTCTGTCTCGTGAGCCGTGGCCAGGGTCACGTTCTGCGGCGGGGTCACCAGCGCGCCAGGGTTCGCGAACAGCCACGCGATGTTGCTGCGGCTCAGCGGCGTGTCGAACAGCGACAGGCTGTCGACAGCGTCGGCGACCTCCTGGCCGCTGCCGTCCGACGGGTCTCCACCGACGTCCAGTTCCGTGGGCGACAGCAGCGTGCCCTGCGTGAACGAAGCGGACGCGTACCAGACCCCGTTCAGGAAGAACTCCATCGTGTTGCCGTTGCAGCTGGCAGCAAGATGGGTCCACGTCTCGGCAGGGAACCCGCCGCCGTTCGGGTTGACCAGCCCCGTGTTACCGCCGGAGCCGTACAGCCGAAGCTGAAGGCCCGCGCTGAGGTAGAACACATGCGCCACTTCGCTGGCGCCGCTCCTCAAAACAAGGATGCGTGCGCCACTGGAAGCCGCGCGGCACTTGAACCAGCCGGAGAACGCCCAGCCCTTAGGTGTGGCGTCCCAGGCGAGCCCCGACGCCTTCCGTGCGCCCGCCGCGGCAGCACCGACGTTGCTGAGCGCCGACCCCTGGACCCCCGGGGTCCAGCCGCCGTTGGCCGTCAACGTCAGGTCGTTGTGCGACCCGGACTGGTCGGCGGCCGTGGTGCCGGTGTTCTCGTTGAACTCGTAGATGCCGCGCGCAACGTTCACCGGCTTCACGGCGGGACGGTTGACCGGGCCGGTCCAGTAGAGACTCGACGGCGCCTCCACGAAGTTCCGGGTGAAGTTCAGGTAGTCGAACGTCACCTGGCCGCCGGCCGCGGCGTCGCCGCCGATGTACAGGGTGCGCAGGTCGAGGACTGCAGGGGTCAGGTGAGGTGTCGGGTTCGACGTGTTCGTGACCGTCTGCGTGCTCGAGTTGAGCCTGATGTTCACGTAGGTCGGGTTCATCGCGATCTGGAACCGGGACCATTGGCCGACCGTGAGCGCCGAGCCGGACGTGACCGAGTAGGTTCCGTAGATCGTGACCCAGGTCGCGGTGATCGTCCGGTCGGTGTTGACGACGACACGCAGCTTGTATGTGGCGCCGGTGTCGGCGATCGCGAGGATCGGGGCCGCGCTGCCGACCGGGGCCGTGTCGAGCCTCAGCCAGCCGGTGACAGCCAGCCTGTCGACGTCGCCGAATGCAACGGCTGCGGATGCTCCGGCGGCAGCAGAGGCTGAGCTGAGCGAGCTGCCGTACATGCCGGACGCGAACGATGCTGAGCCGGCCAGCGTGAGGTCGCGGTTGTAGATGCCGAGGTCTTCGCCGGTGCCGTCGTCGAAGCCGTAGATCGCGAGCTGCAGGTCGGTCTGTTCGTTGTCGCGGATCGTCGGCCAGGACGCGGAGTCGACCGGGTCGTTCCACAGGCGGAAGTCGTCGACCACGCCGTCGAGAGCCTGCACGGCAGAGAGCACGTTGCGGCCGGCTTCGATGGTCGCTGCCCCGGAGTACGCCAGGCCGGTGGTGAGCCCGCTGGAGGACAGTACGACGGTGCCGTCGATCAGGATCTTGACCGACTCGGCGCCCGGCCCGGCGATCCGGTCGACGACGACCATGACGTGGTGCCAGGAGCCGTCGCGGATGCTGGACGAGGACGAGTACGCGGTGCCTTCGATGACGGCTTCGACGTTGCCGGAGGCATTGGACGCGTACAGCGCCCAGTCGAGGGCTGACGCGGACTTGGCGGAGGCGATGCAGCGGGCGGCGGCCGTGGTGGAGTTGAGCTTCACCCACGCGGCAACGGTCAGGCCGCCGTCGGTGTTGATCGGGTAGGTGCCGGATTCGACCGGGATCTGCAGTGCGCCGCCGGTGCAGTTGAGGGCGTTGCCGTACCCGAACTGGCCGGTGGTGATCGCTGCCGAGCCGACGATCTTGCCGTCGAGGAAGTAGCCCGCGAGGTCACGGACGGTCGAGCCGACGACCGTGTCCGCGTTGAACGAGTACCCGGCGCCTTGGGCCATGGATCAGGCGGCGTCGGCGATGCCGGTCGCGGCGAGCGCGACGTTGATGAGCACGTTCTGGTCGAACGACAGGGTGCCGACGAGCAGGTTGGCCAGCGGCACGATCGCGCTGTCGGCCGCGCCGGTGGACGGGACGTAGCAGACGAGCGCGGCGGCGGCGATCTGCGTGGTGCCGGTGTTGGTGTACGACGCCGGGTCGGCCGCGTCCACGACCATCTTGTCGGCCGAGTTGTCCGGCGTCACCGTCACACCGGTCAGCGTGCGGCGCGTGTAGCCGGTGAAGTCGCACTCGTCGTTGCTTCCGGCCAGGAGCGCCGACAGCGTGGCGTAGTCCTTCAGGATCGCGTCCGACTCGACGCCGGTGTTCTTCACCCACACGAGAATCAGGGAGTCCGTGGCGTCGGGCAGGTCGGCGTAGCGCGCAATCTTGCCCTTGGCGATGTTGAACAGGAACTGTGCAGTAGCCATATCGGGTGCTCCTCGCGAGCGTCAGTGCGTGATGTGGTGTCGGGGCGCAGGTCGCGCCGTTGCAGGGAGAAAGGAGGAGGCTCGACGCCGCCCAGCCGTACAAGCCCCGGCCAGGGACTCCCCGGTTCGCCTTCCCGCGTTGCGTCTGTGGCGTGCGTCGATTCCGCGGGTTGACGCCCCGACACCCAGCTACTGGCCGGTGACCCGTTTCCGGGCCGCGGCCTTCTTCACCGGCGGCTTCGTGCTGACGGGCGCCGGCTCCCCAGCCGTCGGCGCATCGTCAGCGGCAGGCTCCGGCTCGGCCGGGGCCGGATCCGGCAGCTTCGCGTTGAGCTCGTCGAGCGTGTTCGCGATGTGCAGCAGGATCTGACCCTCGGTCGTGACCGGGTGAAGCCCGTCGAGCAGGCTCACGGACCAACCGACGCGTACGCGGCGATCGGGTCGAGCGTGGTGCCGCCCGTGACGTGACGGATCCGGTACTGGATGTCGTCGTTCTCGAACGACCCCTCCTCGGCCGGAACCGCACCGCCGCCGACACGCATGCCACCGTCGGCCTTGACCCGCAGGTCCGGCGTCTCGTGGCCACGCAGGAAGCCCATGACCATGGCCGGGCGCGGGGTGGACGGCGCCGGGAACAGGTACCAGGTCTTGTGCGCGCTCGCACCCGAACCGGACAGGTCGATGACCGGAAGCCACGGGTTCGTGACGATCTCGACCTTGCCGGCCAGCCAGTTCGTGACCTCGACGTCCCGCGCCTGCGACGCGGACGACGCATCGTTCCGCAGCCGGATCAGGGTCGCGTTCACGATGTTGTGCGCCTGGACCTCGAGCGCCGGCGGCACGACCAGGACGAACGCCCGGATCATGATCGGCCGGTTGTCGCTGTCCCGACGGGTCGCGACCGTGGTCAGCGCCGCCGACAGGGTGTCGACCGTCAGCGCCTTGTTGTCGACGGCGCCACCGGACGCGGTGAAGAACGCCGACACCGGACCGGTCGCACCGGCGTACAGCCGGGTAGCGAGCTTGTCCTCGGTGTCGACCGCGGCCTGCGCGAGACGCGTCGGTGCCGTCTGGAACGCGCCCAGGTCGTCGTTGATGATCATCTCCCACGTCAGCGGGAGACGCGTGCCGAACTTGCCGACGGTCAGCTTGTAGTCGTTCTCGGTCAGCGCACGCGCCTTGTACTCGGCGCCCTCGCCGACCGGGTCGAGCTCCGCGCGGCCACCGAGCAGGTCGAGCCAGTGCTTCGGCCGGAAGTCGTTGACCTGCGTGCGGGTCGCGAACCCCTGCCACACCGACGGGATCTGCTCGTACTGAGCCAGCAACTGCCGGTCGAGGACATCTCCGAAGAGCTTCGGGAAGTCCGAGGTCGACATGAGTTCTGAGACCTGCAGGGTGGCGCGGCGGTCACCCTTGAACACGCGACCCATGAGGGCCGCGGCCTCTGCGACCTTGGCGAGGTACTTCGGGTTGTTGGAGCGGTGCCGCGTCGGCAGCGCAGTGCCCTCCGCGACAGCAGCGTCGCCAGTGAGGAAGTCCGTGGACATGAGATCTCCTTCGGGGATCAGGCGGGGACGTCGCTGGCGACAGCGAACTGGGCGATGCGGACGGGGATGACGCCAGCGCCGCCGGCCTTGGTGGCGAGGGCGTGGCCGAACAGCTGGATGCCGGCGCCTGGGGCAACGACCAGCGCGCCGGTGGCGCTGGTGATGTACACCGGCAGCCCGACGGTCGCGATCGCGCCGGTGACCGACAGGTTGTAGACGCCCTCGGTCGTGACGGTCGCGTTGCCGTTGGCGTCGCGGGTGGTGAGCGCGACACCCGGGATCATGCCGACGACCACAGGGCCACCGGATACGGTGCCTGCGATCACCGGGAGGGTGAGGTCGTCGCCCTCGTCGTACACCTCGTTCGTGGCCATGTCAGGCCCCCTTCACGGTCTTGGTCGGGCCGCCGAAGGCGCCCTCGATGACGGCCGCAAGGTCGGCCTCGGTGACCTCGGGCGTGCCGTCGGTCTGGCCGAGGCCCTGGACGGAACCGCCGCGGCCCTTGATGACCTTGGCGAGGTAGGTCTCCTCGGCGAGCTGGGCCGTGTCGACGGCCTTGCCGAACACCTCGGTGTCGAGGCGCCGGTCGGCGGCCTTGTCCGCCTCGGTCAGCGGCAGCTCCCGCATCGCGTCGGCGACGATCTTGTCGACCGCAGCCGGGTCCAGCTCGCTGTTCGCCTCGCGGACACGCTTGGTGCCGAAGTCGCGGGCGTAGTCGCGGGCCTTCTCGACGGCGAGTGCCTGCTCGGCGGTGTTCGCGCGCTCGGTCTCCGAAGCCAGCTTGGCTTCGAGCACGGGCACCCGGCCGGCGGCCTCCTCGAGTTCGCGCCGCTTCGACTCCTCGATGGAGGTCGTGGCGCCCTCGTTCTCGGGCATGGTGTTCTCCCTGGTGGTTGTGGACTGCCTGGTCGGGTGGACCGGGACGATGGGGGTGGCGGACTCGGTGGTGCCGGCGGGCACGTAGGTGATGCGCCGGATGACCTCGGTCTTGTCGCCGGTGAGCTCGACGTCGCCGGAATCGGCGACCGTGTACGACTGCTGGTACGTGGTGCAGGCACCGGCGATCGACAGTTCGAAGTAGGCGACCTTGGCGTCGGGGTCGTAGTCCCGCAGCCACGAGTAGGTCTCGTTGTCGGCGTTGCTGTACGCCTGCCCGACCGCGTCCTGGACCGCCTGCTCGGTGTCGGCAGCGGCGGTCTCGCGGGCGGGGCGGGTTGCCTCGGCGGCCATGGCCATCGCCTCGGGCTCGGCCCACAGGTCCCGCGTGTACAGCTGCGGCGCGGACGCCTCAAGGTCGGACGTGAACGCCGTCAGCGCGTCACCGACAGCAGACGACAGCGAGATCCGCTCCTCGCGGGTCAGCCGGCCGTCGCCGAACATGTTGTCGGCGAGCTGGGTGAGCTCGAGGTGGAGACGGGACTCGATCCACTGGCCGATGTTGCGGGCCTCGCGGATCTTCGCGACCGCCGATTCGCGCAGGAACACGGCCGGTACGTCGGTGTCGACCGCGGCCCGTGCGGACTCGAGGATCATTCCGCCGCGTCCTGCGTGGGTGACGAAGTCGACCGAGTTGAAGGTGTCGGCGAAGATCTCCTTCACGATGACGCCCTTGCGGCCCTCGGCCTCACCGACTACGAACTCGGCGGATGCCCGGACGGAGCAGGCGATCGCCTTGCGGAACGCCTCGTCGACGAGGACGGTCTTGCCGAGCCCGACCGGTTCGACGCGGGCAATGAGCGACTCGCGGCTGCTGTCCCAGCGGGCGTCTTCGGTGAGGGTCGCGGCGAGGTCCTTGACGGACCGCTCCGGGCGAACCTCTGCCTCGATGGCGTCCGGGTGGTCGAAGTACATGTGTGTCCCGGCGGGCCACACCTTCGACTTGCCGGCGGCTTCGAGGACCGCTGCCGAGTAGTAGCCGCTGCTCCCCCAGCCGGGCGAGATGACCTGGACGAGGAACGATCCGTCGCTGTTGGCTTCGAGGATCCGGGTGTGTGCGCCGGCCTCGGTGAGGTTCTTGCGGGGCATGCGTGACCTCCCTGGGTCGGGCATGAAGGGGTGGAGCAGGTGGGTCAGGCGGGGATGGACGAGGTCTGGTAGCTGGCGCGCCATGCCGGGTTGGGTTTGCGTACGGCCCATGCGTCCATCGGGTAGTCGCCGCGCGCCCAGGCGGCGTACCGGGCGGGGCCGAGGATTGAGCGCTGTGTCTTCTCGTCCTGGCCGGCGAACCAGTCGCCGGCGTTCGGAGTAGCGGCCTCGGGTTCGTCGAGGTCGATGCCGAGGTCGCGCCACGTCTTTGCCTTCGGCATCCGTGAGCACCGGCAGTTCGGGTGACCGAGCGGCCCGGGCTCGGACAGCGGGTGCACGGTTCCGGCCATGCCTAGGCAGGCGGGGCAGGTGCGCGGCGACAGGTCGGTCAGCCACACCCACCCGTCGAGCACGTCAGCGTTCGCTGCCTGTGATTCGGCGGCCGCGGCCCTGTGTGCGTCGAGGGTCTCGGTGCGTGCGATGGTCAGCGCCCTGGACAGCCCGCCGTTGAAGCCGCCCTCAGCGCCCTTCATGACCCGGGTCGCGATGGCGCGGGGGTTCGCCCCGGTGGCGATGCCCCGGACCAGTTCGCGGCGGATGACCGCGTCAGCCTCGGACGACAGCGGCCACAGCTCGGATGTGATCTGCTCGGTCGACCGCTTCACGATCGCGTCGAGCGCCCGGGCGTCCGGCTTCACCCAGCCGGCCAGGTCGGGGACCTTGGCCTTGGGTAGCTGCGACGCGATGATCGCTTCCTGCGCCTCGCCTGCTGCCCGTACGACGCCGGGCAGGTCGTCGGTGATCAGACGGCCCGCGTCGGTGGTGAGCTGGTCGAGCTTCTGCGCGATGACCTGCAGCGCGTACTGCAGGCGGCGGGAGCGGAGGATCATCGCCCGGGACAGCAGCCCGCCCTGTGCGTTCGCGGTGAGTTCGTTGACGGCGGTCTCAAGGTCGGTGGAGACGGTGTCCCACGCGTCGACCCACGCCTTGGTGAGGGCACGGTCTTGCTGGTTGGTGATCTTCAGCAGGTCGCGGCGCAGTTGCTGCGTGAGGCGCAGCGTCTTCGCGGTGATCGCCACCGGTTACGCCTTGGGCTTCGGCGGCGGCTTCGGTTGTGGCTTCGACTGGTCCGCGGGCGGCACCTGGTCCTGCGGTGCGCCGTTCAGCGCGGCAGCCGGATCCTGCCCGGCCCTGAACTGGTTCACCGCGACTTGTCCGGCGTTGACTTCGGGGTCGATGAAGTTGCCCTGGTCATCGGTCATCTCGTCGAGGACCTCGTCGATGTTGTCCACCCCGAGTGCCGTCAGCAGCAGGCGGAGGGTGACGAGCGGCGGCATCTTCATCGTGCCGTCGGCCTCGACGATCGCCTTCACCAGCGTCTCGACCGGGGTCGAGTCGAAGTCCGGCCAGGTGATGTCGATCGACCGGTCATCGTTCTCGGGAAGCTCGGCCAGGACCCGGTCACCGACGCGGGATACCTTGCCCTTCAGTGCGCCCTTGGGTGCGCGGATCGCCCAGTCGATGACGTGCTGAAGTACGTCGAGGTGGAACTCGCCCCAGATGTCCCGGCGCAGGTTCATCGTCAGTTGTGTCGGCTCGTCGAGCGTCTCAGCGACCGCGCGGGCACCGTTCATGCCGGGGTCGCCGAGCAGCATCGTCACCGGCACGTCCAACGCAGCAGCGGTCATCGCCGCAAGCGGCCGGCCAGAGTCTGAGTCGATCGTGGCGCCGGTCTTCGGGATCGCCTCAAGCGACGTGTTCGGGTCCGTGACGACAGTCGCTCCGGCACCGGACGGGTTGCCGCCACGCAGCACGTCAGTGGTCGGCGCGGCCGAGGTCTTAGCTGCGACCTGCTTGGCGCGGTCGCCGCGGGTCTTCGTCTGCCACGCGAACCGGGCCAGCGACTTCATCAGCACGGCCCACTGCTCGAGGAACTCCTTGTACGAGCGGGCCCACGGGATCGCGGCGAACGCGTCAGGGATACCGCGGGTGCCGCGGGTCGGCCGGTTCACGGCGACCATGCGGACGGGCGCGTTCCACAGGACCTCTGCGCCGCCGATCGTGGACGGCTTCGCGCGCGGCTCATAGCCGAGGGCCGGGTAGTACACGGTCCGCAGCTGCTGCACGACCTGGCCGCCGGACACGAAGCGTTCGGTGTACTCGCGCCGGTAGTACCAGTGCGTGACCTGATCCTCAGGGTCGGTGATCACGTCGGTGATCTCCTCGACCGGCACCCACCTGAGCAGCACCGTCCCGTCGAGCGGGTCAGTGAACAGGGCGGCGGCCAGTTCGCCGTCGGTGTAGGCGGCCTGCTCCATCTCCTCGCGTGCCTGCGACCCGGAGAACGTGGCCTTGTTCGACTTGTCCTCCAGGAACGTCTGCACCACAGCGTTGACGTCCTGGCCTTTGTCGGACTGGTCCCGGACCGTGATGTCGACACCGTGGCCCCAGATGTACGCCTTCCGCAGCGACAGGCCGCGCTTGATGAGCGGGTTCATGATCGCCATCACGCGGGACAGGTCCCGGATCCGTTTCCGGCCCGCGGGCGACAGTTCGGTCTGTGCCTGCAGGGTGAGCTGCAGCCAGCCGCGGTCCTCGAACGCGAGCTGTACGTCGGCGAGCGATTCGCGGAGGACCTCGACGGTGTTGTAGGACGCGTCCAACTGCTCAAGCAGGTGCGTTTCCCGCAGCGTCGCGACCTCAGAGAGGTGCTCGTCGAGGGTGGGCTGTGTCCAGTCGGCCATGCGGGTCACCTCCTCAGTACGGGCTGATGGCGTAGCCGGCGGTGTCTAGTTCGTCGAACTCGTCGGGTTCGAGCAGCGTGCCGTCGAGCAGCGGCGCGAGGACGAGCCGGTTCAGGGCTTGGGAGAGCGTGTCCACTTGGTCGTCGTGCGCGCCTGTCGGGAACGCTGCGGCTTCTTCGATCAGGTCACCGACCCACGGTGCGAGCTCGGCTGACGGCAGCCACACGTTGCCTGCCTCAACGAGCGGGGTGACAGCGGAGGCGCGGGCCTCCTTGCTGCCGTGCGGCTCCTCCGGGACGATGCCGTTCACGATGCGGCGTAGCGCGTTGATGACCGCGGTGCCGTTGGCCTTGTCCTCGACGAGCTTCAGCACGGCCTGCGGCCACTTCGCGGAGAACTCACGGAACCGGGCGCAGGTCGTGACGAAGTCCATCCGGCCACGGACCTGGTCCAGCAGGTAGGCGTCGGCACCGCGCCGCATCCACACCTGGCCGACGACGTAGTCCGATTGGGCGGTGTCCTTGAACGTCATGTCCCAGGAGGCGATGATCTCGTCGGCGTGAGTGACCCAGTTCGAGCCGTCTTCACGTTCGAGCCACGGCTGTATGTCGTACCGCTGCCAGTGGTCCCGCTTGAACATGCCACCCTCGGCCGGGCTGGGCCTGCCTTGGTAGAGGGCGTTCCAGGTGCGGGAGCCGACGCGGACCTTGATCGCTTCCCATTGGGCGGTGGTGCGGCCACGGGCGGAGATCATGTACTCGCCGGGTTCGCGGCCGAGCTGGTCCGTCTCGCCCTTGGCCGGGTCGTGGTCGGCCTGGGCGGGGATGTTCAGGACATCCCACAGGTGCCCGTCCTCTGCAGCCAGCAGCCGCCCGGCGAGGTCGTCCTCATGCCAGCGGGTCAGGATCAGTACGACGGGCGCACCAGGCGCGAGGCGGGTCGATGCGGCGTCGGTCCACCAGTCCCAGATGTTCTGCCGGATCAGGGCCGAGTCGGCTTCCTTACGGTCCTTGATCGGGTCGTCGATGACGAGCAGGTCAGCCGGCCGGCCAGTCAGACCGGCACCGATGCCGACAGCGAGGACACCGCCTTCGTGGCCGGCGATCTCCCATTCGTGCTTCGCGCCGTTGTCCGGGGCAACCGACAGGCCGAGCTGTGGGTGGTCGCTGACGTTGCGGCGCAGCGCGAGGCCGTTTCGGTTGGCGAGGGTCTGCCCGTAGGACGCGGTGACGACGCGGCATTCAGGGTCGTCGGTGTGGACCCAGGTGACGAAGTCTTTCGCGACACGGGTCGACTTGCCCTCTTGTGGGGGCATCGAGACGATGCCGCGGCCGTCGGGGGTGCTGCGGATCCGGACGAGGAACGCGTCGATCTCTTCGAGCGCCGGGGTTTGCACGGTGCGCGGGTCGAGTGCCCGGGCCAGTTCACCGGGTGTCGCGTACTTGCGCTGCGGCGGGTCGAACATGCGGGCGGCGTATTCGAATGCGGAGGTGATCGACATGCGCACCTCCTGGCTTGCTCCCGGTCCCTTCCGCTTCGTTCGCGTGTCAGGTCCGGGGCGTCTGTGGTGTGGCTAGTTCGCGAGCGTGTAGTCGCTCTGCTTGTGCTCCCGGCGGAACAGTGCGAGCAACCGATCCACGACCTCTGTCAACGCCTCCATCGGCGGGCCCCTCCTCTGGAATGGCGAAGGCCCCGGCTCTCAGGTGGGGAGTCGGGGCCTCGCTGGGGCCATCCACGGGGTCGAGTCCGTGGGGGCCTACCGCGCTGCAGGGGCGCGGGCTGTTGCGGGTAGCAGAGATACCTCGCCTGCTGCCGCCCAGTGTTGTAGAGGCTGAGGGCAACTGTCAAGTGGCCCTTGACGCATCGTCAAGCAGCACTGGACACGTTGGGCGCGCGTGGCTGGTGGCGGATGCTCATGGAGTACGCGGAGACTTCGGGGATGAAGTAGAGCTTCGCGCCGCGCGGACCGATGCCGTGGGCGCGGATGTGGCCGGCGGATGCCCAGGCGCGGATGGTGCCGGGCGCGATGGCGAAGGCGCGGTATGCGGTGGCTGGGTG
>Ga0193709_1000245_pt1 | contig 21464 bp, 20 predicted proteins | sample H3c2metaG_FD_160571 | JGI IMG/M metagenome (GOLD analysis project Ga0193709, IMG submission 160571) | Soil microbial communities from a riparian zone of the East river system, Colorado, United States - H3c2 | ecosystem: Environmental > Terrestrial > Soil > Riparian zone | place: USA: East River... | reverse complement strand
ACTCCAGCGGCCGGCCACAGGCTTGTAGGTGTTGCCTTTGCTCTAAGGGCGCCAGCAACTTGGCAATAACACTTCTGCCGGCCCGATCCATGCGAAACAGATCCTGAGCTGCAGCAAAGGAGCCCGTCTGGCTTTTTCGCCGAGTGCTGATTACGATGGCAATCGGAATGTCGCATCAGCCGGATAACATTTTTGCCGGGACACAGATTGTGTCGCTCGTGGAAATTCGGGGGACAAACAATTCTTTGGTTCATCCTCGCGGGGCAGTCGGCGTTGTCACGCGCACCCCAACCGGTGAGCAGAAACAATTTCTCGTCCGTTTTCCGGACGGTTTCGAAGCTTCGCTCACTCGCGACAAGCTGGATGTTTTGAAACATTTCAAAGATCGGCTCGGCGATGTCGGATCGCGAATCTCAGCCGGCGCGAATTCAGAGAGCGGCTCGGTGGGGACACCGAGCCCTACCTTCGATCTGGAATCTTTTATCATATATCGCTGCGTGGTTGGTTCGCGGGCGTATGGTTTGGATAACGACGAATCCGATACCGACCGACGCGGTATTTACCTCGCCCCCGCCGAATTGCAATGGTCGCTTTTTGGCGCGCCCGAGCAGTTCGAGGACAACTCCACCCAAAGTTGCTACTGGGAATTGCAGAAATTCCTCACCATGGCCCTCAAAGCCAACCCGAACATTCTGGAATGTCTTTACTCACCCGTGGTTGAAAAGGTCACGGAGCTTGGACAAGAATTGCTTGCCATGCGCGAGTCATTCTTGAGCCAAATGATTTTCCAAACCTTCAACGGCTATGCCATGTCGCAGTTCAAGAAGATTGAGCAGGACATTCGCAACCACGGTGAAGTGAAATGGAAACACGCGATGCACCTGTTGCGCTTGCTTCTATCCGGCGCGGCTACGTTACGCGAAGGTCGGGTGCCCGTCCGCGTCGAGGCGCATCGCGACCGCCTCCTCGCCGTCAAGTGTGGCGAATTGCCATGGACCGAAGTGGATGCCTGGCGAAAGGAATTGCATCATAACTTCGAAGGCACCCTGGCCGAAACCAAACTACCCATTCGGACTTTACTATCCCTTGTCGAAAACCCGGGAAGTCTATGGCTTGATCCGTCCGAGCAGAGTGACCGGGTTGGCGAGCCATTTCTGCGGCGTTTGCCCGGGGTACAATCTCTTTACTTGATTCGTCCCGAATCCTTCCATTTCCATATTCGGTCTCGAGTTTGGGAGGGGTACTCTAAAAAGCAGCGACGGGGCCTCTTCACGTATAAAGGCCGACATTACGACTTTGCGTTGACCGATCCATTGATCGGTCAAAAATATTTTCCGGAATACCCCCGCACGCCGGAGGGATACGTTCAAGTGGCGGATCCACGCCTGCTCTTGCTGTGCATCAGCCTGACTCCGCCATTCCACAATCTTCATTACAAGGTCATCGCCACCTTATTCGAGCTGCCAGCATGAATGTTTATCAACCGGTATTCACTATTGGCCACTCGAATCTGGATTTTGACAAGTTTGTAGCGATGCTTGGGCAACACGAAGTTCAAGCGGTTGGGGACGTGCGGTCGTCACCTTACAGCCAGTTCAATCCACAGTTCAACCGTGAGACGTTACAACGTGCTCTGCAAAGCCGCGGTTTCGCCTATGTGTTTCTTGGGACCGAATTGGGCGCGCGCAGAACCGAGCGCGAGTGCTATGTGGATGGTCGCGCAGACTATTCGTTAATCCGTCAGACGCCGGCATTCAAGCGAGGAATAGACCGTGTCCTTCAGGGAGCAGAGACGATGCGAGTCGCGCTAATGTGCGCCGAAAAAGACCCCTTGGATTGCCATCGATGCATCCTCGTTTGTCCTCGGCTGCGCGAGCGAGGTCTAAGCGTCGGCCACATCTTGTCAGACGGGACCATAGAAGATCACCCCCAAACTGAGAAACGACTCCTTCGCGCACTCACCCTCCCAGAGCATGACCTTTTCCGCTCAACGGATGAGATCCTCGCCGAGGCATACGAAAAGCAAGGAATCAGGATTGCCTACCAAGAAGACGAGACTGTCCTCCGCGAAGAGCCACCCCGATATGGAAATTAAGTTATTCACGATTGGATTTACACAAAAATCGGCTAAAGAGTTCTTTACGAGCATTAAGAACGCCGGTGTTCAGCGGGTTGTAGACGTACGACTAAACAATAACTCGCAACTGGCTGGGTTCTCGAAAAAGGAAGACTTGGCTTATTTTCTTAAGGAGATCGCAAATATAGATTATGTCCATGTGCCGGAACTGGCGCCGACCCAGGACATCCTGGATGCGTTCAAAAAGCACAAAGGGAACTGGGAAGTGTACGAGCGGCAGTTTTTAGAATTGATCGCTGCACGAGAGATCGAAAAAAAGATTCAACCAGAACTGTTGGGGCAAGGGTGTTTTCTCTGCAGCGAGCACTTGCCGCATCATTGCCATCGGCGTCTCGTCGCCGAATACCTAAACAGGAAATGGGGTGGCATCCAGATTCAACATTTGGTTTGAGAGGCCAGACAGCTATGCGACTGAAAACCCAAAGTATGATTTGATGTTTCTGCAGGCCCGGTACGTCGGCTGGACGAGTGATTGCCAGTATCGGAAGCCAAACGTTGAGAGGCTTAATCCATGACCATTGATCCGCGACTTCACCGTATTGTGGCTGCACAGCCTTACCCGCTTTTATTCGCCACGATCAGCGGTGCCCATCTTTACGGATTCCCTTCGCCGGACTCGGACTTTGACCTACGCGGCGGGCATGTGTTGCCGCTCAAAAAGGTTGTCGGTTTGGATGTCAAAGTTGAAACGGTCGAGGACTCACGCGTCATCGAAGGGTTGGAAATGGATTTTGTGAGTCATGACGTGCGGAAGTTCTTCGGCCTGCTGCTCAAGAAGAATGGTTATGTGTTGGAGCAGCTTTTTTCGCCGCTCATTGTTCATACGACGCCGGAGCACGCGGAGTTGAAGGCGACCGCGCGCGGCTGCATCACAAAACATCACTCGCATCACTATTTTGGGTTTGCCGAAACGCAGTGGAAACTGTTCCTCAAGGAATCGCCGCGCCGGGTCAAGCCGTTGCTCTACGTCTATCGAGTGCTGCTCACCGGGATTCATTTGATGCGAACCGGGCAGATCGAGGCGAATTTGTTGACGTTGAATGAGGAGTTTCGGCTGCCTTATATCGCCGATCTTGTAACCCGAAAGCTTGCTGGGCCGGAACAATCTAAACTGGAAGATACCGACATAGGATTTCACGAATCGGAATATCAACGCCTCCGTGGCGAATTGCAGGCTGCCCACGACGCATGCCAGTTGCCGGAAGCCCCGAGTGAGGAAACCCGGGCAGCCTTGAACGATCTGCTGGTGCGTGTGCGGCTGGCTTAGAGCACGGCCTGTTTTCAATGAAGCTGCTTCTGTTATTCTAGAAGGCGATAGGTGCTTGTTAGGCCGGGTATTGGGGATTATGTTTGAACCATGCTTGATTGGAACAGTTGTCCAGCAGTGGAGCGGAATCCGGAGCGCGTCAGTGGCGCATGGGTGTTCAAGGGAACACGAGTGCCGGTGAGAGCATTGTTCGAAAATCTGGAGGAGGGGGCGAGCGTTGACGATTTCCTGGAATGGTTTCCGGGCGTGACGCGAGAGCAGGTATTAACGGTGTTGAATCACGCTGAAAGAAGCCTGGCAACTGCCTGAGGCCGGAAAAGGCAAAGAACGCAGGGATGGCAAAAAGATGGGGGGGGCAGAAATATTGAAGCGGAACGGCAGGAGCTGTTAACCCGCCTTCGCTGGGAGCTTCGTCGCGGCAGGCTGGTATGACGTAATCCCGTTGTTGGGATTTTTATTTACTGGCGGAGAGGAAAGCCGGGGCACTTTTCGCAATGCCCTATGGCGATTCTGGTATGTCCAGTGTCGAAAGTGATGAGCATGATCTCGACGCGAGCGCTGGAACGGATCGTTAACCTGATCGACCCGGATTTCACATTTCCAGAAGCTGGTCCCGCGTGATTGACGTCAGGCATTTGATGGCGCGCAGTTGGATACTGTTGAAACAGTTGATCGATTGTTGGCGGGCGCACGCACCGGGCTTAAGCCCCGGTGTTAATGGGAGGAGTGCGGATACCAGTCGCTTCGCGAAAGCGGCATGGGGCTGCCGCACTCCAAAACCTCGCGGAAGGACGAGCGTGCGAGAGCATCCGCGCGCGATTGCATGCCGCTCCTGAAGGAGCTCCTGAAGGAGCTTGAAATTGGTGTGGGGAGTCCTGTTGTTATAGGCATGGCGCTCCGCTCGAGCTTTCCTCGCGCCTGGCACACCCCACATACGATCTGGTCTTACATTTCAAATCACTTTGCCATCAGTTCTTCTGGAGTCAGGCAGGACTCAGCAGGCGGGCAACGTAAGCGCCGTCCGAGACAGTCGCGAAAGGCAGTAGCTCGCGCTCAAAATCCAATTTGAAATTGGGATGCGCTGACAGAAATTCCTGGATGCCTTGTTGGTTCTCCTCGATCTCGAGACTGCAGGTGCTATAGGCGAGGGTGCCGCCGGGTTTTAGCAGCGATGCGGCTTGTTTGAGGAGGTCCACCTGGATGTTGTGCAGCCGCAAAATTTCTTCGGGTTTGATTCGCCAGCGGAGGTCAACGCGACGGCGCATAACGCCGGTGTTCGAGCAGGGGGCGTCGAGAAGAATCTTGTCGAAAGACCCCCTCACCCCGGCCCTCTCCCCATCCGATGGGGAGAGGGAGAAAATCACGCATTTAATACCAAGGCGGGCACAGTTTTCTTCAATAAGCTCCAGGCGCTCCGGAGAGAGGTCGTGGGCAACGAGGCGGCCTTCGTTGTGCATAAGTTGAGCGAGGTAAGTCAGCTTGCCACCCGGCGCAGCGCAAAGGTCGAGGATGGTTTCGCCGGGCTTTGGATCCATTGCGTGAACTGCGAGCAAGGTGCTGGGATCCTGGATGTAGAAGAGGCCTTGTTGGAAACTGGGCAGGTGTGTAAGGGGTGGATGAGATTTCAGCTCGAAGACAAGATTTTCCTCGAACCAATCCTGCCGCGCAAAATCGTATTCGACATCCTCATTTCGCCATTGCGCCAGCAACTTGCCCGGATCAGCCTTCAACGTGTTGACGCGCGCAAAAGTTTTCGGCGGCGCGTTGTTCCATTCCAGCAGACGTAAGGTTTTTTCCTTGCCCCATCTCGTCTCCCAACGCTCGACCAACCAAACAGGGTGCGAATAGCCAATATGAGGTTCGTTGACTTTGAGGTCCGCCAGAAGTTGTTTTGTCGCATCAAACTCGCGCAGATACCCTCGCAACACCGCATTAATGAACCCCGCTTGCGCACTGAGTCGATTCTGCTTGGCGAGCTCGACCGTTTCATTGACGGCAGCGTGATTCGGAATCCGGTCCAGCCAAAAGATCTGATAAAGGCCCAATCGCAGCAAATCCCGCAAAAGTGGTTTTTGGGGCTGATCGCTGGTTTTACGGGTGATTAGCCAGTCAAGAGTGCCTTGCCAGCGCACAATTCCATAGACCAGTTCCTGGCACAGGCCGCGGTCCGCCGGCGCCAACCGCGCCCGTTCCAAAGCCATTTCGAGCAGATTTTCAACGAATTCGCCCTCCGGGCGCCGACGCCCCAGAATCTGGACCGCAATTTCTCTTGGATTTTGGCCGCTCACATTCTTTAATAGAGCATTCCCACAGTGGGAAGCGAGCGATAAGATACCGTATGAGAGAAGAATTTGAGAAAATGGCTGCCGCCGGCAAATTGGAGCGCCACCATATCGAGGCGTTGGTCCAACTGACCAACAGCGGCTTTTGCATGCATCGAAGCTGGGGATTTGGCCGCATAAAAACTGTGGACACTGTTTTTGCCCGCTTCACGATCGATTTCACAAACAAACCCGGCCACGCGATGGATCTGGCCTTTGCCGCCGAATCGCTGAAACCGATCTCCAAAGATCACATTCTCGCGCGCAAAGCTTCCGATCTCGAAAACCTGCGCCAGATGGCTGCAACGAACCATCTGGAGTTGGTTAAGCTCGTTCTCAACAGTTACGGCGGAAAAGCCACAGTGGATCAAATTCAGCAAGTGCTCGTTCCCGATGTCATCCGCGACGATTGGAAAAAATGGTGGGAAGCGGCCAAGCACGAGCTTAAGAAAGACGGCCACTTCCAGGTGCCGCTCAAGAAAACCGAGGCCATCGTCTATCAGGTTAAAGAAATCTCTCTCCAGGATCGTCTGCTCGAGGAATTTCGCTCTGCCAAAGGCCTCAAGGCGCGCCTGCTCGTTGCGAGTGAGCTTTTGAAAAACGCCCACGATCTTGCAGATAAACAGGCGGCTGCCACCGAAGTCATCGCCGCCCTCAACAACGAACTCGCCAGTTACCAGCGCACCCAACCCGCGGTTGCCCTCGAAGCTATTTTTGCCCGCGATGACGTCCGCGACATGGCCGGTGCATCGCCGACTGCAGGCGAAATCGAGGCCAAAGCCATTTGGTCCCAGGAGCTGAAGCTCGGTCCGCTGATGGAACAGTTGCCGGCGGCCAAACATCGCCGCGCACTCGAATCCTTCAAAGCCGCCAATCCGGAGCATTGGCACGAAGCGCTGCGAAATACTTTTAATAGCGTCACCTCTAAACTCTGCCGCGAATTCGCAAGCCTGCTGATTCACGAAGGCAAATTCGAGCAACTCAAAGAAACGCTCGCCCGCCTCATCAGCCAGCATACCGCCAGCAGCGAATGCCTGCTCTGGCTCGCCAAAGATCACGACGATTCGTTCGCGGACATCCTCGGACCTGAAGTTTTTCGAGCGATGCTGACGGCGATGGAACGCGATCAATTCAACGAAAAACGCTCCAACCGCCTCCGCGATTACATCCTCGACGACCAGAAACTGCTCGTCGAACTTATTGGTTCCGCCGATCTCGAAGTGATCAAAGATCTCACGCGCGCCCTGCAACTTTCACCTTGCTTTGATGACATGGATAAGCGCTCCCTCCTGGCGCGCATCGTTAAGAGCTACCCCGCGATTCAATCCCTCATTTCCGGCGAGCAGACCAAGCAGGAATCAAATCTGGTGGTTTCCTGGGAAAGCCTCGAACGCCGCAAGAACGAATACCGCGAACTTGTCGAAAAGAAAATCCCGGCCAATTCCAAAGAAATTGCCATCGCCCGCAGCTACGGCGATCTGCGCGAAAATCACGAATATAAGGCCGCGAAGGAAACGCAGAGACTTCTCATGGGTCGTAAGGCCGAGCTTGAAAACCAACTGGTCCGCGCGCGCGGCACCGATTTCGCCAACGCCCGCACCGATGTCGCCGGCATGGGCACTGTCGTCCGGGCGGTTGACCTTGAAACCAGTCAGACCGAGAACTTTACGATCCTCGGGGCATGGGATTCAGACCCGGACAAAGGCGTTGTCAGCTATCTTTCGCCCGTCGCCCAATCGCTACTGAATAAAAAAGTCGGGGAGGAAGTTGAATTTGAAATCAACGGCGTACACCATCGCCATCGCATCGAGGGCATCGAGTCATTCAAAGCCGCGCCACCTGCTCCTGCTCCAGTTCCAGAAGTGCCAGTGACTCAAACTTGAGGCGCAGCCGGCACGGAGTAAAAGTTACGTGAGTTACACGGTCACATAAGTTACCTTGCCGACGCGATTGCGTTTCGGCTTTGCCTTTGTAACCTGTGTAACAGATGGTCACGCTTTTCCGCCGAAACTGACGTAATCATCCAAATCCAACAGTTCGAACCAAGTCGCGACGTCCTCGCGCTTTGGCGCAACCTTTTGATGCAGCTCGTTGAAATAACCCCGTGATTCAGTATCCGTCGGCACCCGCCGCACCGCCAATTCCGACCAGGCGGCAATTTCAAACTCTGTCCGCTTGAATTTGGCGTTTTTCTCAATCCATTCCAGGAGTTCTCCGTCGCCTTTACCGGCCGAGATTTCTTTCTTGAGGGCCTCCGGATCCACACCTGCAAAATCCAAAAATCGGTGATCCAACGGGCACGCGTAATGATACTCACCATTCTTCCCGGCAATCGCTGCCCGGCCCTTATCCAGGCAGCGCGGTAGAATGACATAACCTCCCAGTCGCACGCGCGGACTGCGAGGCGGACGTTGAGTTAAGTCAGGAGGATTGTTGTACGAATCCATAATGTTTACCTGTTGTTGAGTTTATATTCGCGCCACGTTCCCGCTCCCTTGCGGGACAAGCTCAGCGTGCCATAAGATGCGCTGACTTCAATGGATTGCAAGTGGAACGAGTGTCCCTGCGAGCCGGTCCCAAGCAAATCGGTTTCACTTGGGCGGCTCGTGGGGAAGTTCGCACCACCTGGCCTCTGTCAGTCTCGATTTCGGAGTTTTTCAGTTTGCAATTTTCATTTTTCAATCCACCGTGCGCAGCAGTTTTATGCGCGTGTTCTTTTTTGCGACCGTTTTCGCAATTCTGTTTGCTTCCGGCTGTGTCCGAACCACTCCGCCTTCACCGGCTCATGAGCGCGCGCCAGAAATTGGCCGCTCTCAATCAACTCTTCCCGGCAAACAGCCCGACGGCTCCATCCTCCTTCCCAATCAATGGTCATTGCGCCCAGCCGGCAAACAAATCGAGCTGCGCGATTTCCCAATTAACATCGCTGTGCATCCTGGTGGCCGATTCGTCGCGGTTCTCCATAGTGGCTACAGTGCTCACCAGGTTACGATCGTCGATTTGACGACCGGCGAGGCTGCTTCCCACGCTGCCCTGACGCAGAGTTTTTACGGCCTGGAATTTTCACACGACGGCTCGCGACTCTTCTGTAGCGGCGCGGGCGAAGAAATCATTCATACCTTCGACTTTCAAAACGGCACTCTCACCAATCATCAGAAAATCCAGTTGCGCAATGTTAAAGAACGCGCCGTTCCGGCCGGCCTCGCGCTTAGTCGCGATGCTCGCACGATGTATGTCGCGAATCTTTGGGGCGACCGCGTCACTCGCGTGGATCTGCTGCCGCAACCAAAGACTCTCGACATTCTTTTACGAACCAATTCGGGCCCGCTCCTGAACACTGAAGGCGCTCGAACCGCCGATCCCGACACGGAAGCCGCCGCCAAACGCGCCGAGGTCTATCTTCTCCAGGCTAGCCCGGATGACACATTCCCTTATGCCTGCCGTCTGGATGAAAAAAAGCAACGCCTTTACGTCAGCCTTTGGGCTCAGTCCAGTGTCGCCGTCATCGATCTCAAATCCAATCAGGTCATCGCGCGTTGGCCAACGGAAGAGCACCCCTGTGAAATGATCCTGAATCGGTCCGGAAAACTCCTCTTCGTCGCTAACGCGAACAAGAACACAGTCACCGTCTTGAATACCGATTCTGGCAAATCGATAGAAACCATCTGGGCCGCGCTTTATCCGCAGTCCCCTCCGGGCTCGACTCCCAATAGCCTTGCTCTTTCGTCAGACGAGAAAACTTTGTTCGTAGCGAACGCAAATATAAACGTCGTCGCCGTCTTTGACGTTAGCGCTCCGGGTAAGAGTCGCTCGCTGGGATTTATTCCGGTCGGCTGGTATCCGACCTCCGTTCGCATCACGCCTGATGGCAAGCATCTCCTCGTGGCCAACGGAAAAGGTGTTATCCCAAAGGCAAATCCACTCGGTCCTCAGCCCGCGCTCAATATGAATACGAACCGGACCGTCGAATACATCGCGAGCCTTTTCCGCGGCACGTTGAGCATCATCGATCTGCCATCTCGCAATAGATTCGAGAAGCAACTCAAAGAATACACCGCCAGTGCCTATCAATGCAGTCCACTCAACGCATCGGCGGAGGTAACTGCGCCGCGATCTTCGGACAGTCCCATTCCGCTTACGCCTGGCCAGCCGTGCCCGATCAAATACGTCTTTTATATCATAAAAGAAAATCGCACCTATGATCAGGTTCTTGGCGACATGCCTCAAGGAAATGGCGATCCAAAACTCTGCCTCTTCCCCGAACACACGACGCCGAACCACCACAAACTCGCCCGCGATTTCGTCCTGCTCGACAATTTTTACGCAGATGCCGAAGTCAGCGCCGATGGCCACGAATGGAGCATGGGCGCTTATGCCGCTGATTTCGTTGAAAAAATGTGGCCTCTTAATTACGGGCACAACAAGCCCAAGAAATTCCCCTACCCCGCCGAAGGCAACTTCCCCATCGCTACTCCTGCCGGGGGCTACCTTTGGGATCGGGCGAAAGCCGCCAGTGTTTCCTATCGCAGCTACGGCGAATTCGTGGAACTCCTGCCCGATTCGATGGATCCTGCCGTCACACGGGTTAAGTCGCTTCAAGGTCATCTGGATGTGCACTATCGCGGCTTCGATCTCGGCTATCGCGATGTCAAACGCGCGGAGCGTTTTATTTCCGAGCTTAAACGTTTTGAAACAGAAGGCGACATGCACCGCCTGCAAATCATCCGTTTGCCAAACGATCACACGCACGGCGTGACTCGCAAATTCAGATCGCCCACGGCTTATGTCGCTGACAACGACCTCGCCTTCGGCCAAGTCGTCGAGGCGATAAGCCACTCCAAATTCTGGCCGCAAAGCGCCATTTTCGTCGTCGAGGACGACGCGCAGAATGGGCCCGACCACGTCGATGCTCATCGCACGATTGCTTTTGTTATTAGCCCCTACGTCAAACGCACCGCCGTCGATTCAAACATGTATTCCACCAGCAGCATGCTTCGCACAATCGAACTGATTCTCGGTCTCCAGCCCATGTCGCAATTCGATGCGGCCGCCCGCCCTATGTTCAACTCCTTTCAGCCGAACCCCGATCTTACGCCTTACACAGCCGTCCCTGCAAACGTCGATCTGGAAGCACTCAACGGCGAACACGCGTGGGGCGGCAAACTCGACATGAACTTCGCCAGGGAAGATGCCGCCGATGATCTGCTGCTTAACGAAGTCATTTGGCGCTCAGTCCGTGGTGACAACAACCCCATGCCCCCACCCGTCCGTGCCGCCTTCGTCTTCAGCCATCAGAAAGATAATGACGCCGATTAGACGCCTCCAAATCCTGCGCGAAAATGATGTCACCCGCGATTCAATGGCGGGTCGTTCTTCCAAAGAGTCTCTTTCCTTATTTAGCCCTTTTGACTTATTTAACTCTTCTTCAAGTTCGCCACCGCCTCTTTCATCTCACTCAAATGCGTATCGGCGCTCGGCACATCCGTTTCGTGTACAATTTTTCCATCCAATCCAATCAAAAAGCTCACGCGACGTGACATGTTCCTGTCCGCCATTTTCGTCCCATAGGCTTCAGCTATCTTTCCATCAGTGTCCGCCAATAAAGGAAAGTTGAGATTGTGCTTCGCGATAAATTTTTGATGGCTGTCAGCCGAATCAAAACTAACTCCGACCACTTCCACATTCTCCTTTTTCAAATCCGCAATGCGATCCCGAAAGCCACAAGCCTCTTTGGTGCAACCCGGCGTTTCATCCTTCGGATAAAAATAAAGCAACACCACCTTCTTACCAACCTCATCCGCCAATTTCCACGTTTTGCCGTCCTGATCATTTCCTTCGATTAACGGCGCCTTATCGCCAACTTTCGGCATTTCTGCCCCGATCGCACAAAATGCTACTACGCTGAAGAACGCTGCCGCCAATAATGGAAACGGACGAAGTGAACGAATTTTCATAACAATCTTTCGGTTTCGTTAGACGTCGAACAGATAACCCACGACCATGCCGCTGTCAAATCTGCCAGCGCAACGGACCGCGGCTCTGTGCGAAGGATCATCCGCGGCAAATTACCTCACACCGCTCGCGACGGTTCAGCCACCTCAGTTTTTTTTTGCGGCGGCGGCGAGGGCGGAGTCATCGGACGCCGGCGGCATTTATTTTGGAACCACAATCGCCAAACCATCACCAGCGCCTCCCGCACAATGTTGCCGGACATCTTCGAATGCCCCTGAAATCGGTCCGTGAAGATTATAGGCACCTCGACCACCTTCATCCCCTGCCGCCACAGCCGATGCGTCATTTCAATCTGAAAGCTGTAACCGTTCGATTGCACTTCATCCAAATGGATTGCTTCCAGAGCCCTGCGCCGGAAACATTTGTATCCGCCGGTCGGATCAGTGAACGGCATCCCGGTAATAAACTGAACGTACTTCGCGGCGCTCTTGCTCAGCATCAACCGGCTCAACGGCCAATTGATGATTCGAATCCCATTCACGTATCGCGACCCAAGAACAAGATCTGCATTCTGTGCCGCTTCGAGAAACATCGGAATATCGTCCGGGTTGTGCGAAAAGTCTCCGTCCAACTCGAAGACAAATTCATACCCATGCTCCAACGCCCAATTAAATCCCGCAATATACGCCCGGCCCAACCCGTTTTTCTCATTTCGATGCAGCACATGAATTGACGAATGCTTTACGGCCAATTCATCCGCAATCTTGCCGGTTCCATCCGGCGAGTTATCGTCCACTACCAGCATGTCCGCCGGAGTAGCCAAAGCCAGAATGCGTTGCGATAGCGGTGGAAGATTCTCCCGCTCGTTGTACGTCGGCACAACCACGAGGGTTTTATTCATGCATCAGAAGCCCGCAGATACTTAAGCGACCTTTTCCTCGAAAACAAGTCAAGATTTTGGTCCGGTCGCAACATGATCCTTATTGATTCTTATAAAATTCCTCAAAATCACCAAACCTAAGACGCTCGATTCCCTATTGAGGTTCCCGCCTGCCTAAACTCTGTTGCCATCCATTAATCCTCTGTCTAGCCTCGCCATCATGCTGCGTGCCCTGCTGCTATATGTCTTCGGAATGGCGTTCAGCTATCCATGGCTCCTCATTCTTTTTGCATTCCAGGTCTGGATGTTCATTCACGCCATCCGCCAGGGGGAATGGCTCTGGGCAGCGTTTATCATCATCGGCTCCGGTTTTGCAGCCGTTTGCTATTATTTCTTCGTCTATCGCGGCTCGATTTCTGCCACTCGCGGATTCGAATTGCCCGGAGCTCAAAAGCGCCGTCGCATCAAAGAACTCCAGGCCCAAATTCATCACCTCGACAAACCCCATCACTACTTTCAATTGGGCGACATCTATTTCCAACTTGGCAAGCTCGACCAGGCCGAAAACTGCTACCGCGCCTCCATCGAACGCGACCCGCAGGACATCGATACGCGCGCTCATCTGGGTCAATGCCTCCTTCGCCTGAAACGTCCCTCCGAAGCTCGCCCTCTCCTCGAAGGCGTCATCGCCGAAAATCCCAAGCACGATTACGGCTATTCTCTGATGGCACTCGCGGAAACGTTGACCGCCCTCAACGAAACCAACGCTGCCCTCAAAATCTGGCAGCAAGTCACCGAAAATCATTCTTACCCTCGCGCCAAAGTTCAACTTGCCGAACTCTACCTCGCTCGAGACCAGCGTGCTCAGGCTCTCAGCGAAGTCCGTGAAGTTGTATCCGACGACGCCCACGCACCCGCGTTCCAACGCAAACGTGACCGTGTCTGGGTTCGTCGGGCAAAGAGCCTCCTTCGCAAGCTTGAGTGAGAATTCGTTCTCGCAGTCGCTTTCCGATTCAGCGTGTAAGTCATCCCTGCATGCTGTAATAAGTCCTTCACGTTTTAACGCTTTAACGCCATGCCAGGTCTCATTGCCATAGTTGGTCGCCCGAACGTCGGAAAATCCGCGCTCTTCAACCGCATCGCCGGACGTCGTATCGCTATCGTCCACGACCGCCCGGGCGTCACTCGCGACCGCGTTTCTGCCGAGGCCGAATGGCATGGTCGCCCTTTCACTCTCGTTGACACGGGTGGCATCGGCCTGCTTCGTCGCGAAAAAGCCCACGACATCATCACCCGCGCTGCACTGGAGCAAGTCGAACTCGCCATCGAAGCCGCCAATGTCATAATTCTTGTCGTCAACGTCCAGGAAGGCGTCGTCCCGCTCGACCGTGAAGCCGCCGCCCGCCTCCGTCACAGCGGCAAACCCGTTCTCGTCGCCATCAATAAAGTGGATACTGGCCGCGCCGAAACTGGCGCTCCGGAATTTGCCGAACTTGGTTTCGAAAAAACCTTTCCCGTAAGCGCCATTCATGGCGAAGGCATCGAACCGATAATGGATGCGGCCATCAAACTCCTTCCGGAAGACACCAGTCAACCGCAGGAACCGAGCCTGGGAGAGGATGCCCCTCCCCTCGAGAATCGTCGTTCGTCCCCGCTGAAACTCGCCATTGTCGGTCGCCCCAACGTCGGCAAATCTTCCATCATCAATTCACTCACCCAATCCTCCCGCGTGATCGTCACCCCGATCCCTGGCACGACTCGCGACGCTGTAGACGTTCCGTTCGACGTCGAGACCGACGGTGTTCGCCAATCGTACGTGCTTATTGACACAGCCGGCATGCGCAAAACCCGGCGCGTCGATGATTCCATTGAGTTCTTTAGCGTTAAACGCGCCGAAGATTCCATCGCCCGCTGTGACATTGCCATTCTCGTTCTCGACGCCGAATCCGGCATCACCGAACAGGACAAGAAAGTCGCCGACAAAATTGTCGAAGAACGCAGGGCCTGCATCGTCGTCGTCAACAAATGGGACCTCATGGAACAATCCGTGCGAAAGGCACGCGAAGAAGAAATTGACCGCCGCCGAAGGAAAGATCGCAATGCCCAGGAACTCATGACCACCCTTTCCGAATTCGGCGAATGGGTTCAGGAGCATCTCTTCTTCCTCGATTACGCGCCCGTCATCTTCACCTCCGCCATTTCTGGCTTCCACCTCGATCGCCTCCTCGAAGCCATCCGTTACGTCGCCGCCCAATTGCAACAGAAAATCCCGACCTCAATTCTGAATCGCACGTTGCAGGATGCAGTCGAGCGTCGCCAACCAATCAGTTCGCACGGACATCGCCTGAAATTCTTCTACGCCACCCAGGTCAGACAGGCTCCGCCAACTTTTCTTCTCTTCGTCAATCGCGAAGAACTCTTTTCCCAACAATACAAAAAATACCTCGGCGACCAAATGCGCGCGGCCTTTGGCTACGAAGGCTGCCCCATCATCCTCGTTCCCAAACCGCGCCCAAAAACCATCGAACCTTTTCGCAAATTCCGCAATAGACCGGGCGACAAACGTGGCACGCGCCGAGAAGGAAGGGTGCGCCCGCGTTTATCCAAGTGACCTACCAAGCCATTCGAAAACTTTGGCTTCCAGTTTCCGAATGGCCCGGGCCGTTGGGTAAGTGGCGATGCTCTGCGCAATAAATGCGCCCGGCTTCAAGAACGGAGCGTCCACTTTCACTTCGAACTGAGAGCCACGCAGCGCCGTGCTGTGAAAAACCACAGTAACCACTGCGCGATCTGTATCCGCAAAAGGGATGCTGAGGATCAGGACCGGCCGAACCTTCTCCATCATACCGCAGTCGAATAACCAAACCTCACCGCGTTGAAGCACCATTTTCCTCCTCGTCCAGCATCGCAGCGAGTCGGTCTCCAGCCAGCGCAACCTCATTGTCATCGAGTGAACCAGAGTCGAAAGGAGGAAGCCGACGTAGGATTTCCTTTGCGACTGCTTGTTTTTCCTCCGCTGGTAAAGACTCAAACGCGGCGATCACTTTTTCGGCAACTGCGCTCATAAACGAAAGCTAGTCCGCAATGAATCGGCTGTCACGCCGCAAACGGCAAACCCGCAGGAAGGTATTCACACTTCACTTATTCACACCTGCGAATAACATTGCAATCAGCCCTTGCTACGCGAAAACTTCTTCAGTTTTCCCTGAGAATAACGTTTGCGTAAATTTTTTGAAATTTTTCTTGTTCATACAACAGCTGGGGGTTAAGGTTGGGGTGTTCCCCTACTAATGGGGGTTTCTGTTGGGCCTCCGGAGAGGCCCTGTTGTTTCAGAAATAGGCGAATTTGAAACCAGTTTTGCCGGTTGTCTCGTTGAGGTCGGTCATCGACACCTCCGGCGAATCGCATTCCAAACTAAACATGATAAACGCAACAGAAGAAGTCCTGTCCCCGCACTCGCACCAAAACCGCCGCCGTTCCACAACGGTCACCGCCACTCGAACCACTAAAACCCCACCCGCAGAACCGAAAAAGTCACTCAAAGTCGATCGCGTCTTCAGCGACCCCAAAATTAATCCCTTCGACCAACTCGAGTGGGAACGCCGCACCGCCGAGATTACCGACGACGCTGGCAAAGTCATTTTCAAACAGGAAAATGTCGAAGTGCCCAAGCCGTGGTCGCTTCTCGCCACTAAAGTCGTCGTCTCAAAATATTTCTATGGCGAGCAGGGCACATCCGAGCGCGAGACCTCGGTTCGCCAACTCATTCAACGCATCACTCGCACGATCGCCGATTGGGGCATTAAAGACGGCTACTTCACGAAAGCCGCGGGCGAAACTTTCTACAACGAATTGACCTGGCTATGCCTGAACCAATACGGCGCTTTCAACTCGCCAGTCTGGTTCAATGTTGGCCTTTATCACCAATACAAAATTGGCAACAACTCGAGCCGCGGTAATTGGTATTACAATCGCAAGACGGGCCAGGCCGAGCGCGGCCGCACCCAATACGAATATCCGCAATGCAGCGCGTGCTTCATCCAATCGGTGGATGACAATATGGAGTCCATCATGCAGCTCGCCAGCAGCGAGGCGATGCTGTTCAAGTTCGGTTCCGGCACCGGCACCGATCTCTCGCCCTTGCGTTCGAGCAAAGAAAAGCTCAGTGGCGGTGGCCGGCCCAGCGGCCCGCTTTCGTTCCTGAAGGTGTACGATCAGGTTGCCAACGTCGTTAAATCCGGCGGCAAGACGCGTCGCGCGGCGAAAATGAACACGTTGCGCGATTGGCACGGTGACATCGAAGAATTCATTGACGCCAAGCAGAAGGAAGAGAAGAAGGCTTGGGCGCTCATCGAGCAAGGTTACGACGGCTCATACAATGGCGAAGCCTACGGCAGCGTCATGTACCAGAACGAAAACCTGTCAGTGCGTGTGAGCGACGAATTCATGCAAGCCGCCCTCGACGGCAAGGATTGGTGGACTCGCTCGGTCACTTCTGGAAAACCGCTGCACAAAAAAGACGCCAGCACTCTGCTCAACAAAATTGCAGAAGGCACATGGATTTGCGGCGATCCCGGCCTCCAATACGACGGCGCCATTCAAAAATGGCACACCTGCAAAGGCACCGAGCCAATTCATTCCACCAATCCGTGCTCGGAATACGTCTTCTTGAACAACACCGCCTGCAATCTTGCTTCGTTGAATCTGATGAAGTTCAAGCGCGATGATGCGACATTCGACATCGAAAGATTCAAAGCAGCAGTTCGCATCTTCATCACCGCGCAGGAGATCCTCGTCGACAACGCAAGCTATCCGACCAAGGATATCGCCGAGAACTCGCACATTTACCGCACGCTCGGCCTCGGCTTCGCCAACCTCGGCTCACTCATCATGAGCTACGGTTTGCCTTACGACTCCGATGCTGGCCGCGCTCTCGCAGGCGCTATCGCCTCGATCATGACCGGTCATTCCTACGAACAATCGGCTGAGATCGCCGGGGTCATGGGTGCCTTCAAAGGCTATCGGGATGCCCGTTGCGCTCACGTTTCCAAGCCGGTCGCGCCGAGCAACGTCGAACCCATGCTTGGGGTGATCAAACTGCATCGCGAGGCGGTTGAACAAATTCAACCGAGTCACGAGTTCCATTATTTGAAAGAAGAGGCGCGCAATACCTGGGATGCTGCCCTGCAAAGTGGCCGCAAAACGGGTTATCGCAACGCCCAGGTCACCGTGCTCGCTCCCACCGGCACAATCGCTTTCCTCATGGATTGCGATACGACCGGTATCGAGCCCGACATCGCCCTGGTGAAATACAAACTACTCGCTGGCGGCGGCATGCTCAAAATTGTCAACCGCACTGTCCAGCAAGGAATGCGCCGACTTGGTTACTCGGCGCAGGAAATCGAGAAGATCGTCGCTCACATCGAGAAATTCGACACCCTCGAAGACGTCGAAGAAGAAGGCAAAATCGTCCGCAGCGGTCTCAAGCCGGAACACCTTCCAGTGTTCGACTGCGCCTTCAAACCTTATCGCGGCCTGCGCAGCATCTCGTATCTCGCTCACCTCAAGATGATGTCGGCAGCGCAGCCATTCATCAGCGGTGCGATCTCCAAGACGGTCAACATGCCGGCGGACAGCAAAGTTGAAGATATTCGCGATGCTTACGTCCAGGCTTGGAAAATGGGACTCAAATGCGTTGCCATCTATCGGGACGGCTCGAAACGTTCCCAGCCGCTCAACACCAAGCGCACTAACGAAGGCGGCGATAAGACTGCCGTTGGCGATACCGCTTCTTTCGAGGTCCGTATCAAGGAATTGGAAACTGAGGTAACTCACCTTCGCCTCGATTCGGGCAAACCATTGCGTCGCCGTTTGTGCGACACTCGCACCGCGGTCACGCACAAATTCGACATCGCCGGCCATGAAGGCTATCTCACCGTCGGCCTTTTCGACGAAGACAAACAGCCCGGCGAACTGTTCATCACCATGGCCAAAGAAGGCTCGACCATCGGCGGTTTAATGGACGGCATCGGCACTCTCACGAGCATGGCGCTCCAATACGGTGTTCCGCTGGAAGCTTTGGTTCGCAAATTCGCGCACCAGCGCTTCGAACCCTCCGGCTTCACCAAAAATCCGGAAATCCGGAATGCCTATTCGATCACCGATTACGTCTTCCGCTGGATGGCCATGCAATTCATCCCCGGCTATCGCGATGCGAACTCGCCCAACCGCAACCAACCGGAATTGGCGATGCCCGGATTGCTGGATGCGGAAAAAAAAAGCCTGAATCGGCCAGTGCCTGAACTTTCGCTCTCCGAAGATACGGAAATTCTGGATGTGAAGTCTCCGGAAACCAACGGCGGCAGCCATAAGCATGCAAAGACAGCCACGCTGGAACGCAAAGTAAAAACGCTGAGCGATTCCGTCGCCCATTTCCAACAGGACGCCCCGACCTGCCCAAGCTGCGGCCACGTCGCCGTCCGTAACGGCGCTTGCTATAAGTGCCTCAATTGCGGCGAAAGCCTTGGCTGCAGTTAATTTTACCGTCGGAGAGGAACCGAGGTAGCGCCGGTCGCCCCGCGACCGGCGTTTTTTTGTAGGTTCATGGTTTGCGCGGACTCACGCTTTTGGCACAATCGACCAAGTATACTTTTCGTAAGTTTATGCGCTATCGGACGATCTTGAAAAGATGCTCAATCAGTCTTTTGGTCGGCTGCCTTATGACTCTCCTATCTTTGCTTTTCTTTATGATTCCACGAGAAGGGCCTTCGCCCTTGATTGCGGTGTTCGTCATACCGTTTCGAATGATTGCCTCGAAAATAGCGGCGGATATGGAGAGTAGTGAGATAGTGTTTTGGGGACTTATTATTGCGTGGTGGACTCTGCTTAGCTTTATTTTGATTTTTATGGTTTGCCCTTTCCTCAGGAGAATATCCAAGGCGCAGGATTAGGCAGTAATACTTATTTGTCTCACACGAACCTTGACATGAGCTTTCCCGTGGCCGTTCTTAGCGGGTGAAAAAATCGAAGCGCCGTGGAACAATAGAATTACTTGCAGCGTTCTCGCGCTGTCCGCGGCCGATCACACCTCCCGAGCGCAATTTGCTCCCACTAAACCCAATTCTCTTGCATGGCATCGCGCTGCTTTGCGCGAAACCGAAAGGTTTTAGGACACCGCCAAAGGACCTAACCGGAGATCAACCCTCAACAAGCGTGGTTTGCCTCTCATTATCCTTCCGAAGTGCGGATGCAGAGGGTTAAGGAGGTAATTGAACTCTTCGGGGACAATGGCGCTCGGCACTTTGAGAATCACCGATTCGCCCGATTTAACCCAGTTGTCGCCCACGGCGGCACTAGCTCTGGGCGCCGGCAACTGCTTCCAGTTGTGAGGTAGCTTGGCCGGTGTCAAGACCAGGGCCGGACTGAATTGGATTTCAATGATCATCACGGGCGGTGCCGGCCATTGGGTGAGATGCGCCCGCCATTCCAGCACAGCGAGCGCAATCGTGCTCGAGGTGTAAATCACGGATACTCCTGGAGAATTCCACCGGCCACCGAACAGCCGAGCACCCTCCCCTGAAAACGCGGTGCTCGCGAACTTCCGTTTAACGATCCGATACGCTTTAAGCAGTGGAAGGGCTTTGCGCCGCAGACTCATGAATACACGCCGTGCTCAATCCTTCCCAATATGTTGTCCAATTCGCGCAAACCGACTGCCGTGCGCGCATACGCCAAAGGGGTCGCCCAGCCGAGCACCTCGATCGGATTCTTGAACCAATGGACGGCGCCCGCCCGGCTTTCCAAAACGTCCACTGCTCGGTGGAACAGCCGGGAAAGCTCCCACAACCGCTCCGATTCACTCAAGTCCAGTGTGCCCTCATCCAGGCGGCGCTGGAAGGTGCGGGGGTTCAAGCGTAATAAACCCGCCATGTCTTCCATCGTAACGTTAAGGCACTTGGCCAATTCTCTCGCCAAATGCGCAGGCAGACCGGCCGAAATGACGTCGATCAGCTTGGCCTGGGACAGCGAATCGAGTTGCGCCAGGTTTTCAATTTTGCTCTCAGAAATCGCGCTGGACATTCTGGCGTAAGGCATACGACAACTTGTCGCCTTGGTCAAGAAATTAAGGAGTGCTTTTGTAATACGCAGTGAAGGCGGGTGGGACGAGCGTCGCCGCGAGCCGGAGCTAAGAAACAAACGGCTCGCGGCGACGCTCCACCATGACTAGCCCATTTCCTACCTTTCCACCTTCAACCGCCCTTCATCCAAATCAATAAACTCAAACATCGTCTGCACCGTCCCCGGCGGCAGGCCAATTTCGGCCAGACGTTCGCTCAAGCGCTTCGTCCCCACATCTTGCCAGCCGCGCTTCATCATAAATGCATTCCAGATTTCGATTTCCTCGTCGCTCGGCCGGCGACCGTGAGCGAACGCCCACGAGAGCAATTCCGCATCGCTGCCGCCCTTTAGCGTTTCAGCTTCCAGCGCTGCGTAATCGATTTTCAGAAAATTGCAACAGCGCCAATCGAAGCTGTTCTTGACAGCAGCACTGCGATTTTCCTCCCAGTCCGCGGGCAATTTCCCCTTCCCTGCCAGCCGGACTTTATCCACCATCCGGCCGAAATAAACGAGGCCATTGACTTGCTCGGAAGGCCCGCGAAGCCCGGGAATAATTGTCGGATAAGATTTTGCCATGCCTGAGCAAAACAGTTTCGATGTGCGGTTGCAAGGCGCTACACGATGTGCAAGGTTGCGACCCATCAACAATTAGGCACGCAACCACGCGCATCACGCTCATTCTCGCCAATATTGCTGTCTTTTTCTTCGCGTTTGTCGTGGTGCGATCAAAAGCGGAGAGGCTGTGCTGTCAAAACCGGAAAGTGTGCGAGCAAAAGCGGAATAATGCA
>Ga0193709_1000244_pt1 | contig 21488 bp, 17 predicted proteins | sample H3c2metaG_FD_160571 | JGI IMG/M metagenome (GOLD analysis project Ga0193709, IMG submission 160571) | Soil microbial communities from a riparian zone of the East river system, Colorado, United States - H3c2 | ecosystem: Environmental > Terrestrial > Soil > Riparian zone | place: USA: East River... | reverse complement strand
GAGCCGATTATTGATTCGGACCTCAGCTCCCCGCTGCGTTCCCCGTCCGATGACTACCAGGTTCTTTCCGTTTTCATTTCTTTTAGCGTAGAGCGGGGCAGAAATCGGAAACTGCCCAGCCACCCGCCATATGCGCAGATCACTATCCAGTGAATCGAACGAGGCCGTGGTCGTATATTGCACTCCCTGAAACGTGAACGGGTCACCCACCGAACCGCCCACGTGTTTCGCGGTGATAAAAGCGTTGGAAGAAATAACTGTTCCGCTGAACGTTGACCACGCACCCTGATATTGCCACCCGCTATTTGTTAGAGCGCCAGTCGGTGCGTTGGTGTTGTGACTCGAATCACCCGTCGAATAAAAGATGATGGCGTGTGCAGTCAGGACCGAGCTGAGCAAAGCGCAGCCTCCAATCCATCGTGTGATCCGGCGAATCAACCGCAGAGTTGAGGTGAAGAGAAATCTACGCGTCATAAGAGAGCTCATTAATGGCCCAAGGTTTTAACGCCTTTCATCCCAAGCACTTCGCTCCACCCACGAAATGTTCGCGCAAACAGAGCGAGCGTTTGGAACGTCCGTGCCTGGGCACGCCGCGTCGGCGGCAGTGCCCAGCCGAAATGCTCAACCAGCCCTTCCATTACAACCACCGTCCATTCGAGACGCTGGTGCAGGCGCTCGTCACCTTGTTCCCGCGCCGCTAAAAGGCCAAACATCGTCGCAAGAAGCTCCGACGAGATCAGCTCCCCCATCGGAAGCTCGTCGACTTGTGGCGCACCCTTGACCGCTCCCGGCACTAATGAAGGTTCGACAAACATCCGCCGCCAATCCGAGTACATCGTGCTCACCTCATCTTCCAATCCCGGCACCGGAGCCAAAAACGAAATCGTCCACGCATTCGCGCAGCCCGCTCGCCTGGCGCTGCTCTTGCCGGTCGATGGTCGAAAATCTTCCCGCATCAGCGTCGTCCCTTCCAACGGCATGTGTTCGCGGGCCCACGCCAGCAGCCGCTTGCCGGCCGATGCGTAATCCGTCCCAAATGCCCGGTCATGCAAAAACAGCGAGAGGACCGTCACTGCGTTGCATTGAATAAAAAGATGGTCCGGTTCGCAGCAGATTGGCCGCTCGCCCCCAAGTTCCTTAAAGAGGGTTTGCGACAATTCGTGATGACGCTCGTCAAATCGCGTCTCGCCAAAACGGTCATGCGCCAGCGCGTACATCAGGTTGAGATGTCCGCGATACATCACATTTTGATTTCTTGCGCCGTCACCCCCGTATCCAAGCGCTTTCCAATACTTCAACGTGGTCGGGTGCTCCATCTTCTCAACGAACTTCGTAAAAACTGCTCGTCCCTCGTCCCGCAGTTCCGGTTCACCTTCAACCACCGAGCACAGGCCATAAGCCAGAAACGCGAGTTGGTATCGATAACATCCGTCTCTTGCGCCATCCGCACCGCCAAGCACTCGAAAATCTTCCACCGGCGCCGCCGCAATCGTTCGGGCGCGATTGAGCAGGATTAATTCGTCGGGCGAGAGCGCCAGAGCCGTTGAAGGGAGTGCCAGAAGCAAAGCAAAAGCGTTGCTCCGGAAAAGGCTCATCGGCCGAATCCTGGCAGATAGACCAACAAATTTCAAGCGTGTGTGAACCAAAAATCAGCCTCTGGGCGCATGACAAAATTCGTCGCTGCCGCATGAATTGAATGCGGCGTTCCTGGATGACTGTAACGCTGCATTCATGCGGCAGGGAGAAGCCCCAGAAGAAATTTGTCTTACGCTCTCAGCCCCCGAAGCCGCCTCATTCTAGAGCGGTTGCCAAAAGTAATTTCCACTTAATCGGGTGGGGCGAGCGTCCCCGCGAGCCGTTTACCAGAAATCTGTTCTGGCAATCAGTATAAACGCGCCCAGCCTCAGACTATCAAAACGCGGTGAAGGCGCGTTTCGCCCCGTGACCTTCCTGGCGCGCCTTGTCCATGCTCCATTGATTCCACCAAAAATAGCGATTGAACCCGGTCACGGTTCCGTCGTTTTTCGTTCCAGCACCACCTTCCCCGACAATCCATCGTTCTCAAACGTCAATCCAAGATTCGCGCTCGTGATATTCGCCACTGGCAATGCACTCTCTGGCCCGGCTTTAGGTTGACCAGGATGCCCATAGACCGTTGACTCCATCGTTTGCCATTCTTCGTTCCACACGTAACGACCGCCACCCGGACAAACCAATTTCATCTGCCAGTATTGTTCGTGCAGCAGGACTGGATCCTGCTTCGGATAACGCCGCTTCCATTCGTTCAGAATCGGCAAGTTGCTCCACGCCAACCGCTGTTGCGCCGGACGGAATTCATCGCGAAACAAGGCCTGCAGCATTGGCACAAAGCTCTGGTCAATGCGCAAGCACATATTCGTTCCCAGCCACGGATACCCTTGCACCGCGTTCGAATCAGCATCTTTTTTGTCTGCAAGTTGCGCTTTGTGGCGATCCAGCGCCCGTTTCAATACCGATTCACTCAACGTGACCATCAATGAATTCGGCGTGACCGCATAATAAATGAATAGATTCGTTACTGCACCCTCTTCGGGCGTCGTCTGAGTCGCCGCGCTCACCTTCACATAGGCGTGCCCTTTGTAATCCAAATTTTCCCAAACCGTCATTCCCGGCGCCGTTTGCTCTGCATAAGCCCGCACCGCGCCGAGGAAAACTGCCAACCCGAGCGGATTTTTCACATCGAAAAAAGCCGCTACCGGGAGCCGTGGATAATTCTTCTCCAGAAAATTCCAGACCTTGTTCGTTTTCCCGAGCTCAGCCCAAAACGGATCTTGATCGGCATAGATGGCCATGCATTCTCCCAACCATCCCAACGGGTTCGCCTTAATGTTGGGGCTCAGCCCGCTCAAAAATTTTCCAGATTCCTTCACCGGTTCCGATTGCGAATTAATCGCCATCGCCAAATGCACCAGCGCCTCCGGATGCGGGTCGCCCGCGCTCGCCGCAATATGCGCGCCCCGGCTCACCGCGATGATGTGCCGATACTCCGAACCCGCAATCAACGGCGTCACACACACTTCCGCGCTCAGTCGCTTTGGTTGCATCGAAAAACGCACTGCAATCGGATCGAATACCTGGCTCCAATTCTGTTGATAACCATTCCGCCAGCGATTGTAAGCATCGGCTTCAGCTTGCGTCACTTGCGCCATCGGCATTTCAACAATTGGCGTCAGAAAATCGAGCGTCCCGTATGTGCTCGACAGCACGCCGTTCGTGCTGAGCGTGACTTCGCCAACTTCCGGCATGTTCGTAATTACGCGGCCGGCTTTCCCCTGGCCGGAAACCAATTCATCCAGATGCTCGGCTTGCAACTCAGCCAGCGCCGCAGCCGCGCGAGTCCGGCGCGAATTGGCAATTCTCCACTGTGGCCCGCACCAACGGCGAATGGTCGCATCCGACAGAACCATAAATCCAGTTTCATCCGCTCCTCCGGTCGGATACTTCTGGCGAAAATAGGCATAATCGTCTTGCGTCGCCAACGCAGGCGTCTTTCCTTTCGCAACGCTAATAAGCCGCTCCAACTGCGCCTTCGAATTGCTCACCAATACCACATTCTCTACGGCCGCAACGTACGACGAGACCGACCGATCCGCCGAAACCACTCCGGTATAAGCCACTCCGGCAATATCGCCCTTGACCGGCTTGACCGCCGGATTCGCCTGTTGCGCCGCAGCATGCTTTGCCTGGATCAACATCTTCAGCGTTTGACCTGAAGTCGCCTGGTACAAAATCCCAACGTCCGTCCCCGTCCTGAGATACGGGTCCGAGCCGGTAAACGCGATGCTCGTAATCAGTTTCGGCCCGATCAGCCGCGATAGCTCATCCAGCGCAAGGCAGAGCTGACGTTGATACCGTCCGCGCGAATTGGCGTCTTCCGCGCGAGGCTCGAACATCTGCAAAATCGGTGTGCCATCATCGTCCGCTTCGTGAATCCAGTGGCTCATCGCGTCGAAACTTGGAAAAAACAACGCATGCTGATCGAAAGGTATATTCGCGGCGAGCCCATCCAGAGCAGGCTTCGGGTCATGGAGCAGCGGCTTCCAATTCATCTCACGCACCGTAATACCCGTCAGATTGCTGAGCGTAACCGACTCCGCGTTGGTTCCTGCGCGAGTCACAAGAACCCGGTCCAATTGGAGATTCTCGCTTAGCGCCCGCCCACCGCTGAACAATTCATAAGTTGAATCGTATCCCTCCTCCCATGGCCGCCCGCGCCGCGGGTCGAATCCTGCATTCGGTCTGTCCGCCACGGTTCCGCCTCGCTGTTTAGCAGTCTCAATCTCCTGGTGCCGAAACCACGCGCCTCCGGGAATATTTCTAGTACGCAACCGGCCATAATACTCCCCCTTCGCTTTGAGAAATTCGTCCTTTGAGGCTTGCATCTCCGCCTTGGTCTCGATCTTGAACTTTATCCCCTCCATTCCGCTCAGATCGCGTTTCGGCACAAACAATCTGCCGGTCATCGGGCTTCCTTTCTCCGCCCGAACCATCATTACCGAATCCGGAAACGTCCTGCCCTGAGCTCCCCACGGTTGAAACCCGTCACCGCCCACATACGCCTCAGCATTTCCATCCATCACTGCGTAAGGTTGCAGCGCCTCGGCGATTTGCCACGACCGGCTTCCCCATTCAAATTCGGTCGGCAATTTCCCCTCCGACAGGGTCAGCGCCCGCAATGGAACATCGTAATAAGCCTCCTCAGCAAGACCCCACGAGCATGAGAGTGCCCCCAGAACAAGCAGAATACCCCGAACCTTTTTTAAAGTTGCCAATATTTTATTCCTCGGCAGGCATTCGCCAACCAACGCCCAGCGCCCGTAGTGTTATTTCGAGGCTTCCAATCTGTCAAGCAATCCTCCTTTGCATTTCGACTTTCTGGATCACGCAGCAAATTCGAATTCCTCTCTACAATCCGAAAAGGAAACTTGACGTTAAGGGTCTCAAAATTCCTTCTGCATCCGGGACTTTCCCCGGGAACAACTTCCCCACACTTCCCGGTTTGCACTTTTCCCAATTCTGGACCATCATTTCACCGTTGTGTTAAACGCACCATTGTCTTTGCGGCTTTGTTACCCTTACGAGGAATTTGCTGACCACATGAAGGCCATGCGAACAGTTCGGGAATGGGAATACACGTCTCGCTTCGGCCACCTCGGCACCGATCAAACCAGTCGCTCGAACAGCGCCCGCGTCGTCGAATATTTTTTCGATTCCTACGTCGACAAAAAAGAAGCCGTTCACAAAGCCGAACTTTTTCTGTCCATCTACGACTACATCGGTCGGAACCAGGAGATGTTTTCTCAAAAAGGCCTGATGGAAAAGCTCGATAGCGGCCCGCTATCTGTCGAAACCGCGCTGCTGCGCGCGATCCATCACGTCTTCACCGTTGTGCAGCGCCCGGCCGAGGTCGAACCTAAAAAAGTTCTCGTTCTCGCCAAAGCCTTCCAGGACATCCAAGCCGTTTAGGGAAGCTCCGCTCGTGCTGCGACCGGCTTCAAAGTCAACGCGCCTTATCCGCTAACGTGAGTTTCACGCGGATTAAGTTGAACCGATCGTGCGCCTTGATCCCCTTTTTCGCCCCCTCACCGTAAACTGCGAAAATGCTCCATAACGTCAAGCCGTCCGCACTCATCCATTTCTGCGGAAACTCGCAACTGAGCCCTTCACCTTCGGTTCCCATCCCGCCCCAGTCTTCGTAATAGGCTATCGTTCTCCACGGGCCCCAAGGCATCGGCCCTTCGAACACACCCAATTGCCCTGGTCCCGTATGATAACACGTCAATAGAAACCTCTTTATTCCCGGGTTGTAAACGATTCCCGCAATCGCCACTCCATTCGTGTCTTCGAATCGGCCCTCCGTATCTTCAGGGGTTGGTAGCGGTTTGCGATTCGCGTCCCAGCTCGGGTCGAACCGGCCAGAGTGCATCTTATATTCAAGCTCCTTACGAATCTTGCTGGTCGGCACTTGCATTATATAAAGCTTGGTCCCATTTCTTCCCGTTTCGGGTTGCATCTGTCCACAAACATAAACATAACCCGCTAGCGATTCGGGCACGCCGCTGTAATCCTTCCCAAAATTGACGAATTTGGCCGGCTGAAAATGTCCCACGCCTCTCGGAAACACCCAATCCACCTGACTCCACGTCGCTCCCTTATTCTTTGACCACACCAGCGCGTGGTTCACATCCGGCCACGTTCCATCCTGCAAATTTACCATGGCGTACAGGGTTCCCTGCACAGAAAGTAATGCTGAAGTCTTGCCTCTCTTCAGGAACGTTGCTGGATGTTCCGGATTCTTTCCTCCGTTCACGTTGAACCCTCGCCACTTCTCCGGCCCTCCTTCAATCCGCCCAATTCCCATCGCAACTCGCCCATCCGAGTCGGTTCCGCCGAACCCGCCTCCATCACCCCATGCCACATAAAGATTATCGCCCGGTCCCCACGTCACCGGCCACAAATCACTTCCCGGCGCAGCGTTCGTATAAGTTTCCCATTCCCAGGTAATATTCTTAATCAGTTCACTGGGTGGATATGGCGCTTTGCTCAAGTCTGACTTGCCGGTCTCTACTCCGTTTCCTGATGACAACGCAACCTGTCCCCACGTTAACACAAAAACTCCGATATACGCCCGCAGCTTCATTATTTCCGTGAATTGATATTTGGTGTTTGGAGCTTGGGATTTTATTGGGTTTTGGGATTTGGATTTTGCGATTTCTTTTTCTGCCGTTCTCTAATCAATTCCGCTTCCTGCCGAATGCTAACCATCGAAAGCTGCGTCGCGTGAAAAAGATTTGCCGTTCCAAAAATCAATCCCCCTACGCCAACAAAGCCAAAAACTAAACCCAAGCCCGCAAGTAAATGAAACCAAACCGCTTTTTGTAATGAAAACAGGGCCGCTCCCAACAGCGTTACCAGTGTCGCTCCGGCAAACGCTCCAAGCGCTACATAAATAGCGCGCAGGCCACTGAGCAACAATACTCCCTGTTTTTCGACCCTGTCCACCTGTCCCATGAGCCACTCTCTTTCTGACTCTGGCAGTTCGCCTTTTTGCGATTGGATGAACAGCTCCTTCATCCGATCCCGCGTCCGCAACATGCGGTTGATTGTGCTCAAGGCCAGGACACTGGATGAATTGGTCAACAATGCGGGCGCCGCGATAAATGTCAGCACCGCAAACGGACTCTGCGTCAGAGAGATTTGGTCCATAATCGAGTTCGATTTATTTTTCCACGGAATGCCGCAAGCGGGCTGCCAATAGCCGGTAGCCTTCCGCATTGAAATGGAGCTTGTCCGGCATAAACAATTCTGCCCGCGGTTTCCCATCCGTGCCAATCGGAACCGAATACGTATCGATATATTTTAATCCTTCGCCATGCTCGACAAATTCGTTAACCAGCGTATTCATGGCTTTCTCTTTCTCAACCTGGTGCCAACGCGCGATGGTTGGATTCCAGCCAATGAAAGTGATTTCTGTTTTAGGCAATCTTTCTCGCACTTTCGCGACAAAATCTTTGAAATCGCCAAACACCTCTTCGGGAGATTTTCCCTCGGCGAGGTCATTACCTCCAGCTCGGAAGAAAATTCTGCTCGGTTCGTAGGGGAAAATGATCCGCTCGGCGAAATGGGTTGAATCGATGATCTGCGATCCTCCAAAACCGCGATTAATCACCTTCACTTTCGGAAAATCCTGCTGCAAAGTCTTCCACAGCCGAATTGTTGATGAGCCGATAAACAACACAGCCCCTTTCGGAGGCGGATTCGTTATCTCGCTCGCTTCAAACGCTGAAATCTCCTTCTCCCATCTTGCAAAATTGTGATTTGTCTCGGCGCACCATCCGGCGTGAAGCGTGATAACAGCTATTACGACAGCCAGATTAATCCGCGTAAATCGTTTCATTGGCCCGATTATTAGTGCCGCCCGCAGGCGCTGCAATCCCGTTCTTAGCCGGACCGTCACTGAGCCGCAGAACTCCCATGTTCTTGCCCGTATCGCTTTGCCTCTTCTCTGCGTTCCTCTGCGCTCTCTGCGGTTAAAATTCCGATCTCACTCCAACCCCAAAATCTTTTTCCCCTCCGGCGTGATCATCGAATGATGCCATTGCGGCTCCCACACGATCTCGACATTCGCCTCCTCAACCCCCGGCAATCCCATCAACCGCTGCTGCGCATCCCCTGCAATCACACCCCCCATCCCGCAACCCGGCGCAGTTAACGTCATCTTCACCGCAACTCCACTTTGCCCGCTGGGCAACGGCACAATTTTCATGTCATACACCAATCCCAGATCGACGATGTTCACTGGGATTTCCGGATCATAACACGTCCGTAGCGTGTCCCATACATCCTTCTCCGCTACGGGACCGTCCGCCGACTTTTGCTCCACCGGCTTGCTCGCCTCCGCAGCCTCAATTCCCAATGCGTCCGCATCTTTCGCCGCAATTCGAAACAATCCACCCATCAGCGCCCGCACTGTGTAACTTCCCCCAAGCGTTTGCGTGATGTCCACCGGCGTTCCTTCCGGCAATGTCGTCACTGTTCCTGCTGGAATCTCCGTCGCCTCACAATCCCGCTTCAACTCAACCGCTGTCATGTTGTGCATACCTCAATCTAGCGTGAATGAGCGAATAGGAAAAGCGCAGAACGGAGCGGGTTTAGAGTGGTTGCCAAAAGCAATTTCCACTTAATCCGGTGGGGCGAGCGTCCCCGCGAGCCGTTTACCGGAAATATGTTCTGGCAATCAGTATAAAATATATTGGGTTGGATCGTTCGGGCACATTTGCCATTCTTTCACCCCATAATATCCCAATGAAATTAACCCTCGTAAGCCTCGCGCTCTTACTGGCGTTCATCGCCGAAAATGGCGCTCTCGAAGCGGCCGACGGTACAAAATTGATTGTCGTCAGGCCCAAACAAACTGCGAAGTCATTTCGCGGTACAAACGGTGGTTGTCGTCCGCAACGCGCTGCGCCATGGTCGTGCCGATGCTGAACAAAATGGGCGAGGCCAATTCAGGCATCTGCTTGATCAACAGTTGAAAAGCGTTCGTGCTGATGCAGAAAACCCAGCTTTGCGTCTCCGCGATAACATCGGCGGTTCGTTTGCTTCGCAGGAACATTCCCAGTTCGCCGAAGAACTCACCACGTCCGAGCTTGCAGAGTGTCTTGTCCACGCGATCCACAACCCCGACCATCATTCGTACGCGCAGTTCCCCATCGAGAACGAAGTAAACGGAGTCGCATGGGTCTCCCTGTCGCACAACCATCTCGCCTGCGGCGACTTCGTAGGCTTTGCCCAGCGCGGCAATCTGCTCGAGTCCTTCGTTGGACACACCGGCGAAAAACGCGAACTCGCGCAGTGCCGCAGCCGTTGAGGATGCGCCAGTGAGGGCTGCAGCAGGAGTTGCTGAGAATTTTCCCTGGAGTAATTCGACATCTGCTGCCCGGCGCCAGCAGGAGTCCGATTGAGATTGCACAAATGTTTCTGGAAACAGTCGGTCATCCTGAATCCACTGGAGCAACGTGTCGGCATTGACGGGTCCGTAAACCTTTTCATCTTCAGCCCACAATTTGAATGACTCTGATTTGGCGGCCCGCACGGGTTGTTGCTTGATGCTAGACATATCGTTAAGTTCCTTTTCTATATGGACCAAGATTGCAAATTTTGGCGGGTCGCAAGATGGGTGTCAACCCGAATGGATTGAGAGCGGCATACGTATCATTACCGACCTGCCTTCCGCAGTTTCCCGGCAAGTGCGTATCGACCCCGGCCGATTTCTGGCAGGACTGGTGGAGCCGAGGGGGTTCGAACCCCTGACCTCCTGAATGCCATTCAGGCGCTCTACCAACTGAGCTACGACCCCGTCCAGAGCGAGCAGAATGTAATTTGCCATCGCAGACATTGTCAAAACGAAATTCGGGTGTTCTCCTTCCGCTTCTTCTTCACCCTTTCAACAACCTCCTCAACTTGCTCTCATCCGTCCTCACATCCCAACCCAACCGTTCCATCACCCACACTTTCCGCCCGTCCCCCTTCAACCCCGCTCTCGTCGCCTCTCGCCAAAACCTTCGTGCCAAAGCCGCCTCCGTCTGCCGCGCCGCTCGGCTTGGACTCAACTTCGGCCCCTGCCGCTGCACCTCCCGCATCCGATGCAACTTCGTCACCGCGCCCCACTTCAAATCCCGCTTCGGATCAAAACTCCAATACCGCGGCACCTCAATCATCGTGCTGAACGGCGTCAGATTCACGCTCAACTTCAGTAACAACGGCCTATCTTCCCACTCCTCATTGACATTGCCGGCTGCCTTCGAATTTGAGTCACTTCTCTTCTTTGGTGTTTGGAGTTTGGAGCTTGGGATTTTTTTGACCCCTTCCATCCCATACAAATCCCACCGATGACAAAACGCATCGAACACCAACTGAAACCGCTCCACCTCCGTCCGCCACGAAAACTTCCAATCACTCGCCCGAAAATTTCGCTCCTCCACCCGCCGCCGCCGTATCACCCCTCTCGCATTCCGATACTTCTCCACCGCAAACTCCGCCTTCAACCGCTCCCAATCCGCCTTGAACTCCGCATTCTCCTCCAACTCCCGCTCCATCAAATCGAACTTATACTGCGCCTCAATCAAACTCTCATAACTCCCCGCCTTCACCGCATGCTCATACTCCGCCACCTGCTCGCACACCTCCGCTGGCGGCACATCCGACAAATACTCGCACAACAACCTCGCCCGCCCATCCACCCTCCGCCCGCGCTCAACACAATCCAACAAATGCAGGGACAACCCTCGGACATCCACCGGCCAAATCGACATCGGCACAAACACCCATTCATACACCCTCTTCAACAACCCAAAATCTGAATGTTCGTCCGTTTTTTCCTTTTTTGACTTTGGACTTTGGACCTTGGACTTTGAACTCGTCCGTTCGGCCTTGGACTTTAAACTATGGAATTTGCGAATCGCCTCTGTGCAATCTGCGGCCTTCAGAAATGCCATCCTTGAGAATCGTTCCAAATCCCCTTCCAAATCAGATTTCATCCTGCGAACCTACACAACCCACTCGCCACAGTCATCCTGGATTCAAGCCCGCAAGCCCGAAGGGATTCCGCAACAAGCCCGGATTGGCTCCTCGGTCTTTCCCGGCTCTTGGGCTTGAGGGCCGGACTCATTTCCCGATTCCCCAACACCGTTGCGCTGTTCCGCAATCCCAAAGGGATTGTATCCTTCAGCCCAGGGTTGGCTCGCACCTTGGTCTTGCGAGCCTACCCTGGGTCTCCGTCTCCGGATTCCGACAACCCTGAAAGCGGTTGCATCATTCTTCGATCATACCGACGGTCACGCTTCGCTCCCAATAAACCCCTACGGCGACGCGCTTCCAGAACTTCGTTTTGCCAATTGCTATATCGTCCTCGTCCGCGCCTGCCTCGCCGAAGTCGTTTTGATGAAATCGGCTCATCGCTTGCAATTCTTATCTCCTTTCTTTCCCCATTTGAAATCTCTTCTCCGTTCCCTCGGTTTCCTCCTGTTTCACCGTGCCAGTGCCGCCCTTCCAATGCCCTTTTCCGTTGACGGTTTTGCCCCCTCCTCATAACTTCAAATCATGGTAAAGGACGTTCCCTCGATTCCGTGTTTCTCGCCTATTATTTACTTAGGCAGAATCCTTTCAACGCTAATAATATAGTTAGGTGGCAGACAACGCTATGAGTGCAATCATCCAGCGTTTTATTCGCGACGACCTCTCGCCAGAGCAGGGTTGGAGAGTTATAGACTGGTGCATCGAACGAGGGGGCGATGAGTTTTCGTTTCAGCTCATGGGACTTGGCGATTCTCCCGCTTCACACGAGCCGCTCACAAACGCTCTCAAGTCATTTCACCGCGGGACGCCAAAGCGCAAGAACATGACTATGCTGGTTGGAGAAGAAACTCGACGCCCCACCGACACTTGGAGGCTCAGCACTGAGAGCGCAGGTGTATTGCGTCAGCACATCGCGGATGGGTTGTTTGTTGCGCCGTCATATTCTGACGCCGGCTGGCTTGAGGATTTTACGATTTATCGGCGCGGAGAGGCTATGCTGGGAGTTGTCAGTCACGAGGGGCCTGTGGTATTGCGGCTGACCGAGCAAGAGCACGCAGAGTTTTCGAAGTTGAAGATTGAGTCACATGAAACTGCCACCTAACGAGCGCACTTCAGGCAACGGCGCGGTCGCGCTTCGGTTTCATGTTCAGCGTCTCTGGAGCGCCGTGCCTGAGTGCGATCGTTAGGCGGCTACACCTAAATGAAATCCTGCGCTTATTGTGGTCACGAGAACTCGGACAACGCCACGAACTGCTGCGAATGCGGCACCGATGAGTTTGTGGTGCCAAATCCACCAACAACTAAAGAACATGTTGCAGTCGAGAAACCCGCTGCCACCTCGGTTGAACTAGTGGCCGATCGGGATGCTGAAAGCAGAGCCGAGAGAGAGAGCGAATATCTCAAAACAGATTTGCCAGCGGATCACTATCTTCTGACATCCACCGATGAGGAACTCGTAGAGATTCTCGCTCACCCATCGGACTGGTGTGGCTTTGAAGTGGCTCATGCCAGGCTCCTCATTACTCAAAGAGGAATCGACTTGAAAAAGGTCGAGGAGAAGAAAGTAGAACACGTCCATCAGTTGCGCCGGGGACGGCGTGCCTCCAAAAAGCTCATTGTGTTTGGTTGGGTTTTCTCGGTTCTGGGCGGGCTGATCGGCTTGGGAATCGCCTGGTCGCTCGCTTCTATGAAGGAAAAAACATCGCACGGAGAGTTTTTCACGTACGACGAGGAATCTCGAGCGATTGGGAGAAAGATGCTGAAAGTGGCAGTGGCGATGCTCGCCGTCGGAGTATTTCTGCGAGTGGTTTCGTTGTTGTCGCGCTAATGGGAACAATTCACTAGTGAGAGATTTGGATACAACGCCGCCTGACCATGCGCAATATAGTGCCATGAAACACATCACGATCCCTGTGCTGATATTACTTCTGGTGTGCTCTTGTGCGGCTCCCCATACCTCACCTGACTTGGGCGTGTCGGTTTCCCGCATTCGACAGTACACTGACTCCTTTAAGGGCCTTAGCGCGGAAGCGGCTCGGAGCAGACTTTCTGGCGCGAGGATGACCGAAGAGGATTGGAAGGAGGGAGAGTTTGGAGGGAAGCAGTTGGTCGCGACCTTTCCAGAGTACGAGGTTCGCGTTTTCTTTTTCGGCGATAAGTTTGTTACCACCTCGTTCCAGATTCTTTCCAAATGATTCTCGAAACGGCTATCCGGCACATGCACAAAAGTTCTCAGTATATTGACTCGTGCTTAGCCTTTCCCTGGGCCCCGACACCTCCTTCTTAATTCATTTAACCTTCCTTGGCGAGGGGCCTGACCGGCTAGGTGGTGCCCCGTGCGGGTAGCACTTCCGGCACCTAATGTCCCCAAACTTTGCCCTTATTTTGTCCGTGCCCGCATGGAATGATCCACCTGTGAAAAAAGAAAAAGCAAACGGCACTCACGCCAAAGCAAAATAAGGAAACTCCATGCCAAACGGAAAAACACATTTCATGATCGGCGCAATCGTCGGCGCAGCCGTCAACTTCACCATTCAATCAGCCCAAATGGCGATGGACTACGACCGACAATTTGATTGGGGCGAATTCTTCCTCTGCGCCGGTGCAGGAGCCTTCGCCGGTGGTAGGGACGCGTTCCACCGCGTCCGAAACCCTCGGCAATTCTTTCACAGCATCATCTCCGCCATTCTCATCGCCTATGCCATTTCCGGCAATCACACTCTAAAACTCTCCCGAACGACACGCCTTTACCTCTGGGCCTTCGGTATCAACTACCTTAGCCACATCGCCCTCGACTGCACCACCCCAAGACGCATCAATCTCTTATGATTTTGCCATCCATGATCTTGCTCTTCCTCTGGCCTTCTCTGCGTCCCTTCGCGCCTCGGGGGTTTATTTCACCCCTCGCAATCCAATCTACTTTAACGTTACCGGTAACCCACGGTAACTCACGGTAACCCACAGCAACCAAAAAAGTTTTCACCTCTTTGAATCACAAACCAAAAACAACAAACCATATGAGAAATCCAAAATCCCACACTACCCGCAAAGCCCGCTCTCCCCAAATCGCCGTCCTTGCTCGCCCCGGTCATCACGCAACTGCTTGCCATCCACGTCGTAGAAACGAAACCTCTCAACCGTCGATATCCGAGTCACGCAACACGCAACACGCTGTGAACCATCCAGTATCCAGAATCCAGTATCCAGCATCGAGCCACCACCCACCCGCGCCTATAAGCCCCGCACCCGCAACGGCAAAGTCGCCCGCCTTCCCTACGCCATCCGCGACCTGATCAACCGCATGCTCCGCAACAACATCCCTCATTCCAAAATCGTCGGTGCACTCGACGAACACCAATTCAAAGTCACCGAACGTAATATCTCCAACTGGAAAACTCGCGGTGGCTACCGCGACTGGTGCATCGAACAGGATCGCGCCCTCGAAACCCGCCTCCTCCAGGACAACCTCCTCGAACACCTCCGCAAAAGCGATGCCAGCCAGCTCGCCGAAGTCGGCCTCCAACTCGCTGCCACCCAACTCTCCCAATTCTTCCTCAAACCCGAGACGCGCCAGCAACTCACCACCGAACCCGAAAAACTCGCTCGCACCATCGGCATCCTCTGCCGGCTCGCGCGCCAGATCCACATCCTCCAAAAATACCGCGACCAATCCGCCAAAGAACTTGGCCCCGAACACAACCCCGAAAGCCTCAAACGCGAAACCGAACAAATTCTCGAATCCACGCGCGACATTTACAGCGCCGAAAAACTCGGCGAATCCATAACGAACCCGACCTCTCCCACCGCAATCTTCTGCCCAAAAACGGCTACCCAGCCCTCCCGCAACAAGATCCCCCTCGTGACAACACGGAAATCCAACATCGAATCTTCCAGGAGCTCTGCAACATCATCGCCGCCCGTGACGCCCAGGCGCAAACACCACCCCAAACCTCTCCCTCCCCTGAGCCGGAAAATTCCGACGAACCGGCGTCATCCGTCGACCGACCCGAACCCGAAGCCCCTCACCGCGATTTCCTTCCCAAAAACGGCGACTCCACAGAAGGCCGATGAAATCTCCTCACATTGGGTCTTTATCTTGCAACTTTTCTTCCTCGCCAATTCTGGCGACTGTTGCCGCCTCTGTCGAAACTGTGTATAATGACATCCTGATACCGCGCGTTCGCAAAAACGTCTATGAATTCGACCTTCAAACTCACGGTTAACGGCCGTTCCCACACAGTCACGACTGATCCCGAACGCCCACTCCTCGATGTCCTCCGCGAAGACCTCCAACTCACCGGGGCAAAATATGGCTGCGGCGAAGGCCAATGTCGCGCTTGCACCGTTCTCCTCAACGGCAAAAGCGTCCCCGCATGCCTTACTCCAATTTCCGACGCCGACAAAAAATCCGTCATCACCATCGAAGGCCTCGCCAAAGGCGACAAACTTCATCCGGTCCAGGAAGCGTTCCTCGCCGAAGGCGCCTTCCAATGCGGTTATTGCACCGCCGGCATGATCATGGGCGCGGTCGGCCTGCTGGAAGAAAAACCGGATGCAACAGACGCAGACATTTCCTCGCGCATGCAGAAACATCTCTGCCGCTGTTGCAGCTATCCTCGGATAACTAAAGCCATCCGCCGCGCCATCGGCAATTCTCCAAAGGCGGCTCAGAACCGGCCCATTGAGCCAGCAGCGGCGTATGCAAGCTCTCTCTCCCTCTCCCCATCGGATGCGGAGAGGGTTGGGGTGAGGGGCGCAACTGCTTCGTCGTTCGTGATGCAAGGAGGCGCGGCACTATGACCTCCCAACTCGAAACTGCCGAATCCGTCGAACTTGCCTACGCCCAAGCGGTTCAACGCGTCCACTACGACTTCGGCCTCAAACGCCGTTCCTTCATGCAACTGCTGGGCGCTGGCCTGCTTATTGCCGCCAGCGTTCCCGCTCTCGCCCAGGAACGCGGTGGACGTCGCGGTGGCGGCTTCGGCGGTTCCGGCGCAAAAACCATCGGCGCTCGCATTCACCTCGGCAAAGACGGCTCGATAACCGTTCTGGTTGGCAAAGTTGAGGCCGGGCAGGGCGCTCGCGCTGAATTGACCCAGGCCGCCGCTGAAGAACTTCGCGTCCCGACCAGCGCCATTCAACTCATCATGGCCGATACCGGCGCGGTCCCCGACGACGGCATCACCGCCGGCAGCGGCAGCACGCCGCGCACCGTCCCAGCCGTCCGCCAGGGCGCAGCCGCGGCTCGCGAACTGCTGATCGATTTCACTGCGAAGAAATGGAACGTTGAAGCCGGCGCTTGTGAAGTCCGCGACGGCAAAGTTATCCACGCGGCCTCAAAGCGATCCCTTTCGTACGCTGACCTCGCCAAAGACGACGAGGCGATGAAAGCTTTCGATCAACCCATTCCTTCAAACGTCACCGTGACGCCCGTCAATGAATGGAAAGTCCTCGGCACGCCCTCGCCACGTCCCAATGGGCATGACATCGTCACCGGTGCACACAAATATCCATCGGATATTTCCCGGTCCGGCATGCTCTATGGCAAAATCCTTCGAGCGCCTTCTTTCGGCGCGCGACTCACGTCGATCGATTTGGAGCCCGCCAAATCGATGAAAGATGTGGTCGCCGTCCACGAAGAACAATTCATCGGCGTCGCTGCGCCCACGGCTTTCCAGGCCGAGCGAGCGCTCGCTGCCATTTCAAAAACCGCCAAATGGGAGACGGCCCCGCATCCCTCCAGCAAGGAACTCTACGATTATTTGAAGCAACACGCCGAAGTTCCCAAAAATCCGTACGCCGACGAACTCGCTGCTGCCAAGCAAACCCTTCGCCAAAGCTATCACGTCGCTTACGTCCAACATTCTCCCCTCGAACCGCGCGCGGCCGTCGCCGAATGGACGGACGGCAAACTCACCGTTTGGGCAGGCACTCAAAATCCGTTTGGCCACCGACGCGAACTCGCGGGCGCATTTCATATCGCAGAAGATAAGGTTCGCGTCATCGTGCCCGATTTCGGCGCGGGTTTTGGTGGCAAACACAGCGGCGAAGCCTCCGTCGAAGCCGCTCGACTGTCCCAGGCCGCAGGCAAACCCGTTTCGTTGCGTTGGACCCGCGAAGAAGAATTCACCTGGGCCTACTTCCGTCCCGCGGGCGTTATCGAAGCCGAAGCCAGCCTCGACGACAAAGGCGCGCTCACCTCCTGGCATTTCATCAACATCAACTCCGGCCCATCCGCCGTGGACACTCCTTATCGCGTCGAAAACAACAAACATACCAGTCGCACCGTCCAATCCAGTCCGCCGTTGCGCCACGGTTCCTATCGCGGTCTCGCGGCCACGGCCAACAACTTTGCCCGCGAATCCTTCATGGACGAACTTGCGGTTGCCGCAGGCGTTGACCCGCTCGAATTCCGACTCGCTCATCTCGGGACAGAAGAAGACAAGAGCAGCCCGCGCTATCGGCTTCGCGCTGTGCTCGAAGCTGCGGTCGAACGGTTCAATTGGAAAGAGCGCGTCAAAAAGAAATCGACAAACATGGGCATCGGCCTCGCTTGCGGCACCGAGAAAGGCTCCTACGTCGCGGCTTGCGCCGAAATCGAAATCGATCGAGAACACAAGCAAATCCTCGTCCGCCGCGTAACCCAATCCTACGAATGCGGCGCAATCGTCAATCCCGATAATCTTCTCAAACAAGTTCAGGGCGCGCTGATCATGGGCCTCGGGCCGGCGTTGCGCGAAGAAATGCGATTCGAAAATGGTCAGATGCTCAACGCCTCTTTCGGCAAATATAAGGTTCCGCGTTTCGACGACGTCCCCGAACTCGATATCCATCTTCTCGACCGACCCGATCTCGCCTCCGCGGGCGCAGGTGAAACCCCAATCATTGCCATTGCACCTGCCATCGCCAACGCGGTCTTCCATGCCACTGGCGAACGGATCCGCTCGATGCCCATCACCTTGCCAGAGACAAAGAAGACTTGATTCGGATCACCGCGGATTGAAGTGATGGAACGCTGGAATAAAAAATGGGTGCGAGGATGGCGGTAGGGGATAACTTCAACTGCTCCTTGTCGTGAAAAGTACGGGTGGACTATTTGATGGCTATCGTTACGATAATGACGCCAACTATGAACCCCAAGAGATACTTCGGAACGTTAACAACCGCGCTTTTTTTCGGGCTTAAAGCACACGGAGCTGTCCATTACGTGGACCCGAACAGTCCAGGTCCCGCGTTGCCATATTCGAATTGGAGCACGGCGGCAATCCACATCCAGGACGCCGTAGATGTTGCCAATCCGGGTGACCAGATTCTGGTGATCGACGGGACTTATCAGGCGGGAAGCCGCGTGAGCCCGGACGGCGCAACGAATCGCGTGGTCATCACGAACGCCATCACGTTGCAGAGTGTCAACGGCGCCTTGGTGACAATCATCGATGGCGGAAACACCAATCGTTGTGTTTATTTGGCCAGCGGCGCGACACTGATTGGGTTCACGCTCATCAAGGGCAATACGACAAATGGCTACGCTGGCGGCTTGTACTGCGCATCCACCAATGCGCAAGCGCAGAACTGCCAGATCATTTTCAATGCGGCAAAATACGGCGGCGGTGTTTATTCAGGCACCTTCACCAATTGCATGATTTCCAGCAACTACGTTGTCTTCTCGGGGAGCGGTGGAGGAGCGTATAATTCGACGCTGCTGAATTGCACGATTAACGGCAACTACACACTTGTGAACGGCGGCAGCGGCGCGGGCGCGGTCGGCGGCTATCTGGCCAATTGCACGATCAACAACAACACCTGCAACGGTTCGGGGGCGACGGTAGGTGGTGGTGTATCGGGTTCGTACGTGACGAATTGCACGCTGTCCGGCAACCGCGCGATCGGCGCAGGTTCTGGCGGCGGCGGCGCTAACGCTTCGACGCTGATTAATTGCACGCTTTCGAATAATCGCTGCGATTTCGGAGGCGCTGGCGCGTACAATTCGACGCTCACCAACTGCACCCTCGTGAGCAATCGCGCGGGCTACGGCGGCGGCGGAGTCAGCGGCGGGACGCTCGTGAATTGCGTGCTGCGTAACAATACCAGCAGTGGCGGTTTCGGCGGCGGGGTGTACTGGACAACGACGTTGATCAATTGCACGTTGGTTGGCAACAGCGCCGGTTACGGCGGAGGAGGCTACAGTTGCACTTTCAACAACTGCATCATTTACTACAACTCCGCGCCGACCGGCCCGGATACTTACGGCGCAACCTACAGCTATTGCTGCACACCGGTCAGCGGCGGGGTGGGCAACGTAACTAACGCGCCGATATTCGTGAATCAGGCTGGGGGCGACTTTCATCTGCAGGCCGGCTCCGGCGGCATTGACGCCGGAACCAACTTCTACGCTTGGAGCCTCACGGATCTGGATGGCAATCTTCGCATTGCCAACGGCACAGTAGACCTTGGCGCTTACGAATTCCAGCAGCCCAACCCTGCGACCATCAGCATCGAAGCGAACTATACCACGGTTGTGGTTGGCATCCCCGTAAACTTTAAAGGCATTTTTTCCCGCGGCACAACCGATTCGTGGGACTTTGGGGATGGAACGGTGGTGAGCAATGCGGTGTTCGTGACTCACTCCTGGGCGACGCCCGGCGATTATCCGGTGACGCTGACGATCTTCGACAGCAGCAATCCGAGTGGCGCGAGCGGAGTGTATGTAATCCACGTCATACCGCCGCCGATTTCTTATGTCGATCCGGGTTCGGTCAGCCCGGTGCCGCCTTACAGTTCGTGGCAAACGGCGGCGACGAATATCCAGGATGCGGTCGATGCTGTAGTTTTCGGCGCACACATCCTGGTGACGAATGGAACGTATCAAATTGGCGGGCGGACTGTGTATGGTTTGCTGACCAATCGGCTCGTCATCAACAAGCCGGTTGTGGTCCAGAGCGTGAATGGCCCTTCGATGACGGCTATCCTAGGCAATCCAATCATTGGCGATACTGCGGTCCGCTGCGCGTACCTGACGAACAGCGCCACGCTGAGCGGGTTCACTTTGTTGAACGGCGCGACTCGAGCTGCTGGTGATGCTTACAAGGAACAGTCAGGTGGCGGCGTCTGGTGCGAATCTACAAACGCCATTGTTTTGAACTGTGTCGTCATCAGCAACACGGCGAATGTTTATGCGGGTGGTGTTCGTGGCGGGTCTTTGACGAATTGCTCGCTCATCGCCAACTCGGCCACCGGCTCGGGCGGCGCGGCTTATTCGAATCTTATGAGCGGTTGCCTGTTGTCCAACAATACGGCGATTATTGGCTACGGGCCCATCAGCGGAGGCGGGGCCAGCAGTTGCACGCTGATCAGTTGCACGCTCGTTTCAAATATTACGGACACGCCGAATTTTCATCCGGCCTCGGGCGGCGGGGCGGTGAATAGCACATTGGTCAACTGCGCGCTGATTGGTAATTCGGGGAAGGACGGTGGGGGAGCGAGCGGTTGCACGCTGCGCAACTGCAATTTGGTCGCCAACACCGCCGTGACCGGTGGGGGGGGCGCTGAGGTGTCTACGTTGGTCGGTTGCCTTGTGATTAGCAATTCGGCGGTTAGTGGCGTGGGCGGAGGATGCTCCGACAGCTTCGGCACGAATTGCGTGATCAGCCAAAACAGTTCGGGCTACCAGGGCGGTGGCGCTTGTGGTGGCGCTTTGTACAATTGCCTGATCACTGGAAATTCCGCGCCCGGCTCGGCGGGCGGCGGAGCTGCGGCCAATCCGAGTGGTACCGGCACGACGCTCTGGAACTGCACGGTGGTTGGAAACTGGGCCTATTATGCCGGTGGCGGAGTGGATTCCTGCCCGGTTTGGAATTCGATCGTGACTGGCAATACCACCACCAACTCGCCGGACTCTCCGAATTGGCACGGCGGAACCTTGAACTACTCTTGCACGACGCCGTTGCCCGACACTGGCGCGGGCAATATTACCGACGCGCCGCTGTTCGTAAATCAGGCAAGCGGCAACTTTCAGTTGCAAAGCGATTCTCCGTGCATCAATGCCGGCACCAACGGTTACGTGATTCCGGGCGCTGATCTGGCTGGCAACTCGCGGATCGTAAGTGGCACGGTTGACCTCGGCCCTTACGAAAACCAATCGCCTGCGCTGGCTGCCTTGTTCGCATGGTTTCAAAGTAACGGCATCTCTACGCATGCTTCGTCACTCTATGCGGATTTGGATCACGACGGGATGAATAACTTGCAGGAATGGGTGGCTGGCACCGACCTCACGAATGCCAACTCAAACTTCCGCGTGCAATCACTCTCGCTCTCCAATTCCCCCGCCCGCGCAAAACTCATCTGGACGAGCGTGACCAATCGCGCCTATTTCA
>Ga0193709_1000243_pt1 | contig 21496 bp, 19 predicted proteins | sample H3c2metaG_FD_160571 | JGI IMG/M metagenome (GOLD analysis project Ga0193709, IMG submission 160571) | Soil microbial communities from a riparian zone of the East river system, Colorado, United States - H3c2 | ecosystem: Environmental > Terrestrial > Soil > Riparian zone | place: USA: East River... | reverse complement strand
GCGCCCCCAATCGTCCACTTTGCGAGGTTGGCCCTTATTGACGAGGCCGATGATGCCTTTTGTAAGTCCCGCGCCATTGTCGGCCTGGACGCTCGTAGGCACAAGAGTGGCGTAGGCCCAACCCTTAGCGAGGACCTGCTGCTGCCAAGTCGGGCCGTTGGTGCCGAAGTTTGGCGGTGGGAGTCTCCGGGAGGGGATGTTCGTTCCTCCGAGAGCGTTGGTACCAATCGCAGAGGCAAAGTTGAACATTAATTCCATGACCACCGGAACGGGCTTGGTAGCGCTTGCGGGTGTGGACAGGGTCAATTGAATGTCCACGATGACGGCTTGGTATGAGGAATTGTCAACGTGGCCGACGAGTTGTTTGGTCAGAACAGGAATGGCGCCGTTGGTTTCTGTTGTGGTTTTGACAATCTCCCAATTCACTTTGGGAGTCTCCTTCGGCATTCGACCGTATATTTCGCGGTCGAAGTCTTCGACGATTTCAGGGCGGCGTTCTTTCCACCACATTTCGGAGGTGGTCACTTTTGCGCCGTTCTTCAGAACGAGAGGATCAGGGAGCTTGGGAAATGGATTGGCTTTGGATTCGTCGTAGTTTGCGTAGTTGGTGGAATTTTTGTTGCTGCCGTCTCTGCCGCGGCGGATGGGGGTGATATGGAGGAGATCCATGAGGCGTTGATGGTCCTGTGGTGCGCTTAGCTCGACCGGTGGCGAAACGTCTTCGGCGGCTTCTCCCGCGGGACAAAACGTGACCGTGAATCCGCAAATGAGAATATAGAGGCAAAGCTTGGACGGGTGCATACGTATGATTTGGCTCAGCAGAGAACTTTGGCTCGCCAGAGGCAAATCAAAAATTATGGATTTTGCTATAGTAAGAATGCCTGGGACAAAGACATCCTGCGACGCCTGAAATGTAACGTAACCTTCACTCGCGTTTCTTAGTCTAAAATGGCAACCTACACTAGTTCAGGAACACGTTTCGGTAATACGCGGGTAAGTAATTAAAGTCATTGTGAAATTTATACTCGGCAGTTCCGCCCTCGTTTGTTTGTTAACTCTCTCTTCAGTCTCGCAAGTACCAACGCGCTTGCCTTCCGAGGATGTGAGTGGTCAACCCGTTCGCACCCGCCAACATCTGACGCCTGATTCGAGTCTTCTTTTTAACGGTTTAGGATTGTCCCCGGCGGGCCAACATGTGCGAATCAGCGACATGCCCCTCAAGCTGATGGTGGCACCGGACCACAAAGCAGTGGTCGCAGTTTGCGCGGGTTACAACGAGGCGGGGGTGAATCTGGTGAGCCTGGACGAACGGCGGGAACGCCAATTCATTCCGCTCAAAGAAGTTTTCAATGGTCTGGCTTTCAGCGCGGACGGCAAACGGTTTTATGTAAGCGGCGGTGACAGCGGTGATATTTACGTTTTTCGTTATGCGAAGGGGAAAGCTGATCTGGAGAAGACGGTGCATCCGGGCGCAGATCAAGAGGACGTCTTCCTGGCAGGTCTTGCCGTCGAAACTTCGACTGGGACCTTATATATCTGCAATGAGGGGAACCACGAAATATGGCAGCTTGACTCGAATTCACTGAAGCTCGAACGGACCATTCCAGTCGGACAGCATCCGCATTCGTGCATTGTGGGCGCGGACGGACGCCATTTGTATGTGAGCAATTGGGGCAGCCGAAGTGTCAGTGTAGTTGATCTTAAGGCGCAACAGCGCGTACGAGAAATCGCGGTCGGCATTCGGCCTAACGATATGGCGTTGGCGCCTGATGGAAGATTGTTTGTAGCGTGTGCCGGTGACAATACAGTCCACGTGATTATGACCGCGCGGCTTGAGACGGTCGGTCCCGATGCCAGTCCTACTCGGCGTCTTTCCGAGGGCGCGCGAGAAATCATCAGCACTTCTCTATATCCAGCTTCACCCGAAGGTTCGACCCCTTGCGGTTTGGCCGTCGCGCCCGATGGCAAGACTCTGTTCGTTGCCAATGCGGATCAGAATTCTGTGATGGTCGCGGATATTTCTGGGGCGCTTCTTGAGGACGCGGCAGCGCACGACGAAAAAATCTCGCTTGTAAACGGCTTTGTCCCGGTCGGCTGGTATCCGACTGCCATTGCCGTTTCGCCCGACAACAAATCCCTTCTCGTTGGAAATGGCAAAGGCTTGTCCTCGAACCCGAGTTGGCCCCCGAAAATTGCGGGCGCCAAATCTGGTTATCGTGGCATCGGTTACGACAATCCTGCGCACCTGTTCCAGGGCAGCATCTCTTTTATCGAGCGCCCTGATAATGCGCAAATGGCCAAATATACAGAACAGGTGCGACGCAATTCGACTTATCGTCCGGAGAATCTCAAGCAAAGTCCGATTCCCAGCGACAGCGTCATACCGGCCCGCGTTGGCGATCCGTGCCCAATCAAGTATGTCGTGTTCATCATCAAGGAGAACCGCACCTACGACCAAGTGATGGGGGACATGAAAGATGCAGCGGGCAACCCCATCGGCAACGGGGATCCGAAGTTGGCGATTTACGGGGAGCAGGTCACTCCCAACCAACATGGGCTGGCTCGTGAGTTTGTCCTCTTTGATAATCTTTTCAGCAATAGTGAGGTCAGCGTGGATGGGCATAGTTGGTGTGATGCAGCGATAGCGACTGATTTTAACCAGCGCTCGTGGATCATGTCTTACTCCAAGCATGGCAAGATTCCCGGCAACGCGGAAATGGAAGTGCCCGCGAGCGGTTACCTGTGGGATCTCTGCCGCCGAAACGGAGTCAGCTTCAAAAACTATGGCGAAGGCTCGCGCCGTGTCCCGTCAATTAATCGCGGCACCTGGACCGGCCCACGCGATACCGATCGCGTTGAACATTGGATTGCCGATCTCCATAAGGCGGAAAAGACCGGGGAACTTCCGAAGTTCACAATCATGTCGCTGGGCGAGAATCACACTCAGGGGACGAAGCCGGGTGCGCCAACTCCAGAGGCGTGTGTGGGGAATAATGACCTTGCGCTGGGACGATTGGTTGAGGCTGCGAGCCACAGCAAGTTCTGGGAGCAAATGGCGATTTTCGTGATTGAAGACGACACGCAAAATGGGCCGGACCATGTGGATGCGCATCGGACGGCAGGACTGGTGTTGAGTCCGTTTTGCAAACGGCATTTCGTGGACAGCACGCTCTACACGACGGCGAGCATGTTGCGGACGATGGAGTTGATTCTTGGGCTGCCACCGCTGACCCAGTACGACTCCGGGGCGACGCCAATATTTAATTGTTTTCAAAGCAGCGCATCAACCACGACTTGGGCTACGATGACTCCACAAGTAGATTTGAACGCGAAGAACACGATGCGTTCCGCGTTCTCGAAGGAATCGAGCAAAATGAATTTTGCCGAATATGACCTCGCGCCGGAGGATGAGCTGAACCGGATTCTGTGGTATCACGCCCGGCCAAATGAACCGTATCCGGCGCCGATCCACAGGGCGCTGTTTACCAGTGAATTGAGATCCCCGGGAAGATAAACAGGGAATGGCAAACATTGACGAAGTTTGCCAACATGATAAAATGTCTCTGTGAAAGCAGTGACAATAAACATTTCCCTGAATCCGGAACTTGCAGAATTTGCCCGCACGGATGCGGAGGCTGCGGCGTTCGACAGTATGAGCGAGTACATGCGCGATCTCATTCGACGGCGTAGGGAGGAAAGAATCGCTCAGGACCTGGCAGTGCTTGAAAAAGCCATTGCGGGCGCGCCGCCGGGCGATCCATCCGATGCCGAAATGAGCGAAATTTACGCTGCCATTAAAAAGGGACGCAAGAAATGAGGGTGGTGTTCGACGCTGGAATCGTGTTTTCCGGCGCGGGGTGGCGCGGTGAAGCTCACTTATGCCTTGTGGCTATGGCAAGACGGCGAATCGTCGCTTATGCGACCTCGGAAACACTGGATGAGTTGCGCCGCGTAGCCGGTGAGATCGGGTTTAAAACTGCGCATTCGCCTTACACAATCCTGGATTGGTATTATCGAACGGTTAAAACTGTCACTCCTGCTCCGCTCGGTAAACAACGCAGCCGCGATTCGAAGGACGATCCATACCTTGCGTGCGCACTGGCAGCCAAAGCCAAAATAATTGTTTCGCGGGACAAGGACCTCTTGGTTTTGGAAAAACCATTCGGAGTTGAAATTATTGATCCACGGGAATTTCTGAAGCGCCTGGCTGGCAACAGATAACCTTTCCAATAGCCGAGAAAGTTTGTCGATTCTTTTCGGCAGAAGGTTTTTAAAAAAAATCTTTGACCCTCACCCAACGTCAGGCCTGACCGTGCTGGCAGCTATTGGCATCATAGTGGTGTCAATGGAGAAACCAGATGGGTTACACAGTCAAAAAAGTGGCCAGAATGTCGGGTGTCAGCGTGCGCACGCTTCATTTTTACGATGAGGTGGAGCTCACGAGGGTACTCCACGCGAGTACCCTCTATTTTCCAAGCTTCTTGAGCTTCTCTTCGCATTTGACGTAGGCATTGTTTACCTCGTCGATGGCCGCGTCATGGCCTTTTTGCGACCGTTCCAACTCCTTTAAAATGTTCGTAAGCTGCGGCTTGAGCGGGTCGCCGGAATCCATCTTTTGCAAGACGCCTTTGACTCTACCGATGGCTTGCGCAAAGATTGTCCGCACGGCGATCCGTTGCGCGCGACAAGCTTTTGCTCGCGTCTGCGCTGCGGCGATTTCATTCCCCTCGGTAAGGCTGTCACAACTAAAGTTCTTGCACGACGTTTTTTGCTTTTCGTATTCCTTTTTACCCTTCTCGCGCAAGTCGGGATATGGAATGGCATCGCACCCTGTCTTTCCGGCGGCGTCTTTGATTTCCTTCGCGCTTGGTGGCACTAGCATGACTGATAAATGGCATGAATGCTGGCAAACGCGCAACAAAGTTTGGTAATGTTCTGGAGCAATTGAGATCAAACAAATCAGTTTCCGATTCCGAAACAAATGACGCCCGGCCCTGCACTATTAACCGCTAACGACCTCGCGCTGGCATTTGGACATCAACGCCTGCTCGAATCGGTCACGCTGACTGTTGCGCCCGGCGAGAAGGTCGGTCTGGTTGGCCGGAATGGTTGCGGCAAGACGAGCCTGTTGAGAATTTTGGCCGGGCACCAAAACGCCGATGCGGGCGATGTCGCGCGCCGTCGGGGATTGCGCATCGGCTATTTGCCGCAGGAATTCGAGTTGGATGGCAAATTGACCGTGCGGGAGAACATTGAAGCGGGCGCGACGGATCTGATGGGTTGGTTGCAACGTTATCAATCCGGCCACAGCACAGACGCGGAAATGCATGCGCTGCTGAATCAAATCGAGAGCGTCGATGGCTGGAATCTGCGCGCACGCATCGTGGCCACCGCCTCAGCCCTGGCCGCGCCGCCATTGGACACAATTGTCGGTCCCTTGTCGGGTGGCGAAAAAAGGCGCGTCGCCTTGTGTCGCGCTTTAGCGGCGCAACCCGACCTGTTGTTGCTCGACGAGCCGACGAACCATCTCGACGCCGAATCAATCCAATGGCTGGAGAATTTCCTGCATGATTTTCCCGGCGCTGTAATTTTTGTGACGCACGACCGTTATTTTTTGGATGTCATTGCCACGCGCATTGTCGAGTTGGCGGATGGACGGTGTTTTTCGCACCCCGGAAATTACACCGCCTATCTGGAATCGAAAGCGATTCGCCAACAGATCTCCGAGCAATCGGAGCGACGGCGGCAGCGGTTTCTGCGCGAGGAATTGGATTGGGTTCGCGCCGGCGTCCGGGCGCAGCGTTCGAAGCCACGTCATCGGCTCGAATCGTTTTATCAGGTCAAGGGCCTGGAAGCGCCTCCGGAAGAGCGAGAAATGGATTTGCTCATTCCGCCCCCACCGGAGTTGGGAAATATGGCCATGGAGTTGATCAACGTGGGCGCCCGGGTGGGAGAGTCGGAAAACGAGCGCTGGCTATTCCGAGGCCTTACAGTGACGTTGAAACCGGCACAGTGCATCGGAATCGTCGGGCGAAACGGGGTTGGCAAAACGACCCTTCTGCGAATCTGCCTGGGAGAACGTCCGCCGGACGAGGGCACGATCAAGATCGGTAAGAAGGCGGTTTTCAACTATATCGATCAGGCCCGAATGCAACTGAACGGCACCGGTTCGGTGATGGAAGAAATCTCCGGCAGCAGTGAGACGGTGCTTTTCGGAGAGCAAAGTTTGAGCACCCGGTCGTATTTGCGCCGGTTTTTGTTTGCCGATGAACGAGTTAATGAGCCGGTCTCACGTTTATCAGGTGGTGAACGCGCGCGGTTGATGCTCGCCAAGGTGTTGCGCCGAGGCGGAAACGTGCTGGTGCTCGATGAGCCGACCAACGACCTGGATCTGCCAAGCTTGCGAATGCTTGAGGAAGCTATCGCCGACTTTGATGGCAGTGTGCTGGTAGTGAGTCATGATAGATATTTTTTGGATCGCATCTGCGACCAGATTATCGCTTTTGAAGACGGCGGCTTGTTTGTCCAGCCAGGAAATTATTCGTATTACCTCGAGAAAAAGCAAGGGCGCGATGCCGCCGCGCGAATTGCCTGGTCAGCTCCCGTCAAACTCCCGACGCAGAAGATAGAAGCCAAGTCGAATCGTCCGAAAAAGCTCACCTTTAAAGAGCAGCGAGAGCTCGAAGGAATGGAAGCCGCGATAATGGCCGCGGAAAAGCGCGCACACGAATTGGAGACCACTTTAAACGATCCAGAATTTCACGCCACGCGTTCGCGCGAAGCGCATGGCCTGATTGCGGAATTGGAAGCTGCCAGGCTCGAAGTGGCGCGGCTGTACGATCGCTGGCACAAGCTATCCGCTCAGCAATCGGAATTTCAAGGCAGCATTAGCCTGTAGTATCCCGCTGTTCCGGCAGCCGACAGAGTCACACGCGCGACATCATCAGTAATCGCCTCACTATTAGTCAGAACGGACCAACTTGTTGAAGGACTCAGGTTCGACGTGGATTGCAGAACGAAACCGGCGCCGGCTTGCTGCCATGAGAGCGCCAATTGACCATTTCCCAAATCGGCTGCGCCGAGCCTGGGTTGAGCGACACTGTAAAGCGTGACTACACCATAGCCCGGAACATTGACGATGGCTGTCGAGTTGGAAAGTTGGACGGATGAGGTGCCCCAATAGTTTTGGTCTGACGAGGTGAAGGTTCGAAAAGTCGAGAGAGCGAAAGGCAGGTTCGTAAGTGCAATTGTGGCCGACAGAGCATTGGACGTGGTGTTGATCAAAATCGCTGTAAGTGTCCGATTCGTTTCGTGAAGAAAAGCGCTGGCCACGATGTTGGTCGAGCCGTTTACATTTGCGTCAACTCGAACAGCGTTGGGGCGGATATAACGAAAAAAGTGTTTGGCAGCGAAGTATTTTGCGGAATTCGTCAGGAGGACGGAATCAGTGAGAGTCTGGGCGCTGTTGGTGTTGCCGTCGGTGAGTTGCCAATAGCTCCAGGCGCTTTGTTGGCCGAACACAATCGCTTGTTGAATCCGCAGCGCCAGGCTCCACGCGCCGCCGGAAGGAAATCCCGTGGCGGGGTATAGCCAAGCCGGATTTTCTCCTGAAGTCTCAGTCATCCAGGATTTCTTGCCATAAGCGGTAAAGCCCCGGACATTCGCAGGAATTCCGGCGGCGGGACTCGAAGTCCATCCATTGGCCCACCACAACCAGGATGTGGGCGTAGCGTTGGCAGCGTTGACGCCATCACTCGCATAACCGTGGATGCAAAAGAAGGATTCGGCTGCGGCAGCGATTGGGTCCGCGGCGATATTCTGCAAGTACTGCAGATTCTTGTGAGTCGTGGAGGAGCCGCCGCCGAATTGCCACATACCGTAAGGGTCTCCGCCTAACAAATCTTCCGGACCCATCAGTTTGATGCTGGCGAGGTCGGGATATTTGTCCAACTCAGCACGCACGGCCTTTAGCGCTGTGACGTATCCAGAGGACAACGGGTAGGTGCAACTATTGTAAAATTCTTCGAAATTCAATTCGTTCTGAATGCTTATTGAGTAGAAGCGAACACGATAGGCATTTTGAAAACCGCGCAAATACGCGGCGGTGCAACGAACGAATTGAGTCAGCGCGCTGGTTGGGCCGGTGCCCCCGAGAGATGAATCATCAAACACCGAGAGCGGGGTGCCAGACGTATCAAGCTTTCCGCCGGAAAAGTTTCCGCCCCAAATGAACGGCCACGGTGTGCCATTCACCGGCAAGTTGCCGCTTTGGCCGCTAATCGAATTGCCTGAAGACACTTTGACCCACGGCGCAGGCGACCAAAGCGATCCGAAGAGTTTGAAATCTCCCAATTGGCCCTGCTTACTGTCGCCCATTTGTGCGAGCGGCCCCGCCACCAATGGCGTGCCCGAAGCGAAATTGAAATAGTTCGTGTTGAAATTTATGTCCGGCCCCATGACAGCAATTGGCGCGTTGCGTCCGGCAAACGGGCGAGAGTAATTTGTAGCCGAGATATAGGTGCGAACGTTGTTCGTCTCCGGGCCTGGCAGTGGCGGATTGCCGTGATACCATGGAGAATTATAGGTGAAATCTGAATAAGGAGATTTAAAGACGGGAGTCAGATCCATCCGCAACATTGACGATTGAAGATCGTCGAAAAACAGTTTGCGCCACCATGCTTGTTGACCTTCGTTCCCAGAAAGACAAGTGCCGAAGCCATCAATCGTCTGCCGTCGCGCCGACGCGGCAGCGTCAATCGTGATGGTCTGAGATTTCATCTCCGAGGCTGAGAGGCAGACGGCGAATGCGACGCTTGCTTTGATCAAATGCCTGACGACAAACCACATCGCCACTTTTGAGATAATTCCCCTCACCCTTAATCCTTCTCCCCTATTGATGGGGAGAGAGAATATCCACTGCCCGCATCGGCGCAGGTTGGCATGCCATTGGTGAAAATACTGTTGTCGAATGTCAAGGCGCTGGTGATTTTCTATTGCGCGATGGCGAACGAGCCTACTGCGCCAGGCCGGTATCCCAAACCGGCATGCCGTTAAACGTCGCACCTGTATTCATGGCATAAACTCCCTTTTGCTGTTTGATTTTTTCTTCCAAATCGAAAATTTCCTTTCGGATGTTTTTTTCCGCTTCCGCGTCCGACGCCTCGGAGCGTTTCGCTTGCTTTGCTTCCTTGCGCTTTCGAGTATTCGCTGCTTCATCAGCGGCAGTCTGATGGTCTTGTTTGACTGACGCGAGCTGCGCTTCGAGCGCTTGTTTTTGGCTCAGCAATTGCAATACCCCGCTGGGGCAGTTTTTTAGGGCGATTTGCGCTTTCATGCCTTCAACATCGGCCATGACAACCTGGTAAGCAGTTTGCCCTTTGTTTTCCAATATCTGAACGAGTTTCCAGTGCTTTAACGGACGTTCCCCTTTCTTATGCCCCGCCCAATCAATCAGCGGCTGAAGATCAACTTCTTTGCCATTTACCGTGCGCATCTCCCCGGAAATGCAGCAGTTGGCTACTGAAAACAGAAGTGCGACCAACTGCATTATCATTCGACTGTTCATAATCGTTCCTTTCCACGCGATCAGACTTCGACCTTCCACGGGCCTCGGTATTCGTAATCCAACCATTTTGGATTTCCTGTGCCGCCGGTGAACGTCTCAGATTTCGGATCCCATTTGATTACTTGTTGGTGATAGTAAGTGAGATTGACGAGATTGCAAACCGCAGCCGTCCGGGCCCCAACCTCGACGTCGCAAATCGGCGGCTTTCGTGTGCGAACACCGTTCACCCAATCGCTAAGATGATTGGAACTGTTATAAAGCCGAACTGCATTCGGCGGAAGCAGTTCTTTGGCAGCTTGATCGCAGGCGCGAACATCATCTCTTTTAGGCTGCCCATCGAGAGCTAACTCGAACTTACCGCGATTGACATAAAGCTTGCCCTTGTCTCCGAAGAACGTCACGCCATTGCCATCGACGTGGATTACCTCAACGCCGTTTGCATAACGGAAGCGGACGCCGTTTTGTGCACCTGCCTTTTCGGCGGGAGTAAATTCGATCGGACCGCTGTCATCAAATCCAAGACCCCATTGAGCGATGTCGAAATGATGCGCGCCCCAATCGGTAACCATACCGCCGCCATACTCGCGGAACCTGCGCCAATCGGGAAAATGTTTGTGAACCCCGCGCGGACTCAAAACTGAGCTGTACGGGCGCAGAGGCGCCGGCCCAAGCCATCGATCCCAATCCAGTCCCGGTTCAACCGCCTCCTCCGGGAGATCGCAAGGAACGCCCGGTCCGCCGACAGCAACTTCCACTCGCCGGATTTTTCCGAGCACGCCATTGCGAACGAGTTCGCACGAAACGCGAAATTCGTGTGAAGAGCGCTGCATGCTGCCCGTTTGAAAAATGCGTTTGTTCCTCCGGACCGCTTTAACCATCGCCCGGCCCTCGTGAATACTGTGAGCCATCGGCTTCTCGCAATAAATGTCCTTGCCGGCATCAGCGGCTGCGATTGCAATGATTGCGTGCCAATGATCGGGCGTGGCGATAACGACCGCGTCTATGTCCTTGCGAGCAAGGACCTCCTGGAAATCGTTGTACGTCGCGCAGCCCTTGTAAGCCCCCGATTTCATTTGCTCGCTGTAATAGTTTTCGACCGTCTTATTGGCATTTTCACGCCGCTTGGTATCAACGTCGCAAACAGCGAGAACACGCGTATCGCTGCGGCGAATGAATCCATTCATGAGCCCGCTGTTCTGCGTGCCCATTCCGATAAAGCCGAGGGATAGTTTTTCATTGGCGCTTGTTTCAGCGCTCCAAATTCGGTGTGGAAGCAGCAACGACGCCGTGCCAGCGACAACGGTGCTTTTCAGAAAACTCCGGCGTGAAAGGGGAAGCGATTTCTTCATAGTTTGTCTATAGGGCCTATTTGATTGTTTGACGAGAATAACTCGCGTGTATTCAACGAGCAAAGCACCGGCGTGACCGGCGATTTACTCCAATTGTCACCGCTGCACCCTCGCATTACCACCTTTCACGAAAGCTTCTACTTCCGCCAGCGAAGCCATTGATGTATCGCCGGGCGTAGTCATCGCCAGTGCACCATGCGCCGCTCCATACTCGACCGCTCTTTGTGGATCATTAAATTCCAAAAATCCGTAGATTAATCCGCTGGCGAAACCGTCACCCCCGCCGACGCGATCCAGAATTTCCATGTCCTCGCGATTGGGAGCCTCATAAAAACGTCCATCAGCCCAGCAAATTGCGCCCCAATCATTTCGACTCGCTGATTTCACCACACGAAGCGTCGTCCCGGTTAATTTGAAATTTGGATAACTCTTCACAGCCTTCTCGATCATTTTCTTAAATGCCCTGACATCGATTTTCGAAATGTGTTCATCGACGCCTTCTACCTCCAAACCAAGGCAAGCCGTGAAATCTTCTTCGTTGCCGATCATGACGTCGACGCACTTCGCAATTTCACAGTTTACTTCCTGAGCACGCTTGAGCCCGCCGATGCTTTTCCAAAGGGAGGGACGGTAATTTAAATCGTAAGATACGATCGTCCCATGCTTGCGAGCAGCCTGGACCGCTTCGAGAACGACTTGCGGCGTGGTGTCGCTCAGCGCCGCGAAAATCCCGCCAGTATGCAACCACCGCGCTCCCACTTTGCCGAAGATGTGCTCCCAATCAAAATCTCCCGGCTTGAGTTGGCTTGCTGCCGTGTTGCCGCGATCAGAAATTCCCACCGCGCCGCGCGCGCCAAATCCGCGCTCCGTAAAGTTCAACCCGTTACGAACCGTGCGCCCCACGCCATCAAAAGGAACCCACTTAATAAATTCCGTATCCACGCCGCCTTGAAGTATGAAATCCTCGACCAGGCGTCCGACATCGTTGTCCGCAAACGCGGTGCAAACTCCCGTTTTCAGTCCGAAGCATCGCCGCAATCCGCGCGCCACGTTGTATTCTCCGCCGCCTTCCCAGACTTTGAATTCGCGCGCCGTTCGAATACGTCCCTCTCCCGGATCCAGCCGCAACATGATTTCTCCCAGCGCGATGAGGTCGTATTTGCACGAGCCGGGCGGTTTGACGTTGAGGATGGGCATATCCTTTGACCTATTTTGTCGATTCTTTGTTTGCCTCCCGAAGCGATTCACTAATAAACGGCTCCCAGTCTGACGCTCCAATCCGCCCAGGATGCGCGACGTACCTATATCCCGCCCTGGCCGTAAATGTGATCGGATACGTTTTCTTGCTCCACGTCTCCTGTCGGGCGCGGTGAAAATTGCCGTATTCATCCACCGCCGTGCCTGTCTCCACGCTGTCGTAGCTTGCGTCGATTTTATGCGTTCCTGGCAGGATTTTCACCCGCAAAGTGTCGTGCAGCCCGAGAGACGACATGTGATGTCCGTCCATAGTCACAAGCCACATCGGCGTCGTCGCTTCGAGCATCGCAAGCTGGTCATCAGGAACCGTTGGGCCAGAATACATTTTTTCGTGCGCACAGGACACGGTCAAAACCAGAAAAATCGGCGCGAACAGCCGCCGAGATCGTTTGAAGACAAATTGCGCCAACTGAGTCATGAATGTTCTCGCGCCATTTGTGCCTGAATACCCCCAATCTGAAAACGAAATTATTTCCCACCCGGAACAATCTTCCCGAGCACGACCGCTTTCCTGGCCCCTGTCGCTCCCGGCACATTGCCAGGTCTTCCGGCCAATGTCTCGTGCGCGAGGATGGCAAAAGCCAGCGCCTCTTTTGCAGAGTTTGCAATCCCAAATTCTTCATGTGTGAAATACTCCGCATTCTCCACTCGCTCTCTCAACATCCGCCGCAAAGTCGGATTCTTGGCCCCGCCGCCGCCAATAATGATCTGTAACTTGTTGCCGCCCAGGTGCTTCAGCCTTGGAAAAATAAATCGCTCGTATGCTTCGCCAATGCTTGAAGCTGTGAATGCGGTCGCAGTCGCCACAATGTCCTCAGGCCGCATTCGCTTCGCTGAAGCCAATATTTTCTGCGCCAATGGTTCGCCAAATTCCTCGCGACCCGTCGTTTTCGGTGGCCGCCTTTTGAGAAACGGATGCGCCATCATTTCAGCCAGCAATTTCTCTGAGATTTTTCCGCGCGCGGCCCATGACCCGTTCCGATCATAAGTCTGGCGCCCGCGGCTCAGCGAAAAAACGACTCCATCGATGATCATGTTTCCAGGGCCAGTATCGAAGGCAACGACATTCTCCAACTTCGCACCAGCCGGAAGAAATGTCAGATTTCCAATCCCGCCTATGTTCTGGACGATCCGCGGCCGCGAATCGTCAGTCAACAGCGCCCAATCCGCGAAAGGAACCAATGGGGCTCCCTGCCCTCCTGCCGCCATGTCGCGCACGCGAAAATCGGCAATCGTGGTGATGCCCGTCCGCTCGGCAATAATAGCCGGCTCGCCGATTTGGAGCGTTGAAGGCGTCCGAGCATTCGGCAAATGATGAATCGTTTGCCCGTGACACCCGATGGCTGCGATGTTGCGCGCTGCAAGCTTCGCTTTGCCAATGATCGCCAGCGCCGCCTGCGCGAAATGCTCCCCAAGCAAAAAATTAAGCTCGCAAATCTCTGCGACTGAGCCATGGAGACTAACGCGCAGAATTTGCTGTCGCAGATCGGGTTTGAATGGCCGATGCGCGTGCGTCAGCACACGCGCCCGCAACTTTCCTTCGCTCCGCCAAATTCTCGCAACGACCGCGTCGATGCCGTCCGCAGAAGTTCCCGACATGAGGCCTACGATTAGCTTTAGATTGTCGTTCCGTTTTTCCGGCGGCACGAGCGGATCCTAGATGAAGGTCCCTTCTGCCACAAGTTTGCCCGCCGATTTCAAATTGGGTTGGGAGCCTTGAGACTGCCCCCATGGAGTGCGCCGGCAGAGCGAAGCGGCGACGGCGCTTTGGCTCATGTCGCCGTGCCCGCCGATACGAAAGCGGTGTCCCCCGAAAGCTCTCAGGGTTGCCACCGCACTCCATACTTGCGACCGACAAAGCGTTTGGTCGCAGTTTCAATATGCTCTCAATTGGGTTGCAATTGAGCCAAACCTGTGTTGTATTGTGGCGCTGACAATTCGTGGCTCGAAGCCCGCGTCCGCAAAGAGAATCATATATATGCAAACGATGATCGAAGAGACTCCAATCGTCCAAAAAACCAAAGAACTTTGCCAGGCCATCCTGGATCAGCCGAATATGCAATCCATTCGCCAACGGATTGATATTTTTATGGGAGACGAAAAGTCACGAGCCCAATATGATAACCTCGTCGCCAAGGGCCAGGCTCTTCAGCAGAAAGAGCAAATGTCTATGCCGCTCAGCCCCGGTGAAATCAGCGATTTCGAAAAGCAACGCGAAGCTGTGTTCAGCAATCCCGTCGCCCGCAACTTTCTCGATGCTCAGGAGGAATTACACGGCGTTCAGGAGACCATTCATCAATACGTAAACAAAACGTTGGAACTGGGCCGCATGCCGTCAGAGGAAGATATGGGCGGCGGTTCCTGTGGTCACGGTTGCGGTTGCCATCATTAATCGGATGGGATTGACCACGGATAAACACCGATGAACACGGATGTTTATCCTCCGATTGAAATCTCTTATTTCTTTCTCCTTATCCGTGTCAATCCGTGTTCATCCGTGGTTTGAACCCAATTGTTTGGACTGTGATTACGTAAAGTATTCCCTGCCGCGCCAAATCTGAAACCAGCCGGTGTCGGAATTCATTTCGACAAAAACAAATTCTTTGGCCGTGTTTCCCGCGCCGATGTCGGCATCACGCCAGTAGTCCCAGTATTCAATCTTGACCGGCGAAGCCTTGGCGATCAGCGCTTTGCCATCGGGCGTAGTCTCGCCGACAACCAGCACTGCGGCTTGATAAGATTCTCGGAGATCGTTAATCCGATTAAACGTGAATTTCTCGCCGGAAGTGTCATCCGTGATTTCGAAAATGCCCGTCGTATCCTTCACCACGCCCAGAAAATCCTCGCTGAAGGCAAATTCATCATATACGCGCAGCAACAATGAATCATTCGCCCCGGCCTGATTCGGCACAACCCGAATGCGGGCAATGAGCGCATCCTTAGCCTCAAACGATTTCGTGCTGACTCCCCTCAAAACGTAATCCGAAAATCGAAACTCCTGGGTGCCAATTCGGCGCGTGTATTCGCGAATCTCCTGCACGCTGAAATCAAAGGCCTCGAACTCCGGCCCATTCGCGTGAGCCATCATCTGCGCCGCTCCAACTCGCAAGTCGAGCGGATTAGAAAATGGGATGCCTGCGCCATTTCCACCTTTGTGCAAACGCTCGACCAGCATCTCCCACAACGTTTTTCCTTTGTTCGCGTCCATAATCGCTCAACGAATTCTCAGCACGAACTGCCGCGCCGACTATTCGCAATCGGAATGTCTTTAACCTCCCAAAATCGCAGAGACTACCTTGCCTACCACATAGCAGAGCCCGAGGATGAAACTGCCGATGACGATTGCCAAAGCAGTATTTCCTTTGTTAAGAAGCTCGTCAAAGTCCAGCTTGGGCGTTAGCCGGTCAAAGGCAAGATAACCCATAATGATCAAAAGCATGGCCACGATGCCGAACGCAACCGTCGCCACGAGGTCGCCGAAGAAGTACTCAGGTAAGTGCATTTGTAGGATGTGTTTTAGTTAGTTTCCAATCACGTTGCGGTTTGCCAGCGTTTGAACCAAAGCAGCCAAATAAAGAACCAGCACGCGCCGATCGCCGCCGGGACGGCGAACACCCAAAATGCGGCGCGTCCTCCGGGCGTTGGGCGATTGCTATAACTCTGGTGTACGTATTGATCCGAATACATCAAATCTCTATCCAGGTTTGTCGGCGTATAAGTCGAATCGCGCGGCACGGATTGTTGCGCCTCCAATTGCTGGACTCGCGCGTCCAATTGCTGATTATTCGCGAGCAACGCCTGATAACGCCCCGGATCCATGTCGTAGCGATGATGATATGCCCACCATGCCTGGTCATCGATGCTCCGATCCAGCAACCACCACCAGAAGAAACTGCTGTAGGGATCATGATAAACCACCACCGGCCGATAGTAATAAGGGCTGAATACACTGTAAATCCGTGACGGGCGCGTCTGAATAACGACCGTGTCAGGCACATAGAAAGTGCGCCGATACGATCGACTCGACGAATTAATCACCGGCGGAGCAGCTCCGCGATAAGAATCATCTCGTTGAACTTGCCTCGGGGATTGCGAATCCTTGAAACGATTGAAGTCGGCTTTGCTCGTCTCCTCTTTTCTCGCGCGCGCGGCGGCCGTATCGAAATTGAAACCCGAGGAACTCGAACTGCCCGAGCTCTTGCTGGATTTGAATGTCGAACCGTTGTTTCCACCACTCGAGCCCGAAGAGTATTTGCTGCCGGAATCCGCGCTATAACTTTTGCCCGAGGAATAACTATGCTTATCACTCCCGCTCCAACTCGATCCTGAACTGTAACTCTTCCCGCCGCCGGAACTGAAACTTTTACTTCCGCCCGAACTCGAACCGCCGGACCAACTTCGCGTGCTCCCGCTGCCTCCACCCGAACTCGAACTTCGGCCGCTGCTGAAACTGGAACTGTGCGACGAGGACGATGAATAACTTCTGCCACCTCCGCTGCTATAGCCTTTGCTCCCGGCGTTGGCGCCCAATGGAATCGCGATTAACAACACCGCCGCGAGCGCTCCATTCAGCATTCGAATTCGCCAACCAGTTTTCAATTCGGCATCATCATGCCACGCGATTTCCAAATGCCCATTATTTTTTGCGAGAAGATTTGTAAGGATGGTGCCCCGGGAAGGACTTGAACCTTCAATCAATTGATTAAGAGTGCACGGTGAAAAAGGTTCCTCGCTGAATTCAGTGGGATGGCGAGGAATTAAAAAAGATCACCGCGGATGGGTGGAGATGGGCGCCGATCGTCGAGAAGGGGGGTGCGGTCAAGACATAGGACTTGCTCGTTTTGCCTGCACAGCTCGTATCTTTCATAGTCGTGTATTCTTTCTTTTGGGACCGCGAGTTTAGATCTCGGTCCTTCTACCTTAAGGAAGGAAGTTCATTTTTTGCAGACGCTCGTGTTGCAAGTCGGGCCGGGATAGGGAGTTAGCCTCGATTTCGGAGTTCAAACTTCGGACGAAAGGTATCGGAGAAACCGAGCGATTATTGCCATCGAGCTCGTAACAAAGGTCGTGACCACAAGAGTTAAGAGCGGCGAGCCTTTGGATTAATTTGCATTCCATTCTACAAAACCCGGTGTGCCATCCGCTGTCCCCCAACCCAACAATCAGCGGACCATTCCAACATTGACTTCACCAGCCGAAAGAGGTGACATCAGTTTGGATTCCTAAGAATCCCCGCGGTATGAACAAAACTCTATTTCGCCGTCGGGGCAGACACACCTTAGCGATCCTACTGCTTCTGCTTCCTGCACTCCCACCTCGTGTAGAAGCCCAACTCAACTACGTTACTAACAACGGCGTAATTATCATCACGGGATTTACCGGGCCAGCGACCACGTTGATCATTCCGGACACCATCAACGGATTTCCGGTCGGGTTAATTGCAAGCCAGGCGCTCAGGAGCTGCACGAACCTGACCCACATCACAATCCCGTCCAGCGTTACTAATATTGGTACCCAGGCCTTTACTCAATGTGACAGCCTTCAAGCCTTTACGGTGGATGCCTCGAACCCGATTTTCCGGAGCGTGGATGGAGTGTTATTCGACAAGAACCAGACAGTCCTCATCCAATACCCCGGAGGCAAACCGGGAACCTACGAAATTCCTAATGGCCTAATTAACCTTGGTGTCGGACCGTTCGCGTTTTCGACAGGCCTCACCGGGGTTATCATCCCGAAAACGGTCACTGCATTGGGAAGCTTCACGTTTTACACCTGCCCAAACTTGAGCGCGGTTCATTTCAGGGGCGACGCGCCTGCATACGGCACCGGCGCTCTAGACTTCGATCCTGAGCCGATTGTGTATTACCTGCCCGGCACGATGGGTTGGGGGCCCACATACGCTTGGCATCCGACAGCCCTATGGAAGCCCTTGCTCCGAGTCGGTGACTCGAAATTCGGAGCCCAAACCAATCAATTTGGATTTACCATCGATTGGGCTAGTGATGACCAAGATGCCGAATACTATTATGTATCCGCATGGGACGTGGAACTGGCTAAACTCCAAGACGATTCCTGTAGATCCGTCTACTGGCATACAGACTCTGTACATTCTGCGCGACCAAGATACTGGAGGAGTGTTTAGATGAGAAACAACATCGCTCGAACTAATTCCGCATATTGAAGCAAAGAAGGGTCATGTCGCATCCGAGATTTACGAAGATCGCAGTGGTTTCGGTGGCCATATTGGTTGTTTTGGTGTCCATTGGCATACTCACCCCCTTTCACAAGAGGCTTGAGGAGGAATCGCAGGCCATTGGCTTACCGCTTCAGAGTGTCTCTCTCATCGGGTATGACTGGCTGAATCCAAATGAGCTAATCTATTTGGTAAGAGAAAAAGGCTCTCAGAGAATTATGAAATTTGATTCTTTGACTGGATCATCCTTGGGGCTTGATATTCCAACGGCGGCACTCCAGGAATCGGGTAGGAGGATTCAAGGGGGACCTCCGTTCAAAATCTCGCCCGACAATGCTGAATTGCTAATGCGTGAGGAAGAGCCTATAGCAGAGTCCCTGATTGCAGTGAACTTGTCGGAACCGTCGTGGAAAAGAGTGGTCCTTGCCAACGACGAATCGTACGTTTCGTGGGTACCAGACGGTACGGGACTCATGAAATTCGCGCGACGAGGTAACCACTCCGAGGCAAGAATCATCTACTGGAAAAGGAAAAACGGAGCGGAGACAAACCAGTTGCCTGTAATTATTCGCTATCCGTTCCTTTACCGGAACAGCGACGAAACACTCCTAACTGCGACTCAGTCGGGACGGAGTTTGGAAATCGTGACTCTTAAGATCACACAGAAATTGGTGCTATCAAAAACTAAGATTCAATTGCTGAATGCTGAGGATCCATTGGAGCCAACCTTTTCCCCTAATGGTTTATGGCTTGCTTGGACAAGTCGGGTGGAAGGTCGCATCAAGCCGAAACTACTAGCGCGTTTTCCATTCATCTCCTTTTACCGAGAGTGGACATACTATCTAAGGGTTGCAAATATCAGGACTGGCCAAGTCGATACTCGGAAAGCATCAAATGCGCTGTGGGGTTTAAAATGGATCCCAGATAGTGAGGCCGTCAGTTTTTTCTCTGGCGAGCACTTGTACCTGTTTCAGATCCATTAAGGATTTTTGTACAAAGCCAAAAAAAACGGCAAATCGGGACAAAAGATGGCGCAGTCCCGATCTGCGGCCAATCAAAACAAGAGAATTGCAACTCCTTTGCAGCCGGTCAGAATTAGACATTCCGGCGGGATACCATTTGCTCCCAAACCCACTCCCGAAGCTTCGTTTGCTTCGACAATTGTGGTCGAAGCGTGCACAAGTCTCGCAAATGCGATGTGGTTTCCAGTCATTACTAACACACTCACCGGCAATTCTTCCTACCTCAGCGATCCGCAGTGGACGAATTATCCCGCATGCTTTTATCGCCTCCGAACGCCGTGAGCAGTCATAGCTCGCTCTCAACCAAATCGAGCAAGTGAAAGCACGTGCCAAGCGAGCATTGCTGTTTGCCACAATTGGGTGCGCAATAGTGATCCTCTTTTCTATCCTCACCGGCCTTCCTCCGTCAGAACCTGAATACGACGGCAAAAAACTCAGCTATTGGCTCTCATGGACACACAATGAGTCGCTCCCTGAAAACGAGCGAGTGGAAATAGCCCGAGCCATTACCACAATCGGAACCAACAATATGAAATTGCTCCTCAAATGGTTTCGGGAGCCAGAACCTGCATACGAACTGCCTTGGTACCGAAGACTGGCTGAATCCGCTCTTACTAAACTGCGGCTCATCCACGTTAATGTCTCAATCCCTGAGCCCCGGTTTCGACCCAGCCATCCCGAAATGGCATTATGGGTGTTCAACGAATTCCCATCTGTCGCCAGAACAGCCATTCCCGCCTTCACAAACATGGTGTCCGACAGAGACCTCACCGTGAAAGGCAGGGCCACGCTCATTCTCGGAAACATCGGCAAGGACGCAATTCCCGCGCTGATTCCCATGCTCTCCAGCCCCGACGCGACAAATCGCTCACTCGCTGCCTTCGCGATCGGACACTTCGGTGCGGACGCAATCCCACTAATTCCAAAACTCGAGTCACTGCTCCAAGACGAATCTCCATACCCAAGAGTCAACGCAGCCGAGGCCCTTTCAAAACTGAACGGCAACCCGCACACTTTCGTTCCGGTCCTCGTCCAATGCCTCACAGACGGCGACGATGACACGAAATCTTACGCTTCTTCGGTCCTGTCGAGACTCACCAATGGCGTCCCACTGGCGGTCGCGGGTCTGCTCGAACTTATGGCCACAAGCACCAACAAAAATGAACGTCTTCTGATTTGCTCCGCTTTGAGCTCACTTGACTCCGAGACGGCCGCGAAAGTCTGTACAAACATCTTCGATGAGCCAATAACCAATTGATAGAAAGCTCAGTGTTTACGGGGTGAAATGCGAATTCTAATTGAAAAAGTGGTGCCCCGGGAAGGACTTGAACCTTCAACCAATTGATTAAGAGTCAACTGCTCTGCCAATTGAGCTACCGAGGCGACCGGGTGTGGATCAACATTCGATCCAGTGCGTGCGCACGGCATTTATTTCGCATGGCCCACGCTCAAAGGCAAGTCCATTCCCAACCGCCAACACCCGCACCCGCGTCGATTTTGTAACCGCTCAGCACGCCGCTGGGCCGAGATACTTGCGCCCCAAATCCTCTACCAACGCTTGTAATTCCAAAATATCCTCGGGCTTTGCCAGATACTCTGTAACACCAAATTCCCGCGCCCGCGCCGCATTCGTCTCACTCGTTTGTCCCGTCAACATCACCACCGGCAGATGCTCGAACTGTTTTTTCGTCCGCAACCATTTCAAAACGTCAAAACCACTCATCCTGCTCATCATCGAATCGATGATCAAAAGTGAGGGCGCTGGCTGTGTCGCGTCGTCTAAACACCGCGTTACCTCCTCTCCATTCTGCGCAAAATCCAGACTCGCATGCGGGCAACTTTTTTCGAATGCGCGCCGCAGAAAATACCGGTCATTCGCATTATCCTCTCCCACGACCACTCGAACGTCTCGATTCATGGTTGGCGCATTAAACTAGCCCCGGTCAAACAAAATGCAAGCACCGATCCTCTCTTGGGCGCACGAGGGAGCATCTCAATTTTTGGAAGGGTCGAAATTGGGAGGCACATGAGGGAATAAGAGTGACCAACGCCCATTGCGCCAGAAGGTTTCCAGACACATCAAGGCCTCGTCGCCTTCGGTAGTCCAGAA
>Ga0193709_1000242_pt1 | contig 21517 bp, 23 predicted proteins | sample H3c2metaG_FD_160571 | JGI IMG/M metagenome (GOLD analysis project Ga0193709, IMG submission 160571) | Soil microbial communities from a riparian zone of the East river system, Colorado, United States - H3c2 | ecosystem: Environmental > Terrestrial > Soil > Riparian zone | place: USA: East River... | reverse complement strand
TCGTACGCGACGCCTATTTGCAGCGTCGCGCCTACCTCGTGTCCGACGGAAAAGTGACGGAGGAAGTTCTGGTGGATCCGGGCGCTGATGATGCGGACACCGCTCCGCCGCCGGCCCCACCGCCCGCCACGCCTCCCGACAAACCGAACTGAAGCCGGGGCAGCGCCGACCGTCGCGACCAGTTGGCCGACCGTCTCGACCAGTTGGCCAACCGTCCCGACTAGTTCGGCGGATTGTTCGCTTTGAGAAATGCGACCGTTGCCTGCAGCATCTGCAGACGGGTTTCGCTGCGCGACAGCCAGTGATCCTCGTGTTTCATGGTCACCATCTCGACGGGTTTTCCGGCGCGCTTCAACGCGCTCAACATCACGTCGCTTTGCTCAAAGGGGACAACCGTGTCATCGCGCCCGTGGATCAACAATACCGGCACGCTCACCGAACCAACATGTTCGATGGGTGAGATGGCGGCAATCCCGGGATCGTCCTTGTCGGAAATCCCGATGAACCGGTCCCAGTAGCGCTGGCTTATGTGCAGCTCGTTCTGAACGGTCCACTTTCGAAAGCGCCGCAGGTCCGAGATACCCGCCACCGAGACCGCGCAACGATAAATGCCGGACTGCACGGTGACGCCGGCGAGCGCCGCGTAGCCCCCGTAGCTTGCCCCGACGATGCATACGCGCTTCGGGTCGATCAGCCCCTCATGGGCGAGATAGCGAACCCCGTCGGAAAGATCTGTCTGCATCTTGCGTCCCCACTCGCCAAAGCCCGCCTCGAGGAAGCTTGAATCCACAATTGAACCGCGAAAATTGGGCTGCAATACGGCGTACCCTTGTGCTGCCAGGGCCTGGGCCCACCAGTCGAAAGATTGAGTATCAGCGGCCGCCGGCCCGCCATGGGGCATCACAATCAGCGGCAAATCTTTTTCTGCCGCTCCGCGCGGCAAAGTCAAAAATCCGGGGATGGTCAAGCCGTCAGCCGCGGGATAACTGATCGCGCGCATCTCGGCCGGCGCAGCCACGTCTTCGTACGCCCGTCCTAGAATCGACGCACGGTGCGCATACCAGTCGTACAGCGCGTAAACATAGCCGTCTCTTGCGCCAAATACCTTGAGCACAACTCTCGAGTAGTCATCCGAATTGGACTCGAGCTCGATGCGCTCGTCGGGAAATGCACGCAAAATAGCATCCCAATGGGCCTGAAGCTCGTTGTCGAAGAACACGTACTGATGATTGCTTCGAACGCCGCGGATGCCGCCGATAATCCGTCCTGACTTGCGCTCCTCGATGACGCGCGAGAATGCCGCACCCTTCTCCAGCGGCGCACCCCAGGTATTGTCTTTGAGGTTGAGCGGCTTCCATACGCCATCGCCGTTTTCGGTAAATCGTACGATCAGCGCAGCGCCGTCGGCGCTGAATCCGAGCATGCGTGGTGTGTCGATTGCGGCGGTACCCGAGGCCGCCAAGGTCCAGTGATTGTCCTTATGAGTTTTGATTTCCCACAGTTTCTTGTCGTCGTGGTAGACGAATTTTGCCGCTATGCGCCCCGATTCATCCATTGCCCAATCGGTGTCGGGTTCCATGGACTCATCGAGCAGCCGTGTTCTTCGCTCCGGATAGGTAAACGAAAACTGACAGGGAACCGTCGATTCCTCCACGCAGAGTCCCGGCGCGAACAGCGTCGAACGACCCGATACCTCGCGCACGGCCGTGTCGCCGACAACCACGTTGAAAGTCCGCTTCGGGGATATGTCAAATGTCAGTGGATTCAGCTTCATCTTGTTGACGTTGAAATTGACGAGTTGGTACCACTCGCGCGCGGCACCGTAAAAGCCGAACGGCGGCCCGCTGGTGCTGGAAATGGTCGCCAAAATGTTGTCATCGTCGACCCACTCGACCTGGCGAAGCTTCGTGTCGCCGACGCGCGCGCCGCCCAGGATTTCGTGCTTGGCGAGCGGCGCCACGACGAGATTCCGGCTGTCGCTGCGTGTCCTGACGAACGCGATTTTCGTGCCGTCAGGTGAAATAACCACATTTTCCAGGGTCGGAAGCCTGCCAAACGCCTCCAGGGGAATTGTCTCGCCTGCGCCGGCAGTGTGCGCGCCGGCAATGGCGGCGGCTATCGCAGCCGAAGCGAGGCTTGATGCGAACGACGGGCGAATGCGTTTCATCCACTTTCCATCCCTGGTTGTGAGTACTTTTTTTATCCGGCCGAAAACATCCTAGCTGACTGTCAGCAACTCTTCCACTTCGCTCAAGCGCGCGAGCTGATGCAATTGGGCTGGGATGTTTTCGTAGCGCAGGCTACGGTCCGAGGCGCGCGCGATACTCAGCCACTCGACCAATAAAGCCAGGCCGGAGCTGTCGCTGTCCTTGACGCCGGCCAGATCAATGACGGCCGCGCGCCCATTGCCGATGGCCTCGCTGCCTTCGCTCAGCAAGGCGGTCACCGTGGTGAAATGCAGCACGCCATTGACGCACGAGCGCTCACCCTCCTGAAGCTCAAACGCAGCCTTGTGCACCGTGCTGTTGAGCAATGCGCGCCGGCTGCGGCGAAACGGCGCCGCGCTCAATGGCTGCTCACCGCGGCGCTGTTGGGCCCTACTTTGCCTTCCTTCTCCAAGCGCGTAATTACATCGTCCAGCCCTCTTTGCTGGATCTCGGACGCAAAGTCGGTGCGGAAACTCTTCACATAGGAAATGCCTTCGATCACCACGTCCCAGGCCTTCCAACCGTCGGGCGTTTTTCGCAAACTGAAATTGACCGGCACTTTGTCGCCCGATGATCTCTTGACCTCGGTGCGCACGGTCGCTGTTGTATCGCCGGGAGCGCCCTTGTACGGCAACACGACGAAGCGATCGGCCGTGAAATCGATCAGCGCCGCGCCGTAATTTCGCAACAGCGAATGATAGAACGCGTCGACGAAGCGCTTGCGCTGCTCCGGCGTGGCGGTTTTCCAATACTGGCCCAGCACCAAGCGCGCCGAATACTCCGTGTCGAAATTCGGCAGCAACACATTGCCCACCAGCGCATCCAGTTTCTTCGGATCGCCCTTGTACATGGCTCGATTGGCGTCCAATTCCTGCAGCATCTTCTTCGCGGAGTTCTCCACCAGTTCTTGGGGGCTCAAGGTGTTGGCGTTGGAGGCAGGCGGTGCATCGGCTGCATGTGCGCCGACTACCAGCAGGGATACGAGCGTTGCCGTGATGATTCTGATCATTTGGTTTTCTCCGTTGCTTTCGGATCCGCGCGCGCGGGCGCCTGTTCGTCAGCTTTTTGCTTCGTGAAACTCGCCAAGACTTGACCGATTAAACTCTCCAGCACGAAGGCCGACTGCGTAAAATCGATTTGACTGCCGTCCTTTAGATACGTATCGGCGCCGCCGGCGGTCAGGCCGATAAACTTACCACCCAACAGGCCCTGGGTGTAAATACTCGCATCACTGTCGGTGGGAATCTTGTTAAAGCGTTCATTCAACCGCAACAGAACCACGGCCTTGTATTCGTTGGAATCGAAGTCGATTTTCGTGACGCGCCCGACTTCGACGCCCGACATCGACACCGGAGCCCCCACCTTGAGGTCACCGACGTTGTCGAACTTGGCGATCACCTGATAGTGCGCAGGGCCGAAAACCGCCAGTCCGTGGCTGGTCGTCTGGGTCGTCAGGAAAAACAGCGCCGCAAAGCCCAGCAGGACAAACGAGCCGGTGCCGAGATTCAACGTGCGTGACTTGCGCATAGCAACACTCCTACAAAAACGCTGCGGTGATCAAATAGTCCAAAAATAAAATCACCACGGCCGACGTGACGACGGTAGTCGTGGTGGCTCTGCCGACGCCCTCCGCAGTGGGCGTTGCGTAATATCCCTGGTAGACGGCAATGAGGCTGCAGGCGACACCAAAGACGAAGCTCTTCACGATGCCCTCGGTGACATCCGACAAGCTCACCGCAGAGCGCATCTGCGACCAGAAGCTGCCGGAATCGACACCCATGATCTGTACGCCGACGAGCTGCGCACCATAGATGCCGATAACGCTGAAGATACCTGCCAGCAAGGGCATCGCAATCACGCCGCCCAAGAATCGCGGCACCACCACGCGCTGGATGGGATCGACCGCCATCATTTCCATGGCCGACAACTGATCCGTGGCGCGCATCAATCCTAATTCCGATGCCAGCGCCGTGCCGGCACGGCCGGCAAACAACAAGGCCGTCACCACGGGACCCAACTCTTTGACCAGCCCGATGGTCGCCGCGGTGCCCAGTGCCTCTTCAGAGCCGAAGCGTTGCAGGAGCTGAAACCCTTGCAGCCCCAGCACCATGCCGACGAACAGACCGGAGAGCATGATGATGATCAGCGACAAGGCGCCCGAGTTGAAGATCTGCTGCGAGATCAAGCTGAATCTGAGCAACACGCGCGGCGTATTGACCACCAGGCGAAACAGGAAGTGAACAACGGAACCTAAGCCTTCCAAGGCATCGGTCAAACTCTCCCACAGCTCGCCGATCATGCTCTAAGGGTCCTCGCTACGAGACATCAGTTCGCCGAAATAATCGGGCGCCGGAAAATGAAACGGCACGGGACCATCCGCGAGACCGCCGATGAATTGCTTGACGATTTCGGTCGGATTGGTTTTCAGCTCCTGCGGCGCGCCGCCCGCAACCACTTTGCCGCCCGACAACAGGAACACCTGATCCGCGACGCTGGAAATCTCCTGCACGTCGTGGGAGACGACGATGCTGGTAATGCCGAGGGTATCGTTCAGCCGGCGAATCAGCCGCAAAATGACTCCCAACGAAATAGGGTCCAGACCGACGAACGGTTCATCGTAAATCAACAATTCCGGATCCATGACGATGGCCCGCGCCAGAGCAACCCGGCGGCTCATGCCGCCGGACAGTTCTGCCGGCATCAATTCCGCGGCGCCGCGCAGACCCACGGCCTGCAATTTTGTGAGCACCAATTGGCGAATCAGCCGCTCGGTCAGATCGGTGTGCTCGCGCAAGGGAAAGGCGACGTTTTCGAACACGCTGAAGTCAGTGAGCAGTGCGCCGTTTTGAAACAGCATGCCCATCCGGCGGCGCAGCACATACAGATCGGTACGCGACACCACCCGCATGTCTTGCCCTGCGACTTGGATCTCGCCGCTGTCGGCCGATACTTGGCCCGTAATCAGCCGCAGCAAGGTGGTCTTTCCGGTGCCGCTGGGGCCCATCACCGCAGTGACTTTGCCGCGCGGAATCTGAATGTCCAGACCCGCGAACACCGGGCGACCGTTGACCGCGTAATCCAGATTCCGAATATCAACTATGGGGGCGCGCTGATTCAATGGTTTGGCTGACCGCGTCTTAATGGACGCGGCGTAGCGCGGGGTTTAAGCCGCGGAGGATTCCATGGCGGGTTTGTATTCCCCGACTGCCGCCAAGCCATTGAGTTTGGCGCGCTTCGCCAGGGCCTTCTGTCCACCCGGAAATCCACTTGTCTTGCCCTCCCAGGCATTCAACGCATCTTCCTGCAACGCGCGCCCGTAGCTGAATGTCAGGCCCCAGGGCAGAGGCCCCGCCGCATGCATCAGGCTCAGGTGCAAGGTGGCATCCGTGGGACTCTGGCCACCGGACAAGAACGCAATGCCGGGGACCGCTGAGGGAACCTGGCGCTTCAGCGTGCGAATGGTCGCTTCGGCGATGCGCTCGGGGCTCGCCTGGTCAGGACATTTCTTGCCCGGAATCACCATATTCGGCTTGAGGATCATGCCCTCGAGAATCACACGCGCGGCAAACAGATGGCTGAACACACTGTCCAGCACCAGATTGGTCACTTCCTCGCAACGCTCCAACGCGTGCGCGCCATCCATGAGCACTTCCGGCTCCACGATGGGTACGATCCCCGCTTCCTGGGCCAAGGTCGCATAGCGCGCCAACGCCTCCGCATTGGCGTCAATGGCGTATCGGCTGGGGATGCTTGAATCGATGTTGATGACGGCGCGCCATTTGGCAAATCTCGCGCCCAACTTATGGTACTCGGCGAAGCGTTCGCGCAATCCGTCCAGACCCTCGGTGATGGTCTCACCGGGAAACCCCGGTAGCGGTTTCGCTCCCAAATCGACCTTGATGCCGGGGATCATCCCGGCCTTCGCGAGGTACGCCGGGAACGGCACGCCCTCCTTGGTCTTCTGGCGCAGCGTCTCGTCATACAGGATTACGCCGCTGATGTACGACTGAGCGCCCGGCGCCGTGAACAACATCTCGCGATAGGCGCGGCGGCTCTCTTCCGTGGATTCCAATTTGATGGTGTCAAAGCGCTTTTTGATGGTGCTGCTGCTCTCGTCGGCGGCAAGAATACCCCGGTTCTTGGCAACCAGGGCGCGGGCGGTGGCGTTGAGCTCTCCGATATTCATGAGTGACGTATCTCGCTGATATTGGCTGTTAAGTTAGGCCAAGGATAACAAACCCAGGCTCGATCTGCCCTTCGGCTGGACTTACGGTTAAATAGGACTAAAATAGTCCCACATGAAGCTCCAGCTCGAGGGGACCTAAATATGCTGCGTATGGGAAAAATGACGGACTACGCAACGGTCGTGCTCGCTAGTTTAGCGCAAGAACCGGCGACGCATCGTGCTGCAACGGAATTGGCAGAGCGCACGCGCTTGGGCAGGCCGACGGTGAGCAAGGTCCTCAAGGGTTTGCAGCGTGCCGGCATGGTGATTTCGTCGCGCGGCGCACAGGGCGGATATCGCCTGGCGCGGCGGCCCGAGGAAATTACCGCAGCTCAAATCCTCGATGTGTTCGAAGGGCCGATCGCCATTACCGAATGCAGCGGGGCATCCAGCCAATGCGGGATCGAACGCCTGTGCCGCGTAGGCACCGCCTGGCAGCGAGTCAATGCGGCCATTCGACGCGCCCTGGAAGACGTGACCTTGCATCAATTGGCGGGCCTGGATTCCACGGGCGTGCGTGTGGCCGATCTTGCGTCGGAAATTCGCGTGAATCCTAAAAATTCGACCCCATTTAGTTCTCAACCTTAAGCACCCGGAATACCGTGTCCACCAAACCTCAAGACGTCGAAGCCCTGGTCGGTCAGAAATACCGCCATGGATTCATCACCGATATCGAATCGGACAGCTTGCCGCCCGGACTCGATGAGGATGTGGTTGCTGCCATATCCAAAAAGAAGCACGAGCCGAAGTTCCTGCTGGACTGGCGCCTGAAGGCGTTCCGGCATTGGCAGACGATGAAAGAGCCGGCTTGGGCGCATGTGCACTACAAGCCCATCGACTACCAGGACATCTCCTATTATTCCGCGCCTCGGGCACCTGCCAATGCGCCGAAGAGCCTGGACGAGGTGGACCCGAAACTGCTCGCGACGTACGCGAAATTGGGCATCCCGCTGCACGAGCGCGCGCGCCTCGCCGGCGTCGCCGTGGATGCGGTCTTCGACAGTGTTTCGGTAGCGACGACCTTCAAGGAAAAACTCGGCAAGGCGGGCGTGATCTTCTGTTCGTTTTCCGATGCAGTTCGCGATCATCCGCAACTCGTCGAACGCTATCTCGGCACCGTCGTACCCACGACCGATAATTTTTTTGCGGCGCTCAATTCCGCGGTGTTTTCGGACGGATCTTTCGTCTATGTGCCGCCCGGCGTGCGCTGCCCGATGGAACTGTCGACTTATTTTCGCATCAACGCCGCGAAGACCGGACAATTCGAACGCACGCTGATCATTGCCGCCGAAGGGGCGTCGGTGAGTTACTTGGAAGGCTGCACGGCGCCGATGCGCGATGAGAATCAGCTGCACGCCGCGGTCGTTGAATTGGTCGCGCTCGATGATGCGCAGATCAAGTACTCGACGGTGCAGAACTGGTATCCGGGCGATGAGAACGGCCTTGGCGGCATTTACAACTTCGTCACCAAGCGCGGCGAGTGCCGCGGCCGCAATTCCAAGATCTCATGGACTCAGGTCGAGACCGGTTCCGCGATCACCTGGAAATATCCGAGCTGCGTGCTGAAGGGCGAGAACTCGATCGGTGAATTCTATTCGGTCGCCGTTGCGAACAATTATCAGCAGGCGGATACCGGCACCAAGATGATCCACATCGGCCGCAACACCAAGAGCACCATCGTGTCCAAGGGGATCTCGGCCGGGCATGCCGAAAACACCTACCGCGGATTGGTGAAAATTCTGCCGAGCGCTGCGGGCGCCCGCAATTTTACGCAGTGCGATTCCTTGCTGATGGGGCCTAAGTGCGCGGCTCACACCTTTCCCTATATGGAGGTCAAGAATCCGACGGCGACGGTCGAACACGAGGCCAGCACCTCGAAGATCGGCGAGGACCAGTTGTTCTATTGCCTGCAGCGCGGCATCTCCGCCGAGGACGCGGTCAATATGATTGTCAGCGGCTTCTGCAAGGTGGTGTTCAAGGAACTGCCGATGGAATTCGCGGTCGAGGCACAGAATCTGCTCAGTGTGAGCTTGGAAGGCGCCGTCGGTTGACGGCCTTACTAGAGAGAAAATATCTTGCTTGTCATCTCCGATCTATCCGCCCGCGTCGCGGGCAAAGAAATCCTCAACGGCGTCAACCTCGAGGTCAACGCCGGCGAGGTTCACGCCATCATGGGGCCGAACGGTTCCGGCAAGAGCACGCTGGCGCAGGTGTTGGCCGGCCGCGAAGACTACGAAGTCACCAAAGGGTCCGTGACCTTCGAGGGCCGCGATTTGTTGGCGATGCGCGCCGAGGAGCGCGCGCGCGCCGGCTTGTTTCTCGGATTCCAATATCCGGTGGAAATTCCCGGCGTCAACAACGTGTACTTGCTCAAGGCTGCGCTCAATGCCAAGCGCAAGGCCGCCGGCGAGCCTGAAGTCGATGCGTACGAGTTTCTGGCACTGATCAGGCAGAAGATGAAGTTCATGCAGATGAGCGAGTCGTTCCTGACCCGCGGCGTGAACGAAGGGTTTTCCGGCGGCGAGAAGAAGCGCAACGAGGTCCTGCAGATGCTGGTCCTCGAACCCAAACTCGCGATTCTGGACGAGACCGATTCCGGGCTCGACATCGACGCGCTCAAGGTGGTCTCCACCGGCGTGAACAGCTTGCGCGACCCGAAGCGCGCCGTCGTGCTGGTCACGCACTATCAGCGTTTGCTCGACTACGTCATTCCGGATCAGGTGCATGTCCTGTCGGGCGGCCGGATCGTGAAATCGGGCGACAAGTCGCTCGCGCAAGAACTCGAGCGCCGCGGCTACGACTGGGTGATGGGAGCCCAAGTCGCATGAGCGCCGCCCTCCGCTCCTTCGAGGCGCAATGGCGCGCGCGCAGTACGGACGCGCTGCAGCCCATCCGCGAACAGGCGATGCAGCGCTTTCTGAAGCTCGGGCTGCCGACACCGCGCGACGAAACGTGGCGCTATACGGATCTTCGCAGCGTTGCCGCACAGAGTTTCGAGGCTGCCCCTTGCGAAGCGCGCGGCGCGATCGACCCGCACGCATCGCTATCGCTGGTCACACCTGAGCTGGGCGCGGCGACCGTGGTGATGATCAACGGCTGCCCGTCGTTGAAAGCCAATACTAGCGCTATAAATGGTATTGAAATCAGTAGTATAAAAGAACTATCTCGCCTAGATCCGAAGTCAATGGCGCGATTTTTCCCGCCCGCGACGGATGCGGATCAGCGCCGCTGGGTCTTGCTCAATACCGCGCTCTTCATCGATGGCCTGCACCTGAAGATCACCCGGCAAGTCGCAGAGCCCTTGGTCATTCTTCATGTGTCGACGGGCGAACGAGCGGACGAGGCGGCGCATCCGCGCATCATCATCGACGCAGCTCCGGGTTCGAGCGCGACCATCATCGAACATCACATCGCGCACGGGGACATCGCCCCTCTCAACAATTCCAACACGCATATCTCGTTGGCGCGCGATGCGCGGCTGGAACACTACCGGGTCTATGCAACGGGCGCCGGCGCGAGCCACATAGATTCTCTCGACATCCATCAAGCTCACGGCAGCCACTGCAAGCAATTCACCATCGCCTTGGGCGGCGGCCTGGTGCGCTCATCGCTGGAAGCGCATTTGAATGCATCGGGCGCATCGCTGGACAGCTATTCGCTGCTGGTGGGGCACGCAGATCGGCACGTCGATTGCGTCAACATCGTCACGCATGCGGCGCCCGATACGCGCAGCCGCCAAACGGCGCGCGCCATCGCCAGCGATGTCAGCCGCGTCATCTTCAACAGCAAGGTCATCGTCAACGCGGGCGCGGTCCATTCCGATTCGCAGCAATCGAGCCGCGGCTTGCTGCTCTCGCCCAGCGCGGAAATCGACACGCGGCCGCAGCTCGAAATTCATGCCGACGAGGTCAAGTGCGCGCACGGCGCCACCACCGGCAGGCTCGATCCCGACATGCTGTTCTACCTGCTGTCGCGCGGCCTCGACCGTGAAACGGCGCAAAGCCTGCTGGTATTCGCCTTCCTCGCCGATGTCCTCACGGGCATGTCGGTGAGCTCGGCGCGTTCCGCGATCGAGAATGCCCTGATCAGCCAATTGCCCGATTCTCAAATCCTGCGGAAGTTCCGATGAACAATATTGCCTTAGCCCAGACCGACCATACCTTCGACGTCGACGCCGCGCGCCGCCAATTCCCCATCCTGGCGCGCATCGTGCACGGCAAACCCTTGGCCTATTTGGACAATGGCGCCTCGGCGCAGCGCCCGCAATGCGTGATCGACGCGGTGGATGGCTACGAACGCCACCACCACGCCAATATTCATCGCGGTGTGCACACCTTGAGCCAGGAGGCTACGGCGCTGTACGAAAGCGCGCGGGACCGCCTGGTTCGCTTCATCCATGCGCGCTCGCGCAGCGAGATTATTTTTGTTCGCGGCACCACCGAGGCGATCAACCTGGTCGCGCAAAGTTACGCGCGGCCCACCTTGAAGCCGGGCGACGAGGTTCTGATCACGCACTTGGAGCACCACGCCAACATCGTGCCCTGGCAGATGGTCTGTGAGCAGACCGGGGCCAAACTGATCGTCGCTCCCATGGACGCTTCCGGCGAGGTGCATCTGGATGCCGTGGTTGCTCTCATGAACCCTCGCACCAAAATCCTCGCCTGCGCGCATGTCTCCAATGCGCTGGGCACCGTTCTGCCCGTGCGGCGCCTGATCGCCGCCGCCAAAGCCCGGGGCATCATCACTTTGATCGACGGTGCGCAGGCTATCTCGCACATGCCGGTCGACGTGCAGGACTTGGGCTGCGACTTTTATGCCTTCTCGAGTCACAAGATGTACGGACCCACGGGCGTGGGCGTGCTCTATGGACGCGAGCAGCTTCTCGATCGCATGCCGCCCTGGCAGGGCGGCGGTGAAATGATCCTGGCCGTGACATTCGCCAAGACGACCTACAATGCCTTGCCGAACAAATTCGAAGCCGGCACGCCCAATATTTCCGGCGCCATCGGCTTGGGCGCGGCAGTCGATTTTCTGTCGGGCTTGGACCTGGATGCCGCCCATGCTCACGAAAGCGCCCTGCTCCACCACGCCACCGAGGTGTTGACCCAAATTCCGGGATTGCGCATCATCGGCACCGCCCCGGACAAGGCCAGCCTGGTTTCCTTCGTGGTTGCCGGCGTGCATCCGCACGATTTGGGGACGATCCTGGACGAAGACGGGATCGCGGTTCGCACCGGCCATCATTGCGCGATGCCGGTCATGGATTTCTTCAAGCTGCCGGCCACCGCCCGTGCCTCGTTTGCGTTCTACAACCGCTTCGATGAAATCGACAGGCTTGGCGCCGGTATCGAACGCGCGCGCAAGATGTTCGTTTAAAGAGTCGCCATGGAACTGAACGACCTTTACCGCGACGTGATCCTCGATCACAACCGTCAGCCGCGAAACTTCGGCGCCCTCGAACCCGCCGACGCCAGCGTCGAGGGATTCAATCCCATGTGCGGCGATCATCTCACCCTGCGCTTGCGACTGAATCAGGACACCATCAGCGATATCCGCTTCGAAGGCCAGGGGTGCGCGATATCGACGGCCTCCGCATCGCTGATGACGGAAGCCGTGAAGGGCAAGTCCCGCGGCGAGGCGCTCAAACTGTTCGAGCGTGTGCATCAGCTGCTGACCGACGATGCAGCGCCGCCCGCTGAGGAGCTGGGCAAACTGGCGGCGCTGTCCGGTGTGCGCGAATACCCCGCCCGGGTGAAGTGCGCGAGTCTGTGTTGGCACACGTTGGCATCGGCGCTCAAGTCCACGGACTTGAAGTCCCTGCCTGCGGTGTCCACCGAGTGAGCTGCTGATATGCGCGCCTACGAAAATGAACCCATCGTCGTGCAACGCGAGGTCAAGGCGGTGACAATTCCTGCCGGCGCCGAGGTCAACTTGAAGTTGGGTTCGGTCGGCTACATCACCCAGGCCCTGGGCGGAAGCTTCACCGTCTACATCGACGGCAATTTATTTCGCATCGCCGGCCAGGATGCCGATGCCATCGGCAAGACATCGGCGAAGGCGCCCGAGGTTCCGCCCGGCGCGTCCGAAGAGGACATCAAGAACATCATTTGGCAGCAACTCAAGACTTGCTATGACCCTGAAATACCGGTCAATATCGTCGACCTGGGGCTGGTATACGAGTGCGATGTGAGCAAGAACGAAGACTCCACACGCACGGTCGATATCAAGATGACCTTAACCGCACCCGGTTGCGGCATGGGCGAAGTGTTGGTGCAGGACGTGCGCGAGAAGGTGCAAATTATCCCCACCGTGGCGCAAGCCAACGTCGAACTGGTGTTTGATCCACCGTGGAATCAGACCATGATGTCGGACGAGGCCCGCCTGCAGACCGGCATGATGTGATGCGGCGTGATGATGCGGCGTGATGTGACGAGAGGGGCGTTCTGTTGACGTGGATTGATGCGGGACTCACCGACAATTTGGGCGAAGGTCAAGCGAAGTCCATTGCGGTGGGCCGGCGCATGATTGCCGTCATTCGCAGCGGCGACGCCTATTTTGCGATCGAGGATATTTGCACCCACGACGGAGCGCAATTGACCGGCGGCGAGATCGAGGGCAATGAAATCATCTGCCCGCGTCACGGGGCGCGATTCTGCCTGCGCACGGGCGAGGCGTTGACGCCGCCTGCCTATGAACCGGTGCGCGTTTTTGAAACCAAAATTGAGAACGGCCATTTGTGGGTACGCTCAGACTGACCCTGCTTCGTCACGGTAAGGCCGAACCCGCCGACGCCTATCCGGAGGACTATGAGCGCCCGCTCGCACATCGCGGCTGCATCGAAGCGCAGGAGATGGCGGCGCGTCTGGTGAAGCGAAATCTCGTGCCCGACCTCATTTTGGTGAGCCCCGCCGAACGGGCTTGGGCAACCGCCGAGATTATTGCCGCCACTTGCGAGCTCGAAGCCAAGCAAGTGCAGTGCGCGCGCGAGCTCTATTTGGGGTCGCCCGAGAGAACATGGCAGCTGCTGGCGCACCGCGCCGCCTCGTTGAGCCACATCATGATCTGCGGGCACAACCCGGGATTGAGCTCGGTCGCGAGCCGCTTCGGGCCGAAGCCGCAGCGGCGCGAATTGCCCACCGCCGGGATCGCCACGGCCGTCTGGTATCACGCCGAGTGGGCGACCTTGCAACCGGAAACGGCCAATGCCTGCGAAGAGGACGATCCGGAGGATATGGACGAGTTCTGGGAATGCGGCTGAGCCAGCCGCTCGCCTACCAATTCTCCAGCGCCTTTCCCTTACCCTCGCGAATCGCCTGCTCGATGATGGGCTTTAACTGACGTCTGACGTCTTCGACGATTTTTCGCTGCTGCTCCGCCAACTGCGCCTGCTGCTCACCGAGCCTGCCCTGTTGCTCGCCGAGTTCACCCTGCTCCGCACCGAAGTGGAATTGCTGCTTGAACATCTCCGCCTGCATCCTGCCGACAGCGGCTTGGATTTCGCCCAAGTGCGCCTGCACCTCCGCCAGCGCGTTGCGGTCGATTTGAGCCGAGAGGTCCTGCAGATTCATCTGCTTGATCATGTTCTGCAGATCCGCCATCTGCCGCTTCAATTCGGGTGTGTCGATTTTCACCACACGCTGCTGCGCCAGCAGCATGTGCTGCTGAGCACCGAGCATCGACTGCTGCTGGCGCAGCTCCTTCTGCTTTTCCTTCAGGTCTTTCATGGGTGCGAGCAGCTGCTGCGCGTGCGCGATGACTTCGGGGTCCTGAATGAGGTAGGGCTTGCCGTCATGTTGAAAGTAGATGTAGTCGCCGCTTTGGTGCGGCAACATGTTCCCGCTGTCGAACATCATCCGCGAGTGATCCGTAACGATGGCCATGATCCCCTCTTCGAAAGGCTCGCCGGCTTCGTCGTGTTCGGCAGAACGGTCGGCATCGGCTTTCTTGGCGTCCTTCTTCGCTGCGCGGGCGTTCGAGGCGACGGAATTGGATATGTTGGCGGAAATTGAATTGGACACCTGAGCGGCGATCGAATCGGACAGATTCGTGTTGATCGCAACGTTGATGGCGTTCAAGGGACCATTGCTCGGGGATGCATGCACTCGCGTCATCGAGGTGGACGCGACCATGGCCATGATCACGACGCCCGCCGCAATGTACGGCAGGCGGTGCTTGACGGCAAAAGAGCGTTCAAAGCCTTTATCACTCAGCAGCCGCTCGATCCGCGGCGTCAGGTTGCCGGCGCTTGCCATGGCAACGCCGGTCAGCGGCCATCGGGCGCGCGTGGCGAACGCGAGCAGGGTTTCGGCGTAGGACGCACGGCTCTCGGCCTGTTCGACCGCCGCGCAATCGCTCAGCGCCTCACCGAGCTCCGACAGCTGACGCTGCAGCCACCAGCTGAAGGGATTGAACCAGAAAAGCGCGCAGTGCAATCCGGCCAGCGCATGTACGTAGAAATCTGCCTGCCTGACGTGTGCCCGCTCATGCGACAGCACGATGCGCAAGGTGGCCTCATCCCACGAAACATAGCCGCTGGGCAGCAGAACGCTCGAGCCGATGGTCACGGGCGTGGCAATTCGCGAACTGCTGCGCACATCCAATTCGGGATCGAAGGGAAATACGACGCGCTCCGCTTGATTGCGCAGACGCAGCGCGAAGCCGACGCCCGCGCAAAGACGCAGCGACAACACGGCTGCAACCGCGCAGTAGCCGAAGACGGCGAGAGTTAGCACGATATTCGAAGGTTGCGCGCCCTCGGCGTCCCGGGCGCCTTGGACGCCCGCTGCGCTCGCGTTGCGCCCGTCATTGAATCGCGGCGCGTCTCGTGGCGTGATTGGCGGCGCGTCTTGCGCAGCCGCGCCGATGTAGGGCCCATCCCGGTACAGCGTCGCTTGCGGCTTCGCCGCCGCGATCTCGGGCAGCAGCCGCGGTCCAATCTGCGCGCCGACCAGCACCGGCATCGTCAGCGCGCCGATGAGCGCCAGCAGCCACGCGGTGCGCCGGGCGCGCACTTGATCAATTCGCAACAGCCGTAGCGCCGCCAGGATCATCGCGCCCATCACCAAGGAGCGCACGGCGGCTTCAAGCAACAGATGAGTGCTCATGATTTCTTCCCCTTCTTCGATGCGGCGATACGTTCGGCGAGGCGCTGCAATTCCTTCCGGTCCAACACCGCAGAATCCACCATGCCGGCCAGCAAGGTTTCCACGGAGCCTTCGCAGAACCAATCCACGATGCGTTGCACTGCCCGCCCTGCCACCGCCTGCCGCGATGCCGCCGGCCGGTAGAGGAAGGTACGGCTCTCGATGGAATGGACCAGATACCCCTTCTCTTCGAGCCGGCGCAGCACGGTGCGAATGGTGGACTCTTTGAGGGGCCGTCCCTGCAGCACCAGCTGCTCTCTGACTTGGTCGGCGTTCTGCACGCCATGCTCCCAAATGAGTTCCAGCACGGCTCGCTCCAGCTCGCCCAGCTCGGCAGGATCGTGACTTTGCGTAGTGTTACTGCTCATAGTGTTACCGACTGTAGCACATAGATCGGGCAGCGCAAGTTTTTTTAAAGAGGCTCTGACCTTAAGTCTGACCCCGATGCAGCTTCATGAGATGGCGCCGCTCGCGTTTGTCAGGACGCGAATCCGGCCTGGGCCTGGAGATGTTAGCCAGGCGCTGCTGCTCTTTCAGCTTCGCGCGGCGCTCGGCACTCGCCGCCGTCTCCAGATAGTGCGTGAGTGCCTCAGCCGCGGGCCCGCGCCGCGCGGGCAGGCCGAGAACTTCAAATTCCGCCACGATCCCTTGCAGCGATAAACTCAAATGATCGCCGATTCGCACACGATGCGCCGGCTTGACGCGTTCCGCATTCAAATGGACCTTGCCGCCGTTGATGGCCGCGGTCGCGAGACTTCGAGTTTTGAAGAACCTGGCATGCCATAGCCATTTGTCCAAACGATGATTGTCGGTGTTTTGCTCGGTTGTCATAAGCGGTCGGATCTTAAGGATCTCAAGAGACAGACGAAATAGCTATAATAGCGCCATGCACGGCACGGAATTTCTCGAGCGGCTGCGGCACGACACCGAGGCGCTCGCTGCCGCGGGTCTGCTGAAGCGCGAACGCGTCATCGGCTCGGCCCAAGGCCCTGTGATCAGGCTCGCCGACGGGCAGGAGATGATCAATCTCTGCGCGAACAACTATTTGGGACTCGCCAACCATCCCGCTGTGCTCAAAGCCGCGCACGATGGCCTCACGCGCTATGGCTATGGCGTCGCCTCGGTGCGCTTTATTTGCGGCACGCAAAGCGTGCACCGCGAGCTCGAGGAGCGATTGAGCGCGTACCTCTCGATGGACGATACGATTTTGTATTCCTCCTGCTTCGATGCGAACGGCGGCCTGTTCGAGACGTTGCTCGACGAGCAGGATGCCGTCATCAGCGATGCGCTGAATCACGCCAGCATTATCGACGGCATCCGCCTGTGCAAAGCGCGCCGCCTGCGCTATGCCAACAACGACATGAATGAGCTCGAGCAGGCGCTCAAGGATTCGCAGGATTCACGCGTGCGGCTCATCGCGACCGACGGCGTATTCTCCATGGATGGATCCATTGCGCGGCTGCATGAGATTTGCGATCTGGCGGACCGATACAATGCGCTGGTCATGGTCGATGATTCGCATGCGACCGGATTCATCGGCGCCCGTGGCCGCGGTTCGCATGAATACCGCGGCGTCGTAGGCCGGATTGATATCCTCACCAGCACCTTGGGCAAGGCATTGGGCGGCGCCAGCGGCGGATTTGTCGCGGCCCGCAAGGACATCGTTGCCTGGCTGCGGCAGCGCTCGCGGCCTTATTTGTTTTCCAACAGCATCGCACCGACCGTCGCCGCCGCCACCATCCAGGTTCTCGACCTTCTGGAGAGTTCACCGGAACTGCGCGATCGCGTGCATGCGAACGCCCGGTACTTTCGCGAGCGCATGCAGGCCTTGGGCTTCAACCTGGTTCCCGGGGAGCATCCCATCATTCCGGTGATGCTGGGAGATGCGCCCTTGGCCGTGCGCCTCGCCGAGCGGATGCAGAATGAAGGTATTTACGTGGTGGCCTTCTCTTTCCCGGTCGTGCCCCATGGAAAAGCGCGAATTCGTACCCAAATGAATGCTGCGCACACCACCCAGCAACTCGATCAGGTTATTTCCGCGTTTGGTCGCTCGGCGCGCGACCTTGGCGTGATTCAGTAGAGGCAAGTCAAACATGAAAGCACTCGTCAAAGCCCGCGCCGAACCCGGTATCTGGATGCAGGACGTCCCGGAACCTTCGGTCGGTCACAATGATGTTCTGATCAAGGTGCATCGCTCCGCCATCTGCGGCACCGACATGCATATTTACAATTGGGATGCGTGGGCGCAAAAGACCGTACCGGTCCCGATGGCGGTGGGCCATGAGTATTCCGGCGAGATCGTCGAGCTGGGCAGCGAAGTGCGCGGCTTTCATACGGGCGATCGCGTATCCGGCGAGGGTCATATCACCTGCGGCCATTGCCGCAATTGCCGCGCCGGCCGCCGCCATCTGTGCCGCAATACCTCCGGTGTCGGCGTCAATCGCCCGGGCGCCTTCGCCGAGTACCTGACCATACCCGCTTCCAATGTGTTCAAGCTGCCCGCAGCCATCGACGATGAGATCGCCTCGATTTTAGATCCGTTCGGCAATGCCACGCACACGGCACTGGCGTTCAATGTGGTCGGCGAGGATGTGCTCATCACCGGCGCGGGCCCGATCGGCGTCATGGCCGTGGCCATCGCACGCCACTGCGGCGCGCGGCACGTCGTCATTACCGACGTCAATGACTACCGGTTGAATCTGGCCAAGAAAATGGGCGCCTCGCGCGCGCTCAATATATCGCGCGAGTCGCTGGACGATGCGATGCGTGATTTGGGCATGGAAGAGGGCTTCGACGTCGGCTTTGAAATGTCCGGCAATCCGGCGGCGCTGCGTGAATTGCTGCGGACCATGAACAATGGCGGCAGCGTTTCCATGCTCGGCATCCCGCCCGGCGAGACCGCGATCGACTGGAATCAGGTCATTTTCAAGGGACTGACCATCAAAGGAATCTATGGCCGCGAGATGTTCGAAACCTGGTACAAAATGTCGAGCATGCTGCAAAGCGGCTTGGACATTCGGCCGGTGATTACCCATCGCCTGGGGATCAACGACTATCTGGAAGGCTTTCAGATCATGAATTCCGGCAAGTCCGGAAAGGTGACGCTCGACTGGTCGAGTCTCTAGGATTAACGCTCGGGCGGCTCGCGGCACCAGCAATACGAATACAGTCCGCGTGGGTCTTTCAACCGGGTGATTGCGCGCGCCTGCTGCAGCAACGGATCCAGGATACGCTCGACTTCCGTGCGCTGCGGAATGAGCCCTGCCGATTGACCCAATCGCACCGCCTGCGAGCGAATCTGCATCAATAGCTCTTCGCGCAGGCTCAAATCAGGCTCGATGTAGTCGACGTCGTAGTCCTTGCCCAGTTCCGTCAGTTTCGCGGCGGCATCGGTCGCGTCCTTGAGTCCGCCGAGATGATCGACCAATCCGATGCGCTGCGCATCGAGACCCGCCCAGACCCGGCCCTGCGCGATCTTGTCCACGTCTTCCACCGACTTCTTTCTGCCGTCCGCTACACGCCGTACGAATTGTGCGTAGGCGTAATCCACGGACGCCTGCAGCAGCTGCTTGGTGACGGGCCCGAGCGCCCGATCGATGCGTAAATCGCCCGCCAGCGGCGTGGTGCCGATGCCATCGACCTTGACACCGAGCTTCTCCAGCGTGCGCTGAAAGGTGGGAATGACGGAGAACACGCCGATCGAACCGGTAATGGTGGTTGGACTGGCAAATATCTGATTGGCGGCGGCGGCGATATAGTAACCGCCGGAGGCCGCGTAAGTGCTCATCGATACGACGACCGGTTTACCCGCTTTGCGCAGGGCCTGGACTTCGCGCAGGATTTTTTCCGACGCGAATTCGCTGCCGCCCGGACTGTCGACGCGCAGCACCACCGCTTTCACGGTGTCGTCGTAGCGCGCCTGCCGCAGCAGGTTCGATGTGCTCTCGCCGCCGATCGCCCCCGCCATTTGACGTCCGTCAAAAATCTCGCCGGCTGCGACGACGATGCCGATCTTGGCATCGGACTTCCCCTTCAGAACACGCTTGGAGCGCACCGCCGACAGGTACTGGTTCATCCCGATGGAATTGAACGAATGATTGTTGTCGTCCTCGCCCACCAACCCCTTCAAATCCTCGGCAACCTGCCGCCGGCTCTTCAGCGCCGTCACCAGGCCGCGCTGCAGCGCCATCTTGGCCATGTCGCCCTTGACCGCCTGCAATGAGGAAGGCTGTTCCGTGATGAAATCCTTCAGTGCGCCGGCTGGCAGGGATCGGGCACGCGTGACATCTTGCGTGTACGCATTCCACAGCGACTCGAGCCACACCGAAGTCTCTTCACGTTCGCTCGGCGCCATGTCATTGCGGGAAAATTGATCGGTATAGCTTTTGAACGTGCCGGCACGGAACACATTCAAATCGACGCTGAGCTTGTCGATCGCGTCCTTGTAGTACATGCGGTAGTAGCTGAAGCCGTTGACCGACACTTCACCCATGGGGTCGAGGTACACCTCGCCGGCCTGCGCGGCCAGGTAGTATTGCGATTGGCTGAAGGAGTCGCCTGCGGCAATCACGCGCTTGCCGGAAGCCCGGAAGTCGCGCAGCGCCGCGCCGATCTCCTGCAATTTCGACAAGCCTGACGGATCCATCTCGTCGACGTCCAGAACGATGAGCTTGATTCTCGAGTCTGACTTGGCAGCCGCGATGGCGTCGGTCACGTCCCGCAGCAAGGTTTCCGGCGCCGGGCCGCCGGACGCCTCGCCCAATGCGCGGCGCACCGGGTCGCCCGCAATCTGCTCGACCAATTCGCCTTGCGGCGCAATGATGAGCGCGGCGCTGCGCGGCACGATCGGTATGGAGTTATGCAGCGCGGCGAGAACGAAGCCGAAAATCAGCAGCAACAACGCCAGGTGCAGCACCTTGCGGATCCCTTCCAGGATTCGCCAGACAAGCCCGAAGAATCCCCTAAGAGCGGACCCGGCGTTCATTCAAAGCTCAGATCTTCTCGTCGATGCGCGCGGCTTTACCGGACAGGTCACGCAGGTAGTACAGCTTGGCGCGGCGCACGCTGCCGCGGCGCTTCACGCTGACTTCGCTGATCGAGGGGCTGAAGGTTTGAAAAACGCGTTCGACGCCTTCGCCGTGGGAAATCTTGCGCACCGTGAACGAAGAATTGAGGCCGCGGTTCTTTTTGGCAATCACCACGCCTTCATAGGCTTGAACGCGCTCGCGATCACCTTCGACCACCTTGACCTGCACGACGATGGTATCGCCGGGATTGAAGTCCGGAAGCTTGCGCGTCGCTCGCTCGCCGTTGATTTCCTGGATGATCTTATTCATTGCCGTTGCCTCGCTTCATTCTTGAATTCTTCCAACAATTCTCGCTCTTCGTCACTCATGCCGCGCCGCTCGAGCAGTTCCGGCCGGCGCAACCACGTGCGGCCCAGCGCCTGCTGCAATCGCCAGCGATGAATCGCGGCGTGATCGCCCGAGGCCAATACCGCGGGCACCTCGTGCCCTTCCAGCGTCTGTGGCCGCGTGTAGTGCGGCCAATCCACCAAACCGTCGCTGAAGGACTCCTGCAGCGCCGATTCCGAACTGCCCAACGTACCCGGCATCAACCGCGCAATCGCATCGATGACCACCAGCGCCGGCAGTTCTCCGCCCGACAGCACATAGTCGCCGATGGACCATTGTTCATCGATTTCCTGTTCGATGAAGCGCTCGTCGATCCCTTCGTAGCGTCCTGCCACCAAAACAAGACCGGGCCACTCACAAGCCTCGCGCGCCCTGCTTTGCTCGAACCTGCTTCCGTCCGCGCCCAGGTAGACGCGCCGGCTGCCCGGCGGCAGAACCCGCATCGCGTCGCGCACCGCGCTGCGCACCGGCTCCACCTTCAAAACCATTCCCGGTCCACCGCCATAAGGGCGGTCATCCACCGTCCGG
>Ga0193709_1000241_pt1 | contig 21546 bp, 13 predicted proteins | sample H3c2metaG_FD_160571 | JGI IMG/M metagenome (GOLD analysis project Ga0193709, IMG submission 160571) | Soil microbial communities from a riparian zone of the East river system, Colorado, United States - H3c2 | ecosystem: Environmental > Terrestrial > Soil > Riparian zone | place: USA: East River... | reverse complement strand
AAGACCCTCGAAACTGCTATGTGGATGAGGAACCGTTTCACAGCAGCTTGTGCTCACCCTTCACCACTACCAAATTCCCCAAATAAAGGCTCTCTAAAAATTGAGATGCTCCCCCAATCCCCAAACCCGGATTTTGCGCTTTGGATTCTCGGCCAGAGATACTAATATGTCACTTTGGACGAATGCCCAGTGTTTACATAAAAACCTACGGTTGCCAGATGAACGAGCGTGACAGCGAAGCCGTCGCCGCTCAACTTGTCGCCAAAGGCTACTCGCTCGCCCATGCAGAAGCTGATGCCGATGTCATTCTGCTCAATACGTGCAGTGTGCGCGATTTCGCAGAACAAAAGGCCCTGGGCAAAATGGAAAATCTCGCGGCCGAAGTCCGTCGCAACCGGCCCGGAGTCGTCCTTGGCTTCATGGGGTGCATGGCGCAGAGCAGGGGACGCGAGTTGCTCGACCGCTTGCCCGACGTCGACCTTGTATTAGGCACTCAAAAATTTCATCGGACCGCAGAATATTTGGATGACATTTTCTCCGGACGCCGCGAAAAAGTCGTCGACGTCGCCGAAGAAGAGAAGAGCGAATCGACCATTCGCGAACACTTGCTCAACGGCAATGGCCACAAATCAGTCACCGCGTTTGTCAGCATTATGCAAGGTTGCAATCAATATTGCACCTTCTGCATCGTGCCATACACCCGCGGCGAGGAGCGAAGCCGAACTATCAACGACATCGTAAGCGAATGCCGTGAGTTGGTTGCCCGCGGCGTCAAAGAAATAACTTTGCTCGGCCAAATCGTCACCAGCTTTGGCAAACGTGATACTCCGAAAAACGACGGCCAGTCCGCCTTTGTCCAGTTGCTCGAAGCCGTGAATAAAATCGAAGGATTGCAACGCATTCGCTTTACCTCGCCGCATCCAAAGGGTTACGGCGACGACCTCGTCGAAGCCTTCGGCCGGCTGCCGAAGCTCGTCGAATGCGCGCATATTCCCGTCCAAAGCGGCAGCGATCGTCTCCTGAAAACAATGCACCGTGGCTACACGCGCGAACGGTACTTGGCCATCATCGAAAACTTGCGCCGCGTGAAACCCGGCATGGGAATCAGCACCGATTTCATCGTCGGCTTTCCCGGCGAAACGGACGCAGATTTCGATCAAACTCTCTCCCTGGTCCGCGAGGTCGAGTTTGATCAGGCCTACATTTTCAAATACTCACCCCGCCGCGACACACCCGCGGCGACCATGCCAGACCAGGTTCCGCAACCCGTTAAAGAAGCTCGCAACCAGCGCTTGCTGGCGCTCGTAAATGAAATTGGCGCAAAACACTATCAAACTTTGGTCGGCAAAAACGTCGAAATTCTCGTCGAAGGTCCGAGCAAAAAGAATGCGGCCCGCATGATGGGCCGAACGCGCTGCAACAAAATCGTTGTATACGACGGCTCAGACCGGCATCGTGGGCAGCTCATGAATGTAAAAATTGAGCGAGCCGGCTCGTTCACCCTCTATGGCAATCCTGCAATATTAGGTTTCGAATGATTCAAATCAGTCTTTCCACCCTCGCGGTCATTCTCGGTCTCGGAATGGCCCTGCCCCAGATTTATGGAATCGTCAATCCCACTGGCTTCGCCGCCGGCGTGCGAAAATTTCCCCGCTCCCTTCCTTGGGGATTCACTCTCATGCTTCTCGGCACAGCCTGGTTTCTCTGGAACCTCAGCCAGGAATCGATTTCCGATTTTGCCAGCTGGAAAAACGTGCTAATGGCTGGCTTCGCTGCCGTCGGTATCGGCAGCTGCATCTTCGTCCAGGACTTTCTTGCCATCCGCGGCCTGGCTGTTGTCTTCCTCTTATTGGCGAAATTGATGGTGGACACAGGGCGCCCTTACCTCGATAAGACTCCATGGACCCTTCTTTTCCAGGCCTGGGGCTACCTCTTGGTCATCGGCGGCATTTGGTTTACAGTTTCACCCTGGAGATTGCGCGATTTTCTGGAGTGGGGCACAGCGACCGACAAGCGAATCAAAGTGGGTTGTGCGGTCCGGCTTGCGTTCGGTCTTTTCATGGCCGCATTAGGCTTGTTGAAGTTTAAGCCACCCGGCGTGTGAAGGCCTCCAGTGGCAAGATTTTGATTATACGTGGTGGTGCGATCGGGGATTTTGTTCTCACTCTTCCAGCGATTGCCGCTCTGCGCAAAAATTTTCCAGACGCCTACCTCGAAGTTCTCGGCTATCCCCACATCGCGCAACTGGCTCTCGCCGGCGGATTGGTTGACCGCGTGGAATCCATTGGAGCACGCGCGCTTGCGGGCTTCTTTGCGCGCGGCGGCGAATTAGCCGAAGAGCTGGTCGATTATTTTTCCGAGTTCGATTTGATCATTTCCTATTTGTACGATCCCGATCAAATCTTCCGCACCAACGTCGCCCGTTGCACGCGGGCTCAGTTCATTACCGGCCCGTATCGGCCGACAGAGGGAACGGCCATTCACGCATCTCAACTCTTTTTGAAGCCTCTCGAACGTCTTGCCATTTTCGATGCCGATCCCATTCCACGACTTCGGATGAGTGATACCGCAACTCCAACTCCATCTCTTTTTCGACATCCGGCAGGGCAGGGGAGCGATCGCATTTTAGCCCTGCATCCGGGCAGCGGCGGCGGTCACAAAAACTGGCCCGAAGCAAATTGGGCCGAACTACTGCAGGCTCTCATCAACGGGACGAATTTTAGTTTGCTTTTGGTTGGCGGTGAAGCCGAGGGCGAACGGCTTCAACGATTAGCTGCCGCGCTCCCGCCGGCTCGCGCCCGTGTCGCCCAGAGCCGCCCGTTGCCCGAGTTAGCACAATTATTGCAACGATGCATCGGCTTCATCGGCCACGATTCGGGCATATCACACCTCGCCGCTGCCGTCGGTTTGCCCGGACTGATTCTATGGGGAAAATCGACTGAGGAAGTATGGCGTCCGCCGAGCGAAAAAGTCGTCATCTTGAATCATCCAAACGGATTGGCGAATCTTCCCGTCCGCGACGTTCTCGATCAAATACTGCTTCTGCCGGTTTCACAACCAGAGTAGCTCGAACCATTCTCAGGTTTCTCCAATTGCGTTCGAGCCATTGTACCTGCTTCACTGGCAGATACAGAATCCGCCTTGACAGACCGCGGGAGTTGCGCCAACGTAAGCCAGAACTTGCTGCAAGTTTTCCCTTGCCTTTTTGAGGGTCGGCAGCAATCTTGCAGCACGCTCCCGATTGGTTACGATTCCAGTTTGAACCGATTGCCCTTTTAATCGTCCAATGAGAGTCAGGCTGGCGAAACAAACCTCGTCACGATCTCACCTGCTGCAACATTTTAAAATCTAGCTATATTGAATTATGCCAAGAGCCAGTACGAAGAAACCCAAAGCCAAAGCCCCGAAATTGCCAGAGGCTGAGCAGGCTAACGGCATTCACGACGAAGCCGCGGTTTCGGACGTAGCGCTCGCCGAGCCTCCGCCTCAGCAGCCGGCGAGTCAGGAGCCGGTTGAACCTGTTCAGCAGCAGAGCAAGGATGACGGCAAGCCCGCGGAAGACAAAGACAAAATCGCCGCCACTTCGCTGAACATTGCCAAGTTGCAGGCCATGTCCATGGCGGAGCTCAACCAAATGGCGCGCGATTTGAACGTCGAGAATTTCGGCACCATGCGCAAACACGAGGTCATCTTCCATATCCTTCAGAAAAACGCCGAACGCGCTGGTGTTCTGTTCTCTGAGGGTGTCCTCGAGGTTTTACCCGAAGGCTTCGGTTTTCTTCGCTCCCAAAGCTTCAATTATTTGCCGTGCCCCGAAGACATCTACGTCTCGCCCTCACAAATTCGGCGATTCGATCTTCAAACTGGCAACCTGGTCGCGGGCCAGATTCGGCCACCGAAGGAAAAGGAGCGTTTCTTCGCCCTGCTGAAAGTCGAGGCCGTCGATCAGGAAGACCCGGACAAAGCAAAAGATAAGACACATTTCGACAATCTCACCCCCCTCTTTCCAAATAAACGGTTCATACTTGAAACCGCTTCCGACGAACTTTCCACTCGTGTGCTCGACCTGGTGTGCCCGATTGGAAAAGGTTCGCGCGGCCTCATCGTCGCACCCCCGCGCACGGGCAAAACCGTCCTGATGCAAAAGCTCGCCAACGCGATTCTTAAGAATAATCCGGAATCGTATCTTTTCATTCTCCTTATTGACGAACGTCCCGAGGAAGTGACCGATATGGAACGCACCTGCCGCGGCGCTGAGGTCATCAGCTCCACCTTCGATGAACCGCCCGAGCGCCACGTTCAAGTCGCCGAGATGGTCATCGAAAAAGCCCGTCGCATGATTGAGCACAAGCGCGACGTCGTCATTCTGCTCGATTCGATTACCCGTCTGGCCCGCGCTTACAACACTGTTCAGCCACACTCGGGCAAGATACTTTCTGGCGGCGTGGACGCCAACGCGCTCCACAAGCCAAAACGCTTCTTTGGCGCAGCGCGTAATATCGAAGAAGGTGGTTCTCTCACCATTATCGCCACGGCCCTCGTAGATACCGGCTCACGAATGGACGAAGTTATTTTCGAAGAGTTCAAGGGCACAGGGAATATGGAAGTGCATCTCGACCGCGCCCTCGTGGACCGCCGCATTTTCCCTTCGATCAACATCGAACGTTCCGGCACGCGCAAAGAGGAATTGCTCTACCACCCGGACGAATACAACAAAGTCGTCATTCTTCGCCGCGCATTGACCGGTGTGCCTCCAGTGGAAGCAATGGAACTGGTGCTCAACAAGCTCAAGAAAACTCGAAGCAATATCGAATTCCTCCTCGGCATGGCCGTATAAAATAGGTTGTAGGGCTGCGTTGGTTCGAATCATTCGTGGCGCAACGCCTCAACGGGATCCATCTCGGCCGCCCGCAGGGCAGGATAGAGGCCGAACAATATCCCAACCAGTGCCGAGATTGAAAACGCAATCAATGGCGACCAAAAGGTAATTATCGTCTTCATTCCAGCGAACCACGTCACCAGCATCGGAATCGCGATACCCAGCGCCACGCCAAATAATCCTCCCGCGCCGGAAAGCAGAACAGCCTCCACCAGAAACTGTGTCACGATGTCGCGTCTCTTCGCGCCCAGCGCGCGTCGAATGCCAATTTCGCGAGTCCGCTCAGTGACTGTCGCCAGCATGATATTCATGATTCCAATGCCACCCACCAGCAACGAAATCGCGGCTATCGAGCCGAGTACGATGTTGAATATCTGTTTTGTTCGCTCGGCACGTTTCAACAATTCCAACGGCACAATGATGTCATAATCCTTCTTCTTGTGATGATGTGTTAGCAGAGCTTTAATTGCATCCGCCACTGGCACGACTTGTTCCCGGCTCTCGACCTTCACTGTCACTTCATGCAATTGCACGCGCTCCGCTTCAAAGCTTCCGCTGCGCCGTTTTGTGAGCACCTCGCCATACCGCGTCTTCGCCGTTTCCAATGGAATAAACATTTGATTCGCCGCGCCCTGGCTGCTCTGGCCTTCCTCGGTCTTGACAACTTTGCCGCGTGGTTCCATCACGCCAATCACACGATAGTATCCGCCGCCCACTCGCACATCCCGCCCGAGCGGCGAATCGAGCGGAAAAAGCGTCGGAACCATCTCCGCCCCGATAACACAAACGCTGGCGCTGCTCTGCATATCGGCCTCGTTGAAGAAACGTCCAATTGAAACATGATGATTGCGCATCTCAGGATACCACGGCACGGTGCCATTGATTTCACAATCCACACGCCGGCTGATGTTCCAAACGTAATCGCGCATGATGCGGCTGGGGACAATCACGGTCACGCCGGGTATCGTCGAGCGAATCCGCTCAATGTCCGTATAGGTTAAACCGTATTGCAAAACGTAACTTTGATTCGCGCGATCAGAAACCTTTTGCTCCTCCGGCGGTTTTATGCTGCGCAGAATTACATTCTGGCTGCCAAGGTTCTTGATTTGTTCCTGGGCTTCGAAGCTCGCGCCTTCGCCGATTGCTAACATCGCAATTACCGAGCACACGCCGAATACGATTCCCAAAACGGTTAAAAGTGAACGCAGCCGGTGTAACCACAGACTCCGCAGCGCCATGCGCAGCGTTCGGCTCAGGCGAGCCGGCGAAAAGCTGTTTGTGCCGTGTGCGTTTACGTGCCCGGCGCTTCCAAAGGAAATGAAAGATGAAGTTTCGACAGCCATTTATTCCTCGCTCACTGCCGCCTCACGTCGCTTTCGATCAGGCCGTCCCTCAGCCGGATTGTCCGCGCCGATCGCCCGGCCACTCCCGAGTCATGGGTTACCATAATCAACGTCTTCCCCTGGCGATTCAGCTCGTCGAATAACTTCAGAATCTCCGTCCCTGAACTGGAATCTAAATTTCCGGTCGGTTCATCTGCTAAAATAATCAGCGGATCGTTTACCAGCGCCCGCGCAATCGCCACCCGTTGTTGCTGTCCTCCCGAAAGTTCATAGGGTCTGTGATCAAGCCGTTCGCCGAGCCCAACACGAGTGGCCAACTCTCGCGCCACCGCTTGGCTTTCCTGCTCCGGCCAGCCCTGGTAATAGAGCGGGACTTCGATATTCTCCACCACCGTCAATTGTTGAATCAGATTGTAGGATTGAAAAATAAATCCGAGCCGATTCCCTCGGACGGTCGAAAGCGCGTCATCTTCCAATCGGGACACGTCTTCGCGGCCCAAAAAATAATTGCCCGAACTCGGCTTGTCCAAACAGCCCAGCAGATTCAATAATGTGGATTTGCCGCAACCGGACGGCCCCATAATGCTGACATAATCGCCCGGCATTATCTCGAACGTGACCCCGCGCAACGCATGGACGGTCACCATTCCCATTTCATAGGTCTTGCGAATATCGCGAAACCGCACCAGCGGCTGCACATTTCGACCTTCAGCTTCCAATTTTCCGTCCGCTTTTGACATTCGGCCTTCGGAGTTTCCGTCAGGCCTTTTTTACAAGCCCGCCTGCAGGCGCTGCCGGCTCGGGTGCGCTTTTTTCTTTCGCTGGCTGTTCCTTGCCGTCAGCAGGCTTTTCCGGACCCTGTGTTTCCGTGCGAAGCAAGATCTTGTCTCCTTCCTTCAAGCCGCTCCTGATTTCAATAAACTCGTCATTGAATTCACCGACCTCAACCAGCCGCTGCTCGGGCCTGTGTGCGCCCGCAAAATAACAGGCTTGTTTTCCTCCCGCCGCCGAAACGGCCTGCACCGGCACATAGACTACGTCGGGCAAGCGGCTCACAAATACCTCGACTTTCGCGCTCATGCCCGGCTTAAGCCAGTCGTTCGTTCCCTGAATCGTCACCGTCGTCAGATAGACCTTTAGATCGGGATTCATCCACATATTCTGCGAATCAGGCAAGACTCCCACCTGCGTGACTTCGCCATCCAGGACCTTATCCGGAAAAGCATCTACCGTGATTCGCGCCTTTTGCCCTTTCTTCACTTTCTTGATATAGCTCTCGTGAATCTTGACTCGCACAGACATTTTGGTCATGTCCGGAATTGTTATAATCGATTGCCGTTCACGAACTGAGGCACCCTCCCGAATTCGTTCCTCGCCACCGTAAAACATTATATCCTCTCGCGATCCGCCATACACCACCAGCCCGGGCCGCTGAGCTTTGATCGTGCATTTGTCCAGTTGCTCGTAGAACTCCTTTTTCTGCCGCGATTGGATGTTGTATTGGCCCTGGGCCGATTTCAGTTTCGCTTCCGCCTGGGCCAATTTCGAAACCGCGGCCTTGCGGGCGCGAGTCATCTCGCGTATCGCCTCGGCATGTTTGGAAAGATCTTCCTCCGCGGTCTTCGGAAATTCATATTTCAAAAACAGGTCCCGCGCGGTTTCCGCCGTCTGGACCTTTAAACGGCTGTTTTCATAAGCAATTTCGTCTTTCTCCATATCGATCTTCGTCACGAACCCCTTTTCGAAAAGGCGCTTCGTGCCCTCCAACGTCACCTTTGCTTGACCCTCCTCTTTTTGCGCCACTTGTAAATCATCCTCGAACTTGCGTATTTTTTGCTTCGCCTCGCCATCTCCAAGAGCGTCGATGTTCGCATACTTGGAGAAATCAATTAGAATCGACTGTGGCGCCGGGCCCGATTCCTGCGAAGTTCTGTTGGTCCCAGGGTTCGGCTCTGCGGCGGCCGTAACCGCTGCGAGTTTCAGGGCTGCAACCGAACCGGAGCCGGCATCGGCAAGTAACACCGCCGGCTTCACGTTTGCGCCCTTTGAGGTCGTATCGAATTGAATAATTGGCGTCGCAGGTTCCGTGATCGTAACGTTAGTTTGCGCCCCCGGAGCAACGCTCTCTTTGGGAGTCAAATTGGTTTGCAACAACCCAGGCTGCGGCGCTTTGGGAGGCATCTCTTGTCGCGCACCCTCTTTTGCCGAAGGCAGCGTGGCAACCAACGCCGATGCTTTTGCCTCGGCATTGGTTTGCTCCGCAGCCAGCTCTTTTTCCAATCCAAGCTGATCCACAATCTCCTGCGTGACATTGTCTCCGAGGAATTTATCGAAATCCATCCGCGCAAATCGGACTTTTTGCTCGGCGGCTTTGATGTCGCTTAAATTCTGGTTCAATTGGATTTCATAATTCTGCTGGGCATCCGTAAGATTCGCCGCGGCGGATTCGTATTGGATATCCTCCTGCACTATTTGCTTTTCCAGATCGGAGGAATCCAACTCAACCAGCACTTTGTTGGTGCGAATGTCCTCTTCACTCACTTCGTAACCTTCGTCCACGATTTTAAGAATCTTGATTCCCTGATACCCCACCCGGACCTCGCATTTCACCTCTTGCGATTCCACTGCTCGAACGCTCCCTCCTTCGAGCACAGTGATATTGAGTGGCCCTCGCCGCACCGTAAACACAGCCGCTTGGCCCTCTTTGTTTCCGCCGACCCGCAACCAGATTGTAACTGCCACAACCAGCGCGGCGCCTATCGGGATGACGAAACGCCAACTCAACCATTTCCTCATTCGAGACACGGAGTTGGCGGGAAGCGGGATTTTCATAATTCATTTGGTTGGGGCAGCCGTCGTGGCAATCTTGTCTTTCAATCGGGGAACTTGCAGAGAAAACGCTCTTGTTTCATCAGTTCGCGCTGCGCTGGCGCTATGAGTCGGTTCCTCCATATCCTCCCATTGGCCGTCGTGCTTAATGTACAGAATGCCCATGTTATCCCAAAACTGCAGCCGCGCGATTGTGTGCGCCACCAGCGCCTGCGTGAGCTGGACCTTGGACGACAACAGCGCGTTCTGTGCATCGACCTGGTCGAGCGCCTTTGCCCGGCCAAATTCCGCCAGTAATTCCTGCTCCTCGACTCGGCGTTCTGCCAGCTTCACGCCGATTTCGTTGATTTCATAATTCCGTTTAGCTTGTTCGAGCGTTCTCCAGCTTTCACGAATCTGCAATTCAATCTGATCCCGCTGCAAGTCGGCGTTTCTCCGCGCCTGTTCCTGGGCGATCAACGCGGCCCGGTAAGCATTGCGCTCAGCCTTGCGTTCAAGCGGAAGGTCGACCGTCGCGCCCACGTCCCAATTGTAATTCGCTAACTCTGGAAAGGTGAGCCCGCGGCCTTTCTTCGGACTATCCAACGCGCCATGCGCAACGAAATCGAGTTGAGGCTTCAATCTGTCTGCCGCCAGCACCACCTTTCGCACGCTATCCTCTTGCCCGTTTCGGGCGTTTTGATAATCCAATCGCGCCGCCAGAGCGATTCGGATCGCATCATCAACATTGATCTTTGGATGATGAATCTTCAATTGCTGAAGTTCTTTATCATCCAGCACGATCTTCGAATCCACCGGGATTCCAATTTGGATTTTAAAATCGTCGAGCGACCGTTGGTAACTCCGAACCGCATTCACCCACGCGCTCTCTGCGGAAAGCTCCTGTTGTTCGATTCGGCCGAGATCTGTCTGAGTCGTTCGGCCTTCTGCGGCAAGATCGCGCGTCCGGTCTCCAGCTTTGTGCGAGCTTTGAAAGTTCAGGAAGTTGTTTTGCGCCTCGTCTCGAAAGCCCAGCACGCCATAATAGGCAGAGGCAATCTGCACGCTGAAATCCTTCCGAAAACGAACAAAATTGCGCACCTCATACAATAAATCTCTTTCAGCTTGAGTCAGATTCTCGATATCTGCCTTAAAACCCGCATCTCGCAGTAACGGCCGCGTGAACGTCGCGCCTATCTCCGACGACATGACCGAACGCGGATCCCCCGAAATGTACCGGATGAAATCCGTCGTAAACGCAGCCGATATTTTCCCAATGTCACGAATCAGCCATTCCACGCCGATACTGGTCCCGGATTGAAACGGGCGGCTCTCGCTGAAGTGATCGTTTTGGTGGATAACGACATCCCCCACGGCATTTGTGCTCGTGCCCCGCGGCGTGGTCTGCACCGAATACGTTGCCGTTCCTCCAGCGGAAAATATCGGCGTGAATTGATGTCGCGCAAGGGAGAGCGACAACGCCGCGAGATAGAGTTGCTCCTTGCTGGTTTGATAAGTCCGGCTGTGCCTGACCGCCAGCTCAAGAGCCTTATCCAATGAAAGGATCTTTGCGCCAATCTCGGCCTGTGCGGCTTCACCAATAAAATCGTTCGTTCCTTTTGCCTCTGGCAAACCCTCTAAATTGATTTGATCGGTTTGCTCTATCGTGAACTGCGGCTCCATGTTGGTGACCAGCGGCGTCTTCTGCTCGATGAGCCGGTAAGCCTCCTTATCCGCCGAGCGCCGATAATGCTTCGCTGTGCATCCCGCAAGCGCCAATGCGCAGGCGATCCAGGTCACCTGCAGAAATAGTTTGTGGGAACCGCCCCGCTTCACGCGCGGACAGCAATCCCACCTTTCAGGGTTGCCCTTGATTCTCACGGAGCCTTTCAGCCTAAAGGCGTTTCGAAGGCAGGCAAGTGAAATACGCCCGCGCGCCAAACACCCAGCCGTTGATTTGACCAATTAGACGCAATTTCGTTCCGCCTGGTTCAATCTGACCGTATAACTCCGTATCTGCGCGAAAGTTGCGCGGCTTCTCGACTGACACCGATCGATCTGGCCAACGCCGGTTTCAGTGTATCAAAATCCCCCTGGGTGACTCACCTCATTGAAGTAATTCGTGTAAAATCGAATGACGAAGAAACCGATCATGACCGCCACCATTAAATAAATCGCGCGCGGCGTCCATTGCGCCAGGTAATGCAGTTTGCGCGAGCCCTCACTTTGGTAATACTGCTGCAGTCGCTTCAATGTCTCGTCCAATTTCCCGCTAATTTCACCACTGGAATATTGATTTGCGAACAGCGACGGAAATCGCGACGAAGAGCTTACCACTTCCGCTGGAGTCTGACCCCCATCGACCTTCGGCCTCCACCCCAGCACCGTCCGCCGAATCGCCGGTGAACCACAAGCCGTCGCCGCCAGTTCCCACGCCTCGATGACCGTCACCCCTGCGCTCAATAACGCCTCCAATGCTCCCGCCAACCGCGACAGGGCCAGGCAATGCCGCGCCGTCCCCAACACAGGAATCGGTCGCAGGAAATGCTCGACCCATGAACGCCACCGTTCGCCATGACGCCCTTGCGTCGCGTAAGCCACCGCCACAAAGACCGCATACAGCGGAATCAGCACGCCAAATGTCCGCCACACAAAACCCATCCAATCGTTCGACGCAAAACTATGCACAAATGCGAAAATGAAGATCGCAAAGTGAAACAAAAACGCCGGATACGCCAAATCGCCAATCATTTGCCGGGCCAGGCGCGCCCGGTCCTGGTAGTGATCGGACAACAGCCTGAAGCACGAATCCAACCGCCCACTGTGCTCGCCCGCATGAAGCAATGCGATGTCAAATGCCGGCAGCCATCCTTTCTGCCGGTTTAGCGATTCCGCGAACGTGTAACCCGCCTTGAGATCCGCCAAAAGATTGCGAATGTGTACGCGATACGAAAACCCCGGTGGATTCTGCTGCAAATGTTCCAGCGCGTGAATCAACGTCAACCCTGCGCCCGTGAGCTGTGCGAGTTGGTAATAGAAGTCTGCCTTCCGCGTCAACTGCCCGGGCGTAATAATCAATGGCATATTGCGACTGTGCTGTAGCGGCTTCCGATTAACCAGTCAGTTCCATGCCCACCAGGCATACGTCATCAGAGAATCCAGTTCCGCCCGAAAATGCCTGAATTTCTTCCAGCAGCTCATCGAACAGCCGCGCCACGCCAACCTGCGCGCGACTCCGGACTCCCTCAATCAGCATAGCCTGCGTGTAAATCTCATTGGCGGCGTTATGAACTTCATACAAACCATCGGTAAACAGCATCACCAGATCTCCAGGCACTAACTTGCTCTGCGAAGTCTCATACAACGCATCCTCAAATAGCCCGAGTGCCGCTTGTCCTTTGCCGCACGCATTGCCCAGCGGCACCACCTCAGAACTGCTTCGCTTCGCAAGCAGCGGTTTTGGATGACCCGCATTCGCATAACGCAACACACCGCTCTTCCAATCGGCAGCCAGGTAAAAGCCCGTCGTCAGCATCGGCGAGCCCGTGTGCTTCAGAATCGCGTAAAGATCGCGGTTCAGTTTGCTCAAAAACTGGCCCGGATCTGTTGCCAGCGGTTTTAATTCTTCGACCAGCGCTCGAATCATTGCTGTGACCAAAGCAGATCTAACTCCATGCCCCGCGACATCACAAATAAACACACCAACTTCCGTCTCCGACAAAGCAGAAATGGCAAAAAAATCTCCACCGACCGTTCCTGCTGGCAAGTAACGATGCGTAAATTGAAAAGCGCTTTCGTTCGGCGCGCTCGGCTTTGGAAAAACCGGATACTGTTGCGGCAGCATCGTAAGCTGAATTTCCCGCGCCATCTTCAAATCATCCTGTAATTGGCGGTTCCTCGAGCGGAGCTCTTTCCGATTCTGCGCTAGCAGACTGTTAACCCGCCGGATTCTTTCATCCGCAAGTCGCTGCTCGGTAATGTCCCAAAAAATTCCCTGCAACCCGGTAATCTTCCCGTCGTTACCCCGCAGCGGCGTCTTGACTACCTGCACGTACATCTTCTGGCGGCCCGGCGGCTGGTGTTCCTCCACCGTTTCATACGGTTCCCCGGTTTCGAGCACGCGCCGGTCATCCTGTTGATACTTCTCGGCCAATTCACGCGGGAAAAAATCAAAGTCCGTTTTGCCCAACACATCCTCCAACTTTCGGTCAAGCGTCTTGCAGAACTGCTGATTGGCAAATGTGAATCGCTCCTCGCCGTTTTTTCGAAAGATATTTTGCGGCAACGTCTCAACCAGCGAATGATAGAGCCGCTCGGAATCGCGCAATTTCTCCTCCGTTTGTTGCCGTTGCGTTATGTCCTCGACCGTCCCTTCGTAATAGAGCAGCCGGTCTTTCTTGTCCCGTACCGCGCGGCAATTTTCTGAAATCCAGATGACGCTCCCGTCTTTGCGATAAATCTGTGACTCAAACGCGGTGATAATATCCTGCTCCTGCATCAGCCGAATGAATTCGCTGCGCCTTCCTTCATTGACATACAGCCTCGTTCCGATGTCAGTCAGGCCCTGCATCAATTCCTCCGGGTTCGCGTAACCGTAAATTCGCGCCAGCGCCGCATTCGCGATCAGGTAACGCCCCTCCGGAGTCGTTTGAAAAATGCCTTCAACCAGGTGATCAAAAACACTATGGTACTTCTCCTCCGCATTGAGCAACGCCATATCCATCCGATGCCGCTCGATCGCATACCGAATCGAGCGCTCCAGCCATCCGGCAGTGACCTGGCTCTTTACCAAGTAATCCTGCGCCCCGGCCTGGACCGCTTCTAGCGCCACTCTTTCATCATCCAGATCGCCTGCCACGATAATAGGCAATTTCGGAGCTTCCGCCTTGATCAACGAAACATTTGCCAGGCCCGCGCCGTCGGGCACGCTTACATCAACCACCACAACATCGAAGTGGTCCTCCGTCAACGCGGATAAGCCTACTTGCAAATCGGGTGCGGAACGAAGCTCAGCGCCGAGCTCCCGCGCCTGCTCAATCATCTCACGCACGGTTCGGGCAAACCCGGCGTCGTGCTCGATCAATAAAACTTTCAATCGGTCCTGCGGCATTTCAACCTTTTGCAGGCCCGCCTGTCCGAGCCCGCAGCAAATCGAACTTGTGCAGCCTCGATCATCTCACGATTGCGTTTACGCAGCAAGTGAATAGGCATAATACGTTATCCCCCCGAATCCTTGGCGAATCGGATCGCGGCTGTGTCGAACACCTGCCGCAGAAAGCCACTCCGCATCGACCGCGAATGGAAGTTTTAGCGTGCCGACTCGCGTTGGGCCTGCTTCGGCTGGTTTTCGACACAGCCCCGATCCGTTTCACCCAGTCGCGCGCCTTCCTGGTGTTTCGCTAAGCATTCCGGTTATCCACGCGGTGCGCGACAAAATTGGGACCGAAGCTTTAACGCGTCAACGCTTCAACCCGTCAACGCCCTCCTGCCGGAGCCAGAATGTATTCCAGAATGTCCGCCATCGCCTTGGTGTCGAGCCCTTGCTCCAGCCCTTCGGGCATCAGGGTCCAGGGTTGCGGCTCTATGGATTCGACATTTGATCGAGGCAAGACCACTTCATCGCTGTTCGGCGCAATCAATGTGACCGCTCGCGAATTTTGCTGTTCCAGCAGGCCCGTGCTCAGCCGCCCGTTCTTGGTTTCAATGACGCAAGTAATATATTTTGACTGCATTTGGGCGTTGGGCTGGATGATCGACGAGAGAAGTTTATCTTTGCTCAATGCCCTCATGTCCGCGAGATCCGGGCCCAATGTGCGTCCATGTTCTTCCATTCCATGACAATTGGCGCAGCGCGCCTGGTACAATTCGCGACCGTGATTGACATCGCCGGCCAACCGCAGAGCAGAACGGAAACCTTCAACAACCGCAGGACGTTGGGGCGACAGCGGACCGAACAGGCGCACAGCTCGCTGGCGTATCGATGAATCGCCGTACGCTCGCAGCATATTTACGTCGGTCGTGTTTACCTCCTCAGGTTGGATTCGGCCACTTTCAATCGCAGCGAGCACCATGTCCAGGCGGTCGACCCGACTGAGCAACGCCGCAACCACCTGCTTCTTCAGAGTGGGATTGAGCCCTGGCCAACGTGCCAGCAGACTTGTTACGATGCGAGGATCTGAGTAACCACCGAGCGTTTTAATCGCTGCCCATTGGATGGCCGGCGATTGGTTCGCTTCCAGCAATAAAAGAAACCAATCACCCACATCGGTCACGGAGTAAGCACCAGCCCCAACCAAACGAATAGCTTCCAATCTTAGCGGGTCAGCCACTTTGTAATCCGCGGACATTCCCACGGCCTGGGAATAAACGCGCTCAAGCCGGTGCTTTGGATCCACCAACGACAAGGAACTGCCCGTGCGACGCAAACCCTCTCCCAGACCCGCAGCCACAACGTAGATGTTCGCCAAACGCGGGTCCGCTTCATTGCGTTCGAGCCAATCTATGACCTGATCGACCTCATCCAGTTCTCCTTGCGTGCCGATCATCATCGCCAATCGTCGCAACAGGTCGAGGCCGGCCGCGCTGTTGCGTGTCGCTCCGTCTTCGGCGAGCGCGGCAAAACATTCCCCGGCTCCTTCACCCAGTGAACTGAAAATGGCCGTTTGCATATAAAGATCATTTCCACCACGCCCAAGCATTTGGGCTAAAAGCTGCGGACGTCCTTGATGCCGAATCTCGCCCAGGGTCAGGGCGAGCTGATAGCGGACACTGGGAGACAAGTCGTTGCTCATCAATCGCAATTGATTCCATATCGTATCGGATACGTTCCCGTTCACCGCCAGATTTTCGCAGAGCAGCACCGCGCGTTCTCGAACGGGTGGCTCCGCATCCCGCAACCCTTTTAATACCACGGCTTCGTTCAAGCCACCTGCCGCATCCAGTGTTGCCAGAGCGTGCAGGCGCGCCACAGGAATGCGCGCATTGTTCACCATGTTCGTCAGCAATCCGATCGCCGCCGGGTCCCTTTTTTCGCAGAGCAGGCGCGCAGCGGTATCGCGGTGCCAGCCATCGGCGTGCGCCAAAGTCGCCGCCAAATCGTAAGTTTTTGCTTTGCCGAGTTGAGGCGGCTTCGGTTGTTTGAAGTTGTCCGGCACGATTCTCAAGATGCGGCCGCTTTCACCGCCGTCCCGAAAATCCGCGATGTACAGCACTCCATCCGGTCCGTTCACGATTTGTACCGGGTGAAAAGACGTATCCGTTGATTGCAGAAATTCAGTGTTTTGTTCGCCTGGTGGCCGTTCGGCAACTACCTCCAGCCCATTTTCGCGCAACCACATCCGGTGGATGCAGTGTGCCTCCGCATCTGCAACAAAGGCATTGCCGATAAAATTTGTAGGAAAAGCGTTGCCCCGATACACCGCGCAGCCGCGCGCTCGAGTGAACCACGCCGGATAGGGAATCGCGCTGACCGCTGTTGCTTGTCTCGTCGCTCCGGAAGGCACTGCCGGACCTGAATTGGGAGCAACGAGCCGATAGATGGGAGCCGCTGATTGAGCACTGTCCACTGCTTCCGGTGCTGAAGCAAAAAAGGGATTCCGCGCAAAATAGCGCGGTTCGAACATTGCCTGGCGCAATGAGTGTGTGAAGTCACAAAAGAACTTCCGTCCCCGGTCATCAAACGTCAGTCCGGATTGGGCCGAACCCGCCTCTGCTGAGAGCGTCAATACGCGTGGATCAAATGAAAAATCGTTACGGCCAAGCATGATGGGTTCGGAACCTTTTGCTTCCACCGCGTTGATAGTTCCGCCAATTCCAGATGCGCCTCCGTGGATGCGGTTATCCAGGCCCCAGGCAAAATTGTTTAATAAAAAATCGAACCGTAGGACCCTCGAATTGCCGCCAAATCCTGAAAATACCGTTCGGCGTTCGTCGGCGATGCCGTCCCCGTCGACATCTTTGAAATAAAGAATTTCAGGCGTCGCCCCGACAAAAATTCCGCCGTTGTAGCATGCAATCGCGGATGGCAAGGCGATATCATCCGCAAACACCGTGCTCGAATCGAATACTCCGTCGCCGTCGGTGTCCTCCAGCAGGCGGATTCTTCCGAGGTGCGGCGATTGCTCCCGGCGCTCCGGATAATCCCGCATTTCGGCAACAAACAACCGGCCATTTTCGTCAAAGGCCATTGCCGCTGGCGCGGAAACCACAGACTCGCCCGCGACCTGTTCAACTCGAAAACCCTGTCTGATGCGGAATCCGGTAACGCCATTGGTGGCCCGAGCCGTCGGTGCGTTTGAAATGATTCCTTCAGCGCCGAGCGTCTTTACCGGGAAATAAAGAAACAGCGCGCACGCGATAAGAATCACCCAATCTGGCAGCTTTGTGTTTGTTCCTGATTGCCGCATAAGCATCCCGGATAACCCATTGAGGTTGCCCTCACCGAATATACCCGATACAGGCAAAAGTTGAAAGCCGCTCGAATTAAGCGCACCGCTTCTTAAGACACCTGGATCGGATGAGCGAAGTAATCGGCTGGTATTTTGGAGGTCGATTTTCGCCATTCGAATTTCGACCACCCGACCGATTCTCTGAAACCGCCTCTAATTCGGCGCCTGCTCAATATATTCCATCAAGTCTGCCAGATCCCGCAGCTTCAGTCCCGCTTCGAGACCCTCCGGCATCAGCGACTGGCCCTGGCTTTGCATCTTTTTGATCTCCGACCGGTTGATGACATTTTCTTTCCCATAAGCCTGCCGGATCGTAACTGTCGTCGAAGTTTCGTTCGCAACCAGCCCAATGTAGCTTTCACCGTCTTTCGTTTCGACAACATAACTGATGTAATCCGGACGCACCTCGCGATTCGGGTCCAATATATTCACCAGCATCTTCTCTCGGCCGCTATTCTTCACCGTCACAAGATCGGGCCCCAACGCATGACCTTCTCCGCCTAGCCGATGACACGAGATGCAACGGTCCTGATAGATTTTCTTCCCGTGGATGCCGTCGCCTTTCAAATCAATTGCCGCAAGAAAAGAATCAATCACCTGTTGACGCGTGCTCGCTGGCGGAGCGGATAACACTTTCGCCGCCAATTCACGAACTGATTTGTCGCTGTGCGTGCGGACAAATTTGGTTTGCCCGGTCGTCAATACCGAGGCCCGAATCGCTCCGGCCTCTATCGCCTTCAACAAAGCCGTTACGCGTTCAGGTCGTGCCAGCAATACCGTCACGGCCTCGCTGCGAAGTCGTGGAGTCATTGCGTCCCAGCGTTTTACCAACTCCGGGCCGACCGCAGCGTCGTTAATCCGCGCCAGTGTCGAGAGCGCCGCCAATTGCACCGGCTGCGGTTGCTGCAAGTCAAGCAGCGACATAAGCAATGGACCTGATTCGACAAAATTGCCAACGCCCAGCGCCTCCACGGCCTCGACTCGTCCCGCTTCCGGCGCCTGGATGTCAACGGCTGTCTTTTTAGCTGCCGCCAGTATCTCCTTCACTTTTCCACTTTCCGCCGGCAACGCTCTGCCCGTGCGCTGAAGCCCGTCGCTTAACGCGCGAATGAGCCCAAAGCTGATGTCGGGCTGCTTGGTCTGGGTTTGGGTGATAAATTCCAGCAACTGGGCCACTTCTTCGTCTTTGCCACTCGCTCCAACCAGCGCCGCTAATTGCCGCAGAAAAGCTTGCCCGGCTTTGGACTCGTACTCGTTCGTATCGCCCGAAACAACTTTTAACAAATCCGCAGAGCCATCCGCGAGCGACGACAGAATCGCGGCCTGCGTCCATGAACTTTCAATATCCCGTTTTGCAATCGTCGCAAGCGGTCCAATTTTCGCCGGGCCATTGATTTCACCCAGTGTGAACGCCAGTTGATAGCGCACTCGGCTCGATGAATCATTCGCCAGCCCTTGCAGTTTGCTCAGCAGCTTCCCGGAGGGCGTTCCATTATTTTCCGAAAGCTTAATCGCGTGCTCCCGGACTACCTCATCCGCATCGCCTAAAGCTCCAATTATATAATCCTCGTTCAATTCTCCCAGCCCATCGATCACGTGCAACGCGTGCATCCGGGCGAGGGGAAATCGTGATTCCGCAAGCAGGTGGCCGAGCAGGGGAACGGCCGACTTATCCTGCCGTTCATACAAAAGCCGCGCCGCCGTGTCACGATGCCAGCCATTCGGATTTTCCAACGTGGCCACGAGTTCCGCGCTCGACGCGTTGCCCAAACGCGGCTGTTTCGGCCGCTTAAATCCATCCGGAACGATGCGATAAATTCGGCCCCGGTTGTTTCCACTGTTCAAGTCCAGAAATTTTTTGATGTTATCCGGCAGCGACCACGGGTGTTCGATAATCTCCCGATACATATCAATCACGTACAGCGTGCCATCCGGTCCATTCGCAAATTGCACCGGTCGAAACCAGGTGTCGCTCGACGCTAAAAATTCAACCTTTTCTTCATCCGCAGGACGCTGTGCCTTTAACCCAACCCCATCTGGAATCAAAATCTTTCGATGAACCAGATTGCCACCGGCATCGCCAATGAAAGCATTATCCAGAAACTCCTTCGGGAACGCGTCGCCGCGATAGATCGTCGTTCCAGTAGCCCCGGTGAAATAACCCGAGGCCCGTCCTCCGCCTTCAACGGGTCCGCCAACTAATCCGGCAACCCGCCAGCGCGTTCGAATCACGCGCCACGGTTCCTCCGGACTGATCCGATAAACTTCCGCTGCGGGTCCATCCACGGCAATGCTCGCGAGGCAAGCCGGCATCGCATAGAACGAATTTCGCGACGCATATCGGTCGTCATACATAAACAAGCGAATGTGATCGCTATTGTTGCACGCAAAACGGCGGCCCACGTCATCGAAGCTAAGCCCGTGCTGCCCGCCTCCGGCCTCTGAAGTCATGGTCATTTTGCGTGGCTCAATCACAAAGTCGCGTCCATGAAGTTCAACCGGCTTAAGCTCCGGATGCCGCAGCGATTTACCCATGCCCCCGTTGCTGCTGGTCGCTCCATGAATGCGATTATCCAAACCCCAGATGAACGAATTGAGCATTCCCTGCGCATTGATTCGTTTCACTCCTTCGGCAAGACCCGTGAAAACTGTCTCTCGTACATCTGCCTTTCCATCACCATCCGTATCTTTCAAGTAAAGAATATCCGGCGTCGCGCCAACGAACACGCCGCCGCCATAACAGAAAACAGCCGTCGGCCACGGCAGATTATCGGCGAAGACCGTGCTTTTTTCATACACTCCATCGCCGTCGATATCTTCCAACATCCGAATCCGCCCGAGATGCGGAACCTCTTCGCGACGCTCCGAATAATCAATCATCTCCACCACAAACATTCGCCCATTCTCATCGAACGTAAGCGCCACGGGGCTGGCAATATTCGGTTCGCAAGCGGCAATTTCCAGGTGAAAGCCCTTCTTTATTTGAAATGTCTTGAGAGCATCTTTTGGTTCGACCGCTGGAAACCGCGGCAGATCATTGGAAGTCACAGTCGGCTCCGCCGCCCAAATGCTGAAGGCGCAGACGAGAATGAATTCGAAAATCACGACTCGGCCAAAATACTTCATAACTGCTCGCGCGGAGTTTCATTGACGCATTTGTCCCGATTCAAGCTTTTTGTGGACGCCTCAATTCTGTCGCTTCGAGTCCCGTCCTGCGTGCGGGACGGCAGAATCTTCGAGCAACGCGAACTGCAACCAACTGGAAATTTACCCTGCGGCTTTTTTCTGCCACCAAAGCATCAACTCTAGCCCGGTGCGATTCGGATAAGAGCGCGGAACCCATTCCTTTACCAGATTGAATTCAGGCGAGAATCGCTGCCATTGCTCTTCGCGCGTCGTGCCAAACGGCGGGCCGTCCTTGTCTGGAATCAGATAATTCACGGCCAGATATTGGCCATAAGGTTTGAGCCAGCGCGATACTGCGCGAACGTAATGATCGCGTTCGACGAGATCGATCGCACAGAACAGCGTGTGTTCGAAAATCCAATCGAACAGGAACGGCGGGTCACCATGAACAAAATCCGCTTGGACAAATTCCGCAGATAAGCCCGCCGCGGCGGTTCGTTCGGTGGCGAGGCGGATGGCGCTTGGCGCGAGGTCGAATCCAAATGCTTTGAATCCGGCAGCCGCCCATGCGCGCACGTCATGGCCCGTTCCGCAGCCGGGAACGCAGACCGTCCCTTTCGGCAATCGCGCATTCGCGCCAAGGAAGTCCACCAGGCCTGGCGACGGCTCGCCCTTTTCCCAGGGCATGTCCTTGGTTTGGTATCGTCCTTCCCAATATTCAGAGCTCATAAAAAATGGAATACCATACTCGACGACAAAAGTAATTACGCTTCACCCCCCTCTCCCCATCCGCCCGCCCCGATCCAATCGGGGATGGGGAGAGGGACGGGGAATCGCCATTGAGTTAAGGATTTCTCAAAGATAAGAATGTACAAGGTAGATACATTTGTGCATTAGAGTGGAGGTGCACACGATTACTGAAACAGTTCCTGGTTACCTTGTT
>Ga0193709_1000239_pt1 | contig 21687 bp, 21 predicted proteins | sample H3c2metaG_FD_160571 | JGI IMG/M metagenome (GOLD analysis project Ga0193709, IMG submission 160571) | Soil microbial communities from a riparian zone of the East river system, Colorado, United States - H3c2 | ecosystem: Environmental > Terrestrial > Soil > Riparian zone | place: USA: East River... | reverse complement strand
CTTTCTGGTGGTGCTTTTGAACATGCACACCATGGTGATGGAAAGAACGCGCGAGATCGGCATTTTGAAGGCGCTGGGAAGTTCGCGGCTGGACATTGTGAAATTGTTGCTTGGGGAGACGCTGGTGCTGGCGCTGCTGGGAGCAATAAGCGGAATCGCGATGACATTTTTAGTCGAGGGAATCTTGAAAGAGACGACGCCGTCGCTGCAGATTTTGCTTACACCGGGGTGGCTGGGAGCGGCGCTGTTGCTGGCGTTGGCGGGAGCTGCGGCGGGAGCGGTGTACCCGGCATTGCGAGCCGCAAGCTTTGATCCGGTGGTGGCGCTGGCCTATGAATGATTTTTTCCCTGAGTTTTTGCCGCGCAGTAATCTTCACAACATGTTGCGCGTACTGATTGCCAGTTTCGAATCAAACTGATATTAAGAGTTGAGTTCGCAATAGTATTTGGTCGAGTGCGCCTGGTGCCTGCGGTAGTCTAAGCGGGAACAGCTTGCAACTGGCGCGTGCGGACACCTGAACCAAGCGCTGCGAGGAGACAACGATGAAAAGGAAGGCACTGGTATGGTTGGCGGCGATAGCCTGCGTGGCTGGTGCTTCGCAGGTCCGGGGACAACTTGGATTTAGCGCGATCAAGCGGCCGAACATCGCGAATATATTCCACCCGGTGGTGGGCGCGGGCACCACTTATGAAGAGACGAAGAAAGACGGGAAAAAGAGCACCATGGAGATGTCTATCGTGGGAAGCGAAATGTTCGGCGAGCAGCAGGGGTATTGGATGGAGGTGGGACACGCGGATAGCAGCACGGAGCAAGTGACTTACGGAAAGATGCTGGTCACGCCGGCGGATTTTGCCTTTCACAAGGTGATTTTCGTGATGCCCGGCTCCACGCAGCCGATGGAAATGGATGTGGATGGCGCCAAATCGCACCGCGATAACCTGGATAAGAAACTGGAGAAGTGGCATTCGGTTGGGAACGAAAGCCTTACCGTGCCGGCAGGGACTTTTTCCTGCGAGCATTGGACCAAGGACGAGGGAAAAGGCGACGTCTGGGTGAGTTCGAAGGTATCGCCAATGGGTATAGTTAAGATGGTGGACGAGAACGAAACCATGGTCCTAACGAGATTGATCAGCGATGCCAAGAGTCATATTACTGGCACGCCGGTAAAATTCGATCCACAAATGCTTCGCCAGCAGAAGGGGCCGAAGCCGCAATGATGGTTGGACAAATCGGCGAGAGAGGGAATGGATGAGTGAAATTCGGATGGCACCGGTTAGCGACAAGCATTACGAAGCGACGATTTTAGAACGGCGAGAGTTGTCGGAGGATTTGTGGCTGGTGAAAGTCGATCCGGGAGGGCCATTTCAATTCAAGGCCGGACAGTACGCGACGCTGGGTTTCGATTTCGAGGGCAGACGTATTGAGCGGGCATACTCGATCGTATCTTCGCCGTATGAAGAGGGACTGCTGGAATTTTTCGTGGAGCTGGTGCCGCAAGGCGAGCTTACTCCGCACCTGTACAAATTGCATCCAGGCGACAAGTTGTATTGCCGGAAAATTGCCAAAGGGCGATTCACGCTGGATCTGAAAAGTGGGCGGACCAATCATCTGCTGCTGGCGACGGTGACGGGGCTTGCGCCATTTGTCAGTTATGCGCGAACCCTTTATAAAGATTGGAAGTCCGGGAATTCGCCGATGCCTGGGAATCATAAACTTTACTGTTTGCAGGGCGGAAGCCGCTCGTGGGAATTCGGGTATCGCGATGAAATGGAAAAGTATGCGGCGCAAGCTCCCTGGCTGAAGTATGTTACGACGGTGAGCCGTCCGTGGGAGGATGCGACTTGGCAAGGAGAGACCGGGCGCGTCGATGATTTGATTCGCAAGTACACGGATTTATGGGGCTTGAAACCGGCCGACACGACCGTGTACCTGTGCGGACATCCGAGCATGGTCGAGAACGGACGCGGGATTATGCAGCGAGCCGGGTGGCAGAAAGGCTCGATGTTTGAAGAGGTTTATTTTCAGCCACCCAAGGAAGACTGAGGCCCACTCCACCGCCAGCAGCACCGCCCCCTGATTAACCGACCTGGTATTCGGTGCAACTGCCAATGGGTGAACAAGCAGCAGAATCGCGCCATCAAAAAGGTCCGCGACCTGCGACTGACATTCGTCCCATCTTCACTTAGCGTCAATTGGGTGTCGCTCCAAATGGCAAACTCCCCCTGCTATTGACGCTTGCTGTGTCGATCACTATCATTCCTATAGAGTATCGATAGGAGATACATCTTGCACTCCGAACCGACAACTCTTTTGCAAGGGACTTTGGACATGCTGATCTTGAAATCGCTTGTCGCTGGCGAGATGCACGGACTGGGAATCTCGCGGAGAATCCAGCAGATCACCGGTGGCACTTTTGTCGTTAAGCCCGGCTCGCTCTTTCCCGCTTTGCACCGAATCGAAGAACAGGGTTGGATATCCTCTTTTTGGGGAGACTCCGAAAACAACCGCCGCGCGAAATACTACCGCTTGACCAAGCCCGGACGGAGGCAACTCGAAGTCGAAACCCGGCGATGGGGCCGCATTTCTTGGGCGATTGCGCAAGCTTTGCAAACGTCGTAGAGGTGGTCGTTATGCCATGGTTTGTGAAGGCGCGAAGCTTTTTCCGGAATTTGTTGTTCTGGCAGCGGGTAGAGGCGGATCTCGATGCGGAAGTGCGATCGCACCTGGAGATGCTGACCGAGGAGCACGTGCTAGCGGGGATGGCTGCGGCGGAAGCGCAGCGGGCGGCGCGGATCGAGCTTGGCGGAATTGACCAGGTGAAGGAACAGGTGCGGTCCGAACGCACGGGCGGCTGGCTGCAATCTGTGATCGCCGATTTCCGCTTCGCGCTGCGGCAACTTCGCAAATCCCCGGGATTCACGGCGGTGACCGTTTTAACGTTGGCGCTCGGCATCGGCGCTAATACCGCCATTTTCTCTGTCGTGAATTCCGTACTTCTGCGCTCACTCCCGTTTTCGCATGCGTCGGAACTCCTGGACATTTCCGCGCGGAGCACGTATTTCGATTTCACTAGTCTGGGACTTTCGCTCCCGGATATTGCCGACCTGCGGAACTCCTCTAAGTTGCTGGCCGCCCTCGCGGTGTATCAGGATTCGCCGAAGGAACTCGCAGTCGACACCCCGCAGCGCCTGGAGGCTACCGCCGTTTCTAAAGATTTTTTCGAACTACTCGGTTTTGGCCCGATCTGTGGGCGCACATTCGGGTCAGAGGACATGCAGCCCGGCAGCCGTTCGGTGATTCTCAGCTATTCCCTTTGGCGAGACACGTTCGGCGCTGATGCCGCTGTTCTCGGCAGAACCATCATGCTTGATGCCTCGCCGCATACCGTCATCGGTGTAATGGCGGCGGAGCCGGCCCTGGGTTTCGCGACGGACTCTAAACTTTTCACTCCGCTCATTCCGACGGAAGCACAACTTGCCGATCGCGGGAATCACGCGTATTCGGTCATCGCTCGTCTGCGCCCACACATTACCGCCGCCCGGGTGCAATCCGAACTCGACACGATTTCCGCTCGGCTGGCTTCCGCTTACCCAGATGTCGATCAAGGCTGGAGCATCCATGCCACGCCTCTTAAACAATATCTGCTCGGCGACGCGCGTACTCCACTCGCTATTCTCCTGTGCGCCGTGGGTTTCGTTCTGCTGATCGCCTGCGCCAATGTTAGCAATCTGTTCCTGGTCCGTGGGTGGGCGCGCCGGCGCGAATTCACCATTCGCGCGGCCCTGGGAGCCTCGCGGTCCGTTCTGATTCGTCAAGTCGCGGTGGAATCTCTCGTGGTGGCGGCCGCCGGGGGAGCGTGCGCTTTCGCGTTCGCCGTGTGGACGGTGCAAACGCTCCGCTCCATCCTCCCACCGGAAATTTCGCGCCTGCAGGAGATTCGCATCGACATTTCTGTAGCGTGGTTCACGGTTGGCACGTCGCTGCTTGCCGCTTTGCTCTCGGGGCTGGCCCCCGCTTTGCTAAACACACGCGGTGATCTGAGTCTAGCCGTCGGAGAAACTTCCAGCAGCGGACCGGTCGGAGGTTCCGGCCACAACTTCCTGCGTCAACTCCTCGTTGTAGGCGAAGTTGCGCTCGCGTGCATTCTTCTGATCGGCGCGACCCTAGCGCTTCGCAGCTTCGGCCAACTTCTTCGCCTGGACCTCGGCTTTCAACCAGAGCATCTCCTGACTTTGCGCCTCGATTTTCCCAAGTTTCGCTTCGCGTCTCCTGAACCGGCCATCATCTTTGTTCACCAGGTTTTGGAATCCACTCGCGCCACTCCCGGCGTAACCGCTGCTTCCGCCGGACTGGTATTCCCCATGTCCGACGAAGTCGCGGAAACGACGTTCGAAACCGAAGCGATGGTCGCTGATCCCAAGCATGCGCAGCAATCTGCACTGGCCAATCGCGTTGCGCCGGATTTCTTCCGCACGCTTGGTATCCCTGTTCTGGCCGGGCGCGACTTTAGTGAAGCCGATATAAAAGGAAACTCACCAGTTTTTATTGTGAACGCGACTCTCGCCAAGAAATATTTCGGCAGCACGGATGCGGTTGGCAGACGCTTCTCCACCGATTTTTCTTCGGGCCATCCGGTGTGGGGGCAAATCGTCGGCGTGGCTGGAAATGTTCGCGAGACGAATCCCCAAGATGATTTCAAGCCCCAGATTTACGCGCCGTTTTACCAGACGCCGCGCATTTTCGGTGTCTATCTGATGGTTCGATCCGCGGCCGATCCTGCAGTGCTGGTGCCTGCACTGCGGGAGCGCATCTGGTCCATCGACAAAAACCAGCCCGTCACTGCGGTTGCCACACTCGATCAGCGCATCGCGGAGGTGCATGCTTCGCCTCGTTCGCAAACTCTTCTACTCGGGATCTTCGCCGCGCTCGGCCTACTTCTCGCGCTCATCGGTGTGTACGGCGTCATGTCGTATCTGGTCGGGCTGCAGACGCGTGAAATCGGGATTCGCATGGCGCTCGGTGCAGATCGTGGTCGGATTCTCGATCTGTTTATCGTGCACGGCTTAAAGCTCACCCTGTCCGGAATTCTCATCGGAATCGTCATCGGATTGGCTCTCACTCGATTCATGGGCAGCTTGCTGTTCGGTGTGTCCGCCTCCGACCCGCTCACCTACGCGACAGCCGCCGTGCTGCTTCTGGTGGTCGCTGTAGCGGCTTGCTTGATCCCGGCCCGACGGGCGGCGCGTGTCGATCCGATAGTGGCGCTGCGTTGCGAATAGCAGGTGTGGGTTATGTCTCGGTTTGTGAAAAACCGAAAATGCTGGGCGAAATGCCCACTTTTCTCGGGAAAAAGCCAGCTGAATTGTGGAGTTAAACGCCGGGGGCGTCGGCGGCCAGTTGGTTGGCGACGTCGTTGACGGTGGAGAGCGGGACTGCGACGTGGACGTTTTCTTCGTCATTTACGACGTCGATCAGGATCTTGGAACCGACGGTGGCGACTCGAACGTGGTCGCGGCCATCTTGAACGTCAACGAAGGTGGTGTCCGGGTAGCGACGAAGCTCCGAGGTGACAATTCGCAGCAACGGCAGACATTCGGAAGCTTCGGCTGGCATCTCGCGGAAGTGGCGTTTGGGAACGAAATGCATGGCCATGGGTACGGCGGCAGCGGGAACCCAGAAATGAACGTGCGAGCCGCCATCGCGGTGCTCATCCACGTCCACTTGGATGACGCCTTCGCGGAAAGTGTAAACACCGGCAACCACGATGGTGCTGGCGAGAGCGAGCGCACATTTAGCGAGGATGATCATGGTTGGTCTCCGAGTCCTTAGTCTGAGATATTTTTGGAGTCGAGCCAGACGCGAACGGTGTTGTCGTCGCTCTTGACGGAGACCAGTTCGGTGTCGCCATGAGCGGAAAGGGCCCGCAGGGCCGCGACGAGATCCAGTTCGTCTTTGCCGGCGGAGAAAAGGGCATCCACCACTTTCATCGGGATTTTGACGTCGACGCGAGACTTCTCGGTGGACTTGGCATCCTTGCCCGAGCCGAGATGCTTTTCGGTGACGTGAACCAGCATGTAGCCGTTCTGCTTGGCGACCCGAACATCAGAGTCGTTACTCTGGACGGTGACGAATTCTCCGTCCTTGGCGGTACGAACCGCGTCGAGGAGAGTTTTCAGGTCCACGCCATTCATGTCCGTGTCGTTGAACCGGACTTTGCCGTTATGCAGGCGGTCTTTGTTAATGGCCGGGAGAACTTTTTCGGCCATGTCCAGGGGCACATTGACGCGCACAGTCTCGTTCTTAGATTCGGTGCTGACCACGCGAACATGCAGCCAACGGTCGGAAGTCTTTGAGCTATCGGGGGTTATGCTGACCGATTGGGCGTGTAGTGCGACTGGCGCAAACAGCAAAGCAGCGGCGAGAGCGACCGAAGCGCGGCGGACCCAATGTTGTGAAATCAGAGGCTGCAAAAGCTGGCTCATGTGAAGATTCCTCCTCGAGGACGGCTTGCGAAGCGGACCGGACTGACGGCCGGATCGGCTGCGTCTGCTAGAGATACGCGGGGCCACGGAGAAAAGTTCCAGTAACCTTTAGGAATTGAGGAACTCGCATAAGGGATTGCGATCGGTCCCGCAAAGCGGAATCAAATTGCAAGTTTGAACGACACGGCGGGCTGGGGAAACAGTGAAGAGCGGCGAAGCTACAGCAGCGGCGGGAAGAGACGAAGCCGGTTTGATCGCGCGCATCCTGGCGGGTGAGAAGGAGCTGTTTCACGAGCTGATCCGGCCGTACGAGCGAATGGTGTACATGACGGTGTTGGCGATCGTGCGCAATGAGACCGAAGCGGAAGACGGCGCGCAGGACGCGATGGTGAATGCTTACCGGCATCTGGGGAAGTTTCGCGGCGAATCGAAATTTAGCACCTGGTTGGCGACGATTGCGATGAATGAGGGCCGGCAGAAGCTGCGCAGAGCGAAGCGAGCCAAGGAAGATTCGCTGGAGGAGCCGCTGGAAGGCGAGGAGGGGGAATTCACCCCGGCGCCGCTGACGGACTGGCGGGAAATTCCGCTGGAGGCGCTGGAGCGCAAGGAGTTGCGGGAAGCGCTGCGCGACGCAGTCGGCCAGTTGCCGGGAATCTATCGGCAGATCTTCACGTTTCGCGACCTGGACGGAATGAATGTCGCAGAGACGGCGGCGGCACTGGGAATCAACGAAAACATGGTGAAGGTGAGGCTACACCGCGCGCGGATGATGCTACAGAAGCGGCTGGTGCCGTTTTTGAAAACGACGGCTCCGGCGCGAAAAGGATTCTGGGGGAGGATGCCATGGAGCTGAACTGCAAGCACGTGTGGGCACACATCTCCGACTACATTGATGACACAGTGACGGCTGAACTGCGCGCGGATATCGAACGGCATCTGCAGCATTGCGAAATTTGTTCGGCCATTCTGGATTCCACGCGGAATATTCTGGTTTTGACCGCGGATGACCGGACTTTCGAGTTGCCGGTGGGATTCAGCAAGAGATTGCACGAGCGGCTGGCGCGGGAGCTCTCAGACCAGGCGAATGCGCCAACGACGAAGTAGAGAAATAACGAAGTAAGGAGTTGGCTAAGGAGCACGGTGGATCATGGGGTGGGTGATCCATTCGGCGGTCAGCAGGATTAGCGTGAGGATGGACAGGGCGATTTGCAGGCGTTCGGAGTTTAGCTGGCTTCGCGTGAGAGGTTGTTGACGCCATTGCGAGGCGGGTTTGTTGCGCAGGCTGCGGATTTTCCAGATTACGAACAAGTTGATCAGCGAGCCGAAAAGAGCCAACAGCATCATCGGGATGCGGATGGCGTCCTGGTGAAAGCCTTTTGCGGGTGCGTGGATGCCCGCTGCGGCCGCAAGCGCACTGAGGCCGATGGCTACGCGGACTCCGCTGATGGCTATGACGGCGGTGCAAGCGCTTTGCAGGATGGCGAAGAGAATTCCGGACCAGCCTAATAGTTGCAGGCGCGAGAGAAGCGAATCCGCGGAGTCCGCTTTGCGGGTGGAACTCTCTGCTCTAGCGGTTTGTCGAGGCACAGTAGTCGAGTGTAGCGGGGTAGGAAATTTGCGTCCAATTGGTTCCCGAATTCACGGAGTCAGGATTTTTTGGAGGATTTGGCGGCGGGCGGCACCGCGGCTTCAACGCGCCAGGGAAGGCGGACCGGATCTACGTTATAAATGCCGATCTGATTCGATTCGGATGTCCCGATTTGGCCAACCCAGGCAACGCGAAAACGGGCTTTGCCGTGCCAGCGGCGCTTCACTTCTATTACTTGACCGGGCGCTGTGAGATAGGCAACGCCATCGAGGCGGGCCCCGTCTTCGCTGATATCGGTGGTTTGCGAACTTTGCGAGAAGGGATTGCCATTGCGATCCGTGCCGCGAACGAAAACTCGAAAGGTTTGCGCGGCGCGCGTACTGCGGCGTGTTTTGCGCCAGAAGGAGGGCGCCGGTTTCTGAAACGCCAGGCCTACTTCACGGCCGCCTTGCCGATGCGGTTCGTTGAAGACCACGCGAACTTCCTGTTCTTCCTGCGTGAATTTGCTGACGAGGGAAAGTTTGTCGCCGAGATTTACAGGAGTGTTGAGCCTGACCAGGGCACCGTTGGCATTGAACATCAGCGTGGTGGTGGTCTCGTGGAACGAGCCAATGACTTTGCTCCATCCGTACACAACGACGGGCACATGAAAAGGTTTGCGTTCGCTCGCGCGACGGGACTTTTTTGTCTGCGGCGGCGAAAAGATCGGCGAGTTTTTTTGCGATGCGGGAGAGCATGGCTGCTTTTCCATTCCTTCCAGTGGAAAGGCCTGCTGTGCGCCGTGGGTGGGACATTCAAACGTGCAGGGTTGGGAGGAAAGTTGCTCCAGGGTTTCGGAGCGAGCGTGCAAGGTGATCCAGTCGTCGTAGTCACCGTAGGGACAGCGGACGCGAAGGGAATAGGTTTTGGAGGTGCCGGAGAGCATGAAGATTTCCTAACGTCTATGTTACGCGGGCTGCGGGACGGTGCTAGGGGGAGAGAAGTGGTTGGTTGCGGGAGAGTAATCTGTAGGGGGGAACTTGAGAATGATGAGGGGGAGACGGCCATGACGAAAGACGCGGCTCGGGAGCTGGCTAACGACTGGGTGGCGGCTTGGAACGCTCATGATCTGGACTTGATCATGACGCACTATGAGGATGCGATTGAGTTGACTTCGCCCGCTGCAGCTCAGCTTTTGGGGAGGCCCGATGGCAGGGTGGTTGGAAAACCGAACCTGCGAGCGTACTTTCAGCGCGGACTGGAAGCTTATCCGGAACTGCGCTTTCAGCTCGAGGACGTGCTGTGGGGACTAAACAGTGTGGTGCTTTACTACACAAATCAAAAGGGGTCACGCACGGCGGAGTTTATGGAGCTGTCAGCGAACGGAAAAGTGGCGCGGGTGGTGGCGAATTACAACGCTTGACGATCGGTCGAACGGTCGCGATGGGAGAGTTCGCTGGGCGGAAAGACCTCGGCCCACGTTCCCGGCTTGTGTGGTACGTCTATCGCCGCAAGGACGAGAATACCCAGACCTAGGACCGCGAGGGCCAGGCGAAGCAGGGGATTTTCGACCGGCGTAGCGCTTTTCCCTCCCCCACGTCCAATCGGGATGAATTTCCCCGTAAGCGAAGCAGTGACGAGATCGGCGGCGAACACCGCGCTGACAATGTTCCAGAAAAAAATCCAAACAGATCGCCTCTCTGGAATCTTTCCGGTAATCCAGTGACTACTTCAGTTTGGCCAGCAGCTGTTGGAAACGGGGGTCGTCGCGGAGGACGTCGTAGTCGGGATCGTGTTCCACCCAGTCGCGTTTGCCCCAGCCGCAGGCGAAGACGCGTTCGAGAAATTCGAGAGCAGCTTCTTTCTGGCCGGCTTTGGCATGCAGGCAGGCCGCGTTGACCAAAGCGCCGACGTCGTCGGGATGCAGTTCAAGAGAACGTTTCGACCACTCCATGGCCCGCTCTTTCTGGCCGTCTTCGTAAAGCGCGCCGGAGCCGAGCGACAGCGCTCGAACATCACGAGGGTTTAGGGCGAGCGCGCTTTCGGCGCGTTGGATGCCTTCTCGTGCGGCGTCGCGCGATTCTTCCATTCGGCCAAGCATGCGCAAGGATTGCGAGAGGAGCATGGGGCTCTGAAAGTCTTCATGACGAATTTTGCCGGCCATGCGGAACAGATCGGCGGAGCGCTGAATGTCGCCGTGAGCAAAACAAGTGCGCGCGAAATAGTAATAGGCGTCAAAGAAATTGGGATTGATGCGAATGGCCTGCTCGAACTCGCTGACCGCCTGGTCATAGAGCTGCCGGAGGGAGAGCGCGAAGCCGCGAGCCACGTGAGATTCGGCGAGGCACGGCGAAAGTTCCAGAGCTTTTTGACTGGCACGTTCGGCGCGGAGTTGATCGCGTTCTCTGGCGCCGTACCACTCATAGAGCGTGGCGTGCACAACGGCGAGACCGGCATAGGCTGGGCCGTAGTCGGCGTCGAGCGCGACGGCGTGCTCAAACATTTCTCCACTGCGTTGCAGGTCGGGCTCGGTCAAACGCGGCAGGTATTGGCGTCCGCGGAGGTAGTACTCATATGAGGCCGCGCCGGTTTGTGGCCGCAGCAATGCTTGTCTTTCATGTTGGCTTAGGACGTTTCCGCGCAAAGAGGCAGCGACGTTTTCTGCGATCTCGTCCTGGATGGCAAAGACGTCGTCGAGCAGGCGATCGAAGCGCCGAGACCAGCGATGAAAACCGGATGCGACTTCGATGAGCTGTACGGTGACGCGGAGACGGTCGGCAACTTTGCGGACGCTGCCTTCGAGCAATGTGCCGACGCCCAGTTGTTGACCTACGGCGCGAACGTCGGCTCCGGTCGCCCTAAATTGAAAAGAAGCGGTGCGCGAGGCCACGCGCAGGCCGTCGACCTGGGCCAGGGCGTTGATGATTTCCTCGGCAAGACCTTCACAGAGGTAGTCCTGATCGCGGGCGGGACTCATATCCGCAAAGGGCAGAACAGCGATGGCGGAGATGTCCGGCGACAACGAAGAAGGCGTGGGCAGGGACTCGGACCGGGGAGTGGAGAGCGAGGCGCGAAAGCGATAGCCGACACGCGGGACGGTTTCAATGTATTGAGATTCGGTGGCGGTTTCTCCGAGCGCTTTGCGCACCGTGGAAATGTTGCGGTCCAAGTTGTTTTCCTCGACGGCGGTCTCCGGCCAGATGGCATTCATGAGGTCGCGCTTGGAGACCAACGTTCCATGGCGCTCGAGCAGAACACGCAGAGTGTCAAAGGCTTTACCGGCGAGGGGGGCGGCGCGGCCGTCGCGCACCAACCGGTGCTCGCCCACTTCCAGACGGAAGGGACCGAACTCGTAAACGGTGTTGGCCGGCGTAGAGGTCACGATGTCAGAAAAAGACCAGAAACAAATCAGACTGGCAAAAGGACTCGGGCGCCGCATCCGGGCATAAATAGAGCATCGCGGGCGGCTCCGGGTCAGGTTGAAATTGTAACCCACAGCGCGTCCGGAGGAGGATAGATGCTCGGTCGAATCACTGCGTTTCTTTATGGTGCCGGTTGTTACGCGATTTCACTGGCAACCTTTGCGTATATGTTCTGTTTCATCGGAAATTTTTGGCTTTCGAGGACAATCGATTCGGGAGCGCGGGTGCCGTTTGTGCAGGCCCTGGCCATCAATATTTTGTTGATTGGCGTGTTTGGGCTGCAGCATACGGTGATGGCGCGACCGGCGTTCAAGGCGCTATGGACACGGATTGTGCCGAGTTCCGTAGAACGCAGCACGTATTTGCTGTTCAGCTGCGCGGCTGTGTTGCTGATGTTCTGGAAATGGCAGCCCATGGGCGGAACGATCTGGAATGTTGAAAACACCGCCGGACGGATGGCGCTGAACGTACTGTACGTGGTTGGCTGGCTGACGGTTCTGACTACGACTTTTCTCATCAACCACTTCGATCTATTTGGACTGCGGCAGGTATGGCTGCGGTTTCTGGGGCGGCCTTATACGGGGCTGGTGTTCCGGACGCCCGGGCCGTACCGATTTGTGCGGCATCCGTTGTATGTGGGATGGCTGATGGTGTTCTGGTCGGCGCCGGTGATGACGGCGGCGCATCTGCTGTTCGCCGCTGTTACCAGTGCTTACATCCTGATAGCGATTCGATATGAGGAACGGGATCTGGTCGAGCTGCATCCCGAGTATGCCGAGTACCGGCGGCAAGTACCGATGTTGATGCCAAATGGCGCGGCTAAGAAACGAGAAAGCGGAAAAGTGCGGCAGACCACTGCGAAGCCGGCTGGTTGATTTTCTCAGAGGGACCAATGAAGACGTGGCTACAAGAAAACAGGATGGAAGAATGCGCCAGGATTGAATTTCTGCACCAAGCCACCGTCTCTGCGACCCGGCTCTTGCGGTACTCCGGATTACTCGGCTTCGTCGCGTCCCGTGTACTCGACGGAGCGGACGAAATCGCGGCGGCCGTGGAGCGGTGTTTCCGCACGGCCTCGCGCTATCCGATGGGTTTTGAATATGAGGGGGAATTTCGAAACTGGCTGGTGAGAATATTGCTTGACGAAGCGTTAGAGATTCGGAGTCGCAAGCTGTTTCGGCCGGAAGGCGACTTGCGGCGGACGGCAGAATACTGGTCAATCTCAATGCAAGAGGGCGATCCAAGGTGACGGACGGGATCAAGGTTCAGTGGGCAGGCCCTCGGTGATGAGGCAGCGGTAATCGCCGCCCGGGAAGCGCTGCTCGCGGGCGGCTTGATATCCGGGGCTGTGAACCCAGGCCGTGGCGTCCTCGAAGGAGGGGAATTCGAGGCTGACGATTTCTTCGATTGCGGAAGCTTCCAGAACTTCGTGGCAATCATGGACGGCGCGAAATTTGCCGGGGTGCTTTTGCCAGCTGGCCGGGACAAGCTGTCGGTATTCGTTCAGCCGGGATTCATTGCGGGTTTTCTCGCGGGAGTATTGCCCAGGCGGGCAAGGGATGCTCCCGGGAGTGGGAGCGTTCTCGCAAAAACGAACCATCGCAGCTAGGGAGCGGCAGTCCATTTTAGGTAGATGACGGCTAGAGGGGGGAGGGTGAGGCAGAGGGAGAATGGGCGGCCCTGGCGCGGATCGTTGGCGGCGGATTGGCCGCCGATGTTGCCTACGTTGGAGCCGCCGTAGTGGGCGGCGTCGGTGTTGAGAATTTCTTTGTAGAAGCCGGCGCGCGGGACACCGACGATGTAGCCTTCGCGGACCACGGGGGTGGCGTTCATCACTACTACGATTAGGTCGTCTTCGGTTTTTCCCTTGCGGAGCAAGGAAAGGACGCTGTTGTCGCCATCGTTGCAATCGATCCATTCGAAGCCTTGCCAGTGGAAATCCACTTCGTGGAGAGCGGGTTCTGCAGAGAAAACGTGATTGAGGTCGGTGATCAGTTTTTGGATGCCGCGATGTGAATCCCATTGCAATAGATGCCAGTCGAGGCTGCGGGCTTCGCTCCACTCTTCGCGCTGGCCGAATTCCTGGCCCATGAAGAGGAGTTTTTTGCCGGGATGCGCGTATTGATAGGCATAAAGCAGACGGAGGTTGGCGAACTGCTGCCAAAGATCGCCGGGCATTTTGTGCAGCAGAGAGTTTTTGCCATGGACGACTTCGTCGTGGGAGAAGGGCAGAACAAAATTCTCGCTGAAGGCGTAGACCAGGGAAAACGTGATTTTGTTGTGTTCGTACTTGCGGTAGATGGGATTAGCGGAAAAATATTTTAGCGTGTCATTCATCCAGCCCATGTTCCATTTAAGGCTGAAGCCGAGGCCGCCGAGATAGACGGGGCGGGAAACGCTTGGCCACGCGGTAGATTCTTCGGCGATGGTGAGGATGCCGGGGAAGCGTTCGTAGGCGACGGTGTTGAGCGTTTTGAAAAAATCGACGGCTTCGAGATTTTCGCGGCCGCCATAGCGATTGGGAACCCACTCACCTTCCTTGCGCGAGTAATCGAGATACAGCATGGAAGCGACGGCGTCCACGCGCAGGCCATCGATGTGATATTTGTCGAACCAGAAAAGCGCGTTGGAGATGAGGTAGTTGCGAACTTCGTTGCGGCCGTAATTGTAGACGAGAGTGCCCCAGTCGGGATGAGAACCCTGGCGCGGGTCGGCGTGTTCGAACAGATGGGTGCCGTCAAATTGTGAGAGACCATGAGTGTCGCGCGGAAAATGCGCAGGCGTCCAATCGAGAATGACGCCGATGCCTTCCCGGTGGCAGCGATCGATGAAATACATGAAATCGGCGGGCGAGCCGAAACGGCTGGTGGCGGCGTAGTAGCCGAGGGTTTGATAGCCCCAGGAGCCGTCAAAGGGGTGCTCCATCATGGGGAGCAGTTCGATGTGGGTGTAGCCAAGTTGTTTGACGTAGGGAATTAACTGTTCGGCGAGTTCGTGATAGGTGAGCCAGCGATTGTGGTCTTCAGGAACGCGGCGCCAGGAGCCGAGATGAACTTCGTAAATTGAGATTGCCGATTCGAGCCAATTTTTTTGCTGGCGGTGTGCGAGCCATGCGGAATCGGCCCAGGGATGCGAGTGCAAGTCGGTTACGACCGAGCCGGTGTTGGGACGAAGTTGGCCTTGAAACGCGTACGGATCGGCTTTGAGCGGGAGAAGATTTCCGTCCGGGCCGAGGATTTCGTATTTGTACACGGCGCCCGCGGCGACTTCGGGCAGGAAAAGTTCCCAGATGCCGGAGGAGCCGCGAGGGCGCATGGGATGGACGCGGCCGTCCCAATGATTCATATCGCCGACAATGCTAACTCGGCGTGCGGCCGGGGCCCAGACCGCGAAGTGGGTTCCAGGCACATCGGCGACGGTGTGGAGATGCGCGCCTAATTTTTCGTAGGTGTCGAAATGGCGGCCTTCCCCGATGAGATGGAGATCGAAATCGGTCAGGAAGAATGGAAAAGCGTATGGGTCGAAAATTTCGAAGGATTCACCGGCGTGAGTGCGGCCTTGAATTTTGTAGCTGCCGGGCTCGGGCGCGGTGGGTTGATTGGAAGGCCAGACCGCTTCGAATAGACCCTCGGGACGAAGTTTTACGGCGTCGGCAATTTTTGCGGGCGAGATAACGGGATTTTTGAAGACGATGCTGGCTTCAGCGGCCCAGGGAATGAAAAAACGTGTGGCCCAGCCGGTAGGTACTGGATGGGGGCCGAGAATGCCGAAGGGATCGGCGTTTTGTCCGGCGAGGAGAGCGTCAACGCGCGCGTCGAAGTCAGAGCGCGGTGGTTTTTGCACGGACGGCTTCTGCGAGGGTGCCGGCTTGGCGTTTTCGGAAGGCAAGGTTGAATTCTCCGTCAGTCAGAGTAGCGAAGGCAAGAGCGGGGGACGAGCCTCCTAACATGATGCTCCTCCTGGTAGGATCAAGGAAGAATTTTCTACCGGAAAAGGGTCTCGTTGTATAGTCCCTGAGATTATTTGCCACGATTATTTGCCACAAGGGGGGATGGGTGCGACGTCAAATGGCGGTTTGCTGCGTTGCTTTGAGCGTTTTCTGGCTTTCCGCGCAGGTGACAAGCGCGCAGGACCGTGGGCAGGCGCGATCGATGGTGATTTCGAAAAACGGAATTGTGGCGGCGGAATCGCCACTGGCGGCGCAAGCGGGCGTGCGGATTCTGGAGAGTGGCGGGAATGCCGTGGACGCGGCGATTGCCACTAACGCGATGATGGGCGTGGTTGAGCCGATGATGAATGGGATCGGCGGAGATTTGTTCGCGCTTGTCTACGATGCCAAGGGCAACAAACTTTATGGATTGAATGCCAGCGGTTGGGCGCCGAAAAGTTTGACGATTGAATTTTTGCACAAGCAGGGATTGCGGGAGATGCCGCAGGCGGGAATCAACAGTGTGACGGTTCCGGGAATGGTGGATGGCTGGCAAAAACTGGCGGAGAAATTTGGCAGGAAGAAACTGGCGGAGGATTTGAGCGCAGCGATTGCCACGGCGCGCAATGGTTTTCCGGTGCCGGAGATGGCGGCTGCGTACTGGGCGGCGAAGGTGGATGTACTGCGTTCGAACGAGGCTGCTAACAAATTATATTTGCCTGGAGATCGCGCGCCGAAAACCGGCGAGATTTTTAAGAATGAGGACTTGGCAGTGTCGCTGCAGCAGATCGCGGAACACGGAAGGGATGCGTTCTACAAAGGGGAGATCGCGCGAAAAATTTTGGCGACGGAGAAAGCGCATGGCGGCACGATGGCGGAAGAGGATTTGAGTAGATTTTCGGCGGAGTGGGTTGAGCCGATTTCGACCACGTATCGCGACTGGATCGTGTATGAGTTGCCGCCGAACGGACAGGGATTGGCGGCGCTGGAGATGCTGAACATTCTGGAGACGACACCGCTGGGACAAAAAGGTTATGAATTCGGATCGGCGAAGGCCTTGCACTTGATGATTGAGGCCAAAAAATTGGCTTACGCGGATTTGAAGAAATATATTGGCGAGCCGCGCGGGCAGGAATTGCCGGTGGAGAAATTGCTTTCCAAGGAATGGGCAACTGCACGCGCGAAACAAATTGACGAGCAGCACGCGAATTGCGAAGTGGGCGGCGCGGAGATGGCGATTGGCAGCGATACCACTTATCTGACGGTGGTGGATCGTGACGGGAACATGGTGTCGTTGATTCAGAGCAATTATGACTTGTTTGGATCGGGGATTGTGGCGCCGGGTACAGGATTTGTGCTGCACAACCGGGGAGGATTATTCACGCTGGATGCGAAGTCGCCCAATGCGCTGGCTGGCAGGAAGCGGCCGTTGCATACGATCATTCCGGCGTTTGCGCAGAAGGGGGATTCTCGCGTGGCCTTTGGAATCATGGGCGGATGGAACCAATCGCAGGCGCATGCGCAGTTCGTGGTGGATTTGGCGGACTACAAAATGAATATTCAGGCGGCGGTGGAAGCGCCGCGGTTTACCAAGCGAACCTTTGCTGGATGCGATGTGCAGATGGAAAACCGTTTTTCGCAGAAAACGCGAGATGAGCTGAAGTCCAAGGGGCATCAGATCGACTTGCTGGGGATGTATTCGTCCGCTGTCGGCGGCGGACAGGCGGTACTGCGGGATTTTGCGACCGGCGTGAACTACGGAGCGTCGGATCCGCGCAAGGATGGCGAGGCAGTGGCGGAGTTGCCGGTGCCGTAGTAGCAAGCTCGTCTGCGAACAGGGGAAAACGAAGAGATCTCTCGCTTCGCCTGCCAGCCCGCCACGGCCGGCAAGCTCGCGATGACCGATTGACAGAGCTGGTTTAGACTTGCTTCTATTTCTTTCCCATATCCAGTTTTTCGAACGGAATGTTGCCGATTGCGTATTCGCGCCAGTCTTTGTAGTCGAAGTGCCACCACTCGTATTCGTAAACGGTGAAGTCTTCGGATTCCATAGCCCAGCGCAGAAGATCGCGATGCCAACGCTGTAAGGAAGTACCGCCGGGATAATCCGGGAATGAACGCGGCGACATTTCGTCATAAAGGCCGGTCATGTCGACGGGTTCGTCGGTTTTTAGGTCGTACAGGGTGAGATCGACGGCGCAGCCGCGGTTGTGTCGTGAGCCTTGCGCGGGGTCAGCTACAAAGATTTTTCCATCGGCGGGCGTCGCCTCCCAGAAAATTTTAGTGACGTACCAAGGACGGTAGCCGTCATGAATCAGCAAGCCGTAACCATAAGGCTGCAAGCGATGTAAGGCGCGCACCAGCGCTTCCGCCGCTGGCCGCTGCAAAAACGCGCGCGCTTGTGTATACACTGCCCTGCCCAAAAAATCGTTGGCCGTGGCGTAGCGAATATCCAGATGAATGGCGGGATCGAGCTTCGCGAGCTCTACTAAATCGCTGTTACGATACGTACGTTTTTCTTCGGGCGGCCTAGCCGCGAGAGCCTCGCTGCGAATCTCGGCGATCGGCCGCGTGGGCTTGACGATGCTAACGTTGCCGCCGGGAACTGAGTAGGGAAGACGGTGATAAGGACCGACCTGAGAAACTATTTCCCAGATGGGATCTGTCTTGTGCTGCCTGAAGGCAAGCACCCAGGGGTCGGCTTCGTTGCTGGCGTAAGTAAATGATGTTTGCTCGCCTTCTCTAGAAAAACCAAGAGCATTCAGAAGATGTTCGGTTCCGGCGGAGTCGCGCAGGTATAGGTGTTTCGAAAGCTCGAGAAGGACGATTACATCAGTTTCGGCTTGGTTTCCAAAATCGCCAGTCTTGCCTATGAGATCCTGTGGCAAGTTTGCCGGCGCGGGACCAGGGAAGGGAGCCGGAGACGTTTGCGCGAGCGAGGATGGAAGCAAAGCCACGAGTACAACCAGCAGAGCGGCTGCGAGCCGAAAAAGCGGCAGGGGTCGGCTTCGAGCCAGGGGCACGGAAAGAGCAGATTCCTCACTTCGCTTGGAATCACAAGCTGGGGCTGCGGCGGCAGGAAGGGAAAAAGCGGATTTGTTGCTCCGCCTGCCTGCGCAGGCAGGCTGGGAAGGACAATTTGAAAGCGTGGCCATCACAGCGATTATTCCTGGAACCAGCGGGAGCCGTGACGCTGCTCTTCGGAAATTTCGCGCACGATGTCCATGGTTTCCGCTCTGCGGACTTGCCCGCAGGCAGCGAGCAGCGCATTAACCAAAGCCACGGGAGCCGCATAGGAAGCGCCGAACGAAGTGGTTTCAATACTTGCCAGGAAAGTTTCGTTGGCTATGCGCGCGAGGGGTGACAAGTAAGTGTCGGTGATGGCCACGCAGTGGGCGTCGCGCTGGCAAGCTTTGCGGGCGCCTTCAACTGTCTGCGCCAGGCCCCTGCGGAAAGAGATGGCTACAACCAGGTCGTCCTTCGTCAACGAACGGGTCAGGTGGCCGATACGGCCGGGAGAGGTTGCGGAGAACACCGGCATGCCCAGCAGGCTGGTTTGATACTCCAGATATTTGGCGAGATACGTAGCCAGATCGCCGGCCAGCACAACAATGCGGCGCGAAGAGTACATGCGCTTGGCAAGTTCCGTGAGGCGTGCGGCGTCCAGGCTATTTTTGAGGCCATGAAGATTTTTCAGGTCGCGCTCGATGGAATCGGCAACGTAGGCGTGACGGCCGCGCTCGGACGGCGCGGCTTGCATGGTATCGGCGGAAGTGGCGAAGGCGATGGAAAGATCGTGAAGATATTTTTGAAATTCGCGAAAACTTGCGAAGCCGAGCACGCGAACGATGCGAACGACGGTAGCGGGATCGGTACCCAGACGCTTGGCCATGGCGCGAACACTGAGCAGCACGAAGCCGCGCGGATGTTCGAGTACCGGACGCAGAATTTCCTGCCGCTTGGCGGTGAGACTGGCGATACGTTCCTGCAGATTTATCGTTTGCGGAGGTGCAGAGGCAGTTTCCCGCTTCATGGATAGTGATTAGCCCGTTGGTCGAAGAGCAACGGGCAAGATGATGGCACAGAAGCGGCTTTAACGCACGCTTTGCATGCACTAAGTGCGGCAGCCGGCAGCACCCACTTGGCTACTTATCAGAAGTTGCAGTTTTGGCCGTGAGGCCTGGTGCCACGATGGGTTGAAGGAAAGGCATCATGGCACGCAGTCCGGGACCGAGTTGCTCGATGGCGTTTTGTTGTTCCGCTTTGCGTTTGGCCAGGAAATTCACGCAGCCGTTTTCGTTTTCTGCGATCCATTTCTTGGCGAAGCTGCCGTCTTTGATTTCGGCCAGCAGCTGCTTCATTGCTTTGCGAGTGTCGTCGGTGACGATGCGCGGACCTGCGGTGTAGTCGCCATGCTCGGCGGTGTCGCTGATCGAGTAGCGCATATAGCTGAGGCCGCCGCGGTAGATCAGGTCCACGATGAGTTTGAGTTCGTGGAGACATTCGAAGTAGGCGACTTCGGGTTGATAGCCAGCTTCGGTGAGGGTTTCAAATCCAGCTTTGATTAAGGCGCTGACGCCGCCGCAAAGAACGGCTTGTTCGCCGAAGAGGTCGGTTTCGGTTTCTTCGGTGAAAGTGGTTTCGAGGACCCCGGCGCGAGTGCAGCCGATTCCGCCTGCATAAGAAAGAGCCAGCGCTTTGGCTTTGCCGCTGGCGTCTTGCTCTATGGCGAGAAGGCCGGGCGTACCGCCGCCTTCGGTGAAAACTTCGCGTACGCGATGGCCGGGAGCTTTGGGCGCGATCATGGAGACGTCGATGGTGGCCGGAGGCTTGATGGCGCCGAAGCGGATGTTGAAGCCGTGCGCGAACATTAAGGTTTTGCCGGCCTTGAGATGGGGCGCGATGGAATCGTTATAAAGCTTTTGCTGCTTGGTGTCTGGCACCAGGACCATGATGACATCGGCCCAGGCGGCTGCGTCGGACGGAGATTTCACGGTGAGGCCGTCTTTTTCGGCTTTGCCGCGCGAGGCGCTGGTTTCTGGCAGGCCGACACAGACGTTGCAGCCGCTGTCGCGTAGATTGAGCGCGTGGGCGTGGCCTTGCGAGCCGTAGCCGAGGATGGCGATCTTTTTGGATTGGATTAGCGAGAGGTCGGCGTCCTTATCGTAGTAGAGCTTTGCCATGTGCTTCCTTTCGTGGGCCGGTTTGCGGCCGTTAAACAAATTGAAACTTCGAGTGCAATGTTGAGTCGTCCTTACCGCCTAGACCGCAAGATAAGGTTCCTCACTGCGCTTCGCCCCTTTCAGAATGAGCGCATAAACAAAGCCAAACACGGTCGTGCATCCGAGCGAGGAACCTACTTTGCCGCAACCGCCGATTCGTGCTTGGTTGAGCCGGGAACTCCCGGCGGTTGAAGCAGGTCGCCGCCGCGGGTCATGGCGATGCGTCCGGTGCGGGCCATTTCCAGTACGCCGAAGGGGCGCAACACTTCCAGTAAGCCATCGATTTTATCCACCGTGCCAGAGACTTCTACGATCAGGGATTCGGGAGCTACGTCGACTACGCGGCCGCGGAAAACTTTGATGAGTTCCATAAGGTGCGGACGGGATTGCTGATCGGCGGCGACTTTAAGTAGCGCGAGATCGCGTTCGAGGACCGAGCGTTCGGAAATATTTTCTGCGAGCAGGACGTCGACCAATTTTTCCAGGCTGGCTTCCAGCCGGTGCGCGCCTTTTTCGTCGGTGTGCGCGACGATGGTCATGCGCGCGACCTCTTCGTTTTCGGTGGGACCGACAGTAAGGGACTCGATGTTGATGGCCAGGCGGCGCGCCAGGGAAGAGACGCGGTTCAACACACCGGGTTTGTTTTCGACATAGGCGATCAGTGTTTGCATATGATCCTCAGTAATCGTTGTTCGTTGCACCAACTGCGACGTAAAGTCGCTACTGCACATTCTGCGCAGCCAAGATTGGCTAGGCCACAGGCTTCTACGGTTCGGCCGCGGTTTCTACCAGCGGGTTGTGCGGGCGACGAATCATTTCGTGCAGGGACGCTCCTGCTGGAACCATCGGGTAAACAGAGTCTTCCTGCTCGACACGGAAGTCGATCAGGACGGATTCTTTGCAGGCGCGAGCTGCGCGAATGGTGGAAGTTACATCGCCGCGCGCGGTGACGCGTTCGCCGCGAATGCCGAAGGCGTTGGCCAGGGCGGCGAAGTCCGGAGCCACTAGCGGCGTGGCTATGTAGCGCTTGTCGTAGAAAAATTCCTGATCGACTTCCGTGTCGAG
>Ga0193709_1000238_pt1 | contig 21824 bp, 19 predicted proteins | sample H3c2metaG_FD_160571 | JGI IMG/M metagenome (GOLD analysis project Ga0193709, IMG submission 160571) | Soil microbial communities from a riparian zone of the East river system, Colorado, United States - H3c2 | ecosystem: Environmental > Terrestrial > Soil > Riparian zone | place: USA: East River... | reverse complement strand
GTTCGCGCGGCCCGTCCGCACCGTGGCCAGTTCTTTGCGGAAATCGTCCACCGCTTTTTCCATCCGCGTTCTGGCTGCCGCTATCGCTTCTTTCGTCGTCGCAATCGTGGTCATCGCATCCTCATCGACTCGATTCAACTGCGCTTCACTTCCCGCTCTAAGCCGGTCTAACCAGGGAACCGACACGCTCGCCCATCACCACGCGCTTGATATTCCCATACTGATTCATATTGAACACCACGATCGGCATGCCGTTGTCCATGCACAGCGAAATCGCAGTAGAATCCATCACCTTCAAATCCCGGTGCAGCACGTCGCGATAAGTAATCTGCGCCATGAATTTCGCGTCGGCGAATTTCTCAGGATCGGAATCGTAAATGCCCTCCACGCGCGTGGCCTTCAAAATCACGTCGGCCTTCATTTCCATCGCGCGCAGCGCCGCTGCAGTGTCGAAAAATACGGATTCCCTGTGCCCGCACCAAAAATCACCACGCGCCCCTTTTCCAGATGGCGCATCGCACGCCGCCGGATAAACGGCTCGCAAACCTCGTGCATCTCAATCGCGCTCAGCACGCGCGTAAAAACGCCCACCTTTTCCAGCGCGTCCTGCAGCGCCAAGGCATTAATCACCGTCGCCAGCATGCCCATGTAGTCGCCGGTGGAGCGCTCAATCTCGAATCCCTTTTGCCGCCCGCCGCGAAATATATTTCCGCCGCCCACCACAATCGCGATTTCCACACCCAACGCGCGAACTTCCTTCAATTCGCGCGCAATCGATTGCAGCGTTTCACCGTGCACGCCCAGACTCAGCGGTCCCTGCAGCGATTCGCCGGAAAGCTTCAGCAAAATTCTTTTGTACGCCGGCTTTTTTCTGGAGCTTTTCCTTACGGTCCTTCTCGCGGCCATATCGCTCCGTTCTATTTGAAAATCATGAGCTGACACGGTTCAGGGTCTAAGGGTTTGTTTTACAAACCCTTAGGAAAACAAGTTGCACTTACAAACCCTGAGCTAATACCATCCGTTCAAATCCTCGGAATTGTAACAAACTAAGTGCCAACTATCATCGCCGCGAATTCCAATGCAACGAAGGCTCCCATACTGCGGCCAACAAAAAAGCGCCCCAGCCAAAACCGGGGCGCTCTAAACGTTTTTTGAAACGCGAGTCAGGCTTTGACCGGCGCAGGAACCGGCGCCGTCTCCGGCCCGCTCGTGCCCGTCACTTCGCCGACCTTGAACCGCGCGAACCGCTTGATGCTGATGTTTTCGCCAAGCTTCGCCACGGCGCTGGCCACCATCTCGCGAATCGTGGTGCCCTCGTCCTTGATATAGTGCTGTTCGTAGAGGCAGTTGTCCTCGTAGAATTTTTCCATTTTGCCGGTAACGATTTTCTCCACCACCGGTTCCGGCTTGCCGGTCGCCAGCGCCTGTGCGCGATAAATCTCGCGCTCCGTTTCCAACATTTCCGGCGTCACTTCCTCGCGCCGGACGTACTTCGGGTCCAGCGCCGCGATATGCATGGCAATGTCGTGACACAGATGCTGAAAAGCATCGGTGCGCGCGACGAAGTCCGATTCGCAGTTCACTTCCACCAGCACGCCGATTTTTCCGCCGGCGTGGATGTAGCTGCCCACGAGCCCTTCCGTAGCTTCGCGTGTGGCCTTTTTCGCGGCCGCCGCTTGCCCCTTCTTGCGCAGAATAGCGATGGCCTTCTCGATGTCCAGGCCGGCCTCTGCCAAAGCTGCGCGGCAATCGTTGAATCCCGCGTTGGTGCGGTCACGCAATTCCTTTACGAGCTTCGCTGGAACTTCCATGGCTGTATTCGGTGTACTCATCCTTTTTACCTCAGGGTTTCGAAGTACAACTTCCTTACCTCAGGGGTCGTAAGAGCCCTGAAACCCTTTCTCTCTTTGAAATTCGATTTTCGCGGTCTTCCCGCTGCTTGCAAAACGGCCCGCTCCAAGTCGCCTTGGAACGGGCCATCTTTCATTTCTGCCCGTAGGCTGATCTTATGCTTTGACGTCTTCCGCAGGGACTGTGGCTTCGGTCGGTACCGGGGCTTCTTCGGTCGTGACTTCCACAAAGTCGCCTTCCTGCTTTTCGTATTGTTCGTAGGCGCTGGTGTCCACGTATTCGACGCCGTCCGCCAGTGCCTGGTCCGCGGCAGCTTTCTGATCGCCGACCCGCGATTGCTCGTAAGCGGCTTTGCCTTCCGCTACCGATTCCGAAATCTTCGAAGTGAACAAACGAATGGCCCGCAACGCATCATCGTTACCCGGAATAATCCAGTCCACCACGTCCGGATCGCAATTCGTGTCCACCACCGAAACTACCGGCACGCCCATACGGCGCGCTTCCTTCACCGCGATTTCTTCCGCGTTGGAATCAATCACGAACATCGCATCGGGAATCTGCGTCATATTCTCGATGCCTTCCAGGTTCTGGAAGAGGTGCTTCATTTCGCGGTCCAGCCGCGCGCGTTCTTTTTTCGAAAGTTGTTCCATGCGGCCGTCTTCGGTCATTGCTTTCAACAATTTCAGCCGCTTGATGGACTTCTGCAGCGTCGCCCAGTTGGTCAGCGTCCCGCCCAGCCAGCGGTGGTTCACAAAGAACGCTCCGCACTTTTTCGCCTCTTCAGAGACAGCTTCTTGGGCCTGGCGTTTGGTGCCGACAAACAAAACAGTTTTGCCTTGTCCGGAAAGATCGCTCACGAAGCGGCTCGCTTCGCGAAACATCTTCAAGGTTTTCTGCAGGTCAATAATATGAATTCCGTTGCGCTCGCCAAAAATATATTCTTTCATCTTTGGATTCCAGCGCCGCGTCTGGTGACCGAAATGTACTCCGGCCTCCAACAACTCTTTCATGGTAATTTCTACTGCCACTATTCCTCCTTATTAAATAGCTGCTTGCTGCGGCTCTGCGTAGCGGCCACCTTTAGGCGGCCAGCTCCTGATTCGCTCTTAACGTAGTGGCGGGTTCTAACCCGGCTCTTTCTTAAAAGCGAACTGCCTCAGAACAGCCTCTTGCCGGCTTCTTGCCGGCCGTGATCTCGTCCCGATTTTCATCGGGCCGGAGTTCGCCGCGGGGATTTATTCCCGCGCCATTCGCAAAACGCTTAGCGCTTTGTGAACTGGAATCTCTTTCTCGCGCCCTTCTGCCCATACTTCTTGCGTTCCTTCATGCGCGAGTCGCGTGTCAAAAATCCGTTGGTGCGCAAAGCCGGTCGCAGCTCCGGATTGAAGCGCGAAATGGCGCGCGCCAATCCCATGCGCACCGCTCCAGCCTGGCCTCCGACTCCGCCGCCATGCGCCGTAATCACCACGTCCACCTGGTCCGTCAGGCTGGTGAACTTCAGCGGCTCAATCGCGTCATGCTTCCACGCGAAGTTCGGGAAATACACATCCACCGTCCGCTTATTGATCGTGAACTTGCCGCTTCCCGCCCGCAGAAACACGCGCGCGACAGATTCCTTGCGCCGTCCCGTTCCATGAATCCATGTCTTGAAAGTATTTGTCGTCGATTCAGTGCTCAACTTTCCTCCTAATCCGTGCAAACCATTTGCCGGGCGATTCCCGTCCGCGTAAACAGACCAAGCCGCGGATCTCCGGCCAATTTCGGGTTTCAGGGTCTGTGCTTGCAAACCCGGAGCTCGAAAAGCCCAAACTTCGCGATCGGATAATTCCCTGCCAAGGAACATCAACGTGCGGAAGTTCGCTGAACTACCTGCTACCCAAACCCCAAATCTCTTCAATCTCGGCGCAACTTCTTTACTCGCTTACCTCATTCCGCCTGCCATACCTTCAAACCGCCATGGGTGTTGGCTTCTGCCCAGTGTGCCGAGCCAGCCCCGCCGCATCGCGATAAATCCGCAATTTCTTCAGCCGCCGCGCGCGCAACTTATTCTTCGGCAACATGCCGATAATCGCTTCCCGTACCATCCATTCCGGCTTGGCTTCCCGTACCCGCTTGGCCGGAACTTCCTTTAATCCGCCAGGATACCCGCTGTGCGAGTAATAAACTTTTTGCTCAATCTTGTTGCCGGTCAAGCGAATCTTGTCCGCATTGATCACCACCACGTGATCGCCCGAATCAAGATACGGCGTAAAACTCGGATTGTCCTTGCCGATCAGCACCCGCGCCACCTTGGTGGCCAGACGGCCCAATACCTGGTTCGTCGCATCCACCACAAACCAATTCTTGCCGACTTTCAGCGCTTCGGCTTCTTCACCCTTGGCTACGTACGTCCTCATCGCAACAGTCACACCTTTCCCTATGGAGAAACATCCATTCTAAAGACCACCCCCACAAAAGTCAACGAATTCGCCTTCACGTCCAGATAGCACCACCGGCCCCTCCATTGGTGTATAACCCTACCTAGCCGGCACTCGGTACCGCACCGGTCCGAAAATTCACGGAGAGAAAAAGATGAAAAAATCACTGATCGTATTGGTAGTCGCGGCTTCCACCATCGTCGCCGCTTTCGTAGGTGTTGCGCAGGCTCAGAAAGCTAAGGAAGTCCGCTACGTATCTTCAGAGAAAGCTGCCTATAAAGAGATGGCTGGTGGGGGCCCTTCCATGCACGTGCTCAGAGGCGACCCGGACAAAGGCTCTCATGCAACATTCACCAAATTTACTCCCGGCTACGACGCTGGCATGCACACCCACACCAACGACGTTTCCTGCGTGGTCATCAAAGGCGCTTATCTATACAAGGATGATGCTGGCGAAAAGCGTGTCGGGCCAGGCGAATATATCTTCATCCCCGGCGGCCACAAACATTGGAGCGGCGGCGACAAAACCGAAGGCGCTCTGTTTTATCAGGAAGGCTCCGGCAAGTTCGACCTGATACCGGCAAAGTAGCAAAGACCGGCAGCACAGTCGTAAGTCAGATGACGAGTTCCGGCGTGGACCCACGCTTTCCGTCCTTGTCCGCTCACCGCTTGCCCGCCGCGGCGGGCAGGCGGGAAGGCGTGGGTTACAATGTTCCACATCGACCATGCCTTCCCTTCGCCGCACACAAACCATCTACGTCACTCTTGAGCCGTTCCTCTCGCTTCGCGGAGTCGTTCTTCATCACTTCGACCAATTCCTGGAAGGTCTCAATGAAGCGGAGTTCCCTTGTATCTGGCTGACCGGTTTGACCCGCGCACAACTGGATGAGCCGCGCCGCCGCCTGGGCCACGAAGATCCCTTCATTGCAGAAAGCGGCTGCGGAGTTTATCTCCCCGAAGACTATTTCCATTTGAAATCCGGCAACACCATTCGTCTCGGACGCTTCACCTGTATTCCCGTCGCCAGGCCGCAGCCCGCCGCTGCGGAAGCTCTCGAAGAACTCTCGACCGATCTCGGCATCGCGGCCGTCTCTTTGCGCAGCCTTTCGCCGCGCGAACTCGTGCAGAACACCGGTTTGCCCGCCAGCGAAGCCGAGCGCATTCGCATGCGCGATTTCGATGAACTATTTTTCTTTGCTGGCGCTTCCGACTCCGACATCGCCCAATTTGCCGTTGAAGCGAAAGCCCGCGGCTTCACTCTGCAAAATCTCGGTTCTTTCTGGTCGTTTTCCGTTGGCGGGGATTATGCCAAATGCATTCGCGAACTCGGCGCACTCTACGACCGCGCACTACGCTACCATGCGCTTCGTGTAGGCGTCGCCGTGACGCCGACCTCCGAAACCACGAACGCAGTAAATTCCGATATACGGCTCAAGTCTCTCGCCGCGGCCTGCGATCGAACAATTTTTCTCGCAGAGCGAGAGCCGTCATCGGACTCCGAGAATCTGGACAGCGTCGGCGACCTTGAAGAAGCGGATGAAGTTGCAGAAGTTGATGAACACGATTCCACCGGCGAAATCCACATAAGGGCAAGTCAGGAAAATCCAGAGCGCCATTCTGCGAACTCCTTTCCACTCCACTCGCCCGAGCTTTGGGAAAGTGTTTTGGCCTCGCTGCTCACGCGCCGCTAGTGATGATTTTGCGCGTCTGTGGCGTTGTTTTGATAGTACCCATAGGACTAGTTTTCGCTTCACAATTGTCACGATTCGTGGTCCGCAGCGCTCAAAAAGGAAACTCCGTTACCTAAAGTCCGCGGTACAAATTTCAGTAAAGCGACCCGGCAATTTAACGCAAAGCGGGAAAATGCTGAATTTCGCCAATGAAATTGCGGCTCTGCTCAATCGCCGCACGGTGGAACTGAGATTGCTCCAATGTGCTCGTCCTCACCGAAAGCTTTGCAGCGTGAACAAAGCTTGGTAGCACTAGAGGTACTAGGAGATCCTTTATGGCTTGGTTGGTTCGTACCCTTCGTCTCCCGGCAGCTGAGTCGCACACCAATGTCGCGCTTGCCTTCTGCGTATTTCTGATGGGCTTGCTGTCGGTGGCCATCATCTGGCAAGCGCAGATCATCGCCAATCAGCGCGACGCGATTCGATTTCTCGAAACAATGAAATTCGGCGGCTAAGTCCGTCTCGCTCGCTCCAAGTTGCCTGCATGCACTGCCGCGATTGCGTGCGCGTTCTTGGCTACAGATTCACAGTAAGTTGCCGTATGTTCAACTTTTCGACACAATTCCGATAAGCGCAGTCTGGACATTTCCCTGCATTGGTGTAACCTCTCGAACGCAGGGGAATTTTCGTTGGGGAGACATTCAGTGAAAAAGATTTTGATGATCGCAATACTCGCGGCGACTCCGTTGCTGACGCTGGCTTCGCAAGAATCATCGGCGCAGCCTCAGGCGACGCCCGACAGCAGTTCGAAAAGTGTGACCAATACTCACCATGCGCGGCGTCACCATAAGCGCACCAAGAATTCGCACCACGTGAAGCGGCACCGTGCTTCGAAACAGCACAGCCAGCCAGCCTAGCCGTCACACAGCTCGAATTGCGTGTATCGCGCAAGCTCGAAAACTTATTCTTTGCACAAAAGACCATCTTTGCAACGCAAAAACGGGGAGCCAGGCGGCTCCCCGTTTTTGCTATTTTTGCTTTGTCGTCCTCGCAGCCCGCGCATTACCGCGCGAACTTCGCGTGAGCGACGCGCACCGCGTGCGCGGTGTGATTAGCTAGTGTTTCGCTCTAAGCCCGGTGGAGTCATACCGCCTCTTTCCGTGGCAAAGTGAGCTCACGGCTTGGATTTACCCCCGTGCAACGCGGAATGCAAGAGAAATCGCAATACAAAAATGCGGTTGATTTTTTCGAACAGAGGAAAAACGGACTCGCTATTTGCCGACCGGACTACGAACGCTATTTTACAAACAACGATTCGCGCAGTTGGTCGCGGCCCACAAACGATTTCACGGTTCTGAATCTTCCGAAGAGATCCTGAATTTCGCGATTCTGGTAGACGCGTTGCGCCGCGCAGGGGGCCGTAGCGCCGATCACCTGCAGCGTGTTCGAGTCAGCGACGCGGTAGCGCTGAAAACTTTCCGGCTTCTTGCTGTGGAACATTGCAAAAACAATGCCCCCTGGCCGCAAAATTTCTGTCAGGCAGCTGACGGTTTGCTTGGCGACCGCAGGTTCCAGGTAGTCCAGGTTGTCCCACAACAAAATAGCGTCAAACGATGACGGCGAATATTGCAGGCTGGCCTGCACAAATCTTGCCGCGCGCCCGGTTGGTGTCAGATCAATCGCTTCGGTCGAAGTGGCAGCCTTCTGCAGACGTTTTTCTTCTTCCGCCAGAAAGTCTTTCCAGGAATGAAGTAAGTCGTCGGATGTAACGCGAAAACCTCGTTCGATGAAAAAATTAAGGGTGGTCTGCCAAGCCGGGCCCAAATCCAGAAGCGTTCCGCGTCCCAGTCCGTCCAGGTTCCACAAAAATTCCTTCAAGCCATTCGAAACACGATTGGTTTCCGGAACCGGCGACGCTGTGCGTTGTGGACCGATCGCGATCGGCGGCGCACCGACTCCTCTTTGATGGCCGCCGGCGTTAGCAGGCGGCGTCTGCCGCGATATATTGCGGCTGGCGCCACTATTTCCGATTCCCAGTTTGTTCAGTAGACCCATGAGTTAGATCACCGCTGAACGCGAACTTGCCGCCGCGCTATTGCTCTTGCCGGACTCACTCGCGTCGCTTGGCACGCCCTTTGGCTTGGCTTCCACAGTGCGCGATTGCGCTTTCCCTGCTTCCACTTTGCCGCGCAGCAAGGCTCCGTCTTCGATCGCCAGGCGCTCGGTTCGTACTTCGCCGGTCACACGTCCCGAACTCCACAACTGCACTTTTTCCGTTCCCTCGATTTTTCCATCCACCGTGCCGCGCACGATAACCTCGCGCGCAGAAATGTCCGCCTTCACTTTTCCATTCGGTCCAACCGTCACGCTGGCATTGCCGAAATCCAACTTACCCTCCACGGTTCCGTCCACGAACAAGTCTTCCTTGCCGGTAATTTCGCCCTTAATTCGAATCCCTTGGCTGATGCAAGCCGCGGCGCGCGGCGACACTGGCAGCGGTGCGGGCGCTGCATTTTGCGTTGCCGCGCTAGGGGCGACACTAGCCGGAGCGATAGCGGCACTAGCTGGCGAAAAACTGGCGTTCGCGGTTCCGGGAGCAGTCGCTGGCGCTCCTTGCGGCCTTACTTCGTCTTTCCTCCACATCAGACACCTCGACGGAAATGGTTGAATTTTCGAAGTCGTCGGGCTGGAGGGCGGCGCGACTCAGAAACTTCAAGATAGTACAGGGTTTAGCGTATGTAAAGTGGAATGCAGCGACGCTCCTTGAAGGTGCCCGGTAAAGCAATACCCTGTCGGCTGAGCTTGAGGCTACCGGGCCCACATCAAATGGGTGCTGATGCGGCGGGCGGCGGCGACTTTTTAGCGAAGTTCCCACCAAGCAACCACATACCCCCCGATCTCATGGAAGTAGCGCTTAACTGACTTGCGCTGCTCCCACCAATGCTGGGGATCGTAGTCAGCGTCGCGCGCACCGGCCATTCGAATGGTAACGTCTTTAGCGAAAACTTTTCCCAAGATGTACTTGGCACGTCGCGTGTGGTAATTCGAGGTCACAACAATCACGTTTTTCCAGTTTTTCTCTTGCACCAGCTTGCGCAAAGACTCGGCTTCTTCCTTGGTGTTGTCGGCGTCCTGCGGAAATGGAAGGATGTTTCCGAGCGGAACACCCCGCTCAACCAGATCGTGGGTCATCAGCTCGGCGATTCCAGCATTTGGGCGCAGACGGATTCCGCTGGCCACCACTAGCGGCGCGAGCTTTTGCCGAAATATCTCGGCGGCGCGTGTCGCGCGGTCCGCATAAAAATTGTCGTCGCTTAAAATTATGATCGCGTCGGACTTCTCAAGCGGATCCTCTACCACCAGGCTTTCGCCGGCAAAGCGCAGCAGCGGGCGCCGCGCCAGGTAAATTCCGCCCAGCAGCACGGCCAGAAAAACCAGAGCAATCAGGGTGGAAATGATTCCGCCACGTTCATCGCGCCAGTTCGGGTATTTCATGAATTTGGATCGATGGCGCGCAGTTGCTCCGCCGCCTGTTCCGGCAACACGGCATTGAAATAGGTTTCCTTGATGCTGTAGGACTTGCTCTTGGTCTCCACGATGGGAAGAATTTCGATGTGCCAGTGAAAATCGTCGGCCAGCGTCTTCCAATAACCGGCCAGTTCGCCTTTTTTGCTGCGCGTGCTTGGACCGGTGTGCACCACCAAATGATAAGCGAGCGAAACTTTTTCCAGCCGGCGCAGAACCCTGCCCAACAACGCTGCGAGTTGCTTGCGGTTCGAACCAGCCTTGGGCTGTTCGAACAAATGATTGTGGCGGCGGTGCAAAATCCATACTTCGAACGGAACGCGCGAGGCGTACGGGCATAGCGCGTAGTAATCACCCTGCACATCCACGATCCGTTTGGCTTTTTTTTCCTCTTGCCGGACGATGTCACAAAAAACGCAGCGTTCTTTTTCCTTGAACCACTCGCGCGCTGCTCGCAATTCGTATTTGATGCGACGCGGTACAAAAATCGTGCCGGTGACTTCCGAATGTGCGTGCGCCCACTCCTCGCCAGCCAGCTCGCCTTGATTTTTGAACACACTCACATATTTCAGCCGCATATCCTTTTTCAGGTCGGCGATTCGGGAGACCCATACCGACAGCACGCGATCGATCTCTTCGTCGCTTAATTGCGAGAGGCGCTTGTTGTGATCCGGAGTTTCCACCACGATTTCGTGCGCGCCAGTTGAGCCCATGCGGTCGTACATGCCATCAGGCAGCCGACCAGGCTCGCCTTCGATGCGGTAGAGCGGATCAGGATGCGCCAATACCCGCACTTGCCAGGCACCCTCCGCAGGACTGGTCAGGATCGTCTGCTGCTTGTCGATTGCTGGGCGTTCGAACGGGCAAGCGTCCGATCCGGCAGGCGCGCGCTGTCCCACCACCACCCAGCTCTGGGTTATAGGATCCCTGCGAATTTCCATTTCGGCTTCTTCCACCCTGGAGCAAAACGCTGTTCGCTCAACCTCTCGCTCAATTTTTCGTCTTTCTACCGTTGAAAAAATTGCTTTCGTCGCGCCTTAGTTTCTTAACGCCTGCCGGCAATGTCAAGCCGATCGACCGCCGTGCTGCCCATTCCTCGGCATTCCGCGAGTCCCTTGCGTGCTATTCTTCGGATACGGCCGCCTCAACATGGACGATACCGATTACATGAAGCTCGCAGTGCAGGAGGCGTGTGCTGCCGCAGATGCTGACGAAGTGCCCATTGGGGCGCTACTTGTGAGCCAAGGAAAAATTCTTGGGCACGGGGGAAACCGCACGATTCGCGATTGCGATCCGACTGCGCATGCGGAAATCTTGGCCCTGCGCGAAGCTGCAAGACGCGAAGGAAATTACCGGCTGAGCGGCACGACCCTGTACGTAACGCTTGAACCGTGCGCCATGTGCGCCGGCGCCATTATACAGGCGCGTGTGGCGCGGGTTGTCTATGGCGCGGACGATCCGAAAGGCGGCGCGGTGCGCACGTGCTTTGAAGTGTTGACCCATCCGAAGTTGAACCACCGGGTGGAGATCACCGCGGGGATTCTGGAGCAGGAGTGTGCAGAGCTTTTGCAGAAGTTTTTCACCGCACGCCGTTGAGTGCCGCCCGCTTCGCGAATTTTGTATTGCAGAGCACCCACTGCCAGCACAGCATTGTGGCTCCGGCAATTCCTCTGCTAATCTAGCTTCTCCGTCCGCGGAGAGGTGGCTGAGCGGTTGAAAGCACTCGCCTCGAAAGCGAGCGTACGGGAAACCGTACCGTGGGTTCAAATCCCACCCTCTCCGCCATATCTTCGTAATGGTAACGGAAACCAGGGGTTAGCTGCCGACAGGAAATCGTCTACAAAAGTTTTCTACGCAATCTGAGGAACTTCGCGAAAAAGCCAGTATGGCAAGAGCGAGGAAATCAGATGCCCAGGCAAAGTTCCGGCTTTACAAGCACATTAAGATCAGCGGTAACTGCCGTTGCTGCCGAGCGGCGATCTACTCCAACCAGTGGCTCGCTGATGGAAGGCTATGGCGATGCGGACTTTGTTCCGGAGCCCCCGTCTGGTAACTGGTACGGACGGAGAATAGGCTAAGTGTCTCCCACCATCCGCGAATCAAATGCCTACTAGTCCTCAGGCTATAATTAGAACCAGAAATGAACCAAGGGCCCGCACAACCGCTCGCTTCAGGTCTGGAATGGGCGCATCCGCTCGTCCGCGACTGGTTCATCGGCTGCTTCGGCACGCCTACCGAACCGCAGCAAGAAGGCTGGCCTCAGATTCTGGCCGGCAAAACAACGCTGATCTCGGCTCCAACAGGATCGGGAAAAACGCTCGCGGCCTTTTTGATCTGCATCGATCGCCTGGTGCGAAAAGCGATCCGCGGTGAATTAACTGACTGCACCGAAGTCCTATATGTGTCACCGCTCAAGGCGCTGAGCAATGACATTCAGAAAAACCTGGAAATTCCTTTGCGAGAAATCCTGCAGCTCGCCGGGCAGCGCGGGATCTTGATGCCTGAGATCCGTACCGCGGTGCGCACCGGCGATACGCTCGCGCATGAGCGCCGCGCCATGCTGGCGCGTCCGCCGCATATTCTGGTAACTACTCCGGAATCTCTCTACATCCTCCTTACCGCGGCGAAGAGCCGCGAAATGCTGCGGACCATTGACTCGGTCATCGTGGATGAAATCCATGCCGTAGCTGACGACAAACGCGGTGCCCATCTGGCGCTTTCGCTCGAACGTCTCGATCATTTGACTGGCAAGCGCCTGAGGCGCATCGGTCTGTCGGCGACCCAGAAACCGATCGAGCTCGTGGCTCATTTTCTGACTGGAAACGATAGGCCCGATCCCGCGGTTGTGCAAATAGGTCATCGTCGCGAGTTGGATCTAGGCATCGAAGTTCCCGCCAGCGAGCTTGGCCCGGTTGCGTCCAACGAGATGTGGGCCGAGATCTACGATCGGATTGCCACTCTGGCCACACAGCATCGCTCAACTCTTATCTTCGTCAACACCCGCCGTCTCGCAGAGCGCATGTCTCATCATCTCGCCGAGCGCCTCGGGAGCGATGCCATCGCCGCGCATCACGGAAGTTTGTCGCGCAAGCTGCGTCTCGTAGCCGAGAAGAAATTGAAATGCGGAGAGCTCCGCGCCCTGGTAGCGACAGCATCTCTCGAGCTCGGCATCGATATCGGCGCAGTCGACCTGGTTTGCCTGATCGGTTCGCCGCGTTCGATTTCCGTCGGTTTGCAGCGCATCGGCCGATCGGGTCACTGGCGTGGCGCAGTGCCCAAAGGCCGGATCTTCGCGACAACCCGCGACGAGCTGTTGGAATGCGCTGCACTGGTGCGCGCAATTCGCCAAGGAGATCTCGATTGCATCGCGATTCCCGAAGCTCCGCTGGACATTCTGGCACAGCAGATTGTGGCTATGTGCGCTGCCGAAGACTGGAACGAAACGGAGTTATTCCAAGCGGTGCGCCGTGCATATCCTTATCGCGATCTTACGCGAGCGGAGTTCGACGAAATTCTCGTCATGCTCTCCGAAGGTATTGCCAGCTCGCGCGGTCGTTATGCTGCATATCTCCATCGCGATCGTGTGAACGGCGTGATCCGTGCCCGCCGTGGCAGTCGTTTGGCGGCGATTACGAGTGGCGGCGCCATTCCGGAAAATGCTTTATACACCGTAATTGTGCAGCCTGAAGGCGCAGCGGTTGGAACGATTGACGAAGACTTCGCGGTAGAAAGCCTTGCTGGCGACATTATGCTGCTGGGAAACACCTCCTGGCGAATCCGCCGAGTTCAAGCCGGCAGCGTTTTGGTCGAAGACGCGCAAGGCGCTGCTCCCACCATTCCTTTTTGGCGCGGCGAAGCGCCGGCACGAACCGACGAACTTTCAAGACAGGTCGCAGCCTTACGAGAAGAAATCAGTTCTTTTGTTCCTGGCACGGTTTCTGATCCGGTCGGGAAGTTGCCTCCGGAGGCCTCTTCCGCGATAAGTTGGCTGAAAATTGAATGCGGTCTGGACGACGCTGGCGCCGAACAGGTAGTCGAATACATCCTTGCTGGTCGTACCATCCTGGGAGAGGTCCCGACGCAAGCCACCGTCATTGCCGAACGCTTTTTCGACGAAAGCGGAGGCATGCAACTTGTCATCCACGCGCCTTTTGGCGGGCGCATCAACAAAGCCTGGGGTCTCGCGCTCCGCAAGCGTTTCTGCCGTTCGTTCAACTTTGAGCTGCAAGCTGCCGCGACCGACAATGGACTGAATATTTCGCTGAGCGAGCAGCATAGTTTTCCGTTGGCCGATGTTTTTCACTTCCTGCATCCGAATTCCGTTCGTTCTGTTCTCGAGCAGGCTGTGTTGGCCTCTCCTGTTTTCACTACGCGATGGCGCTGGGACGCGGGGCGGGCGCTGGCCTTACTCCGCTTCCGCGGTGGAAAGAAAGTGCCGCCGAATATTCAACGTATGCGAGCAGATGACTTGTTGGCTGCTGTATTCCCAGAGCAGCAGGCATGCCCCGAAAATCTTGCCGCCGGCGACATCGCCATTCCCAATCACCCGCTCATCCGTGAAGTGATGAAGGATGTCCTTACCGAAGCTATGGACATCGAAGGCCTCGAGCGCGTTTTGGGCGGCATCGCTGCCGGAGAGATCAAGTGCCTAGCGGTAGATACGCCAATAGCGTCGCCATTCTCGCACGAAATTTTAAACGCCAATCCTTACGCATATCTCGATGACGCACCGCTAGAAGAACGCCGTGCCCGTGCCGTCGAAATGCGTCGCGTTTTGCCGGACTCGGTGCTTGAAGAAATCGGACGGCTCGATCCTGCGGCAATCGCCGAGGTGTGCAATGAAGCGTGGCCTGATGTGCGCGACGCGGAGGAGTTACACGACGCTCTACTCACGTTAATTGCCTTACCGGTTGGCACCGAAATCTCGCGCGGAATCAATGGTTTGAGCACGAAATTGCGCGAATCGGTGCCTGCATGGACTCCTCTTTTTGATCAGCTCGCTGCAGAGCGCCGCGCTGCTCTCGCTCGCGTGCGTGACCAAGCGTATTGGGTAGCTTCAGAACGCGTGTCCGCATTCATGCAAATATTTCCTTCGGCAAGCTTCGAAACGCCGGTGCCGCATGTCGAGGGGCAAGAACTTTCGCGCGAAGAGGCTGGGCTGGCCTGCGTCACAGGATGGATCGCCCACAGCGGCCCAATCACAGCAACTCAACTAAGCACCGCGCTCGCACTGTCGGTCCCGGATATAGAAAAATCTCTGTTGCGCCTGGAGTCCGGAGGAGTAGTACTGCGCGGTAAATTCACCGGCACCGTTGCCGACGATATCGTTTCGGGTTCGACAGAATGGTGCGAACGCCGACTGCTAGCCCGCATCCACCGCCTCACGTTGGGACGGTTGCGGAAAGAAATCCAGTCCGTCACTCCCGCGCAATTTATGGATTGGCTGCTTGCCTGGCAGCACGTCGCGCCGCGTACGCAGGTGCTCGGCGAACGTGGCACGCTCGAAGTGATTCGTCAAATGCAAGGGTTTGAAGCGCCTGCAAATTCATGGGAACGCCAGATTCTCGAGCGCCGCATCGATGATTTCGATCCCAAGGTGCTCGACAACCTTTGCCTTACGGGCGCGGTCGGCTGGGGCCGGCTGTCGCCACATCCCGCTACGCTTGAGGCGTTCTCGGACGGAAAGCGACGCGTCGTTCCTACCAGCGTCGCGCCAATCACCTTTTTTGTCCGCGAAGATAGCGACTGGATGATTCCACGGCGCGGTGCGAACGAAATGCAGCCGGCAGGTCTGAGTTTGGACGCGGCAGCGGTTTTACAATTCGTGCGGCAGCGCGGCGCCTCTTTTTTCGCGGATATCGTGCGCGGCACGGGCAAGCTGAAGGCTCAAGTAGAAACCGGACTTTGGGAGCTGGTCGCCGCTGGATTGCTCACAGCAGACGGCTTCGACAATTTGCGTGCGCTGATCGATCCCAAGCGCCGCTCCGGCCAGGGCCGCGGACGAACTGCGCGTCCGAGGCACAGTGCCGGCCGATGGTCGTTGCTTTACTCCGGTGATGCGCAGGACCATACGCGAGCGCTCGAAACGACATGCCGGATGCTCTTGCATCGCTACGGAATTGTTTTCCGTGAGCTCCTAGTGCGCGAGAACATACTTCCGAAATGGCGTGAAGTACTGATCACTCTGCGACGCCTTGAAGATCGCGGGGAAATTCGTGGCGGCCGGTTTGTCAGTGGTTTTTTGGGCGAGCAATTCGCTTTGCCCCTGGCCGTGGAATCGTTGCGAGCCAAGCGTAAGCAGAATCCCACCCGTGAAGTTACGATTGTTTCCGCTGCAGACCCGCTGAACCTCGTTGGTATTATCGTTCCCGGCGAACGCCTTCCAGCGAACTCTGGAAACGTCGTCGCGTTTCGTGACGGCGTGGCTGTTGCGCCGGACCAACCAGAGCTCGGTCGAGCGAACGTTCTTCCCATTCCGATGGCCCGCTGACAAGGTTACGCAAGACGGTCGATGATTTTTACCTTGTTGCCCTGAAGGAGATCGCAGTCATCCTGGTTAGCAAATGGCTGTCAATTGACGTACTTTATCTCGCCGGCTGTTCAGACAGTGAGTTTATCGGGCTGCGCGACCCACAAGACGCTCGCAGCGTGATCGAAAAGCATGCAGGTGAATCATAAATTCCGAGGAATGTCGGGGCACCCGGAATGGACAGTCCCTTGCCGTCTGTGTACTTTCATTCGGAAACTGCGTCCTCCGCGCAAATCGTTCCCACCGGTCACGACCCAGGCACGCAATCCGCCGCTATGGATCAACCCAGCCAGGACAGACAGGCATTGCTTTTGCTTTGGCATCAGACCTTACAGTTGACATCCTCCCCGCCGCAAACCGGCGAGGATTCCTACGGAGTCCGCGTTGGTTTTACGCGAATCTCTTCGCTGGGTTCCTCCCACAACCGCTTTACCTCAGCGGAGGAAGCGAAAGAGGCTTTACTTTTGCGCTGCCCGCCCATAGGTCTTGGGGACGAAAGAAGTTCAGGATGACCGATTCAGAAAGGCAAGCCTTATATCCCCGGCCTCCCCGGCCAGAACGCCGAGGCTTTACGGCCCAAAAGTGGTAAGCGAAGCGTCTGCGCGGAAGTCGTTTGACCAGGGCGACTAGCAGAAGGCCAGCGTATACGGACGCATCGCGCAAAAGTCAGTGTAGTTGGGGATCCTGAAGCCTATTTCCCGAGGGTGACCGTTCCATAGAGCGCCCTCAGCAAAATAATGGCTCCGCCGACGGCGATAGTGATACTGAGAAGCGTCCCGATCAGAAAATATTCCGCGAAGCGGACAGACTTGAGTTCCGGATAGCGCGCAATCGATTTCGCAGCAAGAATGAAGCCGACGGTCGCGGGAGATTGCAGGAACAAAGCGGTCAATACAAGAAATCGTTCCAGCCAGCCGATATAGAGGCCGGCGTTAATCACTTCCTGGTGTTCCTTTGTTGTCTGCCCCTGCTCTTCCTTCCAAAGGGGGCCGATGAGCGTGCGAATAAAATAGCCACCGCCAAAGATCACAAGGACATAGACAACACTCACCAGGAGGACGCTTTCCTGGAGGGAGCGAATTCGATTCAACCATAAGACAAACGTCTGCAGTGATGGGTGAACTAGGAGAAACACGGCTCCGATGACAGCGATGAGATGGATTGCCTGATCGACTAAGAAGGCCAGGGCATTGTCGGGAATTCGCTGAGGCTTGGTCCAAGAAGCTTGACCCAGTCCACCAGTAGATGAACCAGTGAGAGGGAAACGGCAAGCAACTGAAAAGACAGGGCCGGGAGTCGCTGCGGGTCGGCGAGCGCGACGATCGCCAGGACTGCGACGTAGTGCGTAACTCCATGAATGAGGTAACCGCGCCATTGGCCCCGATGTTTATTAGAGACAAGATGTTTATTAAAGACAATCGGAGTAAAAACGAAGTCCGTGAGGAGATGGGCTAGATATATCGCCAGGAAGAGGTTGTAGGTTGGATGTATCATTTCGTACAATAAAGAAATATTGTACATTCTGATGCGATCATCGAAATGCGCGCCCGAGGACGCTTTCCATGACGACCGTGGTGTGTTCGATTTGCCAGAAGTAACCTCGCTTTAGATTACGTGAAGCAGTGGAAATATCAACGGACAAGGCTTTGGCTGTGTGGTCCACACGATTCTTAATCAGGTAGATGGCGATCGTCTCCCATTGTTTCGCGCTAATTTGTCGAAGCAGGGTGTCATGGAGACCATAGACCAAGTTGGTAATTTCGTCGAGTTCAGAGCTATAGGAACGAAAAGCGGTCAGCGTCGGATATTTCCTTGTTTCCTTGATTTGGTTGATGGCGGCTCGTGCGAATTCGAAAGCTTGACCGGCGATGCGATTTACGGGGAGGCGTATGGGCCCCTGGATCGACCCGATTCCAATTCCGATTCGCAACTGAAGAGGCTGCAGTCGCCTTCTAAGATCTAGGATCAATTTGGGGATAGAGTCCACGCGACATGCTATGGCCTGAAATTCGTCTCCTGCAGTGACTGCGTAAGGCACGCGGACGAGTTTGTCATCCAATTGCGCGATGCTGGCAATCCGAAGCTTCTCATTGAGAGAAGAACGCAGATGCGAGTGAGAGCGAGACTCGACCACATCCGCAATGAGGACGCCATGGGTATGATTCTTAGTTTGCATCTTTACGTACAATAATAGGTTATTGTATGTAAATATACAAGCCCCATTGTGGCCGGTGCGGCCGGTCCCGAGCATGAGGTATTTGGGGGTTGCTCCATCCTTGGCTGTAGTGGATCGATCGTCGGTACTCAGTGTCACCGCAGAAAGATTTTGCCTGTGCCCCGGGCAATCCGGCCATCCTTAACGTTCGAGAATACAGCGGTCCCACTGCTGCAGGGCATCCTAAGCTCTGCCTAAGACGTCGGAGCAGAACAGCAATAGCAGATTTCCCATCGATGATGGGAAACCTCATTTGGAGTCCCGCCTCGGCTTTCTTTGTTGACAACGAAGAGGGTTAAGTTTGCCAATATCCTTGGAACTTTCTTGGGTTGGTAGGGATTCTGCAATCCCACCCTCTGCGCCATTTTTTCGCTGATTTCCGAACAGAACTCCGCGGCCGCTGGCCTGCGCCCCCCTCGATGAACGCGTGCGCCCACGGTATGCCAGCTGTACCGGGGTTCTAAGGTGTTCCACCCATTCCCTTGCTCATCGAAAACATCCTATTCTTTGTGTGATAAATTTTGGGTAGTGACCCTGGAGATTCCGTGGCTCGCATTCTGATTGCCGATGATCGGGATTCCATGCGCTCGGCGCTCAAGGCCTTGCTGGCAAGCCAGCGCAACTGGGAGGTATGCGGCGAAGCGCAGGACGCCGCGGAAGCCTTCAGCAAAGCCACCGAACTGCTCCCCGACCTGATCGTCATGGATTTCAAGATGCACCATTCGGACGGCCTTTCGGCTGCCGGCAAAATTTTGCAGGTCACACCTTCCGTGCCGATCATTATGTTTACGCTATACAAGACCGATGAATTGGAAGCGGCCGCCAAATCGATCGGAGTTCGCTGCGTGGTTGGAAAAGAAGACGGTGTGCCAACGCTGATGCGCGCCATTGAAGCGCAATTGCGCAGCAACTAGGTACTCGTAGATTTTTTCCCTGAGCAGTACGCGCACAAAAACTGGATGGTCTGACAGAAGCGTCTATCACACCTTGCTTGCCGGTCGCACAAATTCCCGGCTATGGGCTTCGGTACCTGAAACCAACAACACCGCCAGCGCCACAATCGTCACGATTTCGAAGCCCGCCAGCGCCCATTGATATCCAAATTTGTGATGCAAGCCGAATTCAATGCTGTTTGTCGGCGAGGCAAACAAAATTCCCAGCTGGTAAGCCAGACCCGGCATCAATCCGCGCGCCGAGTCCGCCGATAATTCATTCAAGTGAACGGGGATTACGCCCCACGCTCCCTGCACGCCCATCTGCATCACGAACGCTCCAACCACCAGCATGGCCAACGAGCCGCTGAAGGCCCAAATCGGTATCACCAGTAACGAAAGCGCCAGCGCCGCGAGCATTCCTTTACGCCGTCCCGCCGCTTGCGACAAAAGGCCGAACAGAACCGCTCCGACCACTGCGCCAACGTTATAGATCATGGCGATATTCGCGCGGCCTATTGCGGAAATTTTGTGCACTTCGCCCAGGAAGTCCGGATACAGATCCTGCGTTCCGTGCGACAGGAACATCATGAACGTCATCAGCAGAACCAAATACAGAAATCTTGGCCACGACCCGGCAACCGCTCGCAACACTTCCCCGGTAGAAGCCGCGCGGTGTTGTTTCCACGCTTCGGACTCCGGAACTTTGCTTCTTATATATAGCGCCAGAAGCGCGGGCAACGCGCCAATCCAGAACATCGGCCGCCATCCCCAGTGCGGCAACAAAAATCGCGCGGCAATCGCCGCCAGTAAATAGCCGATCGAATAGCCACTCTGCAAAATTCCACTCAAAATTCCGCGCAACCTGGTCGGAGCTGATTCCATCGCCAGCGAAGCCCCGACCCCCCACTCGCCGCCCATGCCAATCCCGAACAGCGCCCGCAAAACCAGGAACACCGTAAAATTGGGCGCAAACCCGCAGGCCAGCTCGATAATCGAAAAATAAATCACGTTGGCCATCAAGGGGATTCGCCGGCCGTAGCGGTCGGCAAGCAATCCGAATAGCAATGCGCCCAGCGGCCGCATGGCCAGCGTGGCCGTAGTAGTCCAAACGATTTCCCTTTTTGTGACGCCGAATTGCCGCGCCAAAGTGTCAAATAAAAACACCACCACAAAAAAATCAAACGCGTCCAGCGTCCAGCCAAGGAATCCCGCGAGCACCGCGTGATGCGAGCCGGTTGTTTTTCCAGGAGAGAGTTGGGCCATGGTCAGGAGTTACTATCCGTCGCGTCTCGAATCATTGCACGGGAGCACGCGCCGCGCGTCCAGGAGAGACATCATTCACCAATCGCCCCTCCCTCACAACCGCAATTCCGTTCACCAGGACAAATGGAATTCCTTCCGAAGGTTGCAACGGGTCGTCAAAGGTCGCTTTATCGATCACTTTTTCCGGATCAAACATCGTGATGTCCGCATCGGCTCCCACACGAATTCGCCCTTTGTCGCGGAACATCGGCGCACGCTTTTCCAGCCGCTGCGCCGGCATCAATGTCATTTTTCGCAGCGCAGTCATCAAACTCAAAACCTTCTCTTGACGAACATAATGTCCCAACACGCGCGCAAACGTCGCTTGCCCACGTGGATGGACCTTCGATCCGGTGATCGGCATCCCATCGCTCGCGATGATCACCAGCGGATCGCTCACCGCCGCGCGCGCCGCTTCTTCGGGAATCGAAAACACCACTACCACGCCACCCTCTTTACGGTATTTCGCAAAAGTTTCCGCGGTCAGCCGCTCTCCGGTCTTGGCCCACTGCACATCCTTATAAGTGATGCCCTGCCGATTCTGCCACCCTTCATCGAAAATCGCCGATTCCAGTGCCGTACTCCCCGCGGTGTACGGATAGCACTCCGTGGTCACGTCCAGCCCGTGCGCTCTCGCTCCCTCGATCGCTTCTAGCAGCGTCGGTGTGGTTCGCAATCCCATGCTGGTAATGTGAACCACATGCAGCGGCGCGCCGGACGCCACGGCATCTGCAATCACCTCCTGCAATCCAACCAAACCAGTCGTTGGCTCCTTCAATCCCGCATGGCGCAAATGGACGTGCACTGAAGCATTTGCATTTGCAGCAATTCGAAACACTTCCAGAATTTCGTCGTGCGTCGCCGCGGCCGTGTAGTTAATCCCCATTCCCACAGCCAGCGCGCCACGCTTTAGACCTGTTTCCATGCCTTGGTCGATCTCTCTTAGTTCCTGCGCCGTCGCTTCGCGGTGCGCCGCGTCGCCGGTTGGCAGAAAAGTTCCCGGGTCATGCATCACCCTCATGCGTACGGGAATGTGTCCTACGCTGACTCCAAAATTGATTAGCGCCTTTCCTTCCCGCACGGCGTACCACTTGTCCACGTCATCGGTGCCAGCCTCGAGCTCCAAGGAAGTGCTCACGCCATCGCGCGCCTGGAACTGATAATTACGCGGCTCCTGGCCGTGCTCATGTAAATCGATGAATCCTGGCGCGACAATCAACCCCCGCGCCTCGATAGTTTCCTTGCCGCGCAGCCCTTTCGCTGAAATCTCCCGAATCTTTCCGTTCGAAATCCCCACATTCCGAACGGCATCAAGATTCGTTTCCGGATCCATCACTCGCCCGTGGAGAATCACCACGTCAAAAAGCGCATCAGCGCCAT
>Ga0193709_1000237_pt1 | contig 21962 bp, 21 predicted proteins | sample H3c2metaG_FD_160571 | JGI IMG/M metagenome (GOLD analysis project Ga0193709, IMG submission 160571) | Soil microbial communities from a riparian zone of the East river system, Colorado, United States - H3c2 | ecosystem: Environmental > Terrestrial > Soil > Riparian zone | place: USA: East River... | reverse complement strand
CTTATTCCACGTTTCCGCTCGCGTGAACCAGTCTTCCGGCGGCGGATTTGTCGATCCGCGCAGAAATGCCACGATCATCAGATAGTTCACCGATTGCGATTCGGGAAAATCCGGATGGATCCAGATGCGATCGCCGGCCTGGAAATTCGCCACTTCCGCGATGGGCAGCGACTTCCCGGCACGCGACACTTTCATCTCTACGCGCGGCCCGGTCAGATCAAACGCTGCCGCCTGGCCACGCACCACGCGCGGCGCCGCGTACAGTGCCAAGCAGAGCAAAATTGTTCGAATCAGGATCTTCTGGGCGAGAGAAATATCTCCAGTGGTCAAAAACACTACGTGTTCGCTTTCCGGCCTGGGTTAAATCTATTTGTTTTTGAAATTTACCGCGCTTCAGATTATAGCGCGTTCACAACTGTCACCACGATTTTCTGCCAGCAGTGTTCAACCAAAGGTACAGGGCTTTACTTTCGCCGTTCCTGGTGCACAACGGGAGAAAACATTCCGTCAACTCTTCGGCGCGTAGTATCCCTTGCGCGTCAGAATCTTATAATCCTTGTTCGTCGTTTCCACTTTTACTTTACGGAACTGCCCGTCTTTAGACGTGTTTGTCGGATAGTAGCCCAGAGTATATTGGCTGCGCAGTTCGTCCGAAATCTGATCGAACGCTTCGTTCAATTTCTTTTCCGAAGAAACCTCAATCGTCCGCCCGCCGGTTTCATCAGTCATTTTCCTCGCAACATCCGGCCGCCATCCATATCCCGGATCGTGCACCAGCAAGATGTGTATCACCGTGTCCGTGCGTTGCGCCGCTTCAATCGCTTGTTCCACTCGCAGCTTGCTTCCTTGATCGTCAGCGTCGGTGATGATCACCAGCGCCTTTCGGCCCGCCTCCGTCACCAGTTTGTCGTTGCACGCCAGAAACACCGCGTCATAAAAAAGCGTGCCAGCAGCGTTCGAACGCGTAGGAATCGTTCCCGGCGTCACCACTCCTGTGTTAACCGCGCCAATCCGCGCTTTCTGGATCGCCCGTTCCACCTGCGCGCGGTCATCGGTAAAATCGGCAAGCAAGTCCACATCCGTGTCGAAGCTGATCACCATCGCCTCGTCGCCCTTGCGCATCACCCGTTCCATGAATCGCGATGCCGCTTCCTGTTCCGCTCCCAGCCGGTTCTGCTCGCTTCCGCTGGTATCAATCAGCAACCCCAGCGTGATCGGCATGGTCACTTCTTTTGAGAAAAACGCCATCTTCTGTTCCTGGCTGTCCTCAAAGATCTTGAAATCGTCCTGCCGCATGTCTCCAACGATGCGTTTGTTCTTGTCGCGCACGGTCGCGAACAGGTTCACCAGGTTCACGGTCTTTTTCAGTGCGGGGCCTTGCGCAGGCTCTTGCGGTACTGCCGGCGCCGCCAAACTTCCGGCAATCGCCAACACCAACGGCAGCTTTACGAAATTCTTCAGAGAAGGCATGTATACTTTCCTCGATGGCTGTCAGCCGCCCAGAGGCTGCAGATAAGATTCCCGGGTTTTTTCGCAACCGGGTAGGGTTGTTTCTGCATCCATAGGATGCAATGAAGCGTAAGTAAGGATGCGTCAGTAAGGATGCGTCAGCTTTACCGCGACGTCTTGCTCATCCTGAACGCTCAGAATTCTGGCTGGGAGAACATGAAAAGTCTACGAAAAACGAAATTTCTCGTGCTCGCGCCGCTCTTGCTCGCCTCCAGCCTCCTCGCTCAAGAGCCGCCCGCCGCACCCGTGCCCAAGGTTGCTCCCGATGCCGCCAAACAAAATCCGCCGCGGCCGCAGGATTCGCAAATTCCTCCAAGTCAGCAGACTCCGACCGATAGCCAATCCATTCTGAAAATCAACGTCAGCTACGTTTTTCTCCCAGTAACGGTAAAAGACGGCGACGGCCACCTCGTCCCTGACCTCACCCGCAGCGAATTCCGCATTTTCGACGATAGTGTCGAACAACGCCTGGAATTTTTCTCCGCGGAAGCTTTTCCGCTCTCGGTTGTAGTCTTGCTCGACAACGACCTCAAAACCAAAGACGCCGAACAGGTCGAATCCAGTCTCTCCGCCATCCTCGCCGGTCTCGGCAGCAATGACGAAGCTTTTGTCTGCCGCTTCGATAGCAATTTTCATCCCGGCAAAGGCTTTACTCGCGATCAGGACAAGCTACTGACAGAGCTGCACCGCACCCGCCTTAGTACCGACCGCCCGGATGTCGCCGGACCCGATCCTGGCGGTCCCTACTCCGGCCCAACCATCAACGGTCAATCCGCAGTTAGTCCCGGGGCTCCTCCGATTGCCGCCTCAACCGTCATCATCGGCGAAAAATCCACCAAAGCTCTCGACGATGCCGTTTACGAAGCCTCGCAGCTCTTAAAAGATCGTGGCCGCGACCGCCGCAAGATGATTTTCCTGATCTCTGACGGCGAAAATGGCAAAACCAATCACTACACTTATGGCAACACGGTGAAAGAACTTCTTCGTTATGGCGTTTCCGTCTACAGTCTTGGAGTCGGCGGCGGCTTCTATGAACGCAAATTCTCGCGCCTTCAGTCCTATGCCCACGATACCGGCGGCGACGTCTTCTATGCCGCCAAACGCAATTCGCTGGAAAGTCTCTACTCCCGCGTCACCGAACAGGCCCGCAATCAGTACACGCTGGGTTACAATCCCCGCGGCAACGATAAAGCCAAGGACTATCACACCGTCGAAGTCCGTGTTCGCCGCGAAGGCCTCTCCATCCTCACGCGCGAAGGCTACTACTCGGTAACCGGCCCGCGCTAACTCGCTCGATAGGCCTCGCTTCCTGATGTAGCAGCGGCCTGCTTGCCGCCGCCAAGCTTTTTGCCGTTGTTTTCGCCGCCACACGAGCCGATAAACTCCCCCACGCCGCAAAGTCCCGGCAAGTATTTCCGGCCGCCCATATTTCCCCTTGACTCTTTCTGCTATTAAATCTATATCGTGCCAAGAGCGCGTACCGAACTGCGACCGCGCCGCCTGAATCGAAAAAGGAGCCCAGGATGAAGAAGAAACCCAAAAAAGTCGACAAGAAACTCCCTAAGAAGCCCAAGTAGCCATCAGCGAATCTTTACCAGGGGCGCGGACCGTACGCGCCCCGCCTCCTATCGAGCAGGCCCTCGGCGACACCCTGCGTGCCGCACTGTCGCCGTTGCCCTCACTCCAGCGCATTCATCAGCCGTCCTTTACACTTACTTGAAAGAGGTGGCAAAACGCGGTGTAACCTCCCCGCAACCTCCGCATCTACTTAGACGGTTGTCAAAGTATCTTTAGCGCTCGAATCGCTCACGAAACGGAGATCATCATGGGAAAGCTCGCAAATCAGGTTGCCGTAGTCACCGGCGCCTCCAAGGGCATCGGCGCAGGCATCGCCAAAGCCCTGGCGGCCGAAGGCGCTTCCGTAGTAGTCAACTACGCCTCCAGCAAGGAAGGCGCCGATCGCGTCGTAAAGGAGATCACCGAAAAGGGCGGCAAAGCCATCGCCGTGCAAGGTGACGTCTCCAAGCAGGCGGACATCACGCGGTTATTCGCGGAGACCAAAAAAACCTACGGCAAGCTCGACATTCTGGTGAACAACGCCGGCATTTATAAATTTGCCCCGCTGGATTCAGTCACCGAAGAGCTCTTCCACAGCCAATTCAATCTCAACGTGCTCGGCCTGCTGCTCACCACCAAGGAAGCCGTGAAACTCATCGGCCCCGAAGGCGGCACCATCATCAACATCAGCTCCGGAGTCAGCACCATTCTACCGGCCAACACTTCCATCTATAGCGCCACCAAGGCCTCCGTCGACGCCATAACCAACGTCCTGGCCAAGGAATTGGGCCCACGCAAGATTCGCGTGAACTCCATCAATCCCGGCATGATTGAGACCGAAGGCGTTCACGCGGCCGGTTTCGCCGAAGGAGATTTTCGCAAGTGGGTCGAGTCGCAGTCGCCCCTGTCCCGCATCGGCCAGTCCGATGACATCGCGCCAACCGCTGTTTATCTCGCTTCCACCGACTCGAAATATCTCACCGGTGAAACCATTCGCGTCACCGGCGGCGTTTTCTAAACAAAATCCGCGCAGGAAGCGTCAAGGCACTTCAGATCAATCAAATCATTCGGTCCACCGGCGTCTTGCAGAAGCGTTCTAAGCAGACATGTGTCAGTTGTGACTGCGACGCGTACCGAGGAATGACCGGATGTATCGCTAGAACCCAGCAGGAAAAACTGCGTTCTTCACCTTACAATGCGCTATGGCCAAATCAGCACGCAAGAAAGCGCCGGCTGTCGCAACTCCTGATGCCAAGCCAAGCCTTGGCTCCATGCCGAACATTCCGGTGGCGGCGGTCTTCAGTTTTCTCAAAGACCAGAGAGGCGCACTTTGTTGGACGCTGCGCCACTTGACGCAAACCTTGAATATTAGCGAACAAGACGCGCAGAGAGTTCTGACTATCCTAAAGCTGCAGGGATACGTGTCCGAAACCAGCGATAACGAGTTGCTGACAACCGCCTCAGGCGAAATCGTTTCCGGTTCGAAGCCGCCGCGCTTTACACGCGAATGTGTCGACCGGGCCGTCCCGGAATTGTTAGAACGCATGGCAGCCAACAACGGCGATCGGAATGCTGACTTCAAGATCACCCAGGCGGTTGCGTTCGGAGATTTCTTGTCCGGGCGAGCAAACTGTCAAGCCGCCGATGTCGGAATCGAGCTGACTCCGCGTGAACCCGCCGGTGGCCGCGACCAGGTAAATCACTTCTTGAAGCAACTCCGCGGTAAGAGCCAATTTCTAAACATCAAACCCTTTGAACCATGGATGAGCAAACGTTCACATCGTCGCTTGCTCTGAGCGCGCCGCGCTACACCTTGATGATTCGCAACTCGTCCCTAAATGCTCCCAATTCGCTGTGGAACCGATGCTTGCCGTCATCGACCTCGAGCCGATTCTTCAGTACTAACGCGGCTTCTTCGAGGGCAGCGCGCAATTCTGGATGACGATCCAGATTCATTGAACTCAACGCGTCGGCCAGTCGCCACAAGCAGTTCTCCAATTCAGTGATCCGCTTCACGACCTCCGGTGCCGACGTCTGCGCCCTCACGTACGCGTCCAGTTCAACCTGGCCTTCGATCTTTTCAACGTATTGGGTGATGTTGGTTTCACCATCATTTACAGGATGGACGCCCCGAGGAACAATGCCTGCCAGCGGATCGCGATTCGGCATGGAACGGATTATAAATCATAAATTCGTCAAGTAGCACAGCGGGCTCTTCAGCTCACGCGGGCATATGATACCGGCATGCAGGACCCGAAGCTTATGGTCGTCCAGTCATACGGTAGCCGCATCGAAGCAGAGTTGGCGAAAGGCGCGCTCGAAGACGTCGGCATTCAGTCCATGATCCAAGCCGACACGGCGGGAGGAATGCGTGAGCACGTCGCGGCGGTCCGGCGCGGGATTCAGAGTCTCGGTCCGCGAAGAAGACGCGACCATTGCTGGGGATGTGCTTACCCCGGTCGAGAGCGACGAAGGCCCAGACGCGGACCAAACCGACCTCAATCCTCCGGAGTCGTGGCGCCGGTTCAGCCAGAAACTTCCCGACTCCGACCAAGAGCGGTACAGCGTCAAAAGTCTTGCTTTTGTCTCGCTTTTGTAAACGTTATTAGCCTTGACTTGAACCGACTCGCGCACTAGATTTGCCGCCTGGACGTTCTCTCCCTGGGAATAGATCTATGCACCCAAGCGCGAGCATTTTCATAGAATTAGCTCTAGCAATGGGACTTCTCGTGCCGCTCGGGTTGGCGCAGAGGCCTCCGGCTCCCAAGCCTCCGCCTTCCACAACGCCGGGCCGGCCCGCGACTCTGACTCCCTTGAATGCGCCGCCAGGCCAACCGACAGGAGATCTAGTGATGTTCCTGCGAGGGCGCGTTGCCACCGATGACGGGACAGTTGTTCCCCGCGATGTGTTGGTTGAGCGGGTCTGCAACGCCAGGGTACGCCAGCAGGTGTATGCGACTTTCGGCGGCGACTTCAGCATGGAATTGGGGGCGAGGGCTGATTCTTATGTCGACGCCACCGCGGAGGGAACTCCGCAATATGGCCAAACCAGCAAAGCCCCGGAGACAGGAATTCCACGACGCGAATTAGCAAATTGTGAGCTGCGCGCCTCGGTTTCCGGTTTTCGCTCCAATGTCGTGAACCTGGTGGACCTCACTCCGGCCAGCAGCGTGGACGTTGGCGCGATCGTGGTTCACAGAACTGAAAAGATCAAAGGCATGACGTTGAACGCCGCCGCCTACAATGTGCCGAAAGACGCCAGAAGAGCCCTTGAAAAGGGCATGGAGGCTCAGAAGCACGGCAATCTTGCCGATGCCCGGCAATATTTGCAAAAGGCCGTAGAGATCTATCCCAGGTACACCAGCGCCTGGTTCCAGTTGGGCACGGTTTTACAGAAGGCCACCCAGAATGAGCTGGCTCGCGCCGCCTATACCCAAGCCACGACCATCGACAGCAAGTTCATGCCACCATATCTGTCGCTCGCATCAATGGCCTTCGCGGCGCAAGATTGGCCCCAGGTCCTTAACCTTACCAATCACATCGTGGAACGCGATCCGTTGCGATACGCCGAGGTCACCGGTTACATCCTGGATCTCGATCCGCTGGACTACGCAGAAGTTTATTTCTATAACTCGGCCGCAAATTTCAACCTAAACAAGATTGCAGACGCCGAGACGAGCGGGCTCAAGGCGGAACGCTTGGACGTGCGCCCGCGTTTTCCGCAACTGCACCTCTTGTTGGCTGATATCTTCGCGCAAAAGAACAACTATGCCACCGCGGCCTCACAGGCCAAAATTTATTTAGAGTTGGCACCGCATGCGAAAGACGCGGACCACGTACGGGAACGGTTGGCAGAATTGGAAAAGCTGAGGGGTCCGGTACCAAGCGGCGAAAACTGAGTATGGCGTTGGCACCTTCTTCTGCTAACGGCGAAACAGGAACGCAGACACTGCTTGCAAGTTCAGTTAGGTTGGAGCCTCCAACAGTTGTTTTGAAATGTTTTGGTGCAGCGCCGATGCAGTGCAGTGCCGCGGTACGCTGGTAATCGTAGGCTACTTCGCAGTGCGAAACACTGAACCCGTTGAAATCCCATCGTTTCGGAATCTCCGCGAACGGAACCGTCAGAGTGGACTTAGTGGTTCAGCCCGGCAACGACTTTCTGCGCCTTGAAACTGTCCGGCTCGTTCAGATACTGCATCGCGGACCACATGGACTTATGGCCCAGATAGACTAAGCGTCCGCCGCCAACGCCTCTTCATGCGCCGGGCAAATCGGTTTATAGCTGCATCCCCGGCAATGAAATCCCGGTTTGGCGGTGAACTCCCGCGCGCGAATCTCTGCCGCCGCTTCTTGCACTATCGCCTGCGCTTCCGCCAACTGCTTCGCGTCCCGCGTCGTTTCCTGCCGCTCATTATTCTGCAAATAGTGAAACACCAGCCGCACCGGATTCAGCTCCAGAATCTCTTTCACCGCGATCGCATAAATGCTCAACTGCAAATCCTTCTTTGCCTCGGAGTCCTTCCGGGGTTTTCCGGTCTTGTAGTCGACAATCTCCACATCTTTGCGCCCCAGCGAATTAATTTGATCGATTCGCCCTTTCACGATCACATTATTCTCCAGGTCCAATTCGAACCCTTTTTCCTGCTCCAGTATTTCCGGCAGCGCCTTCAACACCGCGGCATGGAACGTCCGCAACTGCTCCAGCCCATCTTTCTTGTACTCCTGCTCCTGATAATCGTCTTCAAATCCGAGCGCCGACCATTCGTTTTCGTAGATCCGCTGCACTTCCTCGAACCGCAGCAGGTTTCCCTTCTTCATCTCCGTCATCGCGCGCCGGATCGTCGAATGCACCACTCGCCCAAACGTCAATGTCGCCCTGGCTTGTCCCTCGATCGACCACAGTTTTTGAAACAAAAATTGCTGCGGGCAGCTGCGATATCCCATAACGCTCGAAGGGCTCAGCTTCAAAGGTTCCGGAATCTCTGGGCAATAAGTCTCCGCCCACTTCGCTACTTGGGAAAAGATCTTCGCCGGTCCGCTGGCAGGGAACAGTTGCGTCTCCGATTCTTTTGAAGCCACACCTTGCTCTTGGCCGCCCGCAACCGTCACTCTCGGCGCAATCTGTATCACGTCGCGCCTCTTGGTGGCCGCGTCCATCAAAATATCTTCAATGAACAGCGGTACCTTGCCCTTTTTCTCGGCGATCGTCGTCAGCGTCAGCCGCTCTTCCGCACGCGTCAGCGCTACATAGAACAGCCGCCGCTCCTCTTGCGTGTGGTAATCGCCTTCCGGCAACTCTTCCTTCATTAATTCCAGTGGAAATTCAAATAGCGGCTTGCGGTCGCTCACTGGAAACGCTCGCGAATTCACACGCAATACAAATACCTGCGGAAATTCCAGCCCCTTCGCGCCATGTACCGTCATCAACTGCACCGCGTCGCCCGGCGCTTCGTCATCGTTCAAAGAAATCACGCAGTTCGCCTGCTGATAGTAATCCAGATATTCCAGAAATTCCGCCAGCTGTCTGGTCTCGCTCTTTGGCTCCCACTCGGTCACGAATTCCGCTAGTCGCTGTACATATTTCCGGTCTTGCCCGCTGGCTCGCTGTGCAATCTCCAGCCATTCCGTCAAATCGCTCAAAATCTCCTGCGCGTTGCGCCGCCGCGAGGTTTTTCGTTGCTCACATAAAAACTCCAGCAGCGTTCCTATCGCCGCAGGCGAAGCGTCGAACGGCAATTCGCCCTGCGGGAGTTGCAGCATGTCATAAATCGCTTTGCGTTCTTTTCTCGCTCGTTCCGCAAGCCGCACAATGTCCGGCGGCTCTAGTCCCCATGCGGGTGCCGCCAGCACCCGCACGCACGCCACATCGTCATAAGGCTGAGCAATCAACCGCAAATAACCAAGCACATCGCGCACCAATGGGTGATCCAAAATCGACAAATTGCTGATCACAAACGGAATTTTTCGCCGTGTCAGCTCTTCCACCAGCAAATCACGATGCGCGTGTTGCCGGTACAGTACCGCAAAATCTTTCCATCGCCTTCCGGCTTTGTGGCTGCGCTCGATTTCTCCCGCTACCCAGCCGGCTTCTTCTTCCTGACCCGCCAGTTCAACGACGCGAACCCTCTCTCCCTCCGCCTTGCTGGCGTTCAATACTTTTTTCGGAAAATCCGCGCTGGTTTCGTTGTGCGAAATCGCCTGCGTCGCCACCCGCAGAATATTCGGCGTCGACCGGTAGTTTTCCTGCAGCAACACCCGCAGTTTGCTTGAGTCCTGGCCTTCTTTCCATCCTGCAAAGCGTTGCAGAAATAACTTAAAACTTCCAAACGACGCGCCGCGAAACCGGTAAATCGCCTGATCGTTATCTCCAACCACCACAATATTTCGCGGCGGCGCCGCAATCAGCTCCAGCAATCTCAGTTGCGCGATATTCGTATCCTGGAATTCATCCACCAGAATGTGCCGGAATCTTTTCTGCAGCTTCTCTCGCAGCGCTGCGTCGTTCTCCAGCAGCTTCACCGCCTCGGTCATTAACCCGTTCAGCGCCACGGCATTTTTCTCGCGCAGCAATTCTTCGCTGGCGCTGTAGGCGCGCGCAATCTCGCGCTGTTTTTCTACTTCTTCCAACCTCTCCTGGTACGTCTGTTCATCAATCTGCAGTCGTTCCGCTTCCAGCTTCGCGGCCAATCCTTCCGCGTATTCTTGGTACTTTTCACAGGAAACCAGTTCATCCTGGCAGCGCGAAAAAAACTGAATAAAATCCGTCAGAAATTGCCCCGGCTCGGCCAGCCTCCGGTATTGATCCAGTTGCAGCTTGCGCATGTTGCGCCGCAACAGAATCCAGTGGTCCACTTGTTCCAGCGGCAGTCGTCCGGGCGCTCCCTCTTGCAAAATCGTTTCGCAAAACGCATGAAACGTAGTCAACGTGATCCCGTGCGCGCGCTCCCCGCACGTTTTTCGCACCCGCCGCAACATTTCGCCCGCGGCCTTTTTCGTGAAGGTCAGTCCAAGAATGTTTTCGCCCAGCAGGAAACTGTCCTGTTCGAACAAATGCCGGATCCGCTCCGTAATCACCCGGGTCTTCCCCGTCCCCGCTCCTGCAATCACCAGCAGAGGTCCATCGCCATGCTCAATCGCACGCCGCTGCGCTGCATTCATCTCCGTGCCTGTACCTGCAACCGCCGGCAGCGGCTCATAATCAAAAAGTTTTGCCATGCTTTGATGAGTCTACCTTTTTGAAAGGCGAAGAGGAAGCGAAACTAGTACCAGCCTTGGGCTCTGGCAGCCGCCTGGCCCTCTGCATCTTTGTGCTCTTATACGATTTTCGCTCTCAGCGCTGCGATTTCCTGCCAGCAGCCACGTCTGCATTGAATTCTTTTGATTTGTTTTTTGGAACGGTCAACGACTTCCAATTCGCGCCCGCAGAATGTCTTGCCAGGAGCACGATTTGTCCCACGTGGTAGTTGTAATGCGCCACCTGCCGATTGATCGCCTGCATCACCGAATGTTCCTCGCCGCGAATCTTGACCGTCTTCGTCATGTCCGCGTCTTGCAGACTTTGCAGCGCCGTGAAAACACATTTCCATCCCGCGTCCCACAAATCCAGAATCTCCGCGCGATTCTTGGGAGGCTTTTCGAATTCCGCGTCACGGTCACGCGTCGGTTTCTCGCCGTCGGCAGTAAGGAAATCCGTCCACCGCGAAATCATGTTTCCCCAAAGATGCTTCACAATCGTGGCAATCGAATTCGACTGGTCGTCGAGCAGCGCCAGCAATCCTTCATCCGGACACTGCGCCATCGCGGTTTCGCCCAGCCTCTTGTAGTATTGAAAAAGGCTGATCGAATCTTTCACATAGGAGTCGGTTCGTTCGTGTGCCATGCGTGCATTCTACTTTGCAGTGCGGTTTATCCCGAATACTTTGTCTGGGCACCCTGCTGCCGCTTTTTTCGCGCCGATGTCAGGTCATGCTAAATTCACAAAAAGCTTCTTGACAATTCGCTTTTTATTCGCCTACAGTTCTCCTGCCGCACACCAAACTTCTTGGAGGACCACCAATGTCCATCGCACAAACTCTGCTCCCCGAATTCGAACAAGAAATGGCCAATACCCGCAAAGTTCTCGAACGCGTTCCCGACGAAAAGTGGAACTGGAAACCGCACGATAAATCCGGAACCACCGGCTGGCTCGCCGCTCACGTCGGAACCGTTCCCGGTTGGCTCACCATGACTCTGAATTCCGAGAGTCTCGATTACGCGCCCGTCGACGGCCCCGGCTATACGCCAGCAAAAATCGAAAACTCGAGAGAGCTTCTCGCAGCGTTTGACAAAGATAGCGCGGAAGCGCGCGCGGCCCTCACCAAGGCCAGTGATCAAGACATGTTGCAGAATTGGAGTTTGCTCGCCGGCGGCAAAGAAATTTTCACCATGCCGCGCGTCGCCTGCGTCCGCGGAATGATCATGAATCATCTGATTCATCATCGCGGCCAGCTCACCGTTTACCTTCGGCTCCTCAACGTTCCGGTTCCCGGCCTCTACGGCCCCTCCGCAGACGAACAGTAATCGCGGACCAGACGCGGCGACTGGCGTGCGCCACGCGCTGCAGCGAAAATCGCAAATCGCTATAATGGAGTTTCGGTCCGGAGGTTCAAGATGGAAACTCCCGTTATCCTTTCCGCAGTGCGTACGCCCGTCGGCAAGTTCCAGGGCGGCCTGTCGAGTTTTTCCGCTCCAGAACTCGGCGGCAAAGTAATTGCTGCAGCCGCGCGCCGCGCTGGCCTGGACACCAAGCAAATTGACGAAGCGATTCTCGGCAACGTTGTCCAAGCCGGACTCGGCCAGAATCCCGCGCGCCAGGCCGCGCTAAAGGGCGGATGCGATCCGCGCGTTGCCGCGATGACCATCAACAAAGTTTGCGGTTCAGGTTTGAAGGCGGTTGCGCTCGCAGCGCAAGCGGTCACGCTCGGCGAAAGCGAAATCGCGGTTGCCGGTGGAATGGAATCGATGTCCAACTGCCCGTATCTTTTGCCGCAAGCACGCACTGGGTATCGCATCGGCGATGGCCTGGTTGTAGATTCGATGGTGCATGACGGATTGTGGGACGCCTACGAAAATTTTCACATGGGCATGACTGGCGAACTGGTCGCGGGAAAATATGAAATTGCGCGAGAAGAGCAAGATAAATTCGCGTTTGAGAGCCATCAGAAAGCGGTGCGGGCGAGGAAATCCTGTTTTTTTGAAGCGCAGATTCTGCCGATTGAAGTGCCGCAAAAAAAAGGCGATCCCCTGGTTATCAAATATGACGAATCGCCGCGCGAAGATACTTCGCTTGAAGCGTTGGCAAAACTGAAGCCCGCGTTCAAAAAAGATGGAACTGTTACGGCGGGAAACGCACCCGGAACCAACGACGGCGCTGCCGCGCTGATTGTCACCAGCGAACGCAACGCGTCGCGCTTGGGAAAAACTCCCATCGCTCGCATCGTCGCGCAAGCGGTGAGCGGCGTCGAACCGAAATGGGTAATGATGGCGCCGGTCGATGCCGTCGAAAAACTTTTGACAAAAACCGGCTGGGACCGCGACAAAGACGTCGATCTCATTGAGCTCAACGAAGCCTTTGCCGTAGCTGCGATCGCCGTCACGCGGCAACTGAAACTCAATCCCGAAAAAGTCAACGTCAACGGCGGCGCAGTCGCGATCGGCCATCCAATTGGAGCGAGCGGCGCACGCATCCTGGTGACTCTTCTGTATGAATTGCAGCGCCGTAATCTGAAGCGCGGCATCGCCGCGCTGTGCCTCGGCGGCGGCAACGCTGTAGCCCTCGCCGTCGAGCGTTTCTGAATTTATTTCTGCTGGCGTACTCCTCGATGGTTAGTTGGCTTGCTCGCCGGGGTTGGAAGCGGCGGATCGAACTTCGCTGTCTTCGTTCCATTGGTGCCCACAAGAATGGCATTTCCAACCTGCTGTGTTCACTGGAATAGGCACGCTTGTCAGGTACATGGCGGCAAAAGTCAGAGGCTTGTTCAATCCGTCCAAGGAAAGATCCATCGAACCGCACTTCGGACAGTGCGGTTGCTGGTATTCTCCGACTCCCTCAACGTCAAATTTCTCGGGTGTGCTTTCGTCCAACAGCTGGATGGCGGCCTCGGCATCTTTTTCGGGAACCAGTAATTTGATCCCGCCTACAAGATTGGAATAAAACCAGTCGAGCCTGACCAGATTGTCGTCCGCAAGGATGCAGTCTACGCCGGCGGACTCCAGGACACTTTTTGCAATCGAAGCCTCGGGCAGATCGCGATAGCGACGAATCATTACAGGTTTCCGCGCCTCCGACTCGGAGATTTCATTCGCATGATTTGCCGCAATCTCGGCCGGTGGGGTGAGATCGCGTCTGGACATTTCAGAGTGAAGCACACTCCTGGCAACTTCTGTCAGCGCCGGAAAATCGAGCGCGACTTTCTCCAATTCACCGTCTTCCATCGCAGCGTACCGGGCTACAAGACGCTGATGTTCTTTTTCGAAATCTATCTGTGTCATTAGGTTGGCCATGATATCGCTTACTGGCCGGGATGGCCACGCGAAACCTATGGCCACACTACGACGGCAGCGCGCAGCTGGCTTGAATATTAGGCAATTGACTTCTCAACTTCCCGGGCGGCAGTTTGATCCTGAGCGCAATACGGGCAGAATTTATCGGATTCGGCGACTTCGCGTTTGCAATTGGGGCAGCTGGGATGCAAATTGCATTTGCAGTTGGGGCAGAAATTGAAGCGAGCGCCGACCATGGTGGAACAGCGCGGGCAGGGGAATGGCAGCGGCTCGCGTACCTGGAAGTACAGAATGAAACCGATGGCGAAGAATGGCCAGGACAGCAGCATGCACAAAAGCAGCCAAAGCCCTCCATTCATTCCGCGGCGCCGCGCATCGCGGTATACGTAACCGAGAGCCGCCAACCAAATGGTGATAATTATGGCCACGAGAGTGATGATTCCCGCCAACGCGAGAGATGCGATTGCGGGATGGCCAGCCAAATCTGGCGGGAAAGTTTCGCCATTGACGCCAGAGAGATTTATCAGCGTACCGATGGCGATGGCCACGAGCCACAACACCACGCAGGTCCACACCACCCACTTCGGTACGATTTTTATTTCCTGGCGCAGCAGAAATCTTTCCCTTTTCCTGCGGAACCGGATCAGCTTCATGCGTTCATCGAATGCTTCGCTCATGCTCTCCTCGTTTTCTAAGTTCCTCTCGCGTTTGCGTCTGCTCGGCGCGCGCCTGCGGGAAAATCATTCCATCTGGTCCGGCTGCGTCATACGTTTATCGGAAAGCGCAGCCCATGCGGCGATCATCGGCGGAACGCTCCACCAGAGTACGAAGCCCGCCTGCAGCAGAAGCTTGGGTGCGCCGGTTTCCTGGCCGAGCCACTCGATTCCGCGCCAGACCCAGGGAGCAGTGCTGACACCGAGGGCCCAGGACACCGCGGCAATGGCCCAGACGAATTTTTTTGCCGGTTCTTTTTCGTGAAGTTCTTCTCCGCGCATGCGCACGCGGAATTGCGTGCGGCTGGCCAGGTTGGCAGGCAAATCCAGGCGCATGGTGCGTAGCGCGGAGAGCGATTCGCGAAGTTGGCGTTGTTGGTTGGCGCAAGATTCGCATTCGGCGAGATGTGCCTCGAGCCACCGTTGATCGTCGGACGAAACGTGTTCGATCCATCCTTGTGCGATCAAGTTTTTTGCTCGGACGTGCAAATCGTTTGTCATGCAGCACCCTGTTGCATAGTGGTTTTCAGCGCGTCCAGCCCGCGGTAGAGACGCGATTTCACCGTGGAGATAGGTGCGCCGGTGACGCCGGCAATTTCGTCGAGTTGCATTTCTTCCTGAAAGCGAAGGACCAGTACCTCGCGATAGATTGCCGGGACTTTTTCTAGCGATTGCTGTACGCCGGATTTCTGTTCAGCGTGCAGGACTTGTTCGAGCGGCGATTGGCTGTGTTCATCCTTCACGTCGAACGTCGCGTCTTCTTCGGAGCCGGCGAGCGAGTCGATGCTTTGCGGCTTTTTGCGGCGGTGCCAATCGAGAACCAGATTGCGGGCGATGGCAAAAAGCCAGGCTTCAAATTTCCATTTGCCGTCGTACTGATGGCCGCGTTCGAGTACGCGCAGCCAGGTTTCCTGGAAAAAATCTTCAGCGCGTTCACGGTTGGCGGTCAGGTGGAGCAGGTAGCGAAATAGCCGGAATTGGTATTGTTCGATCAGCCGATCGAGCAGATCGGGATCGCGGCGCTGCAGGCCGCGGGCCAGCGCTTTGGCGTCATCGCTCATGAATGTGGAAAAGCAAAGAGCTGCGGCGGTCGCACTCGGTGCTCCTGTTCGTTTTGCCAAAATTGCGAAGGTCGCGCTCATTTTAACCTGTATACGAGTCGAGGCAGTGGAAAGACGCAGGAAAGAGGGCGGACGCTTGCCACTGGGATACCCACCCCCCGGTGTTTTCGCTGCGAGTGTTCCGAACGGATAGAAAATAAAGGAGTTAACTTTTAGCCACCGCACAAAGTGTGGGCAAGCGTAGGAAATTATTGAAGTTGGGTGGAGAAGGCCGAACTGCCGAGGGCGTAACTGTTCGAATTGCTATTAAATTAAACTCGGCAAGATACCCGAAGTAAATGGCTGTCAAGAGAATCGCCTCGGGACGCGAAGACGGCTTGGCAGTGCGGGAGTAAACTGCTACGCATGATTTGTCCACAATGCAAGGCGGAGTACCGGCGGGGATTTACCTTGTGCGCGGATTGCGATGTGCCACTGGTGGAAGCCACAGAGTTGAGCTTGCTTGATGACGCGCGGGGTGGCGCTTATCGTGAGCGCGTTGCGGGCACGCCGGGAGATCCGAATAGGGATCCGTTTTGTTCGTTCTGGAAGGGAACGGATTTACGAGTGTGCACGGAGATTTGCGCGGTACTGGAGGAGGCGGGAATTCCGCACAAAATGATTCGGCAGCAGGATCATTTGTTCAATTGGAGCCATCAGTCCCCGTATCAAATTGGCGTGCCGGCCTCGTTGTATGAGAAGGCGGAGTTGGCGATCAAGGAAGCGTTTGGCACCGACGAGGAGAACGGCGAAGACGCCGTGCACTTGCTTGCGCCTCCGGAGGAAGACGCGCGAGCGAAAGCATTGCGCAGCGTGTGGGTAGGAGACGGGGCGCTCGATTGCGCGGCGTTGTGCGGGGCGCTAAAAGAGGCGGGAATTCATTACCGCGTGGACGAACAGAAAGAGCTCGCCGTTAGCGGCACGATAGACCGATACCAAATCGCAGTGGCCGAACAGGATTACCAACGTGCAGCCGAGATCACGGGAGGATTCCATCCCGAGGGCCTGGAAGAAGAAAATCAGGAGGAATCCAGCGCTGATGAGAGACCAGCGCCACAGGAGCAAGGAGAGCCAGGTTCGGATTGGGTGGAGGGCAGCAAGAGGATTCGACGCCGAGAGTGGTATCCGGAAGATGCGACGAGTCTGGCGTGGGAAGGGGACCCGGCCGACTGGCACCAGGCGATCGAAATGTCGCTATTGGAGCACGATATCCCGATGCGTTGGGAGACGCAGGACGAGAAGCCGCAATTATTTGTGTTGCCGGAAGATGAAGAGCGGGCGAAGGAGATCGTGCGGGAGATTTTAGAGGGGCAGCCGCCACGGTAGGTTTTGCCAGGCGGGAAAAAGATCGCAGGTGGGGTAAAGCGCGGCACTGCACGAAGAAAAAGCTAAGGCCTGATCATGGCGCGGGCGGCCAGAAAGCGCACTAGCCTGAGGACTGGCCACTACGACGGTAAACGAAACCGACTACCTTGAGGCTAGCCGCTACAACTGCCAATCAGGAGGCCAGGGACCAGCCTACGAGTGTGAGGGTGAGGAGCAGGAGGAGGGAGCAGAAGCTTACTGCGCTGAGGACGCGGCCTCTACCGAGGAGCGCGATGCGGGATTCGCTGTTGGAGCAGAGAAGGATGATGACCAGAGCGATGGCGGTCCAGGCCAGGCCGGAAGGCAGGCCGGGGTAGCGTCCGATCATCGACATGAAATTTTGCGGAGGTTGCCCCGCAGGGAGCCACCAGGGAAGAACCGGAGTGACACCGGCAACTATGACGAAGCTAAGCAGCTTTCGCGTGAGCCAGCCTTTGATTTTCTGGCGAGTTTTGCGACGCACGAAGTAGTCCCACACGAGCAAGCCCACGGCGATGGGAGCCCATCCATAGATTGCTGTCTTGTCGGAGAGCCACAGCCACACGCGGAAATAGACTGCTGCGTAGTGGCCGGAGGCCAGGCGCGGCAACAGCAGCCACGCAACGAGAGAATTGCAAAGGACTGCGAGAAACAGGGTCGAGAGGCTTGCCAGCTGGAATAATTGGAACGTGGGAGTTTCGCCGCAACGAGTGCAGACGGGCAGTTTAGGAAAAATTTGCAAACCGCAGTGTTCGCAATACATAAAAATTCCCCCGGGAAGCGGGAATGCTGTTTGGAAGGGGTGAGCGTACGACGCGCAGTGGCCCAGGGGCTACTGGTCGTTGGGGCAATTGAGGCCCACTGGCCGGAAGATGGAGCGAAGTTGAAGAGGACAGGGCCAAACTCGCGATGGAAAAAACACCGTTGAGCCTGTTAGCGAATGTGCATGGTAACGCACGCTGAGTGCGCGACTTGTGTGGGGTCGAGGGGCACGAGTAGAATTAGCGGGCTTTTGTCGCGACGATTGTCTTTTTTAGGACAGGGTTTGTAAGTACAAATCTTTCATCTCACGGCCTGTAAGTATGGCCCGGAAACCGTTTCAGCGGAGTTTGGTAAATGGCGCAGCACTACGACGTGATTGTGATTGGTGGCGGGCATAACGGGCTGACCAATGCCGCGTACCTGGCCAAGGCCGGGAAAAAAGTGGTGGTGCTGGAGCGGCGGCACGTGCTGGGCGGGGCCGCAGTAACGGAAGAAATTATTCCCGGATTTCTTTTCAGCGAGTGTTCGTATGTGGTGTCCTTGTTGCGGCCGGAAATTATTCGTGACTTGGATTTGCCGCGACACGGGCTGGAAATTTTGCCGCTGGATGGAACGTTCTCGCCGATGCTGAACGGCGACTATTTGTGGCGCATGAACGATCACGGGCGGACGATTAGGGAAATTCGGCGGCATTCGCGGGTAGACGCCGAGGCGTATGAAGAATTTTCCAAGATGATGACGCCGATGTGCCGGTTCGTGAAGCCGATTTTATCGATGATCCCGCCAGACCCAACGACACTGCGGCCCAAAGATTTGCGGCAGCTGCATTTCTTGATGCAGCGGTTTCGCGATCTATCAAGCGATGAGCGGTACACGCTGATTCAGTTGATGACGATGAGCGCGGCGGATTTTCTGGATCAGTGGTTTGAGACGGATGTGCTGAAGGCGACCATGTCGGCTTCGGGGATTATTGGCACATTTTTGGGGATCCGTTCGCCGGGGACGGCGTACGTTCTGCTCCATCATTATATGGGTGAGATTGACGGGGCGTTCCGGTCATGGGGATTCAGCCGCGGAGGTACGGGCGCGATTTCGAATGCCATTGCAGCGGCGGCGCGCGAAGCGGGCGTTGAGGTTCGCACCAAGGCCGGCGTAGCGAAAATTATTGTGAAGGGCGGACGCGCGTGCGGTGTCGCGTTGCAGAGCGGAGAAGAGCTTACAGCGACTGTGGTTTCGTCGAGCGTCGATCCGCATCTGACGTTTGAAAAGTTTTTGGATGCGAGCGAGTTGCCTGCGGAATTCTTGCAAGATGTGCGCCGGTATAAGTATCGCGGATCATCGGGGAAAGTGAATCTGGCTTTGCATGGGCTGCCGGAATTCAAATGTTTGCCGGGCGATGGGGCTCATTTGCGCGGGGCGCTTTCGATTTCGCCGAGTGTGGAGTACATGGAGCGCGCATACGACGATGCGAAGTATGGGAATTTCTCGCGGCGGCCGTACATCGATATGGTAATTCCGAGTTTGACGGACCCGTCAGTTGCGCCGCCGGGAAAACACGTGATGTCGTGCTTCGTGCAATACGCGCCCTATAAATTGGCGCAGGGCACTTGGGATGATGCGAAACGCGAGGCGTTTGGCGACAACGTGGTCGATACGATCAGCGAGCACATTCCGAACATCAAGAACATTATTGTCGGACGGCAGGTGCTGACGCCGCTCGATCTGGAACGCGAGTTTGGTTTGACACAGGGGAATATCTTTCAGGGGGAGCTCTCGCTGGAGCAACTTTTCTTTTTGCGGCCAGTGCCGGGCTGGGCATATTACAAGACGCCGGTGGAAAACCTTTATATGTGCGGGTCGGCGACGCATCCGGGCGGGGGAATCATGGCGGCGCCGGGAAGAATCGCCAGCACGGTGATTTTGAAGGAATGGAAGAGTGGCCCTTCGACAAAAAAGAATGCGCGCGCGCAGGCAGGGAACTGACGATGCCACTGGGACAAAAGGTAGTGGTGATCGGTGGTGGACACAACGGATTAATCACGGCGTTTTATCTGGCCAAGGGCGGATTCAAGCCGGTGGTGCTTGAACGGCGAGAGATGGTGGGCGGCGGCGCGGTGACGGAGGAATTCCATCCGGGATTTTTTGCTTCGACGCTGGCGCATACGATGGGGCCGCTGCGTGCGGACGTTGCGCAGGATTTACAAGTAGAAAAATTCGATTGCCAGATTTTGCAGCCGGATCCGCGGGTGTTTTCGCCATCGCCCGACGGTCAAGCGCTGCTGTTTTATTCGGACGTGGCGAAGACGGCGGGCGCGATCGCGCGCGTGTCGGCTAAGGATGGGGAGAACTACGCGAAATTTGCGGCGGCACTGGAAGAGGTGGCTACGGTCTTTGCGCAGTTGTGCATGATCACGCCGCCGGCGATTGATAAACCTACACCGGAAGACTTGTGGAATCTGTTCAAGACTGGGCGCGGTGTGCGGGGCCTCGGGAAAAAGCGGATTTTTGATCTGCTGCGCTGGGGTCCGATGGCAGTGGCGGACTACGTTGCGGAATTTTTCGATACGGAGTTGATCCGCGCCACGATTGCGGCACGCGGAATTTTTGGCACGGCGCTGGGGCCGTGGTCGGCGGGATCGACGGCGGTACTGCTGATGCGCGCAGCGGCGGACGCGAATCCGGTTGGGACTGCTGCGTTTTCGCGCGGGGGATTGGGAAAATTTACCAATGCGCTGGCCGAGGCGGCGAAGGCGGCGGGAGCGGAGATTCGAACCGACGCGGAAGTTGAGCAGATTCGCACCAAGAACGGCGCGGTGGTCGGCGTGGTGCTGCGCGACGGAGAAGAGATCGCAGCCGAGGCGGTGGTTTCTGGAGTGGATCCAAAGCGGACATTTTTTAATTTGATCGATCCTTCACAGCTTGATCCCACATTTGCGCAGCGCATGAAAAATTTGCGGGCTCGCGGGACGGTCGCGAAAGTAAATCTTGCGTTGGGAGACTTGCCGTCATTTCCTTCGCTGGCGGGCGCAATCGGACAGGATGGATACCTACGCGCGCTCTCAGGAAGAATTCACATTGGCCCGGAAATTGATTACTTGGAGCGTGCGTATGACGCTTCGAAGTACGGTGAATTTCCGAGCGCGCCTTATTTGGATGTGACCATACCGACGATTCTGGATCCTTCGCTGGCGCCAGACGCGAAACATGTGCTCTCGGCGTATGTGCAGTTCGCTCCGTTCACACTAAAGCAGGGAAGTTGGGGTCCGCGACGCAAGGAGTTGGGTGATGTTGTAGTGAAAACGCTGGCGCAGTATTCGCCTAATCTTCCCGGGCTGGTGGAAGGAATGCAGGTGATCACGCCGGAGGACCTGGAGAGAATTTACGGATTCACTGGTGGACATATTTTTCATGGCGAGCTGGCGCTGGACCAGTTGTTTACGATGAGGCCGGTGCTCGATTGGGCGCGATACAAAACGCCGATACGCGGATTGTTCATGTGCAGCAGCGGTACGCATCCGGGTAATGGATTGACGGGCGCGAGCGGCGCGAACGCAGCGAAAGAAATTATTCACGAGCTGCGGTAGTCGGTGGCGATGTCTGTGATATTGCGATTCCTGCGATGGCTTGGATTTCTGAAACGGCGGACGGCCGTAAATTTCAAAGAGCCACTGGTCTTGCCGTGGCTTGCCTGGTCAGAGGCGCACTATCGCCTGTTGTTGGCCATCGAGGGAACGATCAGGCAGGGACTGGGTCCCTTGGGCTTGGTCGATGGCCATGACATCGGCGCTGGCGAAATGCATGTCTTTATCCACACCGATGATCGCAAAGGCACTTTTGAAAGGACCATGTCCTTAATTCCAGGCAGTACGATCCTGAAGAATTGATGGTGGGATACAGAAACTTTGCAGACGAGGGCTATACTCCGGTCTTTCCACCGGGACTGAGTGTATTCCGGGTCGCCTAAGGTCAGATTTTCCGAGCCACTATGATCGATCGAAGTAATTTGAATGAACTGAGTCGTCGAGAAGAGCGGAAGTTCGTGGACGAGCATCCGAAGTCGGCGGAGATGTACGCGCGGGCCAAGAGATCGCTGCTGGGCGGCGTGCCGATGAACTGGATGCGCAAGTGGGCGGGAGCGTTTCCGGTTTTTGTGGCGGGTGCGAAAGGCGCGCATTTTACGGATGTGGATGGGCGGGAGTACGTGGACTTGTGCCTGGGCGATACGGGCGCGATGACAGGGCACTCGCCAGATGTGGTGGCGGACGCGATTGCGAAGCGAGTGCGCGAAGGCATCACGTTGATGCTCCCTACGGAAGATTCGATTTGGGTGGCGGATGAGTTGAGGCTGCGATTCGGGCTGCCTTACTGGCAATTTGCGTTGACGGCGACCGACGCGAACCGGTTTGCGATTCGAATTGCGCGGGAGATTACTCAG
>Ga0193709_1000236_pt1 | contig 21964 bp, 13 predicted proteins | sample H3c2metaG_FD_160571 | JGI IMG/M metagenome (GOLD analysis project Ga0193709, IMG submission 160571) | Soil microbial communities from a riparian zone of the East river system, Colorado, United States - H3c2 | ecosystem: Environmental > Terrestrial > Soil > Riparian zone | place: USA: East River... | reverse complement strand
AAGGCCAAAACCCTCCGTGCATCGCTCATATTACTTCCAAAAATGCATCAAAAAGATAACCTTCTGAGGGCACCAATTCTTAATTCAATGGCAATGGGGTTACCGTCCCCCCAAGAATTTTTCACCGGCGCGCCTCTTCCGCCCTCCATCCCCTTTGCGCGCCGCTGACTGCCGCCAACGCCTGCCATGCTCTTGCCTCTGAGCGAGGCGGATCCTCGCCGGCGCTTTTGAAATCTCAAACCTGTAAGTTCCCTTCGTCCCTACGTCTCATCTATCCCATTCCTCCCATCCTTCCCCTCACGCATCACGCCGAGGCGCACATCTTCCACCACTCCATCACTTCAATACTCCATTGCCCTGTCCGGGTAGCTCCCCCGTCTGGGTAGGACCTACTTGAGAGGCATGCGGGCGTGGAGCCAATCTCCCAGGCGCGAACCCGAAGGACTGTCCAGGTTGCATAACACGATCACCGACTGGCCCGACTCCGGATACACCCGAAGAATCGCGTTCATTCCCGGAGCGCCGCCGCCGTGGCCGTAGTTCCGCACCTCGTCCGGCCGGCCGAGCTGGAATCCGAAGCCGTAGTCGCCCGTAGTGAATTGCGGACGCGTGGCCTCGCCGAGCGTCTCGGCCTTCAAAAGTTTATTCGACATCAGCGCGCTGGCAAACGCCATCAGATCGGCCGCCGTCGTGTAACCGCCGCCCGCCGAGGTTCCTCGCCATGGCAGCGTCGGTTCGTTGGAAACCATTGCAAACTGCTCCCTCAGGTAGCCTTTGCTCCGGTTGGCGACCTCCACGCTTTCCGGCTCGGACCCCGAGTTGATCATGCCGGCGACTTTGTAGATGTTCTCGGAGACGAAGTCGTAGTACGACTTCCCCGAGACCTTCTCGATCAGCATGCCGAGCAGCAGAAATCCATAGTTGGAGTATTCCCACTTGGTGCCGGGCTCGAACTGGAGGTCGCGCTTACCGTACAGCTTCACGTAATCCTGAAGCGTCTTCAATTCGAGCCGATGCGCCTCGAACTCCGGACCGAAAATGTCACCCGTGCCGCCCGTGTGCGACAACAGGTGCCGGACCTTTACCTTGGACGCCACATTGGTGTTCGGATAATCGGGCAGGATCTTGCCGATTGTATCGTCCAGCGACAGTTTGCCGCGTTCGACCAATTGAAGCGTCGCGACCGACGTGAACATTTTGTTCATCGAACCGATGCGGAACCGCGTGTTGAGCGTGTTGTCGATTCCTGCCTCGCGCTCCGCCTTGCCCCTCGCGCCCGACGTGATCGCCTTGCCGTTTTTGGCCCACAACCACACCCCTGAGAACTTCCCGTTGGAAGCGGCTTTATCGATTTCGGCTTCCCACGCCGCGATCGCCGTCCGTTGCGTGAGCCGCTCGGGAACTGGCGCGCCGGCCGGTGGGGGAATCCGAACCAGACTAATGTTGGTGATCACCGCCGGCTCCCCATCGCTGACAGTCACCGACATCCGATTATAAGTGCCGTTGCCTTCGCGTTCATGCAAAACGGCCTGAATGTTCAGCGCCTGCGAGGATTCGATCGAATACAGATCGAATCCGCCGGTGTTCCACCGGAGGTCGAGCATGCGATCGAGTGCGTCTGGCCGGTCTGGCCGATGCGCCTTGATGAAAACTTCGAGCTTGTCCTTGTTACCGGAATTCAGAGCTTCGAGATAACCCGCAAGGACCTTGCCGGCTGGAGTGGATGGTAACTCAAGGGCTCCCGCCACGGGCAAGCCCAGCGAAAGAGCGGCAACAAGCAGCGAGAATATGCCGCGTGTGTGCAGGTATGCGCAGAACCAACCGTATTGGTTCCATCGATGAGTCGAATATGAGCTATTCATAGTGTCAAACCTTATGAATCTGCGATTCATTTAGAGATTTGTCACTGTTCCTGCCAGTCAAATTGGTTACTCATCCTCCCTTGGCGCATTGAAAAAACCCCGTCAGGGGTGACATGATTGTAGCCCCGGGTAAGAACGCTTCTATACAACTCTTCTTTCAAGCGTTCGCCACCCGGGGTTACCGTCCCTCAAAAATTATTTTCACCGGCGCGCCTCTTCCGCCCCCCATCCCCTTTGCGCGCCGCTGACTGCCGCCAACGCCTGCCATGCTCTTGCCTCTGAGCGAGGCGGATCCTCGCCGGCGCTTTTGAAATCTCAAACCTGTAATTTCCCTTCGTCCCTACGTCTCATCTCTCCCATTCCTCCCATCCTTCCCCTCACGCATCACGCCGAGGCGAACATCTTCCACCACTCCATCACTTCAATACTCCATTGCCCTGTCCGGGTAGGACCCCCGTCCGGGCAGGACCGCGCCTCTTCTGCCCTCCATCCTTTAAGAACCCCAACGAGGGTTCCACATATCAGCCCAGGGTTCAAACGCGCCCACCCTTGGCCCGTCCGGCTAGGACCGTTTCTACCCTGGGTTTACGTCCCCTACATTAACGCAACCCTGAAAGCGGTTGCATCATCTGACATTCCCCGCCTCCCGGGACCATCCCTCCATTACAACTCAGGGAGCTTTGAGTGACGGTTCTTTGGGTTCAGGAACAGAGTCGTCCCGTTCCCAGCCCTCATGCACCAAGGTGATGGATTGGATCATGACGCAGTCGGCGTTTGCGTCCAGTGCCGGCAATGCCTGGAACTCGGAAACCCAACAACGGTACACATGGTAGGCCAGGGCCAATTGCCCGGCTTCATTGTAGAGTTCGAGCCTGATGTCTTTGCGAAAATCTTTCAGCGACACTTCTGTTCCAAGTCCTGCGCCATAGTTCCATACTTTGTTGGCCCACTGTTCGAAGGCAGGGTCATGAGTAACACCGCGTTCCAACACGATTGGTTCATATTTCGTCAATCCTGGGGACTTCCTGGTGCTGCTGGGATCTCCACCTTCGCGATGCTCCACGATCTCGGTGGTGCGCTTTAAGGGACTGATTTTGCTAATCCCCGCTACATATTTGCCGTCCCATTTGACACGAAATTTGAAATTCTTGTAGGGATCGAATCTGTCTGGATTGACTGTGAATTGCGCCATAATCAGTGCTCTTTATTGCAGTTTCACCCGGCAAATAAACGGTCCTGGGACAGACGCGAGTATGGGCAAAGAGAAGCCCGCGTCAAGGGTGAGGTGACCCCTTTTCGATAACGTCGTCTGCCTCGCCGTAGCTTGCGAGCGAAGGTGGGTCATCGCACGCGAAGTTATTGGACCCGAAAAACCCCGTCAGGGGTGACATGATTGTAGCCCCGGGTAAGAACGCTACTATACAGCTTTCATTTTCAAGCGGTCGCCACCCCGGGGATTACCGTCCCCAGAATTGCCCTCACCGGCGCGCCTCTTCCGTCCTCCATCCTTTTTGCCCCGTCCGGGTAGGACCGCGCCGCTCCAATCCCAACGGGATTACGTCATACCAGCCCAGGGTTGAAACGCTCCGGGCCTTGCGTTTCTACCCTGGGTATAGCGTTCAGAAAAATCCCCCAACCCTGAAAGCGGTTGCATCATCCCGCCGCGTCAGGACCGATCTGCGTTTTCTATGGTCTGACCCTCCAATATCCGACCGCTGGACCAAAAACACCACCAAACGTCGTTTACTTCGATAACGTCGTCATCGCACGCGAATATATTGGGCCTGCCCGACGGAGCTAACATGGTTCTCCAATTCACTTTTTGAAATTACAGACGAGATCTGAAATTTCCCTCCCCTCCGTCCCATCCCTGAGTCAAGTCTTCCACGGTTTGACTCGCCGACGAATATGCAAAATGCGGGACTGACCCTTTTGTGGCGGAGCGCGAAAGCGATATACCGTGAAGATGCTCATAGACACCCTCACAAAGAAACCCATCAAGACTCAGGACTGGCAGAAAAGAGTCAGTGCAGAAACCGGCATGTGTCGGCGCACTTTTTTTGACCTTTTGCCAGAGGCGAGCGCCGCGCCGGAAGTAAATAAAAACAAAGCGGGCCAATGGCTTTTGAAGCCCCCTGTCCCCAGTCGACAAGTGGTGCAATAACCCTTTTTGCACCTATTGCACTGTATAGTGCAGTATCCCTTTAAGATACTGCACTTGCACTAAGTAGCTCTGCAATGGAGCTGAAATCAGTCCCCGATTCGTGCGGCATTCCAAATTCGAGCGGTTTGATCGCTCTCCGGCAGAATTAACTTTGAACCTACACCGAGGAACAATCCAGGCGACTCCACAACTGCTGATCTTCCCTCATAACGCCAAATTGAAAGCACGCCGATGCCATACTGTATCAAATACTGATCCCCATTCTTCCTTTGGATGATTGCTTTGTAGTCGTCCGCCAGAACTTTAACGATTGCGACAGACTCCACAGGGCTGCTGGTGATGCTTCGAGTCGGCGAAATCTGTGGAAGATGGTCCTCCTTAGCGACCGCTGTCACAATTGGCTGCGCGTTGACGACCCCGTTATCGTCAGTGTTCACCAGCTTGTAGGGATACTCAACATCATCACCGTCAATCACTGTGATCCCCGACACGGGCAGCCAAAGACCGCTATCCAACGTATCCAAAGGAGAAACTCTCCATAGCGTACCGTCCTCTAACTTAATCAGCTTTCCGTCATCGAGAACGCTCTCAATCCAATGCCCGCCGTTGCCCGTTGCCACAGTACGCACAGACATGCCCCGTCGAGCGGTCTGCTCACCCACATTTCCCCGGTCTTGCGTGCCGCGCTTTGTTTTCGCCTTTGGTTGTTCTGGCTCAAACATTTCCCGTGGCTTTTTCTTCGCGTAAAGTTCCCAGGGTTTAACTCCACTGGCGGGAGGCGATTCAATTGCTTCCTCATAACTGAAACTTCCGGTTTGCTTTAAAGAGTCCGGATGTTGTTCTACAGGCTGCAAGTCTAATGCGGGCCGTTTATGTGGAATGAAGTCCTCCTCGCTGAAGTCCAGTGGCTTGCTCGTAATGACCCCCGCGTTAAGCATTTCGTCGAAAGAGGCATACCACATATCCTCAGGCGGAGTAGCCAAAGCTCGATTGATAAATTCGTCGGAAATACCAACCGCCCGCATTGCCTGCCGATTTGATTCGTCAACACTTCGCCTTTGATAGTCTGTCATTCCGGCGATCCAACCTTGATGAAATCCAACCTTTGCTCCTGCGGCAACCCTCCGTTCTTTGCCAGCAATGAACACGTCTGTGGCAGCACTCAGGCATTCTTCTGACGTGAACGTGTCCATGCCGCGCTCGCGGACAAGCTTCGCCATTCTCTCAGCTTCGCCAATTCTTCCGCCGACACTGTTTATACGAAGCATTTTTGCTTGCGGCACGGCGTTTAGGATTCGTTCGAGTTCTTCGGCGCTACCGGCGCGAATACCGCCCTGAAACTCCACTTCCTCCCCTCCCGGCAACACTGTAATTTTGTACGGCGGAATTCGTGTGTCGCCCAGAACTATGCTCGCCAGTTCCATGCTCTGCGGAACGGTAGTCTTCCCCGTAAATTGAGCCAGATTGAGAACCCCAAAGAAAATGGCGACCTTCGCCAGAGCCGCCCAGACCGGTTTACCGCCACGTCCAACATGCTTTGATGCGGAGCGCCAAACGCCTACGATCTGCCAGACGGATGCCAGCAACGAGAGGAAATACACAAAGATGACGATGGCTGCGATAGTCTTCAGCCCGGAAGTCTCGTTAAACGCGGACGCGAAAGCTGCCAATATCGCGACAAGAAGATACCCCAGGAATCCATTTAACCAGTACGAGACACCAAGAGATAAATCGCCTCGCCAATGCCGCATGAAATAATTCACCTTGCGGGGAGTGACCGAATCAATCCCGTTCGTTTCATTGTTCGAACCGGTGATAGGCTGACTGTTTGCTGTGGAGTTCAATGACTGAGACGACTTCTCTCGACCATGTTGGCTCGCGCATTCGTTATCGCGGCACGCGGAAAGGTGCGGTCTCAAATCTCCCAACAAAAAGGGCTTCGATTGCAGCTTGACGTTCAATCCCTGATCGGTGAACTGATCCAAACCCTTCCCATTCCCAAAGGCAATGCTTTCGGCATAGGCGGTAATAACAAGGATAGGGTATGTGACCCCTTTGTCTGCCAAGACTTGCAGCAGTTTCCCGCCATGTAATCGGCCTCGATGGTTCCAATCGGTGATGAAAAGGTCCGGGTCTCGTCGTTCCAATTCCTGCAAAGCTAATTCGGCGTCAGTGTACGTCAGCACAATTGAGTCAGGAAAATCAAATCCAATCATCATTTTAAGCGCATCGCCCACGAAGGGTTCGTCATCCAGAGAAACGATGCGAAGTGGGCGCACGGGCGGGGGGCCAGAATTGCCGAGTGGCCCTGAGTCGTGAGCATCTTCTGAGCGGTTCGGGTATCCAATCCTCGTAGCCAAGGCCCGCTCGACATCGCCAATTCCACCAAAACCGAGTCTTGCGGAGAGAAAGCCGCCGAGTACTGATACGAAACCGCCGACTAAGGGCCAAACAAGTGCCAACGCTGCGATGCCGAAACGGTGAGAAAAAGCAAGGAGACAAGCGCAGACTATGGCGCATGGCCACCTGAGTAATGTGATTATGGGACCGATCCTTATCAGAGTCATGTTAATCCATGACGTGTTCACAAACCGCCACGAAAGATCGGCCAAGACTAAGACAAGCAGGACAGATAGGACTGGAAAGGAACGTAATAAAATTGGAATTAGAGGCTGAGTAATAAACGCGGGCCATGCAAACCACTCGATGGCGCGTAAATGCAGCCAGTGCTCCACTTCCGCCTCGGTGTAAGTGACTGCTTCGCGCGGACCGACGCAAAACGGCACGAGATGCAACTCCGCCTCGGTGTAAATTCTGCCGGGATCACTTTCTTTGGTAGTGTCGGTATCGTCGGGCAGTGATTCGCCCGGATGAGCGTCCTTCAACGGTCCTTCTGAAACGAGCCGATCTTCGGTACAAGCGGCAGCCCCGTGTTCTGCTCGACTCGCTCCCTTTGTCAAATAGCGTTCACAACCAGCTTGGAGCCATTTCGAACCTTGGATGTGAAAGTAGCCCCAACTACCTATCCATGCGGTGATAGGTAAAAGCAGGAGCCAGAGAGTCAAACCAGATAGCCAGGTGCACGCAAAGGCGATGATAATCAAAATGAGTTGCGCTCGATAATAGAAAGGCAGGAATAGTCTGCTTACCATTCCTGTGTGTGACTTGAGATCACGTTCCACGTCTCTACTGCTGTCTCTGAAAAGTTCTTCACAGCATTCCGACTTGGGGTCTTTGAACAAGTCGGGCGACGTCTCCATGACCGGACCGTAAACACCGATAGCATAGGCGTCCGAGACTCTGAACCACCTGAGCGCCCGAACGAGACAATGCAGAGCAGCGCCCGCCATAGCTGCCAGCAGAAAGAATATCTGCGCAAGACTCATAGCAAACTTTGACTCTTACGTTTCAATTGTCTTTTTTTAGTCGCGAAGTGTCTCCAATGCGGGCACAACAGCGACACTGCCGCTGCCAAACGAGAATAAAGCACTCCATGTGCCCAAAACGTCAGGATCACCGATGCCTCAATCAAACGTGCGGACGGCAAGCGTCCCCCATTCTTAGCGCAAGTGTTGAGAAGGGGGCGGAGCGACCATGGCAACGGATGCGAGCAGCCCATTATCACGCAAAAGCACCACAACCCAATTTTGGCTCCTAAAGAATCAAACCGATGGGGGCTTTTGCGTCGCAATTAGATGCCGCTTGCATCGTAAGATGATGGCTTTTGTAAAATCGCGGAGCGGCGGTTTGCCATCGCCTAAACTATCGTACCAGTTTGAAACGTCCCCTAGAAAAACATGTTCAGCTTCGTCTGCTTCAGCGGAATAAGGATCAAGAGCGTGGGCAAATCTATCGTATAGCGTTGCGAGCGCTGCGATCTGCTCCTGTGGTATGATCTCCGGCCCGTTCAAGCGTGCATCTCGCGAAGACGCTCAGCTTTCGCTCGAATGTCGCAGATTCGGTCGAAATAATCGCTGGCGTTGCACGCAGGGTGCTGCTTCTTAAGATCGGATAATCGGACTAGCGCCTGGCCGCACGTTTCCGCCATAATGCTCCACAATGAAGAAACCTCGGCTAAATTCTCTGTCTTCCTCGCACACATCGCAACAGTTCGGTAAAAAAACGCAATTTCAGTTTCAAGGTTTCTTGCTTCGGCGCGGAACGGCGCACAAAGGTCTTTGGGAATTGCGCCAATGCGATGGTCAAACCCAGAGAGAACCATGGTTCCTAGTTCCGTCAATTCAGCCCCGGCCAGACAATTGTTCATCGCCATAAATTCCCATATTTTCACCGGATTAGCAAGACGCAGATACCGTGGATTGCCGTCATGCGGACAGCCAAGCCGAATCTCCAAATTACCCCTGGCATTAAAGCCGGGTATGAGCCACTGACGGACTGATACGCGGAGGGGCCGGGGTAGGTTGTGCGGGGACGGGTCTGCGCGGAAAAAAAGAAATTACTTACTCGCAATTGGCAGCGGAGATGTCTCGCCTCGTCGCCAACTTCTTTACGCGGCACATCGTTGCGCTGGGAACCCGGACAAAAGCACTTCTCAGCGTCGCGTGTGACAGGGTGACGCGGATAGCGTTTCTGTAGCTGCGCGCGGTTGCTCTCCGCTGCGCGCGGCACTGGCGCGAAGTTCTCTGGCCCGGAAAGGTCTGCGCCCTCCTATCGCCCCGATCCTAACCGTTCAAAATGCCATAGTGGAATAGAAGTGGCACAGAGAAATTATTTTGGGCGAAAAAATGAAGCCGTTTTTGCAGCCTAGAACGTGAATTTCATCCCTGATTTTACCGCATTTATCGAAAGTGGTGGCTGGGGGCGGAATTGAACCGCCGACACAAGGATTTTCAGTCCTCTGCTCTACCAACTGAGCTACCCAGCCAGCCGTTCTTGAGTTCCGGCAGTCAAAGTTACTGCGTCGCGTCGCAGGACTCTGCCATAGCCGAGGCAGTCAATGCAAGCGCCTACACGCGTCGTTGACAATGCGGTTCAATCTCGCCTAGGCTGTTACGGCTTACTTGGATATGAATTTGACTGAATTGTTGGACGAGTCAGCCGTTCGTTGGCCCAAAAAGCCAGCGATTATTGAAGGAGACACTGCCATTTCTTACAACGAGCTTTTGGCGAAAATCTCCAGCTTGACGTCTCAACTCCAAAGTCTTCAGCTTTCGCCTTCTTGCCGGATTGGACTTTGTTATCCGAACGGCATTGATTATATCGCGCTGACCTTCGCTCTGTGGCGCATGAACCTGGTTGTGGTGCCGATTCCGACTGAATCCACAGATGAAGATTTATTTACGATTGCGGCCACCATGGAATTGGAAGGGATTTTGAGTCAAAAACCCCTCGGCGGCAGCGCGAAAATCCAGCAGAATTGTTTTTTCACCCGAGCGGAACCGGCGACAGCTACGGATAATCACGGGTTGAATATCGCTTTCATCCGGTTCACGTCAGGTACGACCAGTTCGCGAAAAGGGGTCGTGCTTTGCCATGAGACGATTCGCGACCGGATTCAGGCCGCGAACAAAGCCTTAAAAATAAGTGCGGATGACCGGGTAATGTGGTGTTTGCCGATGTCGCACCATTTTTTGATCACCATCGTGCTGTACTTGAGCCAGGGTGCGACGATTATCATGGCGCGACATGTTTTGGCGCGGTCATTTTTGGAAGCGATTAATCGCTGGCAAGGCACTGTTCTTTACGCCGCGCCGTTTCATTACGCGTTGCTGGCGCGGGATAGCTCGAGTCTCGGAATTTCGTCCGTCCGACTGGCGGTTTCGACGACGTGTGCGTTGCCTGAGGATGTATCGCGGGATTTTCAAAAGCGCTTTGATCAGCCATTGGTTCAAGGGTTGGGAATAATCGAGCTTGGGTTGGTGAGCCTGAACACGGGCGACCCGCAGACACGCTGGAATTCCGTCGGCCGGCCACTGCCGGATTTCGAGGTGCGAATCATGTCGCCGGACGAAAATGGCTGCGGCGAAGTTGCCGTGCGCGGCCCAGGTCTTCTGGACGCTTACGCCTCGCCGTGGATGTCGAGGCAGCAGATTTTGCGCAAGGGTTGGTTCATCACGGGAGACATAGGGCGATTCGACAAGGACGGTTATTTGTTTTTATCGGGGCGCAAAACTGCGGTGATCAATGTCGCCGGTCGCAAAGTATTTCCCGAGGAAATCGAAGCCGTGCTGAATCGGCATCCAGCGGTGCGTGAATCGCGCGCGTATGGGCGGGTGCACTCGCACCTGGGCGAGATTATCGAGGCAGAGTTAGTGCTGAACCGGCCGGAAACGGACCTGGATACGGTGCGCGATTTTTGCCGGACGCATCTCGCCTCCTTCAAGATTCCTGCAAGCTTGCGCGTTGTCAGCGCTTTGCCGCGCACTGTGGTCACAGGGAAGATCCGCCGGGTGGCCGCGGCCGCATAGCATGGTCGAAGCAAGCGAGATTGAAAGCGAGTTGGTCGCGTTTTTGCAACGCGAGGTTTTCGCTCCGCAACTGGCATTCACGGCAGAAACAGATTTGTTGGCGTCGGGGTTTGATTCGATGTCGCTGGTGCGGGTGCTTCTTTTTATTGAGAAGACTTATGGCTTGTGGATTCCAGAGGGAGAAATCACCGGCGCAGCACTGAGCAATGCCCGGGCGCTGGCGGCGACGGTTTCGCGGCTGCTTCATGAGCGGTAATCCGCATCTCAACGGCTGCGATTACTTGATGCTCGGGTTCGATTACGAGTTGCGCAAGCGCGGCTTTGCCGGGAACTCCTGCCAAATTGTTTTGGAGCTGAAATCAGCAATTTCCGCTTCGATGCTCCAGGAACGGTTGCGGACTTTGGCAACGCAATATCCGATTTTGAATTCAAGGCAGGGAGGCCTGTTTCTGCCACAATGGAAGTTGCCCGGGCATGCGGAGCCAGCGCGCGTGCATGTACATCGCGAGGCAGTGGGACGCGGCGAGGCAATTATGAACGCGCCGCTGGGTGTGAGCGAAGGCGAACTCGCGCGAGTCGATCTGATTGAGCGCGATAATGGCAAAATGACCTTGGTGTTCACGTGGGCGCATGCGCTGATGGATGCGGTTGGCGCGGAGCATTTCCTGGCGGCGCTCGGGCATCCGGAATTGCCGCTTCCGTCTGTGAAGATGACTGCTCCGGCTCGCCCAAAATTGAGCTTGCCGGCGCGATGCAAACTCGCGTGGAAAAACTTGTATCAATTCGACAAGTTTTGCGAGGCTGCGCCTCGCTCGCTCGGGTTTCGGCATCGCGAAGCTGCACTGAAGCTGCGGCATCGAATCGAAAAATTTTCAATTGATGAAACGGCCCAAATTCGAGCGAACGCAGTGCGCCTTTGCGGCATGCTCGGCGATGCTCAGTATCATGCGACGGTATCGGTTTTGGAATTGCATCGTTTGCATCAACGACTGGCTCGCGCGAGCCCCAGTTACGTTTTGCCGATGCCGGTTGGGCTTCGTCCGAAAGGCGGCGCGGAACCGCTTTTTAGCAATCAAGTCACGATGCTGATGATTCAGTTTTTGCCGGAACACCTGGATTCTGTCGAGCATGCGATTGCCACGCTCAAGGCCCAAACTCAGGATGCGATGCGAAACGGGCTGCTTGAAAGCGGCGTGATGCTTTCCGAGTTGTTTCGTTTCTTGCCGCTGCCGCTCTACATGGCGATTGTTAAGCAGGGCCTTCGCGGAGAGATTTGTTCGGTGTTCTATGGCGACACGGCTTCGGTTAATCCCTTGCTGACGAATTTTCTTGGCGCTGAAGTGGAAGATTTTGCGCATATTGCGGCGGTGACTCCGTCTCCCGGTGTTGGCGTCATCTATTATTATTTTCGCGGTGAGTTGCGTGTGACTGTGCTGAGTCTGGCGCCCGTGCTGAATGAGGCCGAGGCTGCGGAGTTTGCCACGGGACTTCGCACTCGTTTGCTAAATCCATGATGCAAACGTTTGACATCGCTGTCGTCGGCAGTGGAGCTGCGGGGATTGCAGCCACCATATCTGCCGCTCGCGCAGGCTGTTCGACCCTTTTGCTCGATCAAAAACCGGAGGCTGGCGGCACTGGAGGTTTTAGCGGACTGACGACTCTTTGCGGTTTGTACGACGATGAGGGCCAGATGCTCAATAACGGTTTTACAAAGGAGTTCGCGGAATCGTTGCGTGAAACAGAGCCGTTGCGAATGGGGCGTGTTTGGGTGTTGCCATATCTACCAGCCCGCTTTCGCGCAGTGTCAAAACGCTTGCTTGAGACAACTTCGAATGTGCAGACCCGATGGGATACACAGTTGCTCGATGTTTCGATCAATGGTGATCGCATCACCTCTTTGAACGGTTTCAACATTCGGGCGGTCATCGATTGTACGGGCACGGCCGAAGTTGCGCGCGCTATTGGCGCAGAGTGCCTCGCTACTGATGACACGACTCAAGCGCCAGCGATCATTTTTCCATTGCACAACGTCACGCGTGACCTGACGACCGCGGCAGCAGTGACACAAGCCTTGCTGCCGTTGGCGCGAGCCGGTTTTCCACCGATTTCCTTCCAACCGAGCCTCGAGAGCGGAGTGATAATGGTTAAGTTCACTGGAACTTCCGAACAAGTGCCGCAACTCATTGAGTTACTTCGGACGAGTGTCAGTGGCTTTGAAGACTGTATGACACCGTTGACTGAGTTTGCGCCGGCTCGGCGCGCGGGCCGAATGATCGTCGGTAAATATTTGCTGGTTGCCAGCGACGTCCTGGCGGGACGCAAATTTCCGGACGCTGTCGCTCGCTGCGCGTGGCCAATCGAACAATGGGGTGCCGACTGCAAAGTTCAGCTTCGCTATTTGCCGCAACGCACCCACTACGAGATTCCCGCGCGCTGTCTTCGAGCCGCCTCAGTTGAAAATTTGTTTATGGCTGGCAAAACCATGAGTGCGGATATTGACGCGATTGCCAGCGCGCGGGTCATGGGTTGTTGCCTTGCTACCGGGGCCGCTGCTGGCAAACTCGCGGCCGAGTGGCTACATTCATCTGACAAATAATGACTCGCGCTTTCGAGGATCTGTGGTCCCAGGCTTTCCGCTATGCAGCGGAGCACTCGCCATTTTATCGCGAGAAATTTCAAAATTTTACAAGCGTTCCCGCACTGGAATCGCTTGAAACTGTCGACAAACAGGCTCTGTCGGAGCGCAATTTAGATTTTCTTTGTGTGCCGCGCGAGCGAGTTGTCGAAATGGTGACTACCAGTGGCACGACGGGGAAACCTTTGCTTTGGATGTTAACTGAGCCGGATGTGCGGCGGTTGGCCTTAAACGAGCGATTATCATTTGAATGCGCTGGGCTGACATCAAACGACACGGTTCTGGTTGCAGTCGCGTTGGATCGGTGTTTCATGGCTGGATTGGCCTATTGGCTTGGCCTGCGCGAAATTGGGTGCTCGATTTTGCGAGTGGGACCGTCCTCACCGGTGCTGGTCCTGGAAATGATCGAACGGGCTCAACCGACGGCTATCGTCGGCGTTCCATCGTTCCTTCGCGTGATTGCTGAAAAGGCCGGCGAAATGGGTTTTGACCTGAATACGAGTTCGGTAAAAAAAGCGATTTGCATTGGCGAACCGCTGCGCGACCGTTCGCTGGCGTTGAACGCCTCCGGACGTGCGATTGAAGAAGCGTGGGGTGTTCGCGTTTATTCCACATATGGAGTAACCGAGCTCGCCAATTCTTTATGCGAATGCGATGCCGGAGCGGGAGGACACCTGCATGCTGAGTTGCTGCATTTGGAGGTGCTTGATGATACTGGCACTCCGGTAATTGACGGCGAAGTCGGTGAAGTCGTCGCCACAACATTCGGCGTGGAAGCGATGCCACTGATTCGCTATCGGACCGGCGATTGCGCCGCGCTTTTTCGCACGCCTTGCAAATGCGGGCGCTCGACGCCGCGACTCGGACCTATTATCGGGCGCAAGAACCAAAAGCTTAAATTCAAAGGCGCTTCGTTGTTTCCATCGACCTTGCAAGCGGTTCTCGAGCAGACCGAAGGCGTCGAATCGTTTGTCATCGTTGCACGGGCCGAGAATGAACTTTCTGATTCGGTGGAGGTGCTCGTGCATGGCGCTGCGTCGGTGGGCGCGCTTCGCGAGGCGTTGCAAGCGCGCTCGAAAATTTCTCCCGAGATTCGCCACGTTTCTCGCGCGGAAATCGAAGCGCTGCAAATGCCACCGCAAGCCCGCAAAAGGCGCACATTCGTCGATTTGCGATAGTTTTCCATGAAACCGTGCGTCATTATTCCGTGCTTCGATCATGTGGCAACGGTCGCTGCAGTTGCTCAAGGAGCACGACTCCTTTGTCCTGTGATCATTGTGGATGACGGCTCCGCGAGGCCTTTGCCTGAGATGCCGGGCTGCAAAATCGTGCGACTCGATAGGAATTCAGGCAAAGGCGCAGCCTTGCGAGCGGGATTTGAATGCGCCGCCGCCGAAGGTTTCACTCACGCGATTACAATGGATGCGGACGGGCAGCATCGGGTTGAAGATTTGCCAAAATTTATTGCGGCGACCGAATCGCAACCGGAGGCGCTGATCGTTGGCGTGCGCGACTTTCATGCTTCAGGCGCGCCCGCAGGCCGGCGACGATCAAATGCAGTTTCGACTTTTTGGTTTCACGTCGAGACTGGCGTGCGCCTGGGCGATACTCAATGCGGTTTTCGGTCTTATCCGGTTGAGCTGACGCAGCGATTGAAAACACGCTCGGAACGTTACGCTTTCGAATTGGAATTCATGGTCCGGGCGGCTTGGGTCCGCACGCCCATTGTCCCGGTGCCACTGATTTGCGGTTATCAACCGGAGCAATTGCGACAATCCCATTTTCGGCCCGTTGTCGATCTCACGCGAATCACAGTGATGAACATCGGGCTGGTGTTGCAATCGTGGATTGTTCCGCAAAGTTTGCGCGCCGCGTGGTCATTCGGAAAGCGAAAGACCATTCGCCAGACCGCGAGTGATTTCTTTGCCGAGCACGCCCATGAGCCCGCGCGCGTCGCCTGGGCCGTCGGGCTTGGTTTGTTTTGCGGCATTGCCCCTATTTGGGGTTATCAAATGCTCGCAGCCGCGACACTCGCGCATTTTTTGCGGTTAAACAAAGCCATCGCCTTGCTGGCGAGCAACATCTCTATCCCGCCGATCATGCCCTTTATTCTTTATGGAGGACTCGCATTGGGTCACTGGCTTTTCACGGGCCAGAGCTTGAATTTTTCCGCGCAACAAATTACGCGAGCATTGGCCCTGCAATACCTCGGCCAATGGTGCGTCGGCAGCGTTGCTCTTGGGGCTGTAGTGGGAACAATGGGAACGCTGACAACTTATAGCGTGGCCCGGCTCTTGCGTCAGCGATGACTCGCGATCCATACACACGTCTTTACCTCTGGCTGGTCAGCCATCGGCCGCTCGTTCTCGTTTCCACGATTCTGGTTTCGATTGTTTGTGTTCTGATTTCTTCACGGCTTGATCTCGAGGAGGACATCCTCGCGTTGTTGCCGCAGCACGACCAAATCGTCGATGATTACAAATACACGCTCCGCAAATTTCGTCAGATCGATCGGGTTTATATCGATGTCGGCATCAAGGAATCGAATAGCGAAACCCTCGGCCAGGCGGCTGACGAACTTTACTCCCGCCTTGCGACGAACTCCACCTTTACGCGGGTCATGTATCGTTTCGAGATGAGCGGCCAGCGCAAGGTCCTCGATTTTCTCACCGGCGCTCTGCCGAACCTTTTCACCGACGCAGACGCCGATGCGCTCACGAACAAACTCGCTCCAGCGAAAGTGCGCGAATACCTCACCACTATGCGCCGCAAATTGGCCGGGCCCGAAGGCATGGTGCTCAAAGACATGGTCGCCGCCGATCCGATTTTGATGACCGAGCTGGTCTACAACAAAGTTCTTCCGCTGCAAACCGGTTTTGGCGACGCACAGATTGTGGATGGGCGAATCACGAGTGGTGATGGCAAGCACGCTCTGCTCATGGCTGAACCGAAATTCACTTCGTCCAATTCCAAAGCCAGCGAAGCTCTGGTTATTGATTTGTTGGGGGCAGCGCGTGACGTGGAAAGCCATTTTACGGGTGTTCATGTCGCGATTACTGGCGGACATCGGATGTCCGTCGATAACGCCACGTTGATCAAGCACGACGCGCGACGCTGCATTTTCCTGGGCATGGGAGCGATGCTGGTCTTGTGCCTGACCGCGTATCGACGGCGATGGTTGTCGTCCGTCACATTTTTGCCTTCGTTATTTGGCACGTTGATGGCCGGTGTCGTGCTCGCGGTCTGGCAGCATCACCTTTCTGCAATCGCGACCGGGTTCGCTACGATTGCCATCGGCATCACAGTGGATTACGCGATTTACGTCATCTACCACCTCGACAATGCCGCCGGACTGGATCGCGAAGCAGTCGGACGGCATGTCAGCCGGTTGGTCCTGCCGATAACGGTCGGCGCGCTGACGACCATGGCGGCGTTTATCGTAATGGCCAGCTCGCCCATGCACGGATACCAGCAGCTTGGGATCTTCGGCGCTGCAGGCGTTTTGTTTTCTGCGGCGTTTGCGCTCGTAATCCTTCCACTGCTGGTGCCGATTCCGCGCCAAAAGGGCCAGCCGCCGTTGTGGCTGACGCGATTGATGGAACGATTCACCGCGTGGCGCGGGCAAAAACTTTCGTGGTTGCTGCTCCTGGTTCTCGTCATCACCATCGTAACTGGCATCGGCGTTCGCCGGCTGCGCTTTGAAGGAGACGTATCGAAATTTAACGGCATCACTGAGCCGACCCGGCAGGACGAGGCGTTGATTCGCAAAACCTGGGGCGATGCCCTCGGCATGACTTTGGTCGTGGCGCGTGGCGCGACTGAAGAGGAAGCGCTGGAAAAGAACGATCGCGCGGCCGAAGTGCTTGCTCGCGCCCCAGACGTAAAGGCGGTTTACTCGCTCGCTGCCGTTTGCCCTTCCGAAGCGACGCAAAAAGCAAATATTCAACGTTGGAACACATTCTGGACGGCTGCGCGACGAGATTCCCTGCGACAGACATTGACCCGGATCGGAACGGAACTCGGTTTCCGCACGAACGCATTCGAAATCTTTTGGCAACGCATTGAGAGCGCGCCGAAACTTTTGACTCTGGAAATGTTTCGCGGCACGCCGCTCGACCAGGTGTTGAACGAGCGTGTTGCGCTGGCGCCCGGCGACAACGCCGTGACCACGCTGCTCAAGCTGGATGATCGCGCCAGGGCCAGTCGAATTCGCAAAGCCCTTCCCGGAGTCATCGTACTGGACCAGAAATCGTTCGCGGAACATATCGCTGAACTCGCAAAAAATGGGTTGAAGCATTCCGCGCTTTGGATTGCCATTTCGGTTGTAGCCATCGTTTATTTTTTTCTTGGCTCGATCGAACTCGTCGTTATCACCCTTTTGCCCCTCGGGTTTGGTCTCCTGTGGACTTTCGGCGCGATGGGCTGGCTGGGACTGCCGATTGACATGATGAACAGCATGTTCGCCATTTTCATTATCGGAGTGGGTGAGGATTACAGTATTTTTTTCGCCACCAGCAAACTGGACGAATGGCGCGGCCGGCCGCAACGGCTCGCCGCCACCAGCGCGTCGGTCGTCATTTCCGCGCTCATCACGATATTTAGCTTCGCAGTTCTCGTCTTCGCGCGGCATCCGGTCCTTTTCTCGATGGGAACGACCGTCTTGCTGGGCATGGTCTGCTCGTTTGGTGCGACGCTGATATTGACGCCGTTCTTGATGGACTTGTTGCTGTTTCGTCCACAACCGCGCGGCGCGCCCCGTTGGTGGCACATCTTCGGATCCGTTTGGGTGCTTTTGCATTTGGGCGGCAGCCAGGTTTTCCTCTATTACATATTGCGACCCATCTTGAAAATTCTTCGGCGGCCACACGCGGACGATGAAGTGCGGACCGCCACCCGCCTTTTCGCGCGGGGCATTGTAAAATGGATGCCCTTCGGCAAGCTGGAATTTCAGAACATCTCGCGCGAGACGTTTGCCAGGCCGGCCATCGTCATCAGCAATCATCAGTCTTCCGTCGATGTCATCCTGATCGTCAGCCTGCCGGGCGACGTCCGGCAGACGGCGAAGAAACGCGTGTTTGACAACCCGATGCTCGGAATTGGTTGCAAAGTCCTGGGACACGTCCTTGTCGAGCCCGACAAACCCGAAATCACCTTGCAACGCTGTCGTGAAAGACTTTCCGAGGGCGCGTTGGTGCACTTTTTTCCGGAGGGGACGCGTTCGCATGACGGATTCCTCCAACGCTTTCATCGCGGCGCCTTTGAACTGGCCGTCGAACTGAAGCAAGACATTCTGCCGATCGTCCTTTGCGATTCGTGGACCGCCGTCCCGCGCGACGCCTATTGGTTCGAACGATTCCATACCACTGTGCGTGCCCTGCCCCGAATCACGCCGGAAACATTTGACTATTCCAAAGGCAGCCTCGCCCTGATGCACCATTGTGAATCCATAATTCGCGACGCGTTGCAAAAGCAACTCGACGAGATCAACACGCCCAAGGTCCTCCGCCGAAAAGTCGAGCGGCTGTATCGGTACCAGGGAAAATTTGTCGAGCAATTCGTTCATTGGAAAATGAAATTGGACCCCATCTTTTCCATCACCGGACCGCCGCTGTGTCGGAGACCAGCCGCAGCATCGTTCGAACCTGGAGCGCAGGCCTCCCCGTCGGAAACAGCCGGTTACAGCCTCGACTCCGTCGTCCCCCAAGGCTTCATCCTCGATCTCGGTTGCGGCCACGGCATCGCCTCCCATTGGCTCGCATACTGCCGGGATGGGCGCAATTTTCTCGGCGTCGATTATGATGAGGACAAAATTCGCATTGCGCGCCAAACCACGGACCGCGGCTGTGTCGGAGACCAGCCGCAGCATCGTCGTAGTGAACTACCCCGCATCCGCTTCGAACTACAAAACTTGTTCGAATGGGATTACCCGGAATGCGATGCGATTTTGTTGCTCGATGTCTTGCACTATTGGATTCCGGAAAAGCAGCAATTGATTTTGAACAAAGCCCGCAAAGCCCTCCGCCCCGGCGGACGCCTCATCCTCCGCGAAGCCGCCAGCGCCGATAACTCAGACCATCGACACGTCGCCCTTTGGGAACGGTTTGCAACGGGCATCGGCCATAATCAGACGACGGAAGGATTGCATTTTCGGACCATTGATGAACTCACAGGCGCGCTCAAACAGGCGGGCTTTGGCCAATGGGAAATCAAGCGTGGAGGAGGAGATTATTCGAATGTATTACTGCTCGCCTGGTAACCCCGGTCGCGCTGCGACTGTGCTCCTTTAGCCAATCCCAAGGGGATTGCGCCCTTCAGCCCAGGGTTGCGAGGAACGAGCTACCCTGGGGCGATTGCGCGCGTTACGGCATGAACCCTGAAAGGGTTCCGTCCCATTATTTGCGCAGCCGGAAATCAGCAATTAGCTCCGGGCGATTGGCAAGCAGCCTTTCTAGCTGGCTATTCGGCCACATCTCAACCCGCATCGCCTCGGCGCCTCGATTGTGCTTTTCAATGTACTCAATAGCATCGGTTGTGAATCGTCCCGTGGTCACTACAATAAGCTCATCAACCCTTGGCGGTTCCCAAAGCTTCATTTGCTCCTTCAGCGCCGCAACAGTCGTGAGATTTACACTATCTGTATGCTTACAGGCTAAAATGATCCGCGACCGTCGTGAGCCGGTAAGATTATCCTGCATCACCCGCTCGACAGATAGATCCCGCCCCCTATCCGGTGCATTAGTATGGGTCAGCCACTGCGGATTAACATACCCAGACGTACGATCAATAAGATTAAAAATTAGTCGTTCAAAGTCTTCAGGAGTGAGTGCCGACCAGTTCAATTCAGTTGAAACCGGTCCCGTTGGCTTCGTTCGGACCAGATCACCGATGTCGGCGACTGACACCGGCAACGGATCAGTTTCCCCATAAAGTGCTCTCTCTAACCATTGCCGTATGTCAGGCCAATCGTGGTTAATTATATCGTCATAGTCGTGACGGACACCGAAGCCGATGTGCCGAGCCATGTCGCCCCAACGAGAGGCACGTCCGAGGCTGTTCCCTAGCAACGCGTCGATGCTCTTATAAAGCGACTTGAGTTCTTCCCATAGTTCGGGCGGCATTGCCTCGTTGTCCTTCAAGTTCGCAGCAATCGGCCTTAAATTCGTGAGTATCGCCTCAATTCCCGCACACAAAGGCTCGACCGCCTGGCGCGCTAGGGCGCGCCGCTTTCCATCCATCCGAAAGCGGTACTCGCCTAGAACTTCGCCTTGTCGGCGAAGATCCGAGTCGAGCGCAACACGGTCGGTAAATTCACCGATTTCTAGCGTTTCCACCTTCATGCGAAATATCTCGTCAGGGTGCGCAAGGCAGATCTTGAGCTCCAAACCGTCCACTTTAGGCATCGGTTTCGCGATATGCTCGAATGAGCGCTGCGCCCGAACATACTGCTCCTGATCCCCCACCTGTACTTCATCCAGAGAAGGAAGTAATTTTTCAATTTGTTTCCAGAGCTGCTCGAGCTTTACCAAGTTCGCCTCGACAGCCTCGAACTGTTTGACTGCATCGTTCAGGTCCATAAGCGTAATCAGAATTGAATGTGATTCTGCAGAGTTTCACGCAGAGTCTTGCAAGTGGAAACGCTCGAAACCAGCAGACCCTCTTAAGGCAGGCTAATTCAAATCAACTCGGCAGCAAAGAGAAATGGTTTCGTTCCTCGGCATCAATTAGCACGAACTACCGGTTCAATGATAACCTCTGTCCGATACATCAAAATCCTTGCGCATCAGTGGCTAATTTTTTCATCCGCAATTCATTTTCTTGCCATCCATATTTTTGCCTCTACTCTTTGCGTTTCTTTGTGCCCTTTCGCGGCTCATTCTTTCCGTGACCTGGACATTTCTGCCTTCGCTTCAGAGTTCGATGTTCAATGTTCCGATGCTGAGTCAGCGAAGTCCCGATTTCATTTATCGGGATTCGATGTTTCCTTTTCCTCTTTTAAATCCCCCATCATCTCCGCCCTCAGCGCCTCCACCTCCGACATCGGAACGTACCGCCTGAACACATCTGTAAACTCCTCCAACACATAGCCCTTCGCCCGTTCGTCCCCGATGCGCATCGCCCTCGGCCTCATTTCATATGGCCGCAACTGAATCGAAAGCCACCGCTCCGTCGCCGGCTTTCCTTTCAACCCCTCCATCCATGGCCGGTCTCTGAAACGCGCGTTCAATCCCTCCACCAACGCTCGCGAAAACATCCGCTCCTGTCGGCTGAACATAAACACACTGAAAATATCCAGCAACAACGTCCCAATCGGACTGCTCTCCTGCGCGCCTTTGTTCAACCCGACTGCAGCCGTCCGCGCCTTATTCGGCCAATCCCCACCCGCCAGATCCGCCAGCGCCAACAACGGCTCCCAAATATCCGCGGCCCGATCATTCAGCGACTCCGGAATCTGTGGCCGTGCCGATGCAATCGAGCCCGCGTGATCCCGCACGAACCGCGCGCACTTCCGCACAATCACCGTCGCATCCAGGTTCCGTACCCAATCACATTCCTCGTCCCACATCTTCCGCTGCATTCGAATCACGATGCACCGATCTGCCAGCGTCTCCGGCAATCGCCCAATCGCCGCCATCACCTTCGGACACCAGCACGAAAACTTCACCGCCTTCACCACATACGACTTGTCCTTTGCTCGATCACTTTTTCGGGAGAAAGTGGCGGTGTCCTTCGCCCTCTCCCCATTGGCAGGACCGGCTCGGTCTGGGGAGAGGGCCGGCCAATCGCCATTGAGTTAAGGATTTCTCAAAGATAAGAATGTACAAGGTAGATACATTTGTGCATTAGAGTGGAGGTGCACACGATTACTGAAACAGTT
>Ga0193709_1000235_pt1 | contig 21970 bp, 18 predicted proteins | sample H3c2metaG_FD_160571 | JGI IMG/M metagenome (GOLD analysis project Ga0193709, IMG submission 160571) | Soil microbial communities from a riparian zone of the East river system, Colorado, United States - H3c2 | ecosystem: Environmental > Terrestrial > Soil > Riparian zone | place: USA: East River... | reverse complement strand
TCCGCCGGCTTATTTCCAATGGTTTGTCTGCTAATGCGTTTTTCAAATGCGTCCATCACATCCGGCGGAAATCCGTTCTTGTAAACGGGAAACGCCTGCGCCAGCCAGATTCCTGCCATCTCCCAGTGTCCCGTCGTCGTATCTTTTCCCGGCGAATGGGTGGCTCCTTTTCCGTAGGCTCCCAATGGAGTTGCGGTAGGTGCAAGATCCTGCAGCGGCGCAATATTCGCCAGCCCCAGTTCCACCAGATTCGGCAACTTCAGCGGCCGCGACCCCGCGATATGTCCCAGCGTATTCCGACCAACGTCGCCATACTCTGCGGCGTCCGGCAACTCGCCGATTCCAACACTGTCCAGAACAATCCAGATCAACCGCTTGAACTCAGTCCCAGACTTAGCCATCTTTCCGCTCCGAATCCATCGCCGACGCACTCCTTCGCGACTCTAGCACAGCTTGCAGACGATCGCCGTTTGCGCGCTTTCGCTGCCAATGCTGTGCTAAATTCCCAGTACTTGAACTATTTTCGTTTCCTATGCGTAACACAAGACGTGGAGGCTCGCAATGCCCCTGAATGACCGGCAGCCCAAAACGTCCCTGGTCATACCCATCCTGCTGATCACGATTGGCGCGCTATTCTTATGCAAAACGTGGTACCCGGGCTTCGATCCATTTCAATTTATCAAAGAGCATTGGAAATATTGGCCGCTGATCCTGATTCTGGTTGGCCTCGGCAAAATTTGGGATTCTTCGCGCAATCGTTCCGCGGCACCAGGCCAACGAAACACCGGCATTGCGCTCGGTTCCACGCTTGGCGTAGTCGCGTTTGTTTTTGTGCTGGTCATTCTCCTCGGCCACTATCAGAAAACTCGCGGCCACGAAGTACGTGGCGAATCGTTTGCGAATCACACTCAGCAGACCATCGACCTGCAAGGCGCGAAGTCGGTTTCCGCGGCTCTGCATATGGGCGCGGGACAACTCAACGTCAGTGGCGGCTCGGGTCATTTGTTGAACGCGGCATTTCACTTCGATCGCAAGTGGGATAATCCCACCGTCGATTACCATGTGTCCGACGGCAAAGGAAATCTGGACGTGAATCAGGACAGCGACCACGTTAACTTTGGCCCTTCCGACAACAGCTGGGATTTGAATTTCACAGATGAGGTTCCGCTCGATCTGCGCGTGGACATGGGCGCGGGGCAAGGCAATCTGAAGCTTCGCGGTATGGACGTCAGCGAGGTTGAACTTCACATGGGAGCGGGGCAAGTGCTTATGGATTTGACCGGGCCTCGCCAGTCCGACCTGAACGTTTCCGTAAAAGGCGGCGTTGGCCAGGTCACTATCCGGCTGCCTAAAGACGTGGGCGTGACAGCGCACGCGGCCGGAGGAATTGGCACCGTCCGCGCTGCAGGTCTGCACAAAAATGACGGGGAATACACCAACGACGTTTACGGAAAAACAGCGCACAAAATTACTGTGGATGTGCAAGGCGGAATCGGCGAAATCGAGCTAGTGCAAGAGCCGTAGAGTGCCTCTGGCTTGTTCCGTTGCTATGTCCGCTGTACGCCGACAAATCTTTGCGATTTGCGGGGAATTTCTGCCCGCAGTATAATTTGAAGTTTAGACAGTGCTCTTTGGGCGCGCTGTCTCGGCTCCCTCTTGGCAAAACACGAAACTCTTCCCGAGGCCGTCGCCGGCCAGTTGGATCAGGAAACGCTGCGAATCCGCGGTGCCCGTGTCCACAATCTGAAAAATATTTCCGTGGAGATTCCGCACAACGCCATCACCGTGGTGAGCGGCGTCAGTGGCTCCGGAAAATCGTCGCTGGCGTTTGATACGGTTTACGCGGAAGGGCAGCGCCGCTACGTGGAATCGCTTTCGGCGTACGCGCGGCAATTTTTGGAGCGCATGGAAAAACCGGACGTGGACGAAATTTCCGGTATTGCGCCCGCAGTCGCGATTCGCCAGAAAAATTCCACACGCAACCCGCGCTCCACGGTAGCCACGTCCACGGAAATTTACGATTACTTGCGATTGTTTTTTGCGCGCTGCGGGCAAACTTTCTGCATCAAGTGTGGCAGCGAAGTTTGCAAGGACACTCCGGATGCGATTGCTGCAAAAGTTTTGTCGGCAGGAAGCGGACGAAGATTTTATGTTCTGTATCAGCTGAAAATCGCCGCGCCAGCTGCCGCCGCGAAACCACTTAGGGCAGAAAAGAAAAAGCCGACTGTGCCTGCAGCAGATCAGTTACGGATTGCGTTGCTGGATTTGCAGAAGCGCGGATTCAACCGGTTGTATCAGGATGGTGTCGTACACGAATTCATTTCGCCGGAATCTTTGCTCGATGTTGATTTCAAGAAACCGGTTTACGTTTTGGTGGATCGTTTGGCGGTAAGCGAAGAGGCCAAATCGCGGCTTACTGATTCCGTGGAAATTTGTTACCGCGAAGGGCACGGCGAAGCGATCGTCCAATTCGTTGCGGATTCGAACGGCGGCGTGGCCGAACGGATGAATTTCAACGAGCGCTTCGAATGCAAGAATGACGGCACGATTTATCAGGAGCCGGAACCACGGCTGTTTTCCTTCAACAATCCGTACGGCGCCTGCCCGCGCTGTCAGGGGTTCGGAAACACCATTGATTTTGATTTGAACCTGGTAGTGCCAGATCCCAGCAAATCGCTGGACGATGGTGCAATCGAGCCGTGGACCAAGCCACGTTTCCGCCAACTGCTGAACGAAGCCAAAGTGTGGGCGAAATCGCAGGGAATTCCAACTAATGTTCCGTGGCGGCACCTGAAAGCAGAAGATCGGCAGCGGGTTCTGGAAGGCGATGCGAAAAACGACTACGACGGAGTAAAAGGTTTTTTCGCGTGGCTGGAACGCAAGAAATATAAGCTGCACGTGCGCGTTTTTCTGAGCCGCTACCGCGGTTACGCGATGTGCCCAGAGTGCGGAGGAACGCGGCTGCGGCCGGAAACGAGGGCGGTACGCGTCGCGGGCAAGACGATTACCGATATTTGCAAATTCACGGTGAAAGAGGCACGGGTATTTTTCCGGGAACTGCAGCTCAGCGAAGCGCAAAGCAAAGTTGCCGACAGAATTTTGCAGGAAATTCGTTCGCGGCTGCAATTTTTGGACGAGGTTGGATTGGATTATTTGTCGCTGGATAGGTTGACCTCGACTTTGTCCGGCGGAGAATCGCAGCGGATACAACTGGCCACCTCGCTTGGTTCGCACCTGGTCGGAGCGCTTTATGTGCTGGATGAGCCTTCGATTGGGCTGCATCCGCGGGACACAAAACGCCTGATTGATATTCTGAAATCGTTGCGCGATCTGGGAAATACGGTGTTGGTGGTGGAGCACGACCCGGACACCATCGCCGCGGCGGATCGCGTGATTGACCTGGGGCCGGGGGCGGGCGAACTTGGCGGCAAACTGCTGTTTGCCGGAACGTATGACGAGATTTTGAAAGATGCAAAATCGATTACCGGACGTTATCTGAACGGCGAGATGCGAATTCCGGTGCCGAACTCGCGGCACAAGACCACGGGAAGATTTTTGCGGATTTCTGGCGCGACGCTGCACAACCTGAAAAATATCGACGCCATGATTCCCTTGGGAATGTTTACCGTGGTGACCGGCGTAAGCGGGTCAGGAAAATCCACGCTGGTGCATGACGTTTTGTATAAAGCGTTGCTGGCAAAAAAGAACGGCGGGACAGAAAAGGAATTTTGCGAACGGCTGGACGGCGACGAACGGGTGAGGGAAGTGGTGATCGTTGACCAGTCGCCGATTGGCCGCACGCCGCGTTCGAATCCGGCAACCTATTTGAAAGCGTTCGATGCTATTCGCGAAGTGTTTGCGGATACGCCGGATGCCAAGCGGCGCGGCTACACGGCGGGACACTTTTCGTTTAACGTGCCGGGCGGGCGCTGCGAGACTTGCCAGGGCGATGGAACCGTTACGGTGGAGATGCAATTTCTCGCCGACGTGGAATTGATTTGCGAGGAATGCCGAGGAACGCGCTTCAAGAGCAGCGTGCTGGAAGTGCAGTATCGCGGCAAGAATGTGCACGAAGTTCTGGGCATGACCGTGCGAGAAGCGCTGGCATTCTTCGTGAATGTGCCGCGGGTGACTACCAAGCTGCGCATCATGAATGAGATTGGGCTGGGATATTTACGGCTGGGCCAATCGGGGACGACGCTTTCCGGTGGCGAAGCGCAGCGATTGAAACTGGCGGCGCACCTGTCACGTACCGAGAATCAAGGGATTCTGTATATTCTGGATGAGCCGACGACCGGGCTGCATTTTGATGACATCGCCAAGCTGCTGGCGGCGTTTCGCAAACTGCTGGAATCCGGGGCTTCTTTGCTGGTGATTGAGCACAATCTTGACGTGATTAAGTCGGCGGACTGGCTGATTGATATGGGTCCGGAGGGCGGCGACCAGGGTGGAAAAATCATCGCAACCGGGACGCCGGAACAGGTGGCGAGGAATGCGCAATCGCATACCGGGAAGTTTCTGGCGAAGGTGTTGCAGGCGAACGGGCAGGCAAAGCGAAACGGGAATGGCGCATCAAACGGGACAGAAACAGCCGGCGGCAATGGGAAAAAGTCGGATACAGCCTTGCCGCGCAATTCTCACTAGACGCGGCGAATAAAACGTGCGCAAAACGAAGCCGGAGAAAAACAGCTGGGTTCGAACGTCCGGGCAAGCTGGGGCGCAGCATGCTGCGCCCCAGCTTGCCAATGCGACGATAATCCTGCTGCGAAAGGCTGGCGGATTTTTATTGGTTTGCGCGTTGTGCGCGTCGCAGGCACATGGGCAGGCGGCGCCGAAGTCGCAGGGTGCACACGGAACAAAACAGAAAATCGCGAATCCGCTGAATGATTTATTGGACGAAGCGCGGCGGGATATTGACAAGCAAGATTTTCAAGCGGCAATTGAGCCCCTGCAGAAATTCCTGGCCGAGAAAGATGATTTTGCGTACGCGCATTTTCAGTTGGGGTATGCCTACACTGGGTTGCAGAAAAGCAAAGAGGCCCGCGGCGAATACCAGCGAGCGATGCTGCTCGATCCGAAAATGCCGGAGGCTGCGCTGAATCTGGGAATCCTTCTGTTAAATGAAGAACCGGCTGCGGCGGTTGGGCCGCTGCAGCGCGCGGTGGAGTTGTTGCCAACACAAAGTCGTCCGCGAACGCTGCTGGGACTGGCGTATGAAAAATCCGGCGACCTGAAAAATGCGGCTAGCGCCTACGAAGGTGCGCTGGCGTTGGATGCAAAGGATACCGAGACCAGCTTGCATCTGGCGCAGCTTTACCTGCGCCAGAACCGCGCTTCGGAAGCGGAAGCGAAATTTCGCGCAGTGTTGTCGAGCGAACCGGAATCGAAACCGGCGCTGGTCGGCTTGGCGCAAAGCCTGGAAATCGAGAAGAACCCGGAAGCCGCGGACGCTTATCGCGATTACTTAAAGGCGCAACCGGGGGATGCAGCGGCGCGCGAACACTTTGTCCACCTGCTGATCGCCAATGAAAAATATGACCAAGCCTTGGCGGAAATGGAAAAGATGGAAAGAGGCGGAGCGCCGTCGGTGGAATCGTTGAAACTTCGCGCGGATATCTTGATTGGGGAAAAGAAATGGGATACGGCAATTGCTGCCCTGAAACAGGCGGTGGCGCTGGCTCCGAATGACGCGCAACTGCGCGGCGGGCTGGGGCGAACGTACATGCAGCAACGCGATTTTGCCAATGCCGAGAAAGAATTGAAGAGTGCGATTCAGCTCGACGCGAAGAATTTGATGTACTGGAAGGATCTGGCATCCGCGACATATTTGGCCGGCGACTATCCCATGACGCTGGCAATTCTGGACCGTGTGGCCGGGAGCGAGCCGCCGACTCCGGGAGAATTGTTTGTCCGCGCTCTCTGCTACGATAAACTGCAGCAAACCAAGGCGGCGTTGGACGCTTACCAGAAATTTCTGCAAGCGGACCAGAATCGGAATTCGGACCAGGTATGGCAGGCTCAGCAGCGGGTCATCGTCTTGAAAAAGACGCTGGAAAAGAAAAGATAGCTCCCCGGTCAGGAGCTGTCTGTGTGGCTGCACTGCTGGTGGCAGTGTTGCTGTGCGCGGGGGCGGTATTTGCTGCGGACGATCTGGACGTTTTGCAGCGGCGATTTGACGCGGAACAGGACGGAGTGCGCAAGGCGAAAATACTGCAAAGGCTGGGCGATCAACAGTTCGCCAAAGAACGAGATGCAGCCAGGGCGAATGATTATTCGGCGGTCGGCCTGGTGATGGAGAAGTACCGGGACAACGTGCGGGCCGCGGTGGATGCGTTGAAAAAGCAGCATCCGGACGCCGAAAAGCACTCCTCGGGATACCGACAACTGGAAATTCATGTGGCCGTTGGAATACGGGAGGTTCGAGACGTGATTCTGGCAATGCCAGAACCACTTCGGCCGCCGATGCAATTGGTCGAGAATGACTTGAAAGATATGGACAAAGAGTTGTTGAGACTTTTGTTTCCCCGCAGGCCGGGAGAACGATCAACCGCACCGCCCGATGCAGCGACTCCCAAGAGCGACAAGCCGCCGCAGGCAACGGAGAAGCAGCCATGAAAATGTGGAGCAGAATCTTGTTGGCGATCAGTTTTGCTGGTGTGCTGGGAGCAAGGGTGTTGGCACAAGTTCCGGAAAAGGATTACCTCACTAATATTGAAGCGGACAAGATTCGCGATGCGGAAACTCCGAACGAGCGGATCAAGCTGTTCATAATGTTTGCCGATGACCGCATAAAAAAGTTTCAATACGAACTGGAGCATCCCTCACAAACCAATCACGAGCAGCAGTTGAATTATCTGATGAATTCCTACATCGGTTGCGTGGACGACGCGGCAGACCTGGTGCAGTTGGGTATCGAAAAGCAGCAGAATGTGCGCGCCGGGGTGGATCTGATGGCCGAAAAGGCCAAGGAGTATCTGGAAATATTGAACAAGATCAAGGCAGACGGGAAAGAGATTGACGTGTACAAAGACAATCTTGACGACGCGATAGAAGGCACGAAGGATGCGCTGAATGACGCGGAGAAAGCGAAGAAGAGCGTGGCTCCGCCTCCGGTGCGCAGAAAGAGTTGACGCTCGAGAAGATACAAACACGATGAAGAGAATGATTACTGCTGTGCCGGGCGGAGCGGCGCTGTGCCAGCGGATGTTTACCAGGATTGGTTGCGCCGGGCCGCCGCCGGCTTTTCGTGTGGAGTTTTATCCTTATTCGAGTCTGGTGCTGACGATTCGGTGCCGCGATGAGCAGATGATCGTGCGGTTTTCCGATTTGCTGCAGCGTGCTCCGCTGGCAGTGCTGGAGGGAGCGGCGGCTTTGTTGCTTTGTAAAATTTATCGTCGCCGCACTCGACGGGCATTGGTAGAGCCGTATCATGCTTACGCCAAATCTCACAAGACGCGGGAACGCGTGCAGGAGATGCGGCGAGGGCGGGTCCGCCCGGCGGCGCTGCATGCGGCGGGACAGCAGTTTGACCTCAACGGACTTTTCGATGATTTAAATGCGCGCTTCTTTGCCGGCGGATTGGAAAAGCCGCACCTCGGTTGGAGCATGCGAGGGTGGCGGCGGCAGTTTGGTTCTTTTGATCCGGGTCCGAATCAGATTCTGCTGAATCGCCGCATGGATCGGCCAGAAATTCCGCAGTACGTGGTGGAATATGTTTTGTATCACGAGATGCTGCATGTCAAGCATCCCACACGGAAATCCGGATGCAGCTTGATTTCACATTCGCCGGAATTTCGCGCGGAGGAGAAACTGTTTCCGGAGTTTGCGAGGGCACGGAAGGCGTTGGATAAGTTGGCGCGGGAGCGTCGAATATTCGGTTTTAGGTGGTAACTGACGGGCAGTGAGTAGTGAGTAGCGCAGGCAATTGTGCCTGGGCAGTTTGATCGTGGCGGGCTGCTACGACTTCTTTTTGGACTTGGCTGCTTCGATTCGGAGTTTTTCGATCTTTTTTTCGATTTTGGTTTTGTCTTCGGCTTGCGGGTAGAGGTCGAGATAGCGCGTGTAGGATTGGATGGCATCGCGCTTCAGGCCCTTTTTTTCTTGCGCTGCACCGAGGAAGCGGAAGGGAATTGCGTAGCCAGGCTTGGCTAAAGCAGCGTCTTGAAAGCGGTCGATCGCGGCGTCAACGTCGCCCTTATGCATGTAATACTGGCCGACTTGCAGATCCCTTTCGGCGCGCAGCGGATCCCACATGGGCTGGTCGGGAGCGTTTTGCGTTCTGGTGTCGGTGTTTGGCTTTGGTTTTGCAGCGTCCTGCGAAGACGGGGATTGCGCTAGCAGAAGCGCGGGCGTGGCGGAGAAGATCGCCGCGAGCACGGTGGCCGGCAAGATTGAGCGGCGATATAGAGGAGCGCGATTCACGGTAGTCCGATTCACTCTAGTATGATGGAAGTTGCCCGGAGAAAAAAGTTTCCGGGTGCGTGACAGTCTGATGGAACCCAAAGAAAAAGCGGCGTTGTTACCGGAGAAGCCCGGGGTGTACTTGTTTCACGACGCGGGCGGAACGGTGATTTATGTGGGCAAGGCAGGCTCGCTGCGGAGTCGCGTGCGTTCGTATTTTCTGGAATCCCGCTGGATGGATGCAAAGACCGGTTCACTGGCGCGGGAAATCGCCGAACTGGAAACCATAGTGGTGGAGAACGAGCGGGAGGCGTTGGCGCTCGAAAACAACCTAATCAAGCGATACAAACCGAAATTCAACGTGATGTTGCGGGACGACAAGACTTATCCATACATCAAGTTCACGGCCGCGGAAAAATATCCGCGCGTGTATTTCACGCGGCGGATTCGCAAGGATGGGTCGCTATATTTCGGGCCATATTTTCCGGCCAGCCTGGCGCGGCGGATTCTGCATTTTGTACATAAAAGATTCCTGGTGCCGTCCTGCGGCGTGGATCTGACCAGGACCCATCCGCGGCCGTGCCTGCAATTTTATATTCATCGGTGCCTGGGCCCATGCGTGGAAGGTCTGACGACGGACGAACGATACGCGGAGGCGGCGCGCGACGTGAGAATGCTTCTGGAAGGCCGGCGGCACGACTTGATCAAGAGTTTGGAAGAAAGAATGGCGGCCGCGGCGGAAAAAGAATTGTACGAACAAGCGGCGTCGTACCGCGATTTGTTGCGGACGATGGAGGACATCGAGGAGCGGCAGAGAATTGCCGCGGCGCAAGGCGACGATACCGATGTGCTGGCGTATCACGAAGAGGCGCCACTGGTGGCGGCGAATCTGTTTCACCTGCGCGGCGGGCGTGTCGTGGATCGGCGGGAATTCTATTGGGAGGATCTGGCGGCGTTCGATGCGCAGGAGTTTGTGCCGTCACTGCTGAAACAACTTTACCTGGAAGCGGATTATTTGCCGAAGGCCATTCATGTGCCGGAAGAATTCGAAGATCGCGAGCTGCTGGAAGAGATGTTGAGCGAACGGGCGGGGCATCGCGTGGAGATTTCGACGCCTCAGCGCGGGCAGAAGCGGGCGATTCTGGATTTGGTGAAGAACAACGCTGCACATTCGTTCGAACAGAGATTCCGCGTGCTGAAGCCGACTTCAAAGGCGATTGGCGAGGCGTTGCAAAGCGCGCTGAATTTGGTGGAAGAACCGGAAAGAATCGAGTGTTTTGATATTTCGCATATACAGGGCAGCGATACGGTGGCTTCGATGGTGGTGTGGGAAAAAGGGCGGATGAAGAAATCGGATTACCGGAAATTTATCATTCGTGGAGAAAGCAACGGCGCTGGGAACAATGGGGACTCGGCGTTGCAAATTTACCGGCAGAACGATGATTTTGCCAGCATGCGGGAAGTGGTGACGCGGCGCTACCGGCGATTGCAAGAAGAGAAAAGAGCGATGCCGGGGCTGATTCTGATTGATGGGGGCATCGGGCAGTTACATGCGGCGGCGGACGCGCTTGAGTCCCTGGGAATTATCAACCAGGCTCTGGCGAGCATCGCGAAGAAGGAAGAGATTTTGTATGTGTATGGGCAGGAAAGCGAGCCGATTGTATTAGAGCGACATTCGCCGGTGCTGCACCTGATTCAGCAGATTCGCGATGAGACGCATCGGTTCGCGGTGACTTTTCACCGTTTGCGGCGAGGCCAGCGGCAGACGAAAAGTGCGTTGGAAGGCATTCCGGGTGTAGGGGAAAAGACGGCGCATAAACTGCTGAAAGAGTTTGGCAGCGTAGCCAATGTGCAGCGAGCGGGAGTGGAGCGGCTGAGTGAGGTAATTCCGCGAGCCAGGGCGGAAAAAGTACTGGAAGAGCTCGGTAAAGTGCGGGAAAGCGCATAACCGCTGCCGAGCAGAGGTACCGGTTAGGATGTATTGTGGCCTGCAAGTGGCTGTGTTACGTTGCAGCTTGGAGGCGAAGATGGCTGACAACGTGGGATCGAAGATTTCTTATTTTTTGGTGGGATTAGGAGTGGGCGCGCTGGTGGGTGTTTTGTTTGCGCCGAAGTCGGGGGAAGAGACGCGGAAATTCCTGGCGGATAAAGCCGATGACGGCCGCGAATTCGCGCAGAAAAAAGCGCGGGAACTGCGCGAGCGCGCCGACGATCTGGTGGAACGCGGCAAGGACGCAGCTTCGCGGCACAAGGAAACGATTTCGGCGGCGGTGGAAGGCGCGCGGGACGCGTACCGGCGCGAGGCGTCGAAGTCGTAGTGGAGCTTTCTGCTGTTGATTCTCTGTAACGGGTGGTGTTCGGCAGATTTCGTTCCTTGTCAACTCAGGGTTTGCAAGAACAAACCCTGAAACCCGAGCGGAACGAAGGGGCGGACATGCAAAACTGGGTTGGCGTAGTGGTGGCGATTGCGCTGGTGTTGCAGGTGTCGATTCTGACGGCACTGTTTTTCACCACGCGGCGCACCATGCAAAAGATCGAAAAAACGGTGACGGATTTGAATGCGCGAGCGGGACCAATCCTGACGCGCGTGCAAATCCTGTTGGATGACACGCAGCCGAAGATTTCCACCATGGTGAGCGACGCGGCGCACATGGTGTACCTGGCGCGCGGACAGGCGCAAAAGATGGATCGTGTGGTCACCGATGTCGCCGACCGATTCCGTGGGCAGTTGCTACATATCGATCGCATTTTGACGGGCACGATGGAAGCGGTGGAAGACGCCGGCGCGCAGTTCAGGCAGAATTTTTGGAAGCCGGTGCAGAAGGCGTCGGCGCTGGTGCAGGGAATTAAAGTTGGACTGGATTTGTTGCGGTCGCGCAGGGGGGCAACCGCATCGTCGGCTAGCGAAGAGCGTTCGCCGGAGCAGGAAGAAGAGTTGTTTATTTAGGGAGTCGCGGAAGCGACACCAGAAACTAATTGAAATTGGAAGATTGAAGACGGGAAGTATCCGGCGTGGCGTTTAGCCGCGCCTTTTGTTTTTGTGGTTTGCCACAGCCGGAAGAAAAAGCGGCAGCTGGGCTTGTCTGCGGCCAGCAGGCTGCCGCACTCTGAAAAGCGCTGTTGGATCGATCGGCGCGCACGATGCAGTCGTGGCGCTCCGGCGTAATTGCGCCCGCCTCCCCGACCGGGTTGGGGCAGGCGACAGGTGGCCGCCACCACAACCATGCCGCAAGCTGGCTATCTGAAGCCAGCCGCTACCAAGGCGGGAGCTAGCGGATCCAAGAACCGGCCAGGACCATGTCGTCGGAGTAAATAACGGCGGCTTGGCCGGGGGTTACGGCGCGCTGTGGAGAGTCGAAAGTGATCCGCGCGCGGGAGTTGTGAAGGGACTCGACGGTGGCGGATGCGGGTTCATGTTTGTGGCGAATTTTCACCGTCGCACGGATGGGTTGTGACGCCTCGGCGATGGAAATCCAATTGACACCTTCGACCTCGAACGCGGTAGTGCGCAGTGAATCGTCATCGCCAACGATCACGCGATTGTTTTGCGGTTCAATAGCGCGGACGTAAAGCGCCTTGCCGGCTGCGAACCCCAGCCCCTTGCGCTGGCCGATGGTGAAATTGTGAACGCCGGTGTGGCGTGCGAGGACTTCACCGGATTCGCTGACAATATCTCCTTCGCCGGAGCTGAGTGGAATTTTATTTTCTGTAGCGTAGGCGTGGATGAATTGCACGTAGTTGCCGTTGGGCACGAAGCACAGTTCCATGCTGTCGGGTTTTTCGGCGACCGGGAGCGCGGCGCGACGCGCGATTTCCCGGACTTCGTCTTTGGAAAGTTCGCCGAGAGGAAATTCGCTGCGCGAAAGTTGTTCCTGAGAAAGCCCCCAGAGAAAATAGGATTGATCCTTTGCCGGATCGAGTGCGCGAAGAAGCTGGAAGCGGCCGGTGGATTCGTCGTGGCGGATCCGGGCGTAGTGGCCCGTGGCGAGACGATGGGCGCCGATCTGGCGAGCCATGCGGAGTAGCGGCTCAAACTTCACGTCAGTGTTGCAGTTGGTGCAAGCGATGGGAGTGCGTCCGCTGAGATAGTCCTGCACGAAAGGGCGCACGACGCGATCTTCAAACTGCCGCTCAAAGTTTACGACGTAGTGGGGAAAGTTAAGATGTTGCGCGACGCGCTTGGCGTCGTAGACGTCGTCGAGCGAGCAGCAGCGATGCTGCGCCGGGCTCTGATCGGAGAGGGCACCCTGCAATTCGGGCAAGCGGCGCTGATTCCAGAGCTGCATGGTAAGCCCGATGATGGGGCGTCCGTGCTGCCGCAGAACGGCGGCGACGGTGGAAGAATCCACTCCACCAGACATCGCAACGGCGACCAGTCCGGGCTGAGCTTCAGCGCTGACCGGCAACGACGATTCGAGTTGGGCGATTTCAGGCATTTGTGTCTCTTCCAGTTTAACCTACACGCCAGGTTTTGTGCGGATGTTGCATCAGACGAATCATTGCAAATTCAAGAGTGAGCTGGCGCAACTTGCGCCGTGCTATGTTCAAAGAGTCGCTGAATTCTTGACCGTATTGCATGAATCCAATACTCGAAATGGTTGACTCAAAATCAAAAATAGCAGCAACTGAACTCGTCGACGTGTTTCTGAAGCGACGTCAAACCTGGATTGTCGGCGCGATGTGCTGCTTCGCGCTGGTACGAATTTTAATCTTTGCCGCGGCATTCCCACTTTTTAACAACGTTGACGAGCAGGACCACTACGAAATGGTGTACCGCTACGCACACGGATTTGTGCCCGGGAAAGAACTTCCGCAAACCGAACCAGAAATGGCGCGTGTGTTTACATTGTATGGCTCGCCCGAATATTTCGCTTCCAGTGAATTAATACGATCCTTGCATTTGGACATGCCGATCGTTGAACTCCCTCCGCAGATGAAGGAAGTGCAATACCAGCGGGCCCTAGATTCGTGGCTGAAGCAGACTACGTTCGAAGCTCAATCGCCGCCGGTGTATTACATGGTGGCAGGGGTTTGGTATCGATTGGGCTCGCTTTTAGGATGGCGCGAATGGGCGCTGGCTTACTGGGTAAGATTTCTGAGTGCGATCGTCTATGCTGTGTTTATATGGATTTCGTTCCTGTTTATCAAGCAGGTTTATCCAGACCGGGTGTTTTTGAGCGTAGCCGTTCCGATGTTACTGGCAATTTTTCCGCAGGACGTTTTTTTTGGCATGAATCGCGATATCTTGTCGCCGCTACTGGCGGCGTTGGTTCTGTTGCTGCTTTTCCGCGCAATGGAACAGAAACCGGGCTGGGAATCTGAGCTGATTGCCGGCGGCTTCCTGACGGGCCTTTCGTTCCTTACCGACGTTTCAAATTTTGTCTTGTTTGGCGTCCTGGCGATTGTTCTTTACAAGGTGGGAGCGCGAGCGGCTCGCGAGAAAGGCGCCGCGCGGCGATTCACTGGCGTGTTGGCTGGCGCGATTGCCGCGCTGCTACCACCGGCACTTTGGATGGCGCGAAATCGCGCAGTGATGGGAGACCTGACAGGATCAAAAGCGAAGACTGCTTACCTGGGTTGGACGATAAAACCGTGGCACGACATGTTACAACATCCGATCTTTTCGGTTCATGGGATGAATCTTTTTATCGGAGATCTGATTCCGATCTACTGGCGCGGAGAATTTGTATGGCACGGAAATTCGCTGCGCTGGCACGCTGCCGACGTCTTTTACCTGGGTTCCTCTTATTTGATGCTGCTGGGGTTCGCGCTGTATTTGTGGCGCGACGACGGGAGGCTGGGCCGGTTCGAAGGCCTCAGCAATTACGTTTCGCTTTATGTGGTTCTGACCTCAGTGTTATTTTTGGCGGCGATTTCGCTGCCGTTCGATTTCCATCGGTGTTTTTACCCGTCGCGAGCTTACCCGTACTTTGTGTCCGGAAGAATCATCAGCGGGACCATTTTGCCGTTTGCGCTGATTTATCTGATTGGACTGGAATATTTGTGGCGGCCGGTCCGGAAATATGTGCACCCGATTTTTCCGGTGTTGGCCATTTGTGTTTTTATTTTCTGTGTCGAGATTTCGATTCGTGCTGCGGTTTTCCATAGCCAATTCAATTTTTTTGCGTTGCGGTGAATGAAAAAGGAAACGATTGCGTGAAAATGGCAAACCAATGCCACACAACTATTTTTGGTAGGCGGGCGAGAGTTCGCGGAGTTGCGCTACGGCAGCGGGAACGATTTCGAGCGCGGCGGATATTTCTTGCTGGGTGCTGTGGCGGCCGAGGCTGAAACGGATGGAGGCGCGGGCGTCTTCGGCGCTGAGACCGATGGCGGTGAGCACATGAGATGGTTCGACGGCTCCGGATGAACAGGCGGCTCCGGTGGAGCAGGCGAGTCCTTTCAGGTCGAGCGTAATGATGAGGGCTTCGCCTTCGATTCCCGGAAAAGTAATGTTGGCGGTGTTGGGCGTGCGCGGCGCACCGCTGGCGTTGGCGTGCGCTTGCGGAATGCGAGCGAGCAATTGGCGTTCAAGTTCATCCCGCAGTGCGGAAACGCGATGCGCGTCTTCGGCCAGAGATTTTTGAGCGATTTCAGCAGCTTTGCCAAGAGCCACGATGCCGGGAACATTTTCTGTCCCGGGACGGAAACCGCGCTGGTGATGACCCCCATAGAGAAGTTGGCGAAGACGGGTGCCGCCGCGGATGTAAGTCGCGCCGATACCTTTAGGTGCGTAAAACTTGTGGCCAGAGATGGCGAGAAGATCCACTCCGAGGGCATTTACATCAAGCGGAATTTTTCCGGCGGATTGCACGGCATCGGTGTGAAAGAAAATGTCGTTTTGCGCGGCGATGCGGCCGATTTCTTCGAGAGGCTGAACCGTGCCGAGCTCGTTGTTGGCATGCATGACGGTGATCAGAGCAGTTTGCGGGCGGATGGCGTCGCGCACGGCTTCTGGATCGACGAGTCCGTTCGAATCAACTGGAAGATAAGTGACTTCGATCTTGCCATGTGCCGCACCTTCGTCTCTGGCGCCGCTTACTGCGGCGACTTCAAGCGCCTGGCAGGCGTTGAGAACCGCTTCGTGTTCGATCTGCGTGGTGATGACGTGCTTGGTGGCGCCGGGAGCGTTGCGAACGATGCCGAAGATGGCATGGTTGTCGGATTCCGTACCGCCGCTGGTGAAGATGATTTCCTGGGCACGCGCACCGAGTAACGTGGCCACCTGCTCGCGGGCGTTCTCTACGGCGGCGCGCGCGCGCTGGCCGGTCGTGTGGATGGAGGCAGCGTTGCCGAACTCGGCCGAGAAATAGGGCAGCATGGCGTCGAGGACGTCCGGTTCGACGGGGGTGGTGGCATTGTGATCTAGGTAGATGCGTGGCATGACGTGTTTTTCAATTGCCGGCGATCAGCAATGCAAACATCAATCGCGGCTAATAAACAGTTTACAGCGAATGCCAGCACTTGAGGCAGTGGCAATTGCGATGGCTCCAAAAGGTGGCTGTTCCGCGAAGGCGAACTCTTCTGAGCTACAAAAAAGGCTCTCTCCCATCTCGAAAGGCTAAGTGCTTCGACTTCATGTGGATAACGAGGCAGCGAACGATTCCAGCGAATTCCAGTAGCGAACCGGCTTGCGCTTGAGGAAATTTCCCAAGAACGCTGCTTAATGAAACAGCGAACAAGGAGGCCAGAACCATGCGTCAAGCAATGAGATGATTTTCGTCAAGTTTGGCGGTCCTGGTTGTCAGCGGGTTTCTTCTCAGCGCCGGCCCAGGGGCATCGGCAGCACAGGTACGACGGCGTGTAATTGTCGTTGAACCTTTCTACCCTTACTACCCGTGGGGCTACTATCCGCCTGGCTATCTCGGTTATTACGCGCCAGCCAATTACGGCGAAGTGATAATCGAAACTCACCGCAAGGACCTGGCCGTGTACATCGACGGTGGATATGCAGCGGAAATCAGAAAGGACAAGAAGTTCACTCTGAGACCCGGCAACCATCAGATCGAGCTACGCGATTCGGATGGCAGACTGTCTACCAAGAACAGGTTGCGGTGACCATCGGAAAAACGACCAAGCTGCAAGTTTCGTGAACGAATTAGCACTTGCGACTTTTTTGACGACAGTTGCGCGCAGCTAATTTCGCCGCGTCCGGTCCGAATTTAGGGATCGGCGCGGCGAACTTGTGTACGAGTGGCGCGCATATGGCGGCGAAGCTATTTTTTAACTGGAGTGATGTCTGAGACGGGCAGGTCCCAGTGCGCGAGCAAGATTTCGAAGCGCCGCTGTTCTTCGCGCTGATAAGCAGCCTGGTCGGGATAGAGTTTCTTGATGAGTGCTTCTTCTTCGGGATTGGCTGTGGTGGCGACAGTGGAATTTTTATAGCTGATGGTTACGCGATAGTCCCAACGTGAATCTTCGGTCATGTGATTGGCTGGAGTTTCGATCTTGAGGGCGAGGATTCTGCCGGACTCGGCAATTTTCTGCAGCAGCGGGAAATGGTTTTTCAGGAAGAGATCGAGAAATTCTTTCTGATGGCCCCAGTGGACTTTGTAGTAGAACTCCATGACATACGGTTTGTCGGCTGAGCCTTGGGGCGGCGCACCCTGGGCGCGCACGGCGGGAGCAATCGAAACAAATAACAATGCAGCGAGAATGGCGGTTTTCATGGAGCCTCCGAATGTTTTGCATTGTATGGCCAAAGGATTGATTGCGGCAATGCGGGGAAGGCTCCGCGCAGGGAACGGCTTCGTGCTAGATTCGTAGCCGTTCGGAGCGAGCCGTCGGAGGCACTGTGGGGTATCGGGATTTGCGCGAGTTTGTGAAGGCGCTGGAAGCGGCGGGCGAGTTGAAGCGCGTGCGGGCGGAAGTGGATCCGGTGCTGGAGATTACAGAAGTGACGCAGCGGATTGCGCGCGATGCGAATCGGGCGAAGGCTAGCGTAGGACCAGCTTTATTGTTTGAGAAGCCGAAGGGGTCGAAGTATCCGCTGCTGATCAATGCGTTTGGAAGCGTGAAGCGGATGTGCATGGCGTTTGATGTGGATGAGTTGGATGAAGTGGCGGTCAGGATTCGCGGGTTTCTGGATACCAAGTCGCCGCAGGGAATTTTCGACAAAATTAAAATGCTGCCGAAACTGGCGGAAATTGGATCGTTCTTTCCGAAGACGGTGAAAGACGGTGCGTGCAAAGAAGTGATTCGCAAAGGCAATGCTGTGAATCTGTTGGATTTCCCGATTTTGAAATGCTGGCCACAGGATGGCGGACGATTCATTACGTTTCCGCTGGTGTTTACGAAGAATCCGGAGAATGGCAAGCGCAATGTGGGCATGTACCGGATGCAGGTGTACGACGAGCGGACTACCGGAATGCACTGGCAGACGCAGAAACATGGAGCGGAACATTTTCGGCGCGCGCGCGCGAAGAATCCCGACGGAAAAATTCCGGTGAGCGTGGCGATTGGATCGGACCCGGCGACAACCCTTTCCGGGATGCTGCCGGTACCGCCGGACCTGGATGAAATGATGTTTGCCGGATTCTTGCGCAAAGAACCTGTCGAGATGGTGGTTTGCGAAACCAATGACCTCGAAGTTCCGGCGAACGCGGAGATCGTGCTGGAAGGTTATGTGAATCTGAACGAGATGCGGAGGGAAGGGCCGTTCGGGGATCACACCGGATTTTATTCGCTGGAAGGGGAGTTTCCCGTTTTTCACGTCGAATGCGTTACCCACCGGAGAGATCCTATTTATTTGACGACGGTAGTAGGGCCGCCGCCGCAGGAAGATTTTTTCATGGGCTACGCAGTGGAGCGGGTGTTTTTGCCGGTGATGAAAATGCAGTATCCCGAAATTGTGGATGTGGCGATGCCTGCCGAAGGAATTTTTCACAATTTGATGATTGTGGCGATCCGGAAATCGTATCCGGGGCACGCGCGAAAAATCATGAATGCGATTTGGTCGCTGGGGCAGGCCATGTTTACGAAGATGATTGTGGTGGTGGATCACGACGTGGACGTGCACAACTACAGCGAGGTGGTGTGGAAAGCATTGTGCGCGGTTGATCCGGAACGCGACGTGCAATTTTCGCTGGGTCCGGTGGATACCCTGGATCACGCCGCACGGATTCAGGATTATGGTTCGAAGATGGGAATTGACGCGACGCGCAAATGGCCGACGGAAGGATTTACGCGGCCGTGGCCCGACGAAATCCTGATGGATGACGAGACAAAAAAGCGCGTTACGGAATTCTGGAAGACTCTGGGAATTTGACACTCAGGAAATGGTTGAGAACCAGGCGATGCCATCTACGCCTGGCGTCAGAACGATAGGCGATTCCATTCCGCCTCCGCGAATATGCAAAACTTCAATGGTGCCTTTTTGCGGGCAGGTGACGTAAGCGCGTTCGTTCGAGCCGTCTACCGCGATTTCTCCGACGGCCGCTGGAATGGGATATTCCGCGGTTACTTTTCCCATGGACAAATCGATTACAAACAATTTGCCAGAAGGCGCATTCGCGAGAAGCAGCCGTCCGTCCGAAGTCGGAGTAGATGAATAAACCGTGGCGGGCAGATCAATCCAGCGAGCCAATTTATTTGTAGTGGTGTCGATCACCGCGATGCGCGGCGCGCCCTGATCGTGCGTGAAAACATATTTTCCGTCGGGCGAAATGGAAATCCGCTGCACTGTTTTGGCAACCGGGACAACGGCGATTACCGAATGGTTTTGCAGGTCGAGTACGCTGACGCTGCCCGCGGCGACGTTGGCAGTGTACGCGCGCTGGCCATCGGGTGAAAGCACGAACATGTGGGACTCTACGGCGCCAGTAGGAATTTCCCGCACGACTTTGCCGGTGGCAGGATCCACAACGTAGATAGCGTTGGCGAGTTCCGCGCTGACGTAAAGCAATCCGTCGGGGCCGAACTTGGCGCAATGTGGGCGAACCGGCTTTCCGAGATGGATGATGTTGATGTCGCGGCCGTCGCGCAAATCAATTACATGCACAGTGCTTCCGTCGGTGCCTGGTTTGCCCACGCCGGCATCGCCGTAGATGGGAACGTAACCGAGGTGATGGTTGGGAGCCACGGCGACTTCGTGGCCATTAATATCGACGCCGATTTTGCTGATCACTTTTCGCCTATCGAGGTCCACGACGAGCGCGGTGTGGTCGCCTTGATTAGCGACAAAAAGAAATCCGTGCGAAGCAGGCGATTCAGCAGCCGGGACTGCCGCATCACGCAGGAAAATACCGCTAGAAATCAGCAGCACGGAGGTAGCGAGCCAGAATTTCATGATTTCCCCTGATGCAGAAGAAACGCGAACGTCGCGAAGTATAACACCGTGAAAATTCTGTGCGCCAAGACGAAAACTTGCGCGAGTTAGGCGTAAGAAGAGTACAGCGCGAACGCGAGATGGGAAAGGATAACCGTCCCTTAGGACAGGCTGGAATTCCTGATAAAGCACAACGAATAGTGGTCTTGGAACTACTATACCTCTAAATGTAGTATGCAGTGCCCACAATAACCCCACTACTGCCTACCATTGCCCGTATTCTTAGGACAACTGCAGGCGTTAAACCCTTGACCCGTACACTTTCAGAATGGGATAACGCTGACACGGGACGCACTCTCGGAAATTACACGGTGCAGTTCGAAGAGTCGCGTCAGACACAAATCTCTCGGGCGTGTGAAAGATCGCTGGAGTGGCGTTCCTCGTGAATGAATCGCGTGAAGTGATGAATGTGCGGCAGGCGTCGCAGTATCTGGGGATTAGCCCGGACACCCTGTACCGTTACATCACGGAAGGCGAAATTCCGGCGTTCAAACTCGGTAACCGTTGGAAACTGAGAAAGACCATTCTGGATCGATGGATGGAACGCAAGATGAGCCAGGCGCACACAAGACGACGTTAGCCGGTGCGCAGGGCTAAGGCGCAGTAAGCAACGGAATAAAGGGGCTGCCAGATGTCGTTATTCGGCGGAAAAAGAAGCAGGCAGTTGGTCGGACTGGATATCGGTTCCAGTTCCATTAAGTCCGTGGAGCTGAAGAGCACCAAAGCCGGCTATGAACTGGTTAGCTTTGGCATGGAGACGCTGGCACCAGACACGGTGGTGGATGGCGCCATCATGGACGCGCCTCAGGTGGCCAACGCCATTAGCCGTATTTTTGATTCAGCCAGCGTGAAAACGAAGAATGTCGCGACATCAGTGTCCGGACATTCGGTGATCGTAAAGCGGGTTCCGCTACCGCTGATGAGCGAGGAAGAGTTGTACGACCGGATTCCCGCTGAAGCCAGCCAACATATTCCGTTCGACATTGCCGACGTGAATTTGAGCTACCAATTGCTGGAGTCGATGGACTCGCAGATGGACGTGCTGCTGGTGGCGGTAAAGAAGGACAAGATTCTGAACCACACCAACGTGCTGGCACAGGCCGGCAAGACTCCGGTGGTCGTGGACATCGACGCATTCGGATTGCAGAACTGCTTCGAAGTAAATTATGAACCGGACGCCGGTCAGACCGTCGCGCTGCTCAATATTGGCGCCAGCGTCATGAATATCAACATCGTGCGCGGCGGTATCCCGTTGTTTACCCGCGACGTCAGCGTGGGTGGAAATCAGTACACCGATGCCCTGCAGAAGGAATTGGATCTCAGCTTCGAGGATGCCGAGCGCTTGAAGAAGGGCGACACCCTGCCGAGCGTTACCGACGAGCAGAAACAGCAGATTTTGCGCAGTGTGAGCGACATTCTGACGCTGGAAATTCAAAAGACTTTTGACTTCTTCCGCGCCACCGCAAGTGGCGAAAACATCCAACGCATTCTCGTGGCTGGTGGCACCGCTCGGGTGCCTGGACTGGTCGACCTGCTGCGCGAAGAGTTCGCCATGCCGGTGGAAGAATTAAATCCTTTCCGCAAAGTGCTGATCAATCCCGGAAAGCACAGTGACGACCAGATTCGCGATATGGGGCCGCGGTTGGCAATTGCCGTGGGCCTGGCGTTGAGGAGCTTCGACTAGCCATGATCCGCATAAACCTTCTCGGACAACAACGGCCTAAATCGGCAAGACGGCCAGTCGATACCGGCGCGGCTTTGCCCGCAGTGTTCATCGGCGCGGGCGTCGTGCTGGGCGGCCTGGTGCTCGGATACATCTACTTTTCCTGGCAGAGCCAGCTAACCCAGGAGAACAACCGCATCAAGCAACTCACCGCGCAAAAGACGGAATTGCAGCAGATCAAGCAGCAGGTCGAGACCTTTGACAAGCAGAAGGCCATTCTGCAGGTTCGCGTAGACACCATCGAGAAGTTGCAACGCGACCGCACCGGCGGACAAGAACTACTGGACATGGTCGCCAATACAGTTTCGCGCACGGAAAATCTTTGGCTCACGGACATGACCCGCAAGGGAAACACTCTGGCTATCGAGGGTTCCTCGGCTTCCATCAATTCCGTCGCCAATTTCATTACCGCGATGAAGCGCTCGGGTTATTTCCAAAAAGTAGAAATCGATGAAACCAAACAGCAGGACAGCAAGAACGTGGAGACATTCTCGTTCAAGTTGAACGCGGAAATAAACCCC
>Ga0193709_1000234_pt1 | contig 22053 bp, 14 predicted proteins | sample H3c2metaG_FD_160571 | JGI IMG/M metagenome (GOLD analysis project Ga0193709, IMG submission 160571) | Soil microbial communities from a riparian zone of the East river system, Colorado, United States - H3c2 | ecosystem: Environmental > Terrestrial > Soil > Riparian zone | place: USA: East River... | reverse complement strand
TGGATCGTTGGAAGTGAATGCACCGTCGCGGAAAACAGGATGGAAGAAAAGGGAAACGGTGGCCATGGGGACGACGAGGCTGGCTTGTTTGCAGGCTTGCTTGAAGTCGCGCACGATGGCATCGCGTTCGGCGGGAGCGGCGTCGATTGCGACTAAGTCATTGTCGTGCAGGTTCACTCCCCAAGCGCCTACTTCGGACAACATGTGGACAATTTCGGTGGGGGAAATCGCCGGGCGGACGAAGTCGCCGAAAGGGTCGCGGCCACGATTGCCGACGGTCCAAAGGCCGAAGGTGAACTTGTGATTTGGTTGCGGCTGAAAGGAATCAGGGTTCACGGAAACTCCACTGTATTGCTGCCAGTGAGAATGAAAACATACCTAGGGCGCGCAAGAATTGAAAAATACCACAAAGTGCTTGTCGGTAACGTTAACGGCCATGTAGAGTACCACGCGCTCGCGCGTTTGCAAGCGGCGCGGTGCGCTGGTGCACTGGGAGGTTGTAGATTGAGATGTATCACCCGATTCTATGAATCTCTTGTAGCCGGAATTATTGTGACCGCGGCGCTGTGCAGTTGCGTATGCCTGGTGTCGGTTGCGCAGGAAGTTCCAGCTTATCGCGATGCAAAGTTTCCGGTGGAAGAGCTGCGGGGTTTTCACCGAGTGTCGCTTGAGGCTAGCGAAACAAAGACAGTTGGATTCACGCTGGGGCCCGGGGAGCTCTCGTATCTGAATCGAGAGAGGCAACGGGTCGTCGAAGCGGGCGCGTTCGACGCGATGGTGGGTGGGAATTCGGTCGATTTGATCAGCACCAACCGGAACGTTGTGTATCGCTAGAATGTCCAGCCGTGTGCGTGTGGATGAACGCAGGAAAACTGGTCACGTCAAGGATTTGCTTCAGGCCGCTGGGCCGGTCCGACGCAGAACCATAAGCGGCAGTAGCGCAGGAGCAAGCGCTTTTTCAGCAGCCACAGCATAGAAATCAAGAGAAGCACTCGGTGTTGCGTTTAGCGATTCTCAGCACAGAATTCGAACGCGCATTTTGTTACTTGGATTTGAGGCGGGAGTTTTCCAGTGGCCAAGGAACGACGCGGTATTCACTTGATTGCGGAGTTGGCGCACGTTTCCATTGGGACGGTGGATCGCGCGTTGCACGGACGCGCTGGAATCAACGACGCCACCCGGCAGCGAATCCTGCAAATCGCGCGGCAAGTGGGCTACGCGCCGAATCTCGCGGCGCGCGCGTTATCGGTGGCGAAAGCAAACACCAAGATTGGCGTGTGCGTGCCGAGAGAAATTCATTTTTTCTACGATCAGTTGTGGAGCGGCATCCTGGAAGAGGCACGGCAGGCGGAACATCTTGGAATCCAGTTCGTGAACCGTCCCGTGAAAGTGCTGGGCGAAGGGGACACGGACGCGTTCAAAAAACTGCTGGCCAGCGGTGTACGGGGAATTATTTTGACGGCGGGAAATCCCGAGGCGCTGCAGCCGCTGATTGACGATGCGGAGCAGAAGGGAATTCGGGTGGTTTGCGTTTCCACGGACGCACCGGAAAGCCGCAGGTCCTGCGTGGTGTGCGTGGAGCCACACTCAAACGGATGTCTCGCCGGCGAGTTAATGGGCAAATTGGTTTTGCCTGGTTCCAAGGTGGCGGTGGTTGCAGGCATGTTGCGAGCTGAAGATCACCGGAAAAAAGCCGCTGGCTTTACAGAAACGTTTCCACACTACTGCGCGCGCGGCAAGATCATCAAGATCATCGAAGGTCACGAAGATGAGGACGAGACTTTCCAAAAGGCATCGGAGTTGCTGCGCCAGGTGCCGGACGTGGCGGGAATTTACGTCAATACGGTCAACTGCCTTCCGGTTTGCCGGGCGCTTGGGGCTACCGGGCTCGCTGGGAAAGTGAAGCTGATCGCCACGGACTTGTTCGCGGAAATGTCCCCGTATCTCCAACAAGGAACCATCACAGCGTCTATCTATCAGCAGCCTCATCGCCAAGGGCAGGTGGCGGTCCGGGTGATGGTGGACCATCTCGCGAATAAGGTGAACTTCCCACCCAAAGTTCATTTTAGCCCGGGCGTGGTCATGGCCTCGAATCTGCACCTTTTCCGGGAAATGCGATTGGCGGAAACCAGGCTGGAACTACCAGCTATAGAGATGTAGGCCGATGAGGACCCCGTTGTGCAGCCGCGCAGTCAGTATGCGTTTCTGTCGGACATGCCGTGAAGCATTGTAAGAAGAATGATCTGCAGGTCGAAGCCGATGCTCCAGTGGCGGAGGTAGTAGAGATCGTACTGAACGCGTTTGGAGATGGAAGTGTCGCCGCGCAAGCCGTTGACCTGGGCCCATCCAGTGATTCCGGCTTTGACATAGTGGCGGGAATTATAGGTTTGTAGTTCTTCGGAAAATTTGCGCACGAAGAAAGGGCGTTCAGGACGTGGGCCGACTACACTCATGTCGCCTTTGAGCACGTTGAAGAACTGCGGAAGTTCATCGAGACTGGTACGGCGCAAGAAGGCGCCAATTCTTGTGCAGCGGGGATCATGACGAATGGTCCAACGCGTTCCGGCTTCTTCTGAATTGCTAACGCGCATGGTGCGGAATTTATACATGCGAAAAATCTGGCCCTTGAGTCCGACCCGCTCCTGGGCAAAAAGGATGGGACCGGTCGACGAAAGCCGGATGGCGATGGCGATCGCTAGCAGCACTGGAAACGTCAAAAGGATTACCAGGGAGGAAAATACCAGGTCAAAGGTCCGTTTCATTACGACGTAGGAGATGGACTCGGCGGCGGTGGGTTTAAGGTCCAACATGGGAATGCCGCCAAAGTCAAAAAGCTGGTCGCTTATCTTGACTCCGTCGCCCCAATTCAGAACCGCGCGGATTGGTACACACAGCGGATCGAGCTTTTGCAAGATGGCGGGAATTTCCGCGAACAGCGGATGGCGAACCGCGAGTATCGCTTCGTCGAGGCCATTGCCGATGGCGAGGCGCGGCAAGTCTTGCAAATCGTAAACCGGAGCATTGTGAGCGGCAACTCGCTGACCAGGAAGCGCGACATATCCGGCGATCTGGCACGGGGTGATCTGGCCGTGAAGAATACGATCGGCGGTCTCAACCGCAAAATCGTCGGCTCCGATAATCAGCGCATGCAGGCAATATTTTCCGTCGCGTCGCATGGCTTCGAGAACCAGCCTGAGAAGGATCTGACAGGCGACGGTCAGAAAGAAAAGGCAAATGCAACTCAGGACGATGAACAGGCGGGAAAACTGTTCGTCGCGGTAAAAGAACATGGCGACGAGTGTGACGACGTAGGTTGTTGCGCAAGCTACAAAAATTCGGCGGGACTTTCTGGCACTAGCGAAGAGTCTTTGCGGAGTAGCCAGCCCGTATCTGGTGGAGATGAAAGCCCACGCGATGCTAGCGAAGAAAAGCAGGACTACGTAGGCTCGCCAATTGGGCGAAGCCGGCGCCGGCGGAAAAATTGTGGTGAAGAAGCGGAGATAGGCAGCGATGGCGAAAGCGCACGCAGGCAGAAGAAAGATCACGCACTGCAAAATGAACTTAACGAGATTTAACCGAAGGCGAAGCATCGTCGTACCCTTTTCCTGCCAGAAGGTTGATCAAAGTCTAAAACCGCTGATGGGCTGGGCCAGGACCGGGCGGCAACATACTCACAGCAAAAAGAGAGATTTCTCGTCGCTGCGCTCCTTAGAACCACGGCTCAGACTGACCGTTTCGTAGGCGGTATGGTTATGGCTTCGTGAAACCGACGGCCTAGACAGATTCGAGTTAAAGGCCAACCACTTTGCAGCGACAAACTGAGCGAAATTTCTTTTGAAATGTGCCTGGTCGAATTGCAGGGCATGAGCGCGAATGACGGGCGGCGAAAAGACCTGTTCCATCGACTCGAACGAGCGGATGGCGTCGACCAGGCACTCGACCGATTGCTGTTCGAAGAATACGCCGGTGTGCGCCTGGCCCGATACCAGTTCGCCAGGGAATACGCCGAGCACGCTTTCCAGAGCGCCGCCGCGCGCATAAGCGATCACTGGGCGGCCAGAGGCCTGGGCTTCGATCGGTGTGAGGCCAATGTCCTCTTCCCCGGGGAACAGCAGCGCCTTGCAGCGGCGATAGTGGGAACGCACGACCCCGTCGGATTGAAAGCCGAGGAATGAAATGGTTGGCCCGGCAATTTTGCGAAGTGCCGCGCTTTGCTCTCCGGCACCAATCACGATCAGCCGGGCGCGAAGCTGATTGCAGGCTCGGATTGCGAGGTCAATTCTTTTGTATTGAACCAGCGGACTGACAACGAGATAGAAATCTTCTTGCCCATCGCCAATTGAAAAATCATTTGTATCCACGGGAGGATAGACGACTTGTGCATCGCGGCCATAATACTTGCGAATTCGTCTGGCGGAATTGCGTGAACTGGCGGCGAAATGGTCTACGCGAGCAGCGGCTGCGCAATCCCAGGCGCGCATATAGTGACAGCTCAGAGCGTAAAACGCTTTGCCAACCGCGCCCAGCGGAGCGGTGGCGAGATATTCCTGATACATATCCCAGAGATAGCGCATGGGCGAATGGCAGTAGCAGATATGGCAGGCATCGGAGCGTGTGAGCACACCCTTCGCAGGACCCGCTTCATGGCTGATAACGAGGTCGTAGTCCTTAAGGGACAGTTGCTCAAGGGCCATGGGAAAGAGTGGCATCAATATCTTGTAATAGCGATGCACGCCCGGGAGCCGATTGAGGAAAGAGGAAGATATTTTGTGACGCTTTACGGACTCGGAAAGTGCTTCGGGCGAATGGAAGATGGTGAAGATATCCGCTTGTGGGAACATCTCCGCCATCACGTCCAATACTCGTTCACCGCCGCGGCGCCGCAGATACCAATAGTGGACCAATGCAACGCGCGGATTGCCGGGCTGCGTGTGCGACGATGAATCGCGATTCCAGATGTAATTCGCTTCGTTCAATGAATTTAGTCCTTGTCCAGTAGACGGTGATACAGATCTACGTGTTTTTGCACCGAACTTTGCCAGGTAAGCTGTTTGGCGCGTTCCAAACCATTTTTGCGAAGACTTCTCTGCAGCGCATCCGATGTAAGGACGCGTTCGATCTCGAAGACCAGTTCTTCATGTGAGCCGGGGTCAAAATACACTGCGGCGTCCGCGGCAACTTCGGGAAGCGACGCCGCCCGCGAACAAATCACAGGAGTTCCCGAGGCCATGGCTTCGAGAACGGGCAAACCAAAACCCTCGATCCGAGATGGCATGACCAGAAGATCAGCGGCGGCGTAAACGTTCGACAGCAGTGGGTTGGACACATGCGGCACAAAATAAGTAGCGTCGCCGATTGCCAGGCGCTGCGCTTCCTCCATCAGCGAGCGCTTCCAGTGCTTGTCGTCGCCAATTATCAAGAGACTATGGGGAATTGCGTTACGCTTGCGGAGCGAAGCGAATGCTTTCAGCAGGACCGAAACATTCTTGTGCGGCTTAAGATTGCCGACGTAAAGAATGTACGGCCCGCGAAGCTGAAGTTGCTCTGAGACCGCCGCGAAAGCTTCGTCACGATCAATGCAGTGGAATTGGCCGTTCACGCCACAGTGGATGGTGGTTATTTTTTCCGGCGGGACGCCAAGATGTTCGACGATTTGTGCTTTGGAAAAGTCCGAGATGGTGATGATGTGATCGGCTTTGCGCGCGGCAAGATTCAACATAGGTTTGGCGTAGATGCGTGAATTAAACCGGCCCTGATAGGCAGGATCAGTCACATGGATGAGATCGAGAATGGAAACGACCAGCGGGCCGCGGTGAAACACCGGCACGTTGTAGTGCGGCACGTGGAGTAGGTCAGTACCTTTGGCGGCCCAGGGAACGGCGAGCTGCTCTTTAATGGTGTAAATGGGAACGTCAACAATTTTTATGTTTTCGCACCAGTTGGAAACGGACTCGGCATGCTGTTCGCGTGTGATCGCCAGAATGTCAAAGCTATTGCGGAGTTTCGACAAGCCAGCCAGGAGATGACGGGTATAGGTTCCGATCCCGCCCAGCAGCCAGCGTGCGTCAATGGTTACGGACTTTTTCACGACGAAAACTCCGCGGAAAAATCGCCGGAGAGTTGCCGTGAGGGAACTCGGAGGCGGGCGACAAAAAACATTACAACCAAAATGGTCAGACCGTTTCTAACTGCTCCCGTGGCCTCCGTGCCAGCCAGATAAAACCAAAAGCATATCCATAGAAACAAAGAAGCCGCCAGGTAACTGGAGGCGAGGTCGCGTTTTTGCAGGAGCACGGTGTTTAAGTGCGACAGAAATCCGCATAGAGCGCCGAAAATGGTTCCCATGATCAGACAGCCGATCGCCCCGAAATTCAGAAACCCCTCGCCGCCAACCGTGAGCCGAAGTCCGCCGGTCATGGCCATGCCTTCGAGGCCGATCAGCTGAGTTGTCGTTTCAACCAGGCCGTACTCTGACTTGACTTCGCTCACGCGTCCGAGCAGAGGTATGAGCGACAGGAAGGTGGTACCGTAAAGGCGTTTTTCTCCGACCAGCGACATCACCCAACCCAAGTCGCGGACCTCAGGCAGACCGGAGAGAACGGCATTGGTGGCCGCCTTGTCGTCGACGGATTGGCCCAGAGTATTCAGAAGAATCAGCTGAGAAGAGAAGTAGGCGAGAACCAGGAGCGCAAGATAAGCGATGTATCTACGTGGGAATTTTCCCTTCACAAAAGAAATGGTGAGCAATAGCACGGCAACAAGGGAAACCAGATAGCTGCGCCGCAAACTAATAACGATGCCGAGAATTCCCGCCAGCGCGATGAGCCGATCGAGATTGCGTCGGCGAATCATGCCGGAAAAAAGAACAATGGGTAGCGAACAGGCGAGTAGATCCAAGGCCAGGTAGAGCACCCATTCGTAAAGTTTATATTTGCTGGTTAGATCGGGGCTCAGATAGCGGGAGATGCCAGGATCGGAGGTCAGCACGGGCATGAAGCCCGCTGCCACAATGACGTAGATTTCCAGCAGGCAGCCGAGCAGCAGAACAATGCGCCCCATGACGATCAGTCGGTGTTCAGAAATTTGCAGGCTCGAACAAAAACCTTGTGCCTTCGTTGCGGGAAAACGAATCGCGATATCGTAGCTGAACGCGGCTACCAAGAGCGTTGTTGCAATGACCAGCAGCGACTGGCGAAACATTTGTTCCGCGTTGCTGCCGATCCAGATGACGGCTGTCGAGTTTGACGCCGCCCAGTACCCGAATATGGCGTGGGCGGCGGCCAACGCAAAGAAAAGAGTGATGAGTCTGGAATATTGTCGGCCGCGGTTGCAGCGCCAAACAACGAATGCAGCGGCGGCGACTAACGCTGGCGACAAAAAAAGCGCGAACTGTGTCTGGCCGAAGAGAACCAAGAGCAGCAGAAACGAAAAGATAATCGCGGCATAACCGGTTGCTCGCAAAGCGAGATCAGGGTTCTTCGACGGTGCATCGTCTGGCGCAGCACCGAGCCGGTTTCTTAAGAGATCTCCACTCATCGGGCCGCGACTCGCCCCTTTCCGTTGCCGTTCGGCTGTTGCTCGATTGAGGTCAGGACCGCCATCGTTTCTTTGGCGCAGCGGTCCCAGCTGAATTGCGAAGCGCGTTTGATTCCTTCTGTACTCAGCTGGCTTCGCAAGGCGGTGTCTTCCAATGCGGTAGCGATGGTGCTGGCCATTTCTTCAATCGAATATGCATCGAAATAGCGAAGCACTCCTCCGGAGACCTCTGGCAAGCAAGATCTGTTGGACGCAATGGTCGGAGTACCGCAAGCCATGGCCTCAACCATGGGAAGACAAAATCCTTCGTAAAGTGAAGGAATCACACACAACGTTGATCCTTTCAGGAGTGAGGCCAGATCTTCGTCGGGCAACGCGCCTGTCAGAATTACTTTTCCCTGGATGCTGGCTTCTGCGGCGGCTTCGAGAATGGGCTGGCATTTCCAGCCACGAGGTCCGGCCAGAACCAGTTGGAAATCACTGCCAGTTTGGTTTTTCCACAAAATACGGCAGGCCTGGATCAAACGAAGGAGATTTTTGCGGGGCTGAACGACACCGTGGTGAAAAATGTAAGGCGGCCGAATCCCATACCGAGCGAAAAGCTGTTGTTGCCTGTCCGCGTCAATTTTAGAAGTGTTGAATATATCCTGATCGTATCCGAGATAGACGACAGTAACTTTTTCCGGAGGAATTCCGTAGATTTCGACCAAATCCTTCTTGGAACACTGAGAATCGGTTACGCATTTAAGGGAATATTTTGCAGCATTCCTTAACCGAATGCGCTCCAGCAGGTTTGCCACAGAGCCAAAGGATGGCGACACCACGGGAGTGACGTCGTGGATGGTGGTAACCACCGGGATGGGCCCGAACGGACAAGTGTGTGTGGTGGGCGAGAAAATCAGGTCAGCGCCGGCGCGCGCAGCCACGGCAGTAATTCCACCCAACTGCCAAAGACGATGAAAGTGCAAGAGCTTGGTCTTGACAATGCTGGTTCCCGGCGAGGAAGTGAAATCGACTGCGTTGTCGGAATATCCTTGCGCGAAGGGGAGCCGCACGAACAGGTCGCCGGTACGGCAGGCAGACGTGCGAAGCGTATGCAGCAGGTTTTTGGCGTAGTTGTAGATGCCGCTGTTGCGGTGCGTGCTCCTGAAAATCCATGTGTCAAATGCAAGGACCACAAAGTTCTCCGCTAACTCGTTGCAACACTTGCGCAAGCCTTAGGTGCCGGGCATCACTGCGTCGATGATCGTTTTGAGCGATCCATCGAGATACAAATAAAAAGCAAAAGCGAAACAGGCCGTCGCCGCCACAATCACCGGCGGTGCGTACGCGCCGCCGGTGAGCGCGGCACCCATCAGGAGCAACAAAATCAAAGCCGTGGCCAGCAAGCGGCGCGGTAGCGCAATGAAGTCAAAGGTTCTGCGGATGATGACCAGATTTTGCAGCAGCAAGAGGAGCTCGGTCACGATAGTGACCCCAGCCGCGGCGTAATAAGAGAAACGGGGAATCAGGATTAAATTCAATGCGACATTGGCAACCGCGCAGATCGAGCTGGTCCAAAGAAACGCGCGCTCGCGATTTCTTGCCAGTAGGAATGTGTTCAACCCGTAGTTGATAAACATTGGGATCGAGGCCCAAACCAGCAATCGCAGAATAGGTATGGAATCCGCATAGTTATCTCCCAGAACCAGCAGAACTAACGGTTTAGCGAGCAACGTTAGAGTTAGGGCGGCAAACATGGACAGCACGCACAGTATGGTGGCCAGCCGCCAGCAGATTTGTTTGTCGTCTTTCGAAGACGAGCGGGACGCGAGAACCGGCAGGATGGCGGCCATCAAGCCAAAAGGAATAATTTGCAGAGTGGCCAGCGCGCGATACGGCAAAGCATACAGGCCCGCGGCTGCATTGCCAGCGATCACGGAAAGAATAATCACGTCGACACGATCGTAGATGTTGGTGATCAGCGGGAAAATGTTAAAAGTTGCTGTGGCCTTCCAAACTGTGCGCCAGGATACGTGTATCGCGGATGTGTTCTGCCAAAATTGTGGAGCAAGTATGAGGGCAGCGAGGGCTCCCATGAAGGCCGCTCCAACCTCGGCCGCGATCACGGAATGTAAATTAGCTCCGCCAGCGAAGAAGAAGTAGTACCCGAGGCCCAGCAGCGCGCACCCTTGCATCACCTCAATCCAAATCATCAGGCTCATGCGATGCGCCGCCCGAAAAAGCCCCTGGCTCGATGCCAAAGGACCGCGGGCGATGAGAATCAAGAACAGCCATGCTGCGTCACGCAGAATTTCATTTGGATATTTCAGAAAACCAAGAAGCATGATCGCGATTGGCGCCAGAGGCAGAGCCAGTAAGCAGCGCAACAGCGTAACCCGTTTATATAATTCCTTGGCCAGGCCCGGAGCCTTCGATAGTTCGCGGGCCACGTAATCGGCCAGCCCCTCTCCGGTCATTAGCGAAAGGGTTTCGAGCATGGCAAGCAGCAACGCGTAGATTCCGAACGATGCCGGCCCCAATTTTCTGGCGGCGAGGAACAGGAAGATAAACCGGACGGTGCGGCGGATGACTTGGGCAAACATGGCTTCGGATGCGCGTGCCAGAAGCCAGGTCCGTGAAGAGTTGATCTGCTTCGGCAAGCTCGCGTCCATCGAAGTCGCCACTGAATCCGTATTCACCTTTTGTCGTTTCCTTTTTCCACGGCTCCACAAAGCTGCATTTTCATCCGCCGGTCAGAGCTGAGCGAACGAGACGTCACCGCCGACTACCGGCGCAGGGCTGAAAGACTTCCGTTACCGTTGTGGTGTGACAGCGCTGTCGCTTCAGAAATTTGCAGCGCTTCCAGATCTGCCTGAACCATCAACTGTATGAGTTCGGCGAATCCCAAGCGCGGTCTCCAGCCAAGCTTCTGTCGCGCCTTGCTAGCGTCGCCGCAGAGATATTCCACTTCGGCCGGCCGCATCAGCTTGGCGTCACATTCGACGTGCTGTTTCCAATCCAGTCCCACCGCGTCGAATGCGACTTGCAAAAGTTCTCGAATGCTGTGAGTTTCTCCGGTCGCCAGAACGAAGTCGTCTGGCTCGGGCTGCTGCAAAATCAGCCACATGGCATAGACATAGTCCGCAGCGAATCCCCAATCGCGCTGGGCTTCGAGATTCCCCATGGCCAGCTTGTCAGCAAGTCCGCACTTGATTCGCGCCACCTGGTGAGTAACTTTGCGCGTCACGAACTCCAATCCTCGCCGCGGCGATTCATGGTTGAACCCGATGGCCGCGCAGGCATAAAGACCATAGCTTTCCCGGTAATTCACGGTGATGTAGTGGCCAAATGTTTTGGCGACTCCGTACGGGCTGCGAGGATAAAAGGGCGTCATTTCGTTCTGCGGCATCTCCCGTACCTTGCCGAACATTTCGGAACTCGATGCCTGCAGGAAGCGCGTTTTGGGGCAGTGCTTGCGAATCGCTTCGAGAACGCGGATCACTCCAAGGCCGGTGACGTCTCCGGTCAGCACGGGTTGGTTCCAAGAGACAGGCACGAAGCTTTGCGCGGCGAGATTGTAAACTTCGTCCGGTTGAACACTGTGAATCACGCCGTCAAGTGACGATTGGTCAGTCAGATCTCCTTCCATTAGCTGGATCTGGTCCATGAACGATTCAATGCGCTCATAGCGCTTTACGCTGCTGCGGCGGATTAAGCCAAACACTTCGTATCCCTTTTTCAGAAGCAATTCGGCCATGTAAGAGCCGTCTTGTCCGGTAATGCCAGTAATCAGAGCGCGCATTCATTTCTCCTTGCTTCGTTGGATTCGTTTCTGACCACAAAAACTTTGCCCGGCGGAATTCCAAACGTAGACTTCGTCAGATTTGTCGTTCTGCGATCCTCAAATATCTCCAGTCATTCTCGATTCACTCTTCTTTTTCTGGGGGATCCTCCGCTCCTCTTCGGCCGCCGAGCAATCTGCGCCAGAAAGAATGCCGCTGCGAACCAGTTCCGTTGCCGTTCTGCGAAAAATGCGGCAGGCGCGCCTTCACTTCGGTCAGGGCACTTGCTGCCAATATTTTTCTCGGGTCGTCGGACTCCGTTTCGTCCCAACGTCTCATTCCGAAGACCCAAAACGTTCCGCAAAACAGGAAAAACGTAGTGCCCAACGAAATGATCAGAATGCGCGGCGGAAACGATTTCTTCTCGGGCACAGTGGGAACGTCGAGAACCTTCACTGTCGGAATTTCCTTGGCTTCCTGGACCTTCGCCATCTCGTATTGTTTAGTCAGCGATTCAAAAACGGCTTCCTGGACCTTGGTCTGCCTGTATAGGTCTGCCCAAGTCACGCCAAGAACCGGCAATTTGCGGATCGAGGGATACAGGTCATTCTCCTGATTTGAGGTGTCGTTGACGTTCTCTCCCTTGCCACCGAGTTTTTCCAGTTGACGTTGCAGTTCGCCAATTCGGGCCCGCACAGAACGCACACGGAAATTACTATCGGTGTAAATCTGCCGGATTCCCTCGAGTTCGGCTTGCGCGGCGATCAATTGCCCTTGCAGCGCGGCCGCGGCTTCCACCATCGCTTTACCTTGTTCCTTAAGATCAATGGCCGTGTTCTTGCTCGCGTACTGACTGAATTCCTTTTCTGCGCTCTCCAGCTCTTCATTGACACCTTTTAGTCGTCCTTCGAGAAAAACTCGCTCGCGTCGCGCCGAAGATGTGCTGAGTGTGGCTACCAGGTCATTCAACTGCTGCACGTAGTCCTGTGCCATGGCCGCTGCGCGCTTGGGATTGTGATCGGTTACGGTGATGGTCACGATTTGGCTTTTGCGATCGACGGTAATTTCGGTGCGCTTGGTAAGCTCCTTGCGTGCGTCTTCTATGCGCCGGTCCCAGTACACTTTCTTGAGATCAAATTTGTAAATCAGTTCGTCCTGAACAGTCCTGCTCGATAAAATTCCAGCGAAGGTTTCGCTAGTGCTCTTGAGCCCGAGCAGATCGCTTGCCAATCCGCCGATGCCGCCGCTGCCACCCGATCCTCCGCTCCCTCCCATTCCACCGGTGACCATAGCCGCGACTGCCGCCAGCCCCGAACCAGCCTGGCTATCGGGCGGCATCAAGCGAGCGGAGGACTCGTAACGCGCCGGAATCAGAAAAGCCAGAAGGAAACTGGCTATCAGGCCATACAGCACGAACTTTCCAACCAATCGCCGATGGCTCCAAAGCAATTGCAGGTTGGCGACTGTCCGCTTATCTTTTTTTGACTTTACCTCCCGCTCAGGGATCTCCAGATATTGATCGTCGGAAAGACCGTAACTGGCCGATGGTCTTGGCGTTCGTTCGCTCACGGCCGGCCTCCGCTCGGGCTTGTCAGGTCGTTCTCACCGGACTTAGCTGACCGGAAAAATTTATGAGGTTCAAAGACGATGCCAATCGAGGACGAAAAATCATGCGTTACGCCGGGTCTTAGTATGGGAAACAGCCAACGTTCATGCTGAAGAGCCAAGGTAAGGTTCACTCCGGGGCGCAACGAGAAGTCGCTGCGCGCACCGAAATCCGTGAGTGAACCGCCGCCAGGAACAAACTGCTGACTCACCTTCTGGTGGCGAAAATTCAACTGCAGACGGGTTCGTGGCGTGAACCAATAATTTGTCCAGGCTTGCGCGCCTTGGCCGTCGCGACCGATCCAACTGCCGATCAGATATCCGTCATTCGTGTAGCCGCTCGTGAAGCGCGAGTTGAAGTAGAAAAACCCGTGGCTCAGCGCGCCGCCGGCAGGAACGTCGGTGTACACACCTTCCACACGAAAATCAAGTTTCGGCACTTTTGGAACTTGTGACAAATAAAGGCCTGCGCTGATTGCGGAACGGTCCGCGTACGTTAGTGGCGTAGGTTGATCGTCGGTAAATGCGTCTCCATAAAATGTGACCCAGCGCCGCAATTTCGGAAGCCGATACGCCCAATCTATGGCAGAACGCCGGTCGCCGGGATCGCTCGGTGTTCCGGGCAATCCACTGCCCAAGGTCAACAAACTATGGCGAAATGTGCCGAGCGTGACTGGCACTCCGGTCCCTCCAATGATTGCCGTTACCGAGAAGGAGAATTCGAAGTTGGAAGTCGGCTTGAAACTGATTTTTTCTCCATGGAGGAACGGTTGGTCTGCGAGAGGCGCGGTGTAGGAGCCGATGACCCCCGTCGAACCGTTGCCGCCCGTTGGACCGTTGACAAAATTTTGTCCAGAGAGCCTTCCAAAGAAGGCTTCGACACGCATCGGTCCAAGGAACTTCGAAATCAAGGGCAGCGTAAACGGCGTAACGCGGCTCGCCCGGAGCATGGGAATCGGTGCGGAATTCGTACTCACCAGCATTGAGCCGCCTTCACCAGGTCCCCACCACAAACTCTGTTGGCCAAAAGTGATTTGCCAATTCGAAAGGTTCAGTCCTACGTATGCGTCGAGCAGCGTAAATTGACTGGTGGCTGGAGTTGGTAGGTTCGGAAATGGCCCGGCTGCCTGCAAGAATTGCGAAGCCGCCATGAATTGCCGCGCGGCTAATGGCAGCGCCGGCGTCGAAGGCGCGGACTGGTATTCGCCACGAACGTAGCCGATCCACGATCCCGCAGTGGTCCAGAAGGAGAAGCCGCTCGCGGTGTTCAAGCCCTGTCCGTACGGCCGCCCGTAGTCATTAATGAGCGTCTGGCCAAAATCGTATCCTTGCAGAGGCGGCCCAGAAATATTTGTGACACGAGTGTAGATAGATTCGAGTTGCGCGCGGGGCTGGCTCGTCGGTGGTTCAAGTTCAGGCCGGAATTCTTCTTCCAGCTTGTTGTAGATGGCGCTGGCGCTCGAATTATCCGCGACGCGTTCGCCAGCCTCGCTCAGCAACCGTGCACACTCGCGTCTCGTCCACGGCCGTACACCAAGAAAGCCGCTATCGATCATGCTCATTCCCATGAGGCGTTCGAGCGCCGGATAGATCCAACTGTCCAGCGGCACGTAGGGAGACCCGAGATTTGCAGTGTTAGCTTGTTCAGAGCGCCAGTGCGCACGATCGCTCCAGGTTTCCCACGCTTCGCCGCCGAGCTCTGGATCGTGATGCCGGGTGTAAATTTGATGTGCAGAGAGTTCGCCGATCAGCGCGCCAACTACCACATCCGACGGAAAGTGGTCTTTGGCTCGCACCCGCGAAAAACTGATCATCGTTGCCGCGCCATAAACCAGAACTTTGGTGAGCGGACCGGGATACTCGTGGGCAATCACGCCTGCGATTGACCATGCGGCTGCTGCGTGCTCAGAAGGGAATGATGTTCCGCCTTGAAAAAACGGCCCGCTGCCGTCGCCTTGGAATGGCCGCTGACGTCCGAGAGAATATTTCAGACTTTCTGACATCACCAGGCTGTTCACGGCCGCGTCCGCTGCCAAAAAGCCGGTTTCGCGCCAGTGCTCGTTATGGGTATGTTTGCTTAACAACCACATGGCGGCTGCACCGCCGGCGAGGCCGGCGATTCCGGCATTCGAAAGGGTGTTGTAGTGCTGCAGGGTTTTGGGATTTGTCGACAGACGCCTGGAATATGTGGAATCGGTAAGAAATAATCCGGCGGTTAGTCCGGCCGTCGGTACCAGCCAGGTAGTATCGGAGAATCGCAGGCGGGCCGGGCTGGTCCACAATGCTTTTTGGTCTTCGGCAAAATCGGCTAACAAAGCCGGGAACTGTCGTTTCTTGTCGGAGACGGGCTGTGGGTCGATTTTTTTCTTCGGCATCATTGCTTGTTGTTTCGACTCACTTTCATCCGTGCTTGACCGCGAACTCGACGACGCTTCCTGCGCAAATACCGGAAAAGCCATGGTCCATACGGCAGCCGTTGCGACACCGGTTGCGAGAATTCGCAGCCATATCCGCATTCCAATCCTCTTTCACTGTGCCGCTAGATACGCGGCAGTGACGGCGGCCGAGGACGCGATTTGCGCGAACTGCAAGATGGCGGTCCAATTTCTGTTTCCCACGTTCAACGCTTTCTCCGGCACAACCACGGTGTCGCCTGGGCGCAACACGGAGCTGAGTGGATCGCCGCTAAACCACCCGGAATTATTTTTGGCTGAGATCACCGAACCGTCCGCGCGCACGACGAATGTCGCTTTACGATCGGCAAGTTGCGTAAGTCCACCGGCTTGGGTCAAGTACCAGTTCGCGCTGCGGCCGGGGTGATAACTGACGGCGGTGGGATTAAAGACCTGACCGTTCACCGTGATGTAGCTGGATTTCTTTGGAATCACCAGCACATCGCCCTCGCGCATCTCCACGTCCGCCGATGTGTTGCGCCATTTTTCGAGCGGTTCCTGAATGTGAATCACCATACGTCCAACCGGCGGGTTCGCCTCCAAATGCGTCAAGGTTGCATGAATCTGGGCCAACGCGTTCAGCTTCGCGAGCTTCTGCTCGGGATCGTTCTCCGGCAAGAACTTCATGTTGACCTGTTCGGCTTGAACGCGACGCACCAGATCCTCGTGATCCTTCTGCTCCTGCACTTTCACATCGCGGCGCATCAACACCGCGCCGTAGGGATAGGCCGCGGATGTGTAGCCGCCTGCACGCTGCAGTACCGAGCTGAGCCGTTCGCCGGGCCGGACGCCATATGTTCCCGGGTGCTCGATCTCGCCGCGCAAAATGATGGAGGCTCCGAGGTCATTCCATCCAGGGACCTGTCTGATCGCGAGCACATCGCCGTCTCGCAGCGACACATCTGCTTTGCTGTCGCCGGCGTTCGCTGCCACGAGATTTACGCTGAGTTGCTGGGCGCCTTTTTCCGGATCGCTGGCTGCGAATCTTGTCAGGTCGGCTGTTTCTGCATATGCACTGCGTTTCAATCCGCCGGCCGCGCGCACCAGATCCGCTACCTGCATGTTTTCTGTCAGCGGATAGCGCCCTGGCCGAGCCACTTCGCCTTTGATGTACACGGTGGGCGGATCAACTTGCGCCGCATTCTTGTGAATCAAGAGCCGGTCGCGGGGTTGTAACAAAATGTTGTCGGTGGGGTTTCCGCCCAGCGCGTCGCGCAAATTCACGCTGAAAATCTTCATCGTGCCGTTGGCCTGAGTTCTGAAGATCTGCGCCGAATCTAGCGAAGCATCGGGAGTGAGACCGCTGGCCAGAAAAACCGCGTCACGCAGATGCACTTGTCCGGATGTCGGATATTGGCCGGGTGCGCGGACTTGCCCGCCTATCCACACGGCCGGCGCCGGTTCGAAATCGTAGCGGCTGAAAACGCGTATGGTGTCGAGCGGATCGAGTTTCGGTGCGGAAGCTGGATTTGCGAGCGCGGCCGAGAGATCGAAGCTCTCTACCGTGGGGCGGAAATCCGGAGCTTTCAGCCGAATAATTTCCGCATAATGCGGTGCAGGCTCAGGCAGCAGATCGCCATAAGAGCCAACAACGTCGGTAAGCTTCATTCCGGAGGAGTAGGAATATCGGCCCGGCCGCAAAACGTGGCCCTGCAGATAAATCGCGTCCTGGTTGTAAGGCGCGATGGGAAAAATGTGCACTTCGTCGCCATCGTGGATCGAAAACGAATTCAGCTGCTTTTCATCCGAACCGGAATTACTGTCCGCAGAAAGATTCAGGCTCAGCATGGTGCGCTTTTCGTGCGCGTCAACACGCTGCACTTCCACGTGGCGCAATGTCGCTGTCGGTAAAATTCCGCCCGCCAGTTCAAGCGCGTCGGCAAGAGACGTGTCTCCATGTAATTCGTAAATTGCGGGACGGCGAACCATGCCGTCCACGGTGATTTGCGGACCGATGGGTGGCACCAGCAACGAGTCGCCGTTTTCAAGACGCTGCAGATCGCCGTTCACTCCGTGTAGCAAAAGATCGTACGCGTCTACCGCCTCGATCAGTTTGTTTCCGCGATAATGTTTCAGAGAACGCAGCGAGCCTTTCGGCGTAACGCCGCCAGCTGCGAACAGCGCATTCAACGGCGTAGAAAGGGAACTGAGGTCGTAGGCACCAGGGCTGCCCACTTCTCCAACGACGTACACACGGACCGTCCGCAATTTCGAGAGGGAAACATCGGCGGAAATGTCGCGGAACTGCGTGCGCAACGCCTGCTGTACCGCCGCTTGCACTTCGCCGAGAGTGCGTCCGCTGACCAGTAGCGGCCCGGCTTCCGGCAGGGACACACGGCCTTGCCGGTCGACGGTGCGAACCATCCGTTGCGACATGCCGCCCCACAAATCGATGGCCAGTCCGTCGCCGGGACCAACGACGTAGTCCGGCCCCACTGGTAAATCCATTGGAACGACATCCGGCTGGTTGCTGCTGTTGCGAAACACTTCCAATCCAAATCGCTCCAATGGCCTCTGGCGCACCGCGGCCTGTACGTACATGTCGTAGAGCGATGGAATATCGGAGTACGGATTCGCGCGGTGCACCATGCGCACCGAAGGCACTTCCGCAGTTTCACTGTCGGGAGCCGGCCGCCGTGGGCCATTGTCAAACGTCTGTTTTGGGGCCACCTGATCGCTGGGATTGGCATTGTTCTTTGCCAGCCCGGCGGCAATCAGCTCGGGAGGAATGCCGCTTCGGCCACTAAGAATGCTGTCGATTGCCGCGGGCGAAAGGCCGGCAGAACCTCCCGGGCCGCCGATTCCGGCAAGGCTGGCATTCGTTGCCGAGCCGCCGAAAGCGGACTTATTCAGTCCATCCGCAAATCCAGGCTGCGTCGAACCGCCACTTGCGCGCAGAGTCTGGGGACTCGACGGCATTAAGAGTTGATCTGGAGCAAAGGGAGTGTCAGGCGTTGTGGGTTCGGGGGCGGCCCGTTGCGGGGCTGGGGCGCTACTCTTGTGAGGCGCGGTCGGCTCGGGCTGTTCATTGCAGTTGTCATCCTGCTGCGTGCCGCAGGTAGCGGCCGTTTTGGCACGCAAAGCGCTGTCGGCTTGCATGGATGTCATTTCTTGTTGCGCTTCCATTTGCGCCATTTGCCGGGCGCGCGCCTGAGTCAAAAGCATTTGCTGTCTGCCCTGATCCGAGTCAGGATTCAGCGAAGGCGTCAGATAGCCGTAACGTTGCAAAAGCATGGTGGCGATCGACCGGAATTCGATCTCGTGTTCCAAGCGGTCGAATATTGCTTCATCCAACAGGCTGGCGTCTTCCACCACCTGACCGTTATCCGCCGCATCTTTCGCGACCCAGCGCTTCAACTCCACGAATAGTCCGGCATCTTTCAAAAGTATTTCGCGAATCTGCCCTGCCGACGCCGCCACACGCTTCAAATTTTCTTTTGTCAATTCGGAAACTTCAGGTTGACGCTTCAATCCCTGCTGGCCCTGGTTTCGATCGCTGCGCGAAGTCTCGGTCTGTTGCGCGAATCCCGAACTACTGAGGGCCGCGCTGGAAATTGCGAAGCTCAGGAGCGCCGCCGTCCTAACCAACTTCCACATACAGATGAACTCCGTCCCGCGCCCATGAACGCGCATCACTGCACCAGGTCCCGGCGGCCGCGAGCCGCGCTAAGCAGCCCTTCCTCCGATGCCTCGATGTCACTGCAATGAATCTCAAGCGTGGCCCAGTAGAAAACGCTGTAGTTGTTTTTCGCGGCGATGCCGATAATTTTGATTTCGGGATGCCGGCGCAGAACCGTATCGCATATGCGCGGCCGCTGACCTGTGTCATCCAACCCAATCACGATCAGATGAGGCGAGGTTTTTTCCACGGTGCTGGGAATCTCTTCCTCGTTCTCGATCTCTCCGACGATTTCGATATCCGGCTGGTCCGCAAAAGTGGCGACGATCAGTTCCCGCATCAGTCGGGGGCGATTGGCGACCAAGACTCGAATTGTTCTCTCCATAGCATGCTCCATCAGCGCGAGTATCGCGCGTCGCGCGGGGCACTTGTAAGGCTCAAAAGAGAACTCAGGGGAAACCAGAATGTGCATCCGGTGCGGAGTAACATCGGTGATTAGTCAGGTCGGACTAGTGGAGCACTAACTTCGGGGTGTTGAGCGTGAGTAGGCCGCCGATTCAGTTTTGTGAAACTGATTCTATTTTCAGAAGTAACCTTTTGCGTTCTTACCGCATCCTTTGTAGAAGCCGCTCAAGAAAGTACCCGCTTCACAGTACATTCCTGGGTGAAAATGATTTGCGCAGCGAGTTTCTCTTTTCAGGCGGATCGTTTTCGCGATTGCCGCAGGATCATCGGAAAACTTCGATTGACACCGCGCATCATACGGCTTAGGTTGGAAATGTTGCAGCAAGGTCGTTTCCCAACGCCCCCAGGCCTTTAGCCCAGGGGCGTTTGTGTTTTCAGTCGACCCTGAGCCCAGGGGCGACCGTCATACTTTGGTTTGGAGGTATGTGACTCAATGGGGGCTCTTTCGCAAACTGAATTTCGCCGCGAAAGCATTCGGGTATTCCTGTTGATTCGAAATCGTCTACTGCGCGAGTCGCTGCTGAGACTTTTTCGCAAACGCACGGACTTGAGCGTTGTGGGTTCTGGTTCGCCTGCCAATTCCGAGGCGGCGGAGGTGGAAAACTCTCAGTGCGACGTTCTGCTGACCGATCAGTTTTCGGCCAAAACTTCGACCGAGAGTTTTCTTTTCCGCGATCAATGGGCGAACTTGCAAGGGGAAATATTGTTGCTGGGCATGGAAGAAGATCAGGAGTTGTTCCTGGCAGCAGTCCGCGCCGGCGCTACCGGGTACTTGCTGAAGGATGCTTCGGCCGGAGATGTCATCGCCGGCGTTCGCGCCGTCTCGCGCGGAGAAGCGGTGTGCCCTCCGCGACTATGTATGCGGCTTATCAAATGGCTCTCGCTAAAGGCGCGCGAGGAACTGGCGCCTCGTGTTGACAGCAAGCCGAATCTGACTCTGCGTCAAATGCAGCTGGTCACTCTTGTAGCGCAAGGCCTGACTAACAAGGAAATCGCTTCGCAACTGAATCTTTCCGAATTTACCGTCAAGAATCATTTGTACCGCATTATGAAACAAGTCGATGCCGATACCCGTTACGAAGCCGTGGAGACCGTACGCGCGCAGCTTGATGAGGTTTGATTATTGTTTTCGAGTTGAAGCTAAAGCACGATTTGAGAGGACGGATGGTTGAAGTCTTCTCAATTTTTTCAATTGAGCGCCGCGCCGCAACTCCAACCATCCGACGCACAATTTATGGCAGAGACGCTGGCTTGCTGTAACTGTCAAAATTGACAGATGGCTTCCGCAATCGCGGTTTCTCTAGGAAGGGGAGCCCGCCGCCGCGCGACGCGCAAGGTTGAGATCGTGGATAGATTTTGCCAGAGCCACGCTCGCATAAATGTTCGTGCCAACGCCTGGCGCTGAAGAAATCTTAAATTCACCGCCCACTGCCCGCAACCGTTCCCGCATCCCCACTAATCCGATGCCGTCTGAATTCGCCGCGGGATCAAATCCCTGTCCGTTGTCAGAAATCACCAGTATCGCGTTGGTCTCCGAATATTGCAGGGCAATCGTTGCTTTTGTCGCCGAGCTATGCCGCAACACGTTGTTCAATGCTTCCTGCGCTACTCGGTACAGGGCCAGTGCCTCATCCTCCGTAACGAAATTCGACGCTTTCCCACAAATCAGCTCAACCAGCGTGCCCTGCTTGCTATTCATCCGATTGCAGAGCTCCCGCAAAGCTGCTTCAAGTCCTAAATGTTTCAATTTCGAGCTATGCAAGGCATGGGAAAGAAGGTGCAGATCGGTTCCCAATTCGCTGGTCGAGGCTTGTAGCTGTTCCAGGCGTTCCCCTAGTTCGTCCTGGCCTTCACCAGCGAATTGCTGCCGCATGATATCCAATTCAATAGCCAGCAGCGCCACTCGTTGTCCAATGTCGTCGTGCAATTCGCGGCTAATTCGTTTCCGCTCTTCTTCTTGCGCTTCCATCAGTCGTTTTGCAAGTTGCTCGAGTTGAAACTGCGCTCGTTTCACCTCCGAAACGTCAACCGTTACCCCCAGGATTCTCGGAACACTCTCTCCGGTCCTGTTCAGCAATTCGCCTTTTCCCAGCATCCACCGGATTGTGCCGTCTTTGGCAATCATTCTAAATTCTGCCGAGAATACTCCCCCGGTTTGCAATATGTTGTCGGCATAGCTGCGCAGCTTATCGCGGTCGTCCGCGACTACATGCGAAAGCACGTTATTGACCAGGTCTGTCGCCGGGAGCTTTTCACGCAACCTATTCCTGTCCAGCCAGGAGATCGTGCCGCTAAGCGAATCATATTCCCATGCGATCGTCCTTGAAGATTCCAGTGCCAGCGTCAACAGCTGCGTGATTCGTTGCAATTGCTCCCTGGCTAGATTGGTTTCGGTCACGTCCTCGATCATACCTAGCAGATACGGGCCATCGTGAGATTCCGTGCCCGCAAGCGAGAGCGTCATCCGGCCCCAGATGACCGATCCATCGCTCCGTAAAAATCTCTTTTCCGTCTTTGCGGTTTCCCGGATTCCAGCAACCACTTCCTGAATTTGCAGCCAGGTCTGCGGCATGTCTCCGGGGTACGCCACGTCCAAGATATTCTTCAGTTT
>Ga0193709_1000233_pt1 | contig 22171 bp, 18 predicted proteins | sample H3c2metaG_FD_160571 | JGI IMG/M metagenome (GOLD analysis project Ga0193709, IMG submission 160571) | Soil microbial communities from a riparian zone of the East river system, Colorado, United States - H3c2 | ecosystem: Environmental > Terrestrial > Soil > Riparian zone | place: USA: East River... | reverse complement strand
CGTGCCTGCCAAGTCCGCGGCGGAAGGCGGCCGGCTCTTGTACGTGTTCGAGTGCCCGAACGCAGCGCCGAATGGTTCGTTCGTGGCAGGCCCGCTGCAGCTGAGTGCCAAACAATCTGAAGGTCTGAGCGTAAACGTGTATGCGCCGCGATCCGCCACAGCCAAACCGGAAGACTTTGCAAATTCGCTGGCACGTTCAGTAAATGTGTTTTCGGATATATTTGGCTCGCTGCCGGCGGAGCCGGAGTTCACCGTGGCGCAGATTCCCGATGGCGGTTTGCGGGAATTTTCCGGACCGGGGCTGATTGTTTTATCGCAGCGAGCCTGGGATCCCAAAATCAATGATCGCGTGATCGCTCGCCTGGTGGCTTCGCAGTGGTGGGGCAACCAAGTGCTGCCGGCGACTCGCGGTGATGTGTGGATCAGCGACGGCCTGGCGCGCTATTCCGAAGCGCTGTATGCCGAGCAAAATGCCGGCGCGGAAGCTGGACTGCGCGCGGTAGATGACTTCGCAGTCGGGGCACTGATGAATGAAGAAGCATCGCCAATTTCTCAGGCTGCGCGGCTGGTTCCTTTCACCAGTGATTATCGGTCGGTGGTGATGAACAAAGGCGCGATGATGTTTCACATGTTGCGCGCGCAAATGGGCGAGATGTCTTTCAAAACGCTGCTGCACCGTTTTTATACAACATATGCGGGCAAAAGCGCCACCAACGCGGAATTCCAGCAAATGAGCATCCAGCAAACACAGTCCGCCACGAAGCCGGGCCAGGAGCCGCCAAACCTTTCCGGATTTTTCGCGCAATGGCTGAACTCCACCGGCGTGCCGGACTTTAAAGTCGAATACGTCGTTTATCGCACGCCCAAGGGTTTTCGCGTGGTAGGGAAAGTTTCGCAACCGCTGGACACCTTTTCCATGCCGGTGCAGATGCGCATCGAAACCGAAGGCAATCCAGAAATCAAGACCGTGGACGTAACCGGAACGGAATCCACCTTCACCGTGGAAACATTCGGACGGCCCAAACCTGGCGGCATCAAAATCGATCCGAACAATGTAGTCCTGAAAGGCAATTCGGGCTTGCGCGCCCGCGCGGCGATTGCGCGCGGCGAAGAGCTTGCCGAAACCGGCCGCTACTATGACGCTATCCAGCAATATCAAAAGGCGTTGAATATTCAGCCGGGACGGCCGCTGGCCAATTTCCGCATGGGCGAAGCGTTCTTTTATCAGAAAAATTATCAGGCCGCGGCCAATGCGTTTCGTGAATCACTGCAGTCGGTCCCCGAACCATCGGAAAAATGGACAGAGGTCTGGGGACATCTGTACCTGGGCATGATTTTTGATTTACTGGGGCAGCGCGAGCGGGCCGTCAACGAGTACAGCAAAGCGAAACAGACCAACGACAATACCGGAAGCGCGCAACAGACGGCGGAACGCTACCTGAAGAAGCCTTATAGCGAAGGCGGCGCCCAAGCTGCTTCAACCGCAAAACCCACAGGCGAGGCGGCCCCGACTCCGCCGGCCGCGGATGACGGGCGGCCGCACCTCAAAAAACCGCAGCCCTGATGGCGCGCCTGGTGTCGTTTTTTGGCGCGATACATCGCAAGCCGCACGGCCCCGCGATTTAAACTCACTACTCACTATCCTCTGCTCATTACTCGCCGGTCCCTAATCCCGAGCCGGGCGGTACGCCTTGCATCTGCAGCCGGGAAAATTGCAGGCCGTACCGAGCTTCTGATTCGCATACATCCGCGAGTGGATACTCTTGGCATGCTGGCAGCCACAGCGCAGCATCGCGCTGGATTTCTTGGCGGCTTTTTTTTTGGCGCGAACCGCCAATACGTTCAGCTGCCCCGCGGAATCCAGAATGCGTGCGGCTGCTGTGGTCAGGTTTTTACACGAAGAATGTCGTCGCTGCAAAAGTTCTTGAAAATGGGAAGGGCTCTCGACAGGAATATTCACGTTGGACCTCCGAGAGCAACGGACAAGGCCGCAAGGCGAATGGGCGTTGCAAAAGTAAGGCTGAGGACAACGATAACTGGCCCGTTATATCACAGTGTGTTATTCAATGGAACATAATCGAGCGCGGGGAAAAATATAGCGCCTTACGCGCCACTCGAACGCTCTTGCGTTGAGTACTCATAGATCCCGCGGCCGCTTTTTCTGCCAAGCCGGCCTTCCGCGACCAGTTTTTTCAGCAAATTATTCGGACGGTACTTCTCACCGAGCGTCTCGTGCAGGTATTCCAGAATGCGCAGCCGAACGTCCAGGCCCACCAGGTCCACCATTTCGAACGGGCCCATGGGATGATTCAGGCCCAGCTTCACCGCTTTGTCGATGTCTTCAGCCGAGGCCAGGCCCGCCTCCAGCATCGCGAATGCTTCGTTGCCGATCAGTGCATTTACTCTGCTGGTAATAAATCCGGGCGACTCCTTCACAACCACCACTTCCTTGCCCATGCGGACTCCTACTTCGCGGCAAGTCGCAATAGTCTCCTCGGAAGTTTTTGGCGCGCGCACAATCTCAATCAAACGCATTTTGGGCACAGGGTTGAAGAAGTGCATTCCGACGCACAGTTCCGGCCGGAAGGTCATTTCCGCCATTTCAGCAATCGAGAGCGAGGAGGTGTTGCTGGCCAGCACTGCGTTCGGCCTCGCGAATTTGTCGAAGAGCGTGTACAACTCGAGCTTCAGCTCCATTTCTTCCGGTACCGCTTCGATCAGAAAATCAGACTCGCGGCAGGCATCTTCGACCGAAGACGCCGTCGAAATGCGTTTCAGGGCCGCCGCGGCCTCTTCGGCTGCAAGCTTGCCGCGCTTCGCTGCCTCGTCGAATGCCTGCGCGATCCATGCGCGAGCCTTGGTCAACATTTCCGGCATCACATCTTCCAGAATCGTGCGATAGCCGCCCAGGGCCGAAGCATAGGCAATTCCACGGCCCATCGTTCCAGCGCCGATCACACCGATCGTTTTCACTTCCATTTGGGGATTCTCCGGAGAATTATTTATTTCTTGTTCGCTCGACTTGGCTATTTTATCAATTTCATGTACGCGGTTACGTCAAATCCCAGAACTATCTCTTCGCCACGGGTGGCGATTGGCCGCTTAATCAGGTTGGGATTTTTCGACATTAAGCGTATGGCTTCGTCGCGCGAAGGAGTTTTCTCCGCCATATTCATCTCGCGATAGAGCTCATTGCGCGAATTCAGAAAGGGCACGTAATCGCGCGTTCCGATCAGTTCCCGCAATTCTTTTTCGGACAACGGTTGCGTGTCCAGATCACGCGTTTCCAGTTCTGCTCCCAACTCTAGCAAGAGACCTCTTGCTTTGCGGCAGGTCGTTCAAGAAGACTTCTGATAAAACTCTATCTTTGCTTTTGGCATTGCTGCTCTCCTGCAGATTGCAAGCGCCAGATAATCGTTGGATTTAGTAGCGCGGAACGCTGGGATCGATTTCGATGGACCAGCGATCAATACCACCCGCAAGCGATTGCGCGCTTTCCACGCCTTGCGAGCGCAACCACGCCGCCACATCCAGGCTGCGCTGCCCATGATGACAATAGCAGATTACGTCTTCGTCGCCGTCCAGCGCCTGCAGATTCGCCGGAATCGTGCGCATCGGAATCAGCTTCGCGCCTTCAATGCGGCACGCGTCGTACTCCCATTGTTCGCGCACATCCACCAACAGGAATTTGTCTCCGGCTTTTTGCCGCCGCTGCAACTCCGCCACGCTGATTTCGATTTCGCTCATCGGCTTATAATTGGTCAGCGGCCCTTGAAGGCTGGATGGCGTTTCTCAAAAAAAGCGCGAACGCCTTCCAGGCAATCGTCCGAAGCAAAGCATCTCATCTGATGTTGCACCTCTGCCTCCAGCGCCTTGCCAAGAGCGTCTTTCTCACTGCCAAACAACGTCTGCTTGACGGCGCGCATGGCAATAGGCGGACCCGCGGCCAGCTTCGCTGCAAACTTCTGCACCTCCGCTTCCAGTTGCGCGCCGGGCACGACGTGATTGACGAGTCCCAGCTTCAGCGCAGTCTGCGCGTCGATCATGTCGCCAGTGTAAAACATCTCGGCGGCTTTCGAGGGGCCCACCAGTTGCGGCAAAAAGTAAGTGCCGCCGTAATCGGGAAACAATCCAATCTTTGCAAAAGTTTGCCCGAAGATCGCTTCTTCCGCTGCGATTCGAATGTCGGCTGCTAGCGCTACATTCATTCCCGCGCCAGCCGCCGCGCCATTCACGGCAGCAATCACCGGTTGCGGGATCATCCTCATGCGCAGCATCGCGCCCATTCCCATACGCAAAATCGGTTCCAGTTGTTTGCTGTCTCGGGCCTCTCGCCCTTTTCCGATCGCCGCCAAATCGCCTCCAGCGCAGAAAGCTCTTCCTGCTCCAGTCAGCACCACTACACGCACAGCATCGTTCTTGCCGATTCTTTCGAATGTCTGGTTTAGCGCAGTCGCCAACTCATTGTTCAACGAATTAAGTTTGTCCGGACGGTTCATCACCAGCAGCGCCACGCCGTTTTCGATGGTTTCGAGCAGAACTGGACCTGCTGGAGAGGCAACAGGCGGATTGCTCATCAGATCCTCCGCGATGATTTTAGAGTGCTTTTGTGTCCCGAACAGTTCCAACTTTTCGAACCAGCGCCGCCAGCTTCCGGAAATGCGTCAACCGATCCTTTGGCTTGTGCACATGTTGGGAATCCGTCGCTGGCAAGACATAAACCTTCGCGCCGTACAGCAAATCCTTTTGCAATCCCAATTTTGAGCGGCGCTGCGCAAACTGTTCATACACGCTCTTCCCATTAAACGCGATCACATGAGGCAGGTATTCGCCCAGCTTCTGCGAAAGCACGATTCGCCCTTCGGCATAATCCTCCCGCGTCAGTTCCTCGATGGTTCGCGTTGGGCGTTTCACCAGATCCGTCAGCCCAATCGCAAATTCAATGATTCGTTTGTCGTCGCGGTATTCCAGCGGCTCGGGAATTACGCCGGTATCGAAAAGCGCCGGCCAAAATGGATTTCCGCGGCCCGAATAGTAGTGACCAGTGCGCACCGACGATTCCGTCGGATTGCAACCGATGATTACGAGCTTCATTCCTTTGCGGAGATGATCTGGGAGTGTTTTCATGTCGAGTTTCGTCAGAAATAGAATAGCGCGACTGCTTCCAGTTCGGCGGAAGTGTTCTAGCTGGACTGCCAAAGAGGCAACTGCCTGCCAAGCTTTTGTTCCTGCGCCATCCTGTATACACAGACGGCCGCGGCCAGGTCCCAGGCAGCGATTCCGTTCGATTTGAAGAGCGTGATCTGGGCTTCTTCGGTGCGTCCCGGACAAATCCCCGCCACCAGTGACGACAATTCGCGCACCGTGTCCCATCGCTGTTCGTGCCCGGCAAAGCCCAAAACTAAGTCCCCGGCTTCCTGTCGCGATTGCTCGATCGAATCGACATAGATCCGGCTGCACCTGGCTACCGTTGCGGCGTCCAGTTCGCGTTTGCGCATGTGATTTGCGCCGATGGCGTTGATGTGCGTGCCGGGAGATACATGTTCGCTGCTCACCACGGGCGCGCTTGCGGTGGTCGCCGTACAAATAATCGCGACGTCTGAAGTTGCCTCCGCAGACGAAGCCACGCTCTGTACGCTAATCCCGAGTCGCGACGACATCTCACTCGCAAACTTCTCGCGCCGCTCCGCGTCTCGGCCATACACCTTCACCGAGTTCAGCTTTCGAACCGAGGCAATCGCTTCCAGTTGTGTGCGGGCCTGCCCGCCGGTTCCAACAATCCCCGCTGCCGTCGCGTCTTTTCGTGCCAGATATTTGCTGGCCACACCCGAAGCCGCGCCGGTCCTCATTTGTCCCAATTTGTCCGCTTCTATCAGCGTCAGCAGTTCGCCGTTTCCGCTCGACCATAAGCACACCAGGAACGTCAATTTTCCGCCCACGTACGTGTATTGCTTGGTCGCCACAAATTCGCCGGCAACGTCCGCAGCCGCCATATTGTGAAAAAATGCGCCCTCCGGCAACTCGAATCGCCGTCGCGGATGGACCAAGACTTCCCCCGCCGCCTGCCGCATCGAAATCTTTTCCACCGCTTCGATGGCCAGTGGCATCGTAAAAACTTTTTCGACTTCCGATTCATTGATGTGCAGGGTCACGGCACCAATCCTCTTCGCATCATCAGAATTTTAGCCTGAACCTTTGTAGACGCGCAGCAGGTTTACCCCGGACCGCTCGGCTCGGCGCTGCGCCCCTGCCCGCACGGGCGTACGACCAATCAGTTTTTCTCTTCGTCATCCTCGCCACGATCATCGATTTTACTTTCGTTTTGCCTTCGGCGCGGAACCAGCCGATTTCGCGCGCGGCGCCATGACTTCGCCATCGCGTATTCGCCGCACCACGGTTTGCATCAGCCGGTATACGCGTTCATGCTTCGGGTCATCCGCATTGAAAAAGCGGAACTCCGGCTGACCGCTAGCGCTCTTACTCGTTTGAATCGGCAATTTCCCGCAAAGATTATTTTCAATGAATGCCGTTTCGTACCGCGACTTCTTTCGATTCCAGGTATACACACGCAAGATGGAAAAATCGCACCATTGACCTTCCGATCCGCGTGCGGCCGCCAAAAGATATTGCGCCTTGTTCCCCGACGGATCCTCCACGTGATTCAGTTCGAACCACGCAATAGGCCGCAGGTTTGCCGAGTTCGCGCCTTCGCGCACTGCGTCCGGCACATCCAGCTCCAGAAATCTTGCGATCACCCAGCCCGCGATGGGGACGCTCTGATCTCCAGGCCGTGTGGTATTGGATGGCACCGACGTGCGCGCCGTGGTTTCGCTCGGTGGACGCGACGCCACTCCGCGTACCAAAAACCAATCTTCTTTTTTCGTATCTTGCGGGACGCCGCCTTCCCTCTCGTCCGCGGTCTGCACCACATCGGCCATCGCTCGTCCCAGAATCTCCACCGGAACGCCTCGTCCAAATTGATAAAGCCGCGGCGCAGTACGTCCCGGCTCCACGCGAAGATTGGTGGCGACTTTGGTTCGTCCGCTGCCCTGCACCGGCAACGACTGCGCCCGCTTCAATAATTCTTCCGACCGTTTCCACAGTGCCGGATCCATCAGCAGCCGCCCGTCAATCCATCCGACAACGCCAGTGGACGTCCGCACCTTCACAAAGTCATTGCGCTTGGCCAGCGTGTCCACGTGATCGCCATATCGCAGACTGCCCAACTGCTCGCGCACTTGCGCCACGCTGCTCCACAGCGTCACGCTCTTTTCGCTGACATACGCTTCGCCCAGCAACTCGTGCTTCGGCCGGAAAAACCAGGCGGTAAGCGCCACCAGCGCCAGCAGCGGCACAGCAATCAAAAGTTTTTTCTTCATTCTTTGTTCCGAGAAACCTTGCGCGCCTTCATCACCATCGTTATGACTCGATCCACGTCGCGAGCGGGTAAATCAGGACGGACCTAAATTCTACCCGATAGAACGAACACACGGACACGGGTGGCCGAGAATTCTCGTCTTCTGGATTTCGCGCTGCGTTTTTGGAACAATGGTCGCCGTCGCTACGGGGCTCCGTGAAATTTCTAAACACATTCCGACCACTCGGTTTGTCGATCCTTCGCGTCGCCCTCGCGCTAATCTTCTTTACCCACGGCTATCCCAAGCTCGCGCACACCAACCCGGAGATGCAAGCGATGTTCGTGCAACATGGTTTGCAACCTCAATTGGTCTATGTGGCAGGTGTATTGGAAACTTTTGCCGGCTTGCTTTTGCTGCTCGGACTTTTCACACGAGCTGCTGCGCTATTGCTGGCGATCGAAATGTGCGTGGCCATTGTGAAGGTGCACAGTGATCACGGGATTATGGCCGTGCATGAATACGAATTTCCGCTCGCTTTAGCGGCAGCGTGTTTTGCCCTTGTGACGACTGGTGCCGGCACAGCTTCCGTCGACCGTTTGTTGTATGGGGAAGCTGGCTTAAAACGGGTGCGCACCCCGAATCTCACAAGGCGATCGCCGCGTTAGGTTTGCGTTACGATCGGGGCCTGCGGTGGCGCCGGAGTCTGCACTGCCACATGCACTGGCGCCAGCGGCAGCACGATCCACAAAATGATGTACAGCAAAATGCCCGTTCCGCCGCACAACACCACCAGCAGCCACAATACGCGCACCAGGGTCACGTCCATGTCAAAATATTCCGCCAGACCCGCGCACACTCCGCCCAGCTTCTTGTTGCTGCCGGATCGCATAAGCTTTTTCGGCCCGCCGGTGGCTGATGCCATGTCCGGCGCTCCCGTCATCAGCTGCTGTGCCCCGCAGTTGTAGCAAAATCTCGAACCATCCGCTATATTTCGCTGGCAGCTATTGCAAATCATGACCGGCCTCCCGCAAGCAGGCTTACGCCCCTGCTCTAAGAGAATATACGCCTAACTACCGAAAAAGGTTTCCTGGTTCGCTTCTCGCAGGGCGCAGCACGTTTACCCCGTACCACTCAGCGCCGTGCCCTAAGCGCCCAGGCGTGCGATTCAAAACCTCACTTCGGGCCTAGTAATCCAGCAACTTCCTAACGCTGGCAACCACCCTATCCGACTGCGGCAAAATCGCATCTTCCAAATGCGGATGATACCCGCAGAAAGTATCCATCGCCGCGATCCGCCGCACCGGCGCATCCAACTCGTCAAAAAGTTCATCCGCAATGCGCGCCGCCAATTCCGCTCCGTAACCCCAGCTCAACATATCCTCGTACGCCACGATCACGCGATGGGTTTTCCGCACCGAAGCGCAAATCCCATCCCAGTCATAGGGCGACAATGATCGCAAATCCACGATTTCTGTAGAAATCCCCTCGCGCTGCAACTGCGCCGCCGCCACTTCCGCGCGATGCACAAACGCACCGTAGGTGATGATGCTCACGTCCGTACCTTCTTTCACCACGCGCGATTTGCCGAACGGAATCGTAAAATCCGGCCCGGGATATTCCGACCGGTTGTACGGCTGCCGGTACAAATGTTTGTGCTCCAGGAACATCACCGGATCGTCGCAACGCATCGCAGTTCGCAACAGCCCCGCTACGTCCAGCGCCGTTGACGGCATCACCACGCGCAATCCCGGGCAGTGTGTGAAAATCGATTCGCCGCTCTGGCTGTGATAGACCGCGCCGCCCGTCAAATATCCGCCAATCGCAACGCGCACCACCATCGGGCACTTGAACGCGCCATTCGAACGCCACCGCATCACGCACAATTCATCGCGAATCTGCATCATCGCCGGCCAAATGTAATCGAAGAATTGAATTTCCGCTACTGGCTTCAGCCCGCGCGTCGCCATGCCAATCGCGCGGCCAATAATTGAAGCTTCAGCCAACGGTGTATTAAACACACGCGACGAACCATATTTCCTTTGCAGCCCGGCAGTGGCTTTGAAGACGCCGCCTTTGCCTTTTACTTCTTTTAGATTCTCTTCGCGGCTGGCGTCAGCCACATCCTCGCCAAATACCGTGATGCGTTCGTCGTGCGACATCTCGTCATTCAATGTTGCAGCCACCATCTCAACCATGGTCTTTGGCGCGCCGTGCAGCTGCGCTTCCGCTTCAAATGCCGCCGCCGTCGGATCGACATCCGGCGAGTAAACATTCGACAAGATGGATTCCAACGCAGGCGCTTCCGCAGCCAAAGCGGCATCGCCCGCCTGACGCACTTCGTGATCCACCTGCGCTTCTAACGACTCAATTTGTTTCTGGTCCAGCACGTTCTCGCGCACCAGGAACAACGCAAATTTCGACAACGGATCGCGGTGCGCTTCCGATTCGCGCTCTTCCGGCACTTTGTAAAGTTTTTCGTCGTCTGAGAGCGAATGTGAATATGGCCTAGTTACGTGCGCGTGAATCAGCGCTGGTCCGCGCCGTTCGCGACAATAATTTACGGCTTCCTGACAAACTGCGTAACTCGCAATCGGATCGGTGCCGTCGACTTCCGCAACGTGCAGGCCCGGAAAGCTCTGTACCAGTTTCGAAATACTTCCGCCCGCTGTTTGTACTTCCACCGGAACCGAAATCGCGTATCCGTTATCTTCAACCAGGTACAGCAGTGGCAATTTCTTCGCGCAGGCCGCGTTCAGCGATTCCCAGAATTCGCCTTCGCTCGTAGCTCCATCACCAGAGGAAACATAAACAATTTCATCTGCCGCATGTTTCGCCAGTTCGCCCAGCGGAGCTTTCTTGGCCTGCGCCAATGCTTTCGGATGCGCTTCGTAGTAAAGCGTCGCTTCCGCCGCACCCACTGCCTGCACAAATTGTGTTCCGGTACACGACGATTTGCTCACAACATTGAACTTGGCATGTCCCCAGTGCGAAGGCATCTGCCTCCCGCCCGAACTAGGATCGTCCGCCGCTCCAACCGCCTGCAGCAACATATCCAGCGGAGTCACTCCCAGCATCAGGCACAGCGCGCGATCGCGATAATACGGATAAATCCAGTCCGCGCCGGGCCGCAAAAGCAAGCCCATGGCCGCGGTCACTGCTTCATGACCAGCGCTCGAAATCTGGAAGTAGATTTTGTTTTGGCGTTTGAGCTGGATTTCGCGGTCATCCAGTTTTCGCGAAAGATACATCGTGCGATACAAGCGAATCAGCGTGTCGCGAGCAAGTCCGGCGTGCTTCTCAATTTTGGTGGAGTCATTCCTAGCGGATTTCACGCGGGTTTGCACGGCCATTCAGTCTGACCTCGGTCGTTGACGGTTTCCAGCGCCTGCAATTCAAATTATACCGAAATGTTTTCGGCTTTTCGCAACACGCTGCGCCGCGTCGCGCCGAAATCAGCCCAATTTGGACTGCCATTCGTCAGAGGCTAATCCAACGAATCGAATTTGGCTTCCAGTTTCCCGAACTCGGCGTCTTGGTCCTTCACCGCTTTGGGCGACAGTTCACTGAACGGCTCCTCCGACGGAATCTTTTTCAGCAATCGCTCCTCGGTCATCTTCTCGTGACCGGAAAACGCCAGGCGCAAATATAGTTTTACGTTGCCGGTCGGAGCGTCGCCTTGGCCATCCGCATCTTCTTTTTTCTTGCCGTGAGACTTGGACTTGGCGGCCTTCGAGGTCGTGGCCCTGTTCGCCGGCTTCTCGGTTTCCTTACTCTTCTCGGCGCCATCATCCGCTGGTGCTTCCGCATCCGACTCTCGCTCAAACTTGTAAATCATTTTCTTGTCCAGCCGGAACGCTTGCTTCCACATCTCCAGTTTATGCCGCGCCTGCTGAGCCTTTTCTTCATCCGTTCCAAAATCAAAACTAAAGTATATGTGCGCCATGTTTTCAGTCTGCGATGCTATGGCACTCAAGTCAAGGCGCGGCAATTCAATCGCGCGATCCAGTACCAGCAATGAAGCAAGTTTACGCATTACATCTTCCGTATGGAATTGGACTTACCGGCTCCCAACGATGCTGTGGCGAGAGACTGCTGGGCACGAACCGCCGAGAGTTGCGAAAGGACAAAGGCGGCGATGGCAATTTCAAGGTCGCGCATGGCCAGATCGTAGAACATGCCGGTAGTGAGCAAATTGACAGCGATGCCGTGCAGCCATAACGCCACAATCTGGCTCCCGGGCTTTGTCCAGCGGCTGAGCACGACGAGTCCGGCAATGATTTCCACCACGCCGACGATGTGCATGAAGGTCGCGGCGCTGACCGGGACCACTTTGGTCGCCAACGGACTGTGCTGCCAGCTTTGGCCGCAAACGAAACGTTCAAGGATGTTTCTCTAATAGACTCCAATTGCTCCAAGAAAGCTGCCGCGGATCACGATTCGCACGCCCGCGAGTGTGCGTTAAAGTGCCAGGCAAGCGGCTATGGCATCCTCACCAGTGACAAAAAGTTCATCAAATTCGACGCCGCTGGCAGCAGCAAAATCGCCGAAGCGCTCAAGATATCCGTCACAAAAGATCACCTGCGAGCCGAAGTCTCAGGCGAAGTACAGGGCGACACGCTCGAAGTCGACGTCGGGTCGGCCCTGCGGACGGAGGACTGGAAGCTGATTCCCTTCGCAGGGTCTTCTTCTTTGCCGCTTTGTAAAAGCTTCTGCCGCTATTGCATCGTTGCGGCAAACCTGGCGTATGATGGTGTCTGTTGATCCTCGATGAAGCACTCCGTCCACTGCGAAAGTTTTTCCATTCAGAAAGTAGCGGCATACGCTTGTCTATTGGCGTTACTGCTGGTTTATGCGCCAATCGCCAGTGCCACTTTGATGTCGGTTACCGGTGCCTGCTGCTCCGGAGATCAATGCCCGATTCACGGGAATCATCATCCCTCGAAGCACGAGGAGCCAGCAGCAATGGACTGTCACGGTGATAAGCACAACGTAAACCAGATGGATTCGTGCTCGATTTCCTGCTGCCATACTGATCAACGCGCGGCCGTAAACGCCAATATTTTTGTTCTGACGCCAATCTCCGTCTCCATGCAGCTTCTGGCGAATACTCAAACATTTTTAGCGTTTGCAGCGACCGCATTGTCCCTGGCCTGCGCGCCTCTCGCTCCTCCTCCCAAATCATTCCTCCGCTGACTTGATCGGTGTTTCTTGATGTTGTAGCGGCCGCCCTCTGAGGCGGGCCTCTTCCCTTTTTTCCTTCCAGCCTGTCGGCCCAACGCCGTGCAGCCAACTCTAGATTGGAGAAAACGCCTTCGCCATGAAGCGATTTTTCGGTTTTTGCAATTGCGTATTTCTGTTTTTCGTAGCGGTTAGTTTTGCCTGCCCTGCATTCGCCAGCATTTTCGGCACCGTGCGCGGGATCGTCCACGACGTGCAGCATCGCCCGATCTCCGGAGCTCACCTTCAATTGCAAGGCAAAAGTTCCGATTGGAAACGCGAAGCGTTGAGCGACGACGAAGGCAGATTTCAATTTGATGCCGTGCCCGCAGGGGACTACACCATTCGCATCTCCCGCGATGGCTTTCGCGAATATTCCGTCGATCTGACGGTCCTCGCGGATTCCGCTCCGCTTCGCCACTTCCCTCTTGAGCTCGCAAGCGTCACCGAAAAAGTGGAAGTCAGCGAAAACGCACAAACCGTCGACACCTCTTCCTCAGCGAGTCAAACCACTCTTAGCCGAGAAACAATTCAGTCCACTCCGGGAGCGACGCGCGCCAACAGCCTCGATCTCATAACCGATTACACACCCGGCGCGTATATGGTTCACGATCAACTCCATGTGCGCGGCGGCCACCAGGTTTCCTGGTTGATTGACGGAATTCCTGTGCCCAACACCAACATCGCTTCAAACGTCGGTCCGCAATTCGATCCCAAGGATATGGATGTCGTCGAAATCCAGCGCGGCGGTTACGACGCCGACTACGGCGACCGCACTTACGGCGTATTCAACGTAATTCCGCGCTCTGGCTTCGAACGCAATCGTGAAATCGAATTGCTCGCCACCTACGGAAATTTTCATTCCACCGACAGCCAGATCAGCATCGGCGATCACACCGAAAGGTTTGCCTACTACACCAGCATCAGCGCGAATCGCAGCGATGTTGGACTGATGTCGCCGGAGCCAAACGTTCTGCACGACGACAACAACGGCGTTAGCGGATTTACCTCGCTGATTTTCAACGCCACTCCGCGCGATCAGTTGCGTCTGGCAGCATCCGCGCGCGCCGATTTTTTTCAGGTGCCCAACACATCGGACCAGCAGGCAGCGGATATTCGCGATACGCAGCGCGAACGCGATGGCTTTGTGAATTTCTCCTGGGTGCATACTTTGCAGCCCGGAATCCTGCTGACGGTTTCGCCATTCGTGCATTGGAACCGCGCTGATTATAACGGCTTTTCGCCTATTCCGAGTCTGCTCCCCGACCAGCCGCCAATTCCCACCGACCATAACAATTCGCTCTACCAAGGAGCGCAGGTGTCGCTTGCCGTCACGCGCGGCCGGCACAACGCGCGGTTCGGTACTTATGGATTCGCGCAACAGGACGACTCCTTGCTCCGCGTCGTAGCCACAGACGGCAGCGGATCGATTGCTTCAGAAAAAGATTCGCCTTCGGGCGGACTGTTCACTCTCTTTGCCGAGGATCAGTTCCGCGCCTCGGATTGGCTTACATTCAATGCCGGGGTGCGCTACACGCATTTCTCCGCGGGAGTAGTCGAAGACAAAACCGATCCGCGCATAGGCACCGCGTTCCGCATCCCAAAACTTGGCTGGGTGCTGCGAGCGTTTTACGGTCGTTATTACCAAGCGCCACCGCTCACCACGGTTTCCGGTCCCTTGCTGCAATTCGCGACGGAGCAGGGGTTCGCATTTTTGCCGCTGCACGGCGAAACCGACGAGCAGCGCGAGTTCGGTCTGACTATCCCGGTGCGCGGATGGACGATCGATTTCTCGAACTTCCAGACGCACGCCAGGAATTTCTTCGATCACGACGTACTGGGCAATTCCAATATTTTCTTCCCGCTATCCATCGAACGCGCGCGCATTCATGGATGGGAATCCACGCTGCGTTCGCCGCGCATCAAGAAACGCCTCGACGTTTATCTCACTTACTCGAATCAAATGGTGGAAGGCGCTGGCGTTGTGACTGGCGGCCTGCTCTCCGATCCCGGGCAGCTGTGCGACGGCGGCGGATTTTGCTATCTCGATCACGACCAGCGCAACACGCTCAGCGCGGGATTTCACGCCGCCCTTCCCTTCCGTATTTCCGCGTCCGGCAATCTTTCCTACGGCTCCGGGTTCCTGAATGGCGATGGACCTACTCATCTGCCCGATCACACTGAAGTTTCGATCTCGCTCTCCAAGTCCATCGGCGAGCGCCTTTCCGTCGGATTTACCGCCCAGAACATAGCGGATGGCCGTTATCTGCTGGACAACTCCAATACTTTCGGCGAAACCCACTGGAACTATCCGCGCCAGGTCAGCGGAGAAATTAGATACCGTTTCCATTTTTAAGTAATTCCCATATGCCATACCAAGGCCGTCTTGCTTTATGCTGGTTCGCGGAAACTGGCGGCGAGGTGAAGGCTTGAAAATTTTCCTGATTGCACTGTTCGGAGCCATCGGCACGCTGGCGCGCTATGGGCTGCAGGGCGTGGTGCAAATTCGAATGGGCGGCGCTTTCCCGTACGGGACGCTGCTTGTGAATTTGTCCGGCTGTTTCCTGTTGGGATTGATCGGCCAACTGACGATGAACCGCATATTGATCTCCCCAGACATGCGCATGGCCATCGCTGTTGGATTTTTTGGAGGTTTCACCACTTTTTCCAGTTTCGGATGGGAAACCGCGAAAATGCTGGAAGCGGGCGAATGGCTTCGCGCAAGCACTTATGTTGGTGCCAGCGTGATTGCGGGGCTGTTGTTGTCGGCGGCCGGAATCCGCCTGGCGAATAAATTCTAGAACAGTGTCTTTTTAGAAGAGCCGCATTGGAGTGAGTTCTATGACCCATGAAAGATTCGAAGGCGAGCGCACATTGATGCGCATTCACATCGGCGAATCGGACAAATGGCACGGCAAACCACTGCATGAAGCCATTGTGGAAATGCTGCGTAAAGAAAAATTCTCCGGCGCCACGGTATTGCGCGGAGTTGGAGGGTTTGGCTCGTCCAGCGTTTACCACACCGATAAAATACTGCGCTTGTCGCAGGACTTGCCGATTGTGGTGGAAGTGGTCGAATCCACCGAGCGCATCGAGCAAATTCTTCCGCGCCTGGATGAAATGGTGGAAGGCGGCTTGATTACTCTCGAAAAAGTGCGCGTGATTTTGTATCGCGCCGCGAAAAAGTAGAAAAGATGGCGGGTTCCCGCCAGGAGCGGGACGCAACAAAACGCGAAACCCGCTGCTACAAAATTCAACACAGGCTTGCTCCGAAATTTCATGGAAACCGCCGAACCGCAAAAACAAGCTGGATGGCTGAATCGCACCGTACTCGGTGTTGGCCTCACCTCGCTTTTTTCCGATTGGAGCCACGAAACCGCTACCGCGGTGCTGCCCGCATTTTTGGCGGCGATTGGCGCGGGCCCGGTGTGGTTAGGCGCGATCGAAGGCGTCGCGGACGGACTTTCGAGTTTCGCAAAACTTGCCGCGGGTCACTACACGGACCAATTGAAACGCCGCAAACCGCTCGCGGTTTTCGGTTATGCGTTTACGGCGATTGCAACCGCGTCGTTTGGAATTGCTACCCATGCTGTTCACGTTCTGTTGGGACGTTCCGCGGCATGGCTGGGCCGTGGTGTGCGGTCGCCGGCAAAAAAAGCTTTGCTGGCCGCGGATGTACCTGCCGACGCGTATGGCCGTGCGTTTGGCCTGGAGCGCTTGATGGACACGCTCGGCGCGATCCTGGGGCCATTGACGGCGTTGTGGATTCTGCGGGCGACCGGCCAGTCGTATCGGAAGGTTTTTCTGTGGACGCTGCTGCCTGGACTAATCGCGGTCGCGTGCTTCTGGCTGCTGGTGCGCGAACGGCCAGTCGAGGTGAAAGAACCAAAATCTTTTTTGCTGGGATTGCGTGCGCTGCCGGCGGAATTCCGGCGATTTTTGCTGGCGGTGGGAATTTTCGGTGCGGGAGATTTTTCGCATACACTGCTGATTCTGTATGCGACGAAAATGCTCGCCGCGGAATACGGAATGGCCCGGGCGGCGAGCATGGCCGTAGTTTTGTATACGCTGCACAATGTTTTTTATGCCGGGTCGGCATATGTGAGCGGATGGCTAAGCGATCATATACCGCACCGCAAAATAGTGTTGGCTGCGGGATACGGATTGGCGGTAGTAACGGCGCTGCTGCTTTGCACTGCAACACATTCGTTGTGGCTGCTGGCGGGAATTTTTGTACTGGCTGGTCTGTACATCGGCACCGAGGAAGCACTGGAGGATTCGGTGGCCGCCGAGATGATGCCGCGCGAGCAGCACGGCATGGCGTTTGGAACCATGGCTGCCGTGAATGCGGTGGGCGATTTTCTTTCGAGTCTGCTGGTGGGTGCATTATGGAGCGCATTTGGAGTGGGCGCGGCGTTTGCCGCATCGGCAGTATTGTTTGCAGCCGGAGCGATTCTGATTTTGCGCTTGAAGTAGATTACCTGGGGAGAATAACTTCCGAGTCCGCTGCACGTTTTTCCCGTTCGGCTTTATCGATTTTTGCGTATGACGTAGGCAGTTCGGTGTTTTCTAGAGCAGCGGTACGTGCACATGCTTGCCCACCCGTTTTCCGTCACTCGAGACGGTGATCCGCTCGGAGCATTTGAGTCATGGTCGCTACTATATTTGAGTATCGCTAGAGCCCCGGGGCCAAGTGTGGCACTGCCCATTGCTATCAGGCCGCTACTTGCTGTTTGGTATTTGGCTTTTGAGATTTGATAGGGGCGGGTCTGCCGCATCCTTGGATTTAAGTTTTGTGCTAACTTCCGCTGGTAGCTGTTCGGCCTTGGCCAGCAATGCGCTAACCTGCCACATCTCAGTTTCAGATAGGACGTCCTTGAAGCCCGGCATACCAGAAAGGCGGATGCCATTCTTCACTTTCCAAAAAGATTCGCCGACTGGATCGTCGGTGACCATGTCATCTTTTTCGAGCAGTTGGGGCGCGAGGGGAAACATTCCTTTGGCGGCATTGGGCTTAGGCTGATTCGGCAGGCCGTGACAGAAAGCGCAATTTTTCCGATAGATGTCGGCGCCTGCTGTTAGATCCACGGCGCTAAATGTGGAAAGATCGCGCTTCGGTTGTTCGGCGCGGATTCTGGATTTTCTGCCCAGCTTGGCGAAAAACGCTTCCATGGGCATTGACGGATCTGCCGTGGCTACAGGCGCATGGCCAGTTGCTACATACAAATACAAAGCGGCGGGAAGAATCAATACTCCGACGAGCACACCGAGCAAAAATCTCAGCATAGGACTCAAGGTAAACTACCTCCGAAATTTCTTGCCAGCAACCCGAGTAATCCGACACATGGTTACGAAGCGATTCGCTGAATCAATTCACGCCTCAATTCAATGAACCAGTTCAAGGAACCACGTCATACACCTGCAGTGCCAACTGGGCATCGGATTTGCCTTTACCGGAAACCGCCACATAAAGTCGGTTCAGTTCCGGGACAAAAATGGAGGTCTTAGCTCGAAAGCCTGTGGGCACATCCGCTAAATGTTTGTAATGATCGGCATCTTCTTGTTCGAATACCGTGGTCGTTTCGGTACCCGTGGCATAGATGCGTTTGTGCGCCGCGTCAAACCACATGTCGTCATTCAGGCCAGAGATCGAGAACGACATCACGGGCTTGCCGTCTGCCGCGTTCAAAATCACAAGTTTTGGTGGCGTGCGCCCGGTGATAAGCAAACGCTGACTTGGCTCATCCAGTACCAGAGAATTTGTTTTCTTCGTCTCCGGCACCGGCCAAGTGTTCACCACTTTGCGGCTCTGCAGATCTACGACGCCGACCTTATTCACTCCGGTGAGATTTACATAAAGCTTTTTCCCCGCGTGATCGATAGCCATGGCTTCGGAGTGGTTGCCGGGCAGCGTGATATCGCCGACGTGTGTGAAAGTTTTTGTGTCGATGATGTTGAGGACGTGCGTCTTCACAATTGCTTCGTCGCTGCCGCTTTCCACGTAATAGTAATGGTCGACGGGGTTGTATACTGCGCCGTCAACGCCGCTGGGCAACTTGATGGTGCGTAGAATCTTGTAGTTCTGTCCGTCCACCAGTTCAACCATGCCGAAATCGTCCCCGTCGGTAACGATGAGCTGGTTGACCTCGGGCAGGAAGAGCGCGGCATGGGGTTGACCAAATCCCGTGATGCTGTGAACGCGATTGCCGTCGAGATCAAAAACCTCCACGCTCTTGTGGTCCTCGGCGGTCAGGAACAAGCGTTTGCCCTGCAAATCAATCGCGAAATGATCGAAGTCGCCGGTGAATCCTGGCAAAGGTGTGGTCTTAATCAGTTTGAGTGGCTGCTTTTCTTGCGCGCTGACCGCAAGAGTAAGAAACATGGTGAGAGATAACACGACGATGGAATTTCTTTTCATCCTAAGCTCCTTGGAGAATCACCGGGCCAAAGCAACCGGTAGGAAGAAGCCGCGACAGAGCTGATGAAAATACCCAACCAAGAAGAGCCACGTTGGCTATCAAGCCTGTTACGTCTTCTGGCGGAAGCAGCGCGACTCCGAAACACTCCCCGCCTCACACACTTGCGATCAGCAGATCTCTCGACTAGAAGATGACCTTGATCGCGAACTGGATTTCTCTCGCCGTGGTGCTGGTTCTGGTAAGTTTGCCAGCCACGCCGGTCGGAGTGCCTGTTGCGTCAAAGACGTCCGTGTTGTCGGGAGTTACTGGCGGCGCAAAATTGGCATGATTGAACACGTTGAACATTTCCGCGCGGAATTGCACGTTGAAATTCTCCGAGATCTTACGAATGTAATTGTTTTTGAATACCGAGAAGTCAACTTCAGTGGTCCCGGGACCGATCAAGATGTTGCGACCTGCGTTGCCTTTTAAGTTGAAGCAACGAAGATCCCCGGGAGCAAGCGCTGCACCGAGAGTTGGTGGTGCCGGGTCACAGTTCGCATCGAAAAACGCCTGATCCGGCGCCGTCGGTACGGTGAAGCATTGATTCGCCTTGAAGTAAGTGTTTGGATTTCCGGGATTAGTCAATGAAGAGCATCCTGAGCCACCCAGACGGTTCGGATACGCCCAGTCGTCCGAAGACAGTGTACCCAACGGATCGCCGCCTGTACCAAAAGTTGGTGTGAACGGTATTCCAGTACTCGCGGTGAATATGACTCCGAGTTGCCAACCATCGGTCAAGAAACGAGCCGGGCCGGAAATGGACTTAGGCGAAGGAATTTCCCAAAGACCATTGACTACCAGGGTGCGCGACACGTTGAAATCAGAGAGGGCACGACTGGCTCTTGGGTTAAAGAAAAAGCTTGGGCTTGCTATCGAGTTGCCGAATGCGTCGCCAGCAACTGTGGCAGAACTAGTGTCAATGCTACGTCCCCAAGTAAAGGTGCCCTGGACTTGAAAGCCATGGCTCATGCGTTTCGCCAGTTGGGCCTCCAGCGCGTTGTAGTAGGACTGACCTTCATAGAACATCCCTCGCATTGAGCCGTAATTCTCGTTGATTCGCGACGGCGGTGCGCAGGACGCATCTTCGGGGCCACTTGGATCGGTCTGATTGCATATTGGCGAAAAGGCATTACCGAAGACATCCACTTTTGGAAACAGATATCCCGCAGAAGTGAGCGTCGGAATTACAATGTCAGCATCATCAGGCCGGTACGGTTGATGTATTCCTCGCGAACCGACGTACGCGATCAGTGATGTCAGACTGGGAGTGAGTTGGTACTGTAGATTTAGGTTGTACTGCATGACGTAGTTACGCTTGGGCTTGGGATCGATATAGGTAGCGCGCAGCTTATTCGCAGGCAGATTCGCGAGATCAAGATTATCGAAGAATGGCCCACGCGTCGGATCTTTAGGTTGAGGGTTATTGATAGAAGTGTATTGGAAAAAGGGCGCGGCCAGCGTCGTCAGAAGAGTGTATTGGTAGGGTAGCGGCAGAACATCAAACATACCGAAGCCGCCGCGAAGCGCCATTTTCCCGTTGCGGCGGGGATCCCACGCAAAGCCCACACGCGGTTCGAAGTTCCTCTTTGTGGGATTGCTGAAGAAAGGATCGCCTAAGTGAGGCGTAGCGTCGGAAAGATTTCTGAGCACCGCAAGCTTTCCGGCGGTTTCCGTGGGAACGGTTGTCATCTCATAACGGAGCCCAAGATTCAAAGTAAGGTTAGGCTTCCAGCGCCAGTCGTCTTGAATATAACCGCCAACGAGAGTTTGGCGGAGGTTACGCGGAGAAAGAGTACTGGCAATTCCTCCCTGAAACCGGCTGGGCTGATTTGCGTAGAAAGCCTGCAAATTGTTGAACTTAAAAATTCCATTCGGATCGGATAAAGCTTTGATTTCCAGCTCCATGCGCTCCACAGCCAATCCAAACTTAATTGTATGGGTTCCCTTGTTGACAAAAGCATCGTCATAAATTTGAAAAGTATTCCAATGATAGAAATAGGCTGACTCGCCGCCGACCCCGCCCAGGAAAGGAGTTACCGCACCGATGAATACCTGGGGTGCCGTCCTACCTGGAAAGGTGCCCAGCGACGTGTCTGCTGCCTCCGGCACCAGCGCTGAGGCGCCCTGATTGTTGTCTACGTTTTCGTAGTTGTAACCGAAGCGCACGCTATTAGCGAAGGTAGGTTTGAAAATGTGTGTTTCTTCCAACGCCGCAATCTGCCTCGAAGATTTGGTTGTCAGTTGCACGTCGTTGACTCCGTCTGGCGAGGTGTATGGAGTCTTATCGAAAAGATAAGTACCGGACAGACTGTCTTTTTCTGAGAATTTATGATCGAGGCGGGTGGTATAAAAATTCTCGCTGACCACCTGCCGGCCGGCAAAGCTGTACTGGGCTATGTCCGGATTGCCAGGGGCAACCGGACCATTTGGCAAATGATAAAAAGCCAGGAATTTTTGGGCATTTGGATCTATGGTTACGGTGATCGGATTTTCGTTGGAGTCGTGAATCATCCCGTTGCGCGCATCCAGCGACGGAACGGAGGTGACTGCGGTTATGCCTTTGGACTGGCGAATGCCCTCGTAGTCGAAGAAGAAAAACGTCCGCCGAGGAATGATTGGCCCGCCGATTGACCCACCGAATTGGTTGCGCTTGAAAGACGGGATTGGCCCTACGTCAAAGAAATTCCTGGCGTCCAGCGCGCTGTTGCGGAGGAATTCGTAAGCGCTCCCGTGAAAAGCGCTCGTGCCCGAGCGCGTGATGGCGTTAATGACGCCGCCTGACGTCTTGCCATATTCCGCCGAGTAATTGCTGGTGAGGACCGAAAATTCTTGGATGGCGTCAACTCCGAGGCTCCCTCCCAGAACGCTGCCCGGCGCTCCGTTGGCGTAATCATTCAAACTGATCCCGTCCAAACGGTAGTTGTTCTGCTGCGGCCGGGCGCCGGAAATGGTCAACTGTTGACCGAAGCCACGATTGCCGCGGTCTGCGCCGGACGAAAAGCTGGGCTGGGTTTGAATGGTATCGACACCTGGTTGCAAAGCGGCAAGATCGGTCCAACTGCGGCCATTCAGGGGAAGTTCGCGAACCGTAGTGGCCTCGACGGTGGCGCTGATGTCCGAACTCGCCAGCTGCAC